>Ga0058702_10000871_pt1 | contig 11863 bp, 8 predicted proteins | sample AgamicOrSfe_FD_83781 | JGI IMG/M metagenome (GOLD analysis project Ga0058702, IMG submission 83781) | Agave microbial communities from Guanajuato, Mexico - Or.Sf.e | ecosystem: Host-associated > Plants > Phyllosphere > Phylloplane/Leaf | place: Guanajuato, Mexico | collected 2012-05-30
AACGCGCGATTTTGTTCGTCAGCAAGAATATCAGTGTAGCGTCCTTCTGGACAGCACCACTTGGTGCAATACGCGACGGCTTAAGCCCAACATCTCCTCTCCTTGCCACCTCTAGGCACACCTTACAGGAACACTCTTCTCGAGTCACAACCACCCTCTCTTTGGGTGCCGCCGCCATCATCACAACCACCCTATCAGACCGTCGAAAACCTGCCATCATGACTCTCCAGATTCAATAACATTACGCCCCCGGCCTGATTCCTACGGGAATAAGATCAGATCAACCAGCCAGCTAGTGAATCCAGGTTCACACCCCATCAGTCACATCAAAATTGTCAACCTCTCCCGGCAATCCTCGACGACATCCGCTTGTTTATCCAGACGGTGCCTGCCAAGCCTTCGCCCATCGGAGTCTACATTGAAATAAGATTCCACCAAAAGAACAAATACACACACAAATAGCCTCGGAAAACTACTATCGTACTACCATCAGAGCATTCGTAGCCATGATCGTCAAAGACGGAGAAAAGTTCGCCTGCGATGCCTGCATACGAGGTCACCGTGTGAGCAGTTGCACCCATAAAGGTATGTTCGCTAAGATATAGGATTGCGCCCAGGTTTCGTAGCTGACAGAATCACAGACCGTAAATTAAACCACGTAAACAAGAAAGGACGTCCTGTCTCCCAATGCCAACACTGCCGTGGGCTTCGCAAAGTTCGAGCGAGCCACGTCAAATGTGACTGTGGTGAACAAGGTTCCAAAAATATTACGCTAGAGGATGAAGCCTCAGCAGGTATGTTGTGTGATGATCCTATCTTGAACTTTACTGACTCACTATCAGATGAGGCAAGCTGTCATTGTATGGCTGGCACGAAATGCACTTGTGCGCTTAAGAGAGAGCTGTCAGACGCTGAAGATGTGCTGGCACCTCTTCAGCGCTCCGCAAGCCATGGCAAGCCAATTATACACACTCATCGCTCAGAGAGTGCCGTTCATCGCCTGAGAACCAATTCTCAACACCATTATCATCCACCACTACACAGGCTGAACCACGCCGCACATGAGCATGGTCAACCTTACACTCTTCCGAGATCCAGACCAATGTCTTCAGGATCAGACGCAACATCCGAAGAGCACGTCATCGAAAACTACTCATCGGCACAGTACAGTGAAGGACAACAACAACAAATCAAACACCGTAGCACATCGCCACTCTCTCAGGAGTTGTCATTCTCCGGAGAGAGCATGCCCACTCCTCGCAGTCGACCAAGACCGCCTCCTGTGCAGACGGCCGAGCCCAAACTCCCTTATCCCAACTTGGCTGTTCCGGCAGACTCGCCATTCCTATACAGCGCACTTTCGCCTGCAAATCCACACAGATACTCCTTGAACGACTTCTCGATGTTCACACTCGACAATTTCCAGGCTCAAGACATGCCGACTCGCGACGTGATCACTCCGCAAGACGCCCTCGATCGTGGTGACTCAACCTGGCCCGCCTGGGACGACGTCGGCACATTCGACTTCGACGTCAATGATCCAATGTTTGCCCAAGTCGGTATCGCCCCATCAGAACAAAGTGTCGATCACATCACCAGCGGTCCACTCTCTCGCTCCACCTCTGGCACAACCTCCGAAGCAGAGGAGATGTCTGGTGCTCGATCGGATTTTTCTTTCGACCCGAATGCATTCGCCGCTGGTATGCCTGTTGGCTGGGAGATGCCGAACCTGATTCCTGACCTTACAACGGATGCTTTTGATGCGGATTTCGGCTCGTACATTGATGTGTCCAGCGACGCGCCTGCTCTGTTGCCCACAGAGAATATGACCATGAACCTCGCTGCCCAGCCCAGCCTCGGCATGCCCATCACTGTTGAGCAACAGCAGCAACAACAACAGTCGATGTCCCTGTCTCAAGCCCAACTCCAACAATCCCTCAACATGAGCGCGCAAATGAACGCCAATGCGTACCCCACCTCATCCAACACAGCAGGCTATCTCACACAAGCCCAATCATCCTACAAAGACGAGGAAGTCCGCCAATGGCTGACGCAAGACCCTACAGCCAGTCAGGACCAGGTCAGTCCGTTGGATATGGGGCTGGAGAGCTGTTATGCGGATGCTGGTGGGATGGAGTTTGCGGCGCAGGATTTTGGGTTGGGGCAGGGTGGGCGGGGACAGGGACAGGTTGGTGTGGGTGGTGTGGGCGGTGTGGGTGGGTTGCAGCAACAGCAGATGGAGGGGCAGTTTCCGGGCGAGCCGACGTGGTTTTGAGTTGAGCGATGTTGGATTGAGCTGGGCCAGGCTGGGTGGGTGGGCTTGGCTAGGCTAGGTGAGGAGTGATGATGTGTTCGGATTGGGTTTGTCGTCTGGTTGGAGTGTGGTGATGTGATGGGGTCATGTGGATGTTGTGGAGGATGTGCTTGGAGGGGTTTGCATGGTGGTACTTGTCGCTTAGCTGATGCTGATGGCGGTGGTGGTGATGATGTTGTGCTGGTTGAGCCGGTGGTTTGGGTGTGCTGTGCTGGGAAGGTGGTGAGAGGGGCCATAGCGTATGCATGAGGGGTCGTCATATATAGTCAAGTCAGCATTCATCAAAGAGTCTTTCGAACAAGGCGAACGTCTGCATCTGTGAATGAGTAATCTCTCAAGTACCGGTACTCCAATGTCACGAGTTCATTGCCCTCACATCTCAGGTCAAATCTAGAGCAAGAGACACAATATTAAAATAAATGCTTCTGCTCGCAGTGTTGCATCACGAATTGAGTCTTGCCACTACAGAGCGATCGAGAATCAACATGTCATTCAACAGCCGTATCTAGGGTCTGACTAGGGTATGTATTGGCGAAGAGGTCACAGCCATAACCCAACTTGCTCATCCTTCGACCACTTCCACAACCTCCTCAGTCGTGGCACCCTTGTTCATCAAGTTGGGCCTGGATGTTGCCCTCGGCTTGCTCGAACCCCGCCGCATAGTCCGACCTGTCCTCATGCTACCAGCGTCTGTCATATCGTTGACGGTGATAGTCACTGCATCCTGCTGCGGCATGCCCTTTGTAGCGGCCTGTTGTTGGTTAGCCATTATCAAGGAAGACCATCGGAAGCATGGACTCACCTTCTTCACCACCCTCAAGGCAGCAGCCAACTCCTGAGCATCCTGTTCTGCCAGGCTCTTCTTTTTGGAAAAGCCATTGTCGACGACAGCAACAGCTGCTTTGTGTGGCTCCGGGATTGGCTGCGTTGGGTACGTCGGCTCAGTCGTCTGCTTCTTGAGGTCTGACTTGTCCTCGAACTTCAACGCACTCGCGGGCTTTGCCGAATACACTGACTCAGGCTTCTTCGGCTTGACGTCTGGCGTGGAGTACTGCATTGTAGCATTGCCACGAGCACCTGGCTGTGACTGTTCGTTGTACCATCGCAAAGCAGAATTCTTCTCCACAAGCTGCTTTCGGTCGTGGCGTAGCTGGGTTTCGACTTGGGCAATTGAGCAAGCATGGCACCCGAAAAAGAGCGGAAGACAGTCGAGTGCGAATCCTCCTTTGAGCTTGAGGTCCTCCCGAACGTGGATTCTGTTGACGAGCGGCAGGATGTATTGCGCGCCAGGAATCAAGCAGCCGATTCCGCACATCATCCAGCACTGTCCATGTTAGCTGGATCCGGCATGGCGGGTACCGTGGGTATACATACGTTACCATTGAAGCACGAGTCGAAGTTCTGTAGGTCCTTGTCCTCGGGATGCTGTTGCATGTATTTGTTGCGACCATAGGTTATGCATGGACACCAGTACGCTTCACAACCTGCAATCATATGTCAGATCAAACCTAGATAAACGACGGCACTCTACGTACACTGCCCAGCGTGCGGGCCACAGAAACTCTGCGCCCAAGTACGGTCACCAGTTGTAGCATCGGCATTGATGTCGAGCTTTGATGCCCAAGTCTCTTGTTTCTGGGGTGCATAAATCATGTCCTTCTTCTCGGGAGCACCATCAAGCTGTACAACCTCCATAGACATATCATAGGATGCGCGAGCAGAGTCCATGGTGAAGCTGGATATGAGAGGTGATGTGGTTGTGTAGAGCTGAGAAGAGTGGACGATGAGGTCGATGAAGTAAGTAACGGGCTATTCGAGAAGAGCTCTGTCGAAGCGAAGAAAGTGTTAAGAGCAGAAACGAACAATAGAGTTTGAATGAATGATGGAATTGAAGAGAGAGAATTGGTAATGAATGTTGTATGATGATATTGTTGTTGATGTTGAGAAGAGAAGAGAAGGAAAGGAAGAAGAAAGACGAAAGAGTTGGTTGGCTAGGAACGACAAACGACAAAGGCCTTTGTCATGTTGAGGAAGGAGCGTCAGGCTGTAGTTGCTCTTTGCGTTTCGTGTCAGCTTGGTAATAATGCTTGGCTGGGCACGACCTCGCGCAACTGACGATCGCGGATCGATAATCAAGTATATCCCTGGAGAGTATCGTAAAGATTCTGCTTCGACTGTTGTTGTTCTTATATACTCTGTTTACAACCGCATTGATTCCATCACCTATAATAATCCTCCTCGTCGCCACCGCCAACAGCACTAACTGGTGCATAGTTTCCGGCTGGAGGAGCATAACCATGATGTTCTCCATGTGGCTGCTGTTGATGCTGTTCCTGAGCCTGAGCCTGATATTGCTGCTGTGGTGGACACGCATGGACCTGAGACGGGCTGTTCGTCATTGCAGACACTTCAGACGACTCGTGTGAAGGGGGATAGTCCTGCGCCTGGTACTGTTGTTGCTGATATCCCACATCTGCTTGGGGTGCTTGTGCATAGTGTAGGTCGTATTGTTGTTGCGGCTGAGCTTGGTCTTGCTGTGGAGGCTGGGAGGTTGGCTGTGCTTGCGGTGGAGCGTACGAGTTCTGCTGTTGAGGCTGCGGCGGAGGATATGAGTTCTGCTGTTGAGCCTGGGGCGGAGCATATGAGTTTTGCTGTTGAGCCTGGGGTGGAGGATATGAGTTCTGCTGTTGAGCCTGTGGCGGAAGATATGCGTTCTGTTGTTGCGTCGGGTCAAAGTTGCTTGTGGGCAGCTCTTGCGGGTTGTAGGCAGAGCGACGGTCTCCGGGCTGCTGTGGCGCGTACGATCCAGTATGTTGAGGCTGTACAGGCTGTTGTGCACCGTAGCCTCCAGTATGTTGAGGCTGTACGGCCTGTTGCGCACCATATCCTCCAGTCGATTGTGCCTGTACAGGAGTTTGCACACGTTCAGCCGGGTGCTGTGGCGCATATTGTGATTGCTGGCTGGGTGGTATCATGTAGAATGGCGCAAGTCCTTGTCGAGGTAGTGGATATTGCGATTCTTGCTGCTGCTGTTGTGGTGGTGGCTGATAGTACTGTTGCTGCTGTTGCTGCTGCGAAGGGTAGTTTCCACCACCATAGCTGTACATTGGCTGAGGTGGTCTGCCGTACTGGGATGGCGGTGGATGTGACATCGATGCTTCAAGGAGAGATTCGTAGTCTCGTCGTGCTTTGATGAATTTCTCGTTCAGCTGTGTGAAGTCATCTGGATTGCATCAGCGCACTCATCTTCGATCCAAGACCTATATTCTCCTACCTTTCTTCTGCGAATACTTCGCAATCAGCTCCACCAGTTTCGGCCTGATCGCCACAACAGACTGATACAACCGCGCGATCTCATCATTCTCCTGCACATTCGACATCGAGCTGCCTGTACTGAGCAACGCCAGCAGTCGCTCGACATGCTTGATCTCGCCAAACACATCTGCCTCCATTTGCGCCTCTCTTTGCATTTCGTCCTGTGTAGGATCCTGAAGTTTTTCGACATAGTTCAGCGGAAAGATACCAGTATTGCCTCGCAACGACCCTTTCCACCAATCTTTGTACACCGATTCCAGCACTGCAATAGTATCGCCAGCACGGAACTCCAATTCACCAGGCTCAGAGGGCTTGAAATCGTAAAGCGCACGAACGCGAGAAACTGTGGCGGCAGTTGTGCCTGATGCTTGCGGTTGAGTTGGGTAGTCGCTATCGTCTGCCACCTTGCCTGATGAAGCTTGTCCCGATGTCTGATTGCTGCTGGACGACTTGTCCTGGAGAGAAAGGGCAAGCGCCATTTGTAGCTCCTCGTCTTCCTGTCGGCGATCCACATCCGTTCTTTCTTGCTTGAAGGGTTTCGAAGGTGGCTGTAGTCCAGGATCTAGATCAACTGATTAGCCTACTTGCCAGCTTCCCTCGCGGTGCTTGCCACGCACTCTGTGTCTTTAGCTTCATGTATGCCTGATCCATGATACCCAAATCCGGATCTCGTTTGAACATTTCCGCCCACTCGCCCATTCGCTCGAAGATCTTCGTCTTGACATGCTGATGTGTGTTCTGTGACTGTCAGCCCGTGCCATCTGCTAAGCTTATGTGTTCTTGGACTGACCCGATCTGCTGCAAGTCGCAAGAGCGCATCTGTGAAACTCCGTGACGCAAGCTCTTTATGTATCTTGATGCCGCAATTCTGTGATGTTGCATTCGCCAGCTAATCCGCCTGTCAGCCCCAGCCGCATATCGACCACAGATCGTCCAAGCTGACCTCGAGTGTGTATAGTTGAACATTGGCATTGCGGTGAGCTAGTCGCTTGATCATTGCTGCTACAGCATCTCTGCCACTAGTTCTTATCAGAGGGTACTCTTCCTGTAGATAGCCAAGCTGAACCTACCCAGACTCGCTAGCTCCGATCTTGTCGCAGACATCCTGAGATGTGTTAGCAGCTATCGTGTTAGCGGGTCTTGCGCCAACGGACTAGTATATATTCCCAGTTTTCTGATGTGAGGTTCTCGTCTGTTGCTTTGCCTGCACCAATCTTTAGCTAAAGCTGTAGGGATCGTAGCTGCTCTGATAAATCCTACCGACGGCAGCATCGAACGCGTTGCCTTGCGCTGCGCGGAACATGATCTGAGAAGAGCGTGCTGCTAGGATTTAAGCTGATACGATAGGAAACTGGCAGGACACGGTCTTGAGCAGAGGTAAGATTGGAAGATTTAGTTAGATCGTGAAATAGGCGGCACCTTTCAGGTGCAGCTGGATGTTCTCGAAGCATGTGCCTGATGATTGACGTCGTCATCTTTGCGCGGGGAAGAGGCGTGGATGAAACACCACCGCGCCACCACTGTCGGGACCAATAGTCATGCGTGTTGAATCCATAGAGGTGTCTACATCGATCTATCCCGCAAGTATGCGGCACTACTCACGAGAGCACCACCCAACTGTCCCATCTGAGTCTTTACTCTAGTATCAGTACAACCAACGCCATTTGCCAGTCGTGTTTCTCATGCATGCATCGCATCCCATACTCCTGATTATGGCCAATTTCCAAGCCAATCCATGCCATGCCTTTCGTCTATCGTCTTCGCCATTACTCATCCAGCAAGTAAGACCACTTGCTCGCTCACCCAGGAGGCAGAACACCTCTTCCACCACATCACTTAATCAACGGCTTCACCTGATCCTCCCCAGGCTTCGGCGCCTCTTCCGTGCCCATCGCCCGCTGCTGCTGTTGATGCGGCGAGTCCTCACCAGCAGGATCCGCAGACGCCCCCTCTTCATCCTGCACCGTCTTGATCGTCTTGTTACTCGGCCCACTAGGTGGTATCTTATCCGTTGTTGGTGACGTATCCGCTTTCCATACATCCGGCTGCCTCTCCCCAAACCAGCCGCCTTTCTCCCACCGGCCTGGTGCATAGAGGTTGCTTTTCCTGACTTCAGGCTGCACAATACCTTTCATGATTTCGCTAAGACGGTCGAAAGCAATGGGCTTCAGGATCCAGCCGTCGAAGCCTGCGTCGATGTAGATTTGTCGTTCCCGTTCGATAAGGGAGGCTGAGACGGCGATGATGGGGACACGGCCGTTCAGGGTCGCACGTTCGGAGAGGATGTGCGTTGGATGGGACTTTTCGAAGGAGCGGATCATTTTGGTGGAAGTCAGGCCGTCCACGATGGGCATCTGCGAAGAGTTCTTGGTCAGTTGCCGCTACATCTTGGTCGACAACACGTGTGTACATACCTGCATATCCATCAGGACAGCATCGAAGTATCCCGGCTTCTCACCATAAATGCTTGCGCACTCCTCGCCATTCATAGTCAGATAAGGGTGATGACCTTGCTTCTCCAACCGTTTTTGAATGATCCTGCTGTTGATCGGGTCGTCTTCAGCAATAAGCACTCTCATATGCTCAGCGGACTGCGTCGGCGGCTCTTTCATCTCCTCCAGCTTGTGAAAGTCGGCCTGTTTCTCGATTGTAGCAGAGTTCGAAGGTAATTCCTCCTGCATGGCGCCCTCGTTTAGCTCAGCAGGCATTTTAAGTGCTGAGAGTGGTTGCCCTTGATCTTGAATAGGCATCGCACCACCGCTCGCTTTCGCACTTCGCTGGTGCGCCGGCGTCTTGGGACCGATGTTCGAGTTCGAGTGTGATGAAGATTGTCTTGTAGGCGACGAGGCTTCCCGCAGACTACTACCAGTACTACCCGCCCGATTATCCCGTCGAACACTTCTAGGTTTTGATTCAGGTGAGTTGGTGCGTCCAATTGGATCTTGCATAGCCTCAATCAACCTGTCCGCCTCGCTTCGGCCACTAGCATTACTAGCTATGCTGCGGTGTGACTGCAAGCTAGTCAAACTATGCTTGCTTGTCCCGCTTGCACTACTGTTATGTCTTGTCAATGGGCCTGGCGAACCATGTGCAGATCCACGTCTGGCAGCCGACTTGTCAACAAGTGTGACTTCACCTTCAGGAGTTTGGTGTGGTGATGGTATTTCGGTGACCGATGTAGCAGCCTCAGAGACTGTCGACGATACAGCCGACGAGACAGCCGACGCTCCGTCTGACGTAACAGCAGGAACTTCTGAAGCTGGTAGCTCGAAAGGAAATTGGATGACGAAGCGTGAGCCCTTGCCCTCCTCTGACTTGAGGCGTAATTGGCCTTGCATGTTGCGGACGATTCGAGCTACAACAGCAAGCCCTAGGCCTAGAACCTTCTTGCTTTCCTTGTTGTCCACTACCTTCTGATCAGAAACAATGGCTTGATCAATGAGTGTTTGAGACTCGGTTTGAGCTTGCTCCAGCTCAGCAAAGAGCGTATCCAAGGTTGGTCCTGTCATGCCTGTTCCGGAGTCTTCCACCACAACTTCAACTTCGATACGTTCAGCTGTCCTCGATATGATGTATATATCCACCGAGATGCCGCCTTGGGTAGTTGCAGCTACAGCATTTGCTACAATATTCGAGATGGCTTGCCGCACCCTACGTTGGTCGCCAAGTACTATCGGAGGCAGATCAGGACACTGAGTCACTTCGAATGTGATGTTCTTTCGCTTCACATCAGGGGCAAACATCTGCACCGCTTCTGTGTACGTAGCCTGTAGATCAAAGGGTTCGCTGTGGATAAGATTGTCATTGGCCTCAGTCTTTGTCAGGTCAAGCAAGTCGTTTATCACATAGATGAGTGATTTGGAAGCGGAATGTGACTTGGCAAGATTCTCCCGTGTTTCAGTGTCTAAAGACCCCTCGAGTGCAATCTCAAGATAGTTGATGATCGCGTTAAGTGGCGTCCTGACTTCGTGGGCTGAGTTTGCGAGAAGGAGCTTGGTAAGTTGCGTATTCTGTAAAGCAGCTTCTTTCTGTCTCCAGACCTCGATGAACTTGCCGTACACCAGACAGAGAACAGCAGCAGTCTCGATCTCTTCCTCTGTCCATTCTCGACACATGCCGACAACCTTCTCTGTCCACAGCTTGAAACTCTTTCTAGGCTCGAGATAACCTTCAGTGCCTTCTTTGATATACTTTTCATAAGGATTTCCGGCCCATTTGACCTCTCGAAGTTGTCCTTTACGAAAGAACACTATAAAATCATTGCCCGCGGTCGAAAGAGGCACGAGCAGGAAGCCAGCTATGTTCTGAAAGCCAGGCGTGTACCTTAGATCCGGAAAGTCCATGCGCACATCTTGACTTGTTACGACCGAGGTAAAGTTCCGCATGCGAAGGTACTCTAATAGTGCTAAAGCCTCCTGTATGTTTTCAAGCTTGCCTAGGATCTTGGTCTCGTCATAGATTGAGAGAAGACCGTAGTCCGCATCGAAGAGAGCGAGCAAGTCCTCGGACGATGCGATAATGTAGCCTGAAGGATTCCTCGAAGTGCCTGCCGTATTTATGATCTTCCTTGCTTGTAGACGAGAAGCATATGACAACCGTTCAATATTCCTCGATGCCGAATCCCCTACCAGCCTGCACATCTTGCGAATGGGAAATGACACTCGCGTGCCTTTGATACCATATGCATGGCACGAGATCAGGCCCCAGAGCTCGTTGAAGGCATTTATCGAGATTGACATTGACGACCGGACTGCCATATTCTCCAGATATTTGATGTGGATGGGCGACATGGCTCGGAGGTATGCATGTGTCATGTCTAGTGGATGCTCGAGGTCTTCTGACGATCGACAGACCAATCTTGCAGTCTCCAGCGACCTATCATACAAGAGACGTACTTTGTTGACCTTGTATAGATCCCGAGCCTGCTTCGGAATGTCAGACGCGGGAAAGTTCAGACCTTTGTACAGATCTTTCGTTGCTCGAGGATCCACCAGCTCAGTCACCACTTTACCATTCCATGAGCTGTCGAACTGGTAAATCATAACACGATGGAAGCCCGTCAGCTCTTTCACCACGCCAACCAATACTTTGCAGAACATCTCCAGAGTTGGAGCTGCTGCTAGTTGCTCCTGCACCTGTGACATGATATTGAAAACCTCCATCGCCGCAGCCTCGCCCCTGCGCTTACGAGCACTTCGTAAGACGCGAAGGGGTCGGCTTTGTACCTCTGTGCTTTCGCGCACTTCCTCCTCTGTAGGTTCTGCATTCAGTGTATCTTCCGGTGGTTCTGGCGTGTCCTCGGACGACGGCACAAGTGGATAATCCTTGTCATCCTCAAGCTCGAACTCGCAGACGATGAGATCCGGGTTCCGTTCACTAATGTGGATTGCACACCATAATCTTTGCACCCGTCGATTCGCGGCTCTCACTGAGAGTGTGAATACTTCTGGTCCATTAGCATCGACATCCGTCCCCTCGTCCTTGACGAAGTCGATATGGTCCAGCAGATTGTCGGCCTGATCGTCTGTAAGAATGTCGGTGAAGCTTTCGAGCTCAAACAACTGCTTCGGGGTATAGCCTATGATTCGTCTTGAGTTCTCACTGACCACCCGAACCTCAAGCCGACCTTCAGAATCCTCTTTCAATGCCATGAGCAAGCCGAATGACTGAACAGCTCCTGGGATGTGTATTGGCTCGTCCTCGCATCTCTGCAGCGTCTCGCCATCTCTTCCTGTGATTACAGCGTGCCCATCCTCGGTCACGACGTGCTTGAACCGTGCCGTGTATAGTCCTTCAGGAGGATCATTGGCGGCGCTGCGCGAAGAATCCGGTCTCCCACGAACACTGCCTTGCATACTCCCACCGCCCTCGCTTTTTACACTCCCAGCTTGCGAATCTGTATCTCCAGGTATCGTGTATTGTCCCTGTGCTCTCAAGTGGTACGCATCTTGACCTGTTCCTCCGGACGCCTTTCTCTCGCCAGACGTGAAGGGATCCACCTGTGTATGATCCGAGAGAGAACCGAAAGCTGTTGTTCCTGGCCACTCCGGTGGTCCCCTTGGAGAACTGGGCGAGCGAGGTTCTTCTCTTCGCGTGGGCAAAGCGAAATAACCATCCTTGTTCTCGGTTCTTGGTTGGGATGTCTGCTGTGGACGGTCTACGTGCACAACAGATCGTACTGGAAAGACTCGATCGGTGGCATCTGGGGATAGCGCGCCCTCGTTAGTTCCTTCG
>Ga0058702_10000872_pt1 | contig 11862 bp, 16 predicted proteins | sample AgamicOrSfe_FD_83781 | JGI IMG/M metagenome (GOLD analysis project Ga0058702, IMG submission 83781) | Agave microbial communities from Guanajuato, Mexico - Or.Sf.e | ecosystem: Host-associated > Plants > Phyllosphere > Phylloplane/Leaf | place: Guanajuato, Mexico | collected 2012-05-30
GTTCAATACCGACGCAATTCTGGCCGGCTGATTGGAAGACACCGCGCATGAGTATGCTGGCTATGCTTTCTAGGTTTGCGACGTCGTCGAGGAGGATGGCGGCATCCTTGCCCCCAAGTTCCATGGTCACTGGTGTTAAAGATTTTGCAGCATCGCGAGCGACGTGGTGAGCTATTGGGCGGGAGCCGATAAAAGTGAGATGCGCGATCGAAGGGTGAGAGGTCAGACGTGGCGCAACGGATGGCCAACAGGTGACGAGCTGAATTAGTTGCGGAGAGTGCAAGCATGCTGAGAGAGCTGCGCGGGCAAGGTTGATGAAGAAGTGAGCAGACCATGCGGTTTGCTCGGAGGACTTCAGGATGATGGCGTTGCCGGTGAAGAGCGAAGATATGATGGGATTGAGGAGATTGTGGAACTGTGGCTGGTCAATAATGTGGGATGTGAAGGATGTTATCCTCTGCACTCACAGGATAGCTGTATCAAAGTCAGTAAACGCTCAATGAATGGAGTCTAACACACTCACTTCCAGCTAACAGCCGCAGCAACAACGCCCAAAGGCTCGAATCTTACTTCGTTCCTCTTATAGCACATCAGGAGATTCGTAGGCCTTGTCTCTGTCTTCAACGCTGCCTCGCCATGCTTGATCGTCCATGCTAACTTCTCCGCTGTGACCAAGATCTCTCCAAACGATGCATCCACTCTCGTCTTCCCCGAGTCTAGACATGCTATTTGTGCAATCTCTTCCTGATGGGCTAGAATGTATCTGGATGTTGGCACTTGTAAGAAAGTGCTTCGATTATCCTCGTTCTTCGCTGAAAGTCAGGGACGAAGGCACGCACTTTTGCAGTGTTCTCAACACTCTTCGACGTTGTGAGAAGGTCGTCTTCGCCCATGCGACTTGTGCCTCTTGTGCTTTTGCGACCGCACGGTCGATGCCCTCAGCTGTTGTGGGATTGATGCGGCCGAGGAGTTTGCCAGAGGCTGGGGCGTAGCACTGTATGGCAGTGGAGCCTGAGATCTGTACTAGTGTAAGTAAGATGAGTTGCGAGATACGGTCGATTACTTACTTGTATCGCAGGCGTCTCAAGCACTTCAGCGGACTCTAGCCAACCCTTTTTACATTGTTCAGGCAGCTCAATCGTGAAGTCTATAGCAGCCTCGTCCACGGCAGTAAAGCGCCAGTACGCATAATATGCGACCACGAAGGCAAGTATAATTCTGACCAAGGGAACAACGCCCCCTTGCCACTCGAGGTGAAACTCGCCCGCACCATAGTCGAGGCGCATCATCGGGAGGTCACGTTGTTGACATTGAAAGTTCAGTCGCAACACTGGGCAACATTGGGAAAACAGTGCACGTGTCAAACTTTTGGTTACTATCGCTGGTACCATAATTACACATTACTAACCCTGCCTCTCCAGTCACTGCATCGCTCATACACCCGCGACACTTCTTGAAGTGCCTACTTAGCTTCCTTGGCTCCTTTTTCAGCAATCTTCTGAGCCTCACCAACCTTCTTCTCCAAGATTTCCTTGATCTCGCTGTATGTCGACTTGAGAAGGTCTTCTGCTCCTTGCCGTGCTTCTTTGAGACGTCCTGTAGTTGCTGGATCTTACCCCAGACTTCGCTGCCGCCGGGGAGCTGCGATCATTCATTAGTAGCTAGAGGTTGACGATTGACCATACCACGTACCATGTTCATGTACTTGTCAAGGTCAATACCCATTGACGAGCTCAACGATTTGCCCTTGGAGTTCGCCTTCTCTGCTGTATCCTTTGCAAACTTCTCCAGGTCCTCCGTATTGCCACTTGAAGCAGCGTCTTTGACCTGCTTCCACAACGCACCCAAGTCTCCTCCCTTTAATGCATCCGCGTTCTTCTCGAGGATTTCCTTGATCTTAGGGTTCTTGTCCAAGTAAGGCTTCGCCTGCTCGAGACCCTTCTGGTATGCTTGCTCGGACATCTTCTTCAGAAGGTCGACCTTCTCCTGGACGATCTTCTGGACCTGATTGTAGGTGTCGGCGCTGAAGCCTTTGGTGCTGATGCTAGACACAACTCCGCTGATCTGGTTCCATGTCTCGTCAATCTGCTTCTGTGCTTCAGGTCCGAGTTGCTGGCCAAGTTGCTTAATCTGGTCGAGATTGCCGCCGACCTTCTCCTTGAGTTCTGTGGTGACAAAATTAGTGTACTATTATTTGCTCATGATACATCTTTACACACCAGGGTGGTTGTCCATGATCTGTTCCATAGCATCACCTGCCAGGTTACCGATCTCCTTGAGTCTCGCCTGCATGATCTCCCACACCTTGAGCGCAGTCTCGGTCGATGCACCCTTGCTCTTCGTAACATCCTTGATTTCGTTGTAGGTCTTCTTGACGATCTCATCAACCTCATCTCCATGCTTCGCGCGAATAGCATCGAGGTCATTGAAGGCGCTGTTCACGTAGCCTTTTGCGCCAGGGATGAACGCAGAATAGCTCAATGCAGTGTTCCTCAGCCACTCGATAGCCTCGTTCGGTGAGTCGGGAGTGGCATCAGAGAGCTTCTTTGCTGCCTGCGAGATCTTCGTTAGCTACATGTAAAAGTGATTCGAGGCTGCGGCACATACACTGTCAAAGTAGGATTTCGTCGCATGTAACGAGTTCACTGCAGTCTTTGCGCCAGAGAAGTGGTAGTAGCCGTATGCAGCACCAAAGACGAGAGCACCACCAGTGATACCACCGATGACACCTGACGACAGACCACCGCTGTCAGTAGCTGTCGAGCTGCTTTGTGACGACTGGAAGCGCTTGAAGGATGTATTGTTGATCTTTTGCGTGCGAGTTGCGCGCAGGGCACGGATCGAGCGAGTAGCTGATCTTGAGGCTGCCATTGTGATGTTGTTGTGTGTGGGTGAGAAGAAGTGTTCTTTGTGGAAGCACGAGTAGCACGGGAAGGAGGCTGAAGTATTCAAGGTACAACTAGTCCCGGTATAGAGCCACGTGAGAGGAATGCCAATGTCCTTTCAGGGCTCGGATTGCCGTCCGGTACGTCATCTGGGGTCCATAAAACACTTTCCAGCCATCCGTTTCCGGCAGCTTCCATGGCATCGACTGTGGACTAAGATCATACTTGATACTATGCGGGGAAGGTCATGTGGCTTTGACCACACATCACAGATCATGATAGCTCGAAGGATGCAAAACACTGTCGATTGACGATCACAGGTTGATTCCGACACGACATGTGGCCCATTCAGCAGACAGAGATGCAAACGACCTCATGGCGAAAATGGCAGCGCGTGACGGTGCTGACCCATGGCCGTCATGGCGACGACGGGGCGAGACGAGGCGAGGTCTGCGTGCTGGCAACAGTTCTTTGACATGGTGATAAGCTCATGAGCCGAGTCAATCTACTGAGAGTATTCCTCCTCCTCCTCAAGCAAACCCTTAACCAGCTTCGGCGGATCTCGTCCTTCCCGATCAGCATAGAACTATTCGTCAAGTCAAGTCAGCAAATTGCCAGCGTCACGTCCTCTTTCACCACACCACTCACCTCTTCCATCCTCGTCCTCACATCAACCCAGAGATTATGCATGCCCTCAAGCCTATTATGCTCCCACGCATGCCCATGAAAGCTTTTAATATCCATCTTCCAATCCCGCTCACTCGGCCCCCATATACGGCACGGAGTCGCGCGCGCTTCCACTCGGGGACATCATCGGTCACGGCGACGACGAAGGAGATGTTGGCACTGGGAGAGGCGCGTGTGGCGGGGTCGTGGAGGGTTTGGTAGGCGAGCATACGTGCGTTGGTGAAGAAGATGTCTTCGGTTGGAGAGTTCTTATTGGGATAGTATTCGTTCAGAAATGTTATGAAGGCGTTTCGTGGAGGTGGTGCTATTCGTGCTGATGATGTTGACCACCGATCGGTTTGTGAGCCAATGTCGTACTTCCCTCTTGCGAACCAGACCAACAGTGAAACAAGCACGAGTACCGCGACGTATGCCGCGGTCCTGAGATTACTCGATTGACCCCTCTTTGTATCACTGAATCCAGCTTCCTGCCACTTCGCTGTTATGTTCGTCCACGTTGTAGGTGACCACCCTTCGCTTGTGCTTCTGCTGCCGTACTCTTCCTGCATCTCCTCCTCCTCCTGCTCTTTGTCGCTACTCGGCGCCAGATCGTAGTCGTCGATGAAGATTTTGGGCACCATGGTCATGAAGCGCGATGCCTGTCGAACCCAGTTGGGACACTCTCCTAGTTCGGATTTGAAGCACAAGACGCGCAGGGCGTAGCAGTGCAATGTACAGAGTAGTGTGCCGTCGTGGAATAAAATACTAGTAGAATCCAATACAGAATGGATCAATACACGACTGATCAATCACTTGAGAGACAAAACACGCCTTGCAGCAAGCAATGACAACAGTACCGCTCATGGCACTCATCACGGCACGTTCCTCTCGCCATGACAGCCAGCAGGAGAGATACGTATGCAGGTACAATGCTCGGGCACTTTTCTTGGAGTGGCTCGGCTTCATCGTTCCAAATCGTGCAGAGTGCGGAGGGAAAAGAGAGAAACAAGCAATCAACGGCGAGATACAAGCCTTACAACCTGCAGGATGAGAACTACTTCCCCTGACTCGGCGATCTCTTCAGCACGCGTGTGTGGGACGTGTAACTGCACATATGTAATAGGATAGCTCGCATCACAACTCAAGCTTTGTAAGCAAGGAACAAGATCACCAGAAAAGTTCCAATGTCACGATCTTGAAGCGGAGTGGTACAGGCAAAGCTAGACACGATTTGGACTTGGCGTTGTTACAACGCCAAGAGATATCCCGGACTGTTTCCGTGCTCAGCCCTTACAGGAATGGTCATCAGCTGAGAAGTTACTGATCAAGATCATCGGCGACGAAGTATGGACCAATTCCTGCTTATGGCTCGTGCCAGCGTCATTCATGATTCATTGAAACATCTATCGCCGTATTATCGTGCATCTATTTCCCTTGCCCCAGGAACTCCTTTCATCTATTACATCCCATGCCGTCGCCTCATGTAAAAGTCGCCCTGGCCTCCAGGCCTCCTACGCTCGCCGCCACCGGACTAATCAGCGTCCCTGCCACCAAATTCCGCATCTGACCTAGCAGATCAGGAATGCGGAATGGCTTCGTGATGACCTGATCCATGCCCTGGCCGAGTGCATTCGCAATCTGTTCACTGCGTGCATTGGCAGTCACGGCGATCACGGGCACATGTCCTGTCAGCTCACCTTGACGTTCCATGTCGCGAATGTGCCGGATGCATGTGAGGCCGTCCTGTGGTATGTGTCAGTAATCATGAAGGACGAAGTCATGAAACATAGCGACATACCATTATCGGCATTTCCAGATCCAGCAAGATGACTGATAACAATGGCGCTGTAGCCACGGGCGGCCGCGCCGGATCAGGCACTGGATTCGTGGCGTAGACGGTGGACTTTAGAAAGGCCAGGGCTTCAAGGCCGTGCGAGGCGACATCGACGACGCAGCCTTGGCGGCGAAGTTGTTGTGCCATGATTTTCTGAAAGTGGTTAGTAGACTGAGGCTGTGGCACTCCCTATCGACTGTACCTGGTTGATTAAGTTGTCTTCCACAACAAGAACATGCAGAACTTCTGGCGTTCGTGGTCGTGGAACCTCAAGTGCAGGATGTCCTATCTGTGGAAGAGGCGGTGCGGAAGAGGTCCTGACTGGGAGAGCTGGTGGTTGTGGAGCTGGAAGTAGTGATGCCACAATAGATGGTAGAGCAGGTTCAGCGATCTGCTTCGTCGGTGTCGCTGGCGTATCGAGTATGTGTGCAGGAGCAGAGCTAGGAGACTTTGCGCTTGGCGGTAGCTTGAGGGCGGCGACGTAGAAAGCGAACACAGATCCACGATTTGCTGAAAATGCATTAGCGGGTGGTGCATTGCTGGAATGTAGTCAATCTTACCCATGGACGACACGCCAATTTGTCCTCCAGAAAGTTCCGTTAATTCTTTGGACACGAATAATCCCAACCCAGAGCCACCATATTGAGAATATGTCTTTGGCGAGGCTTGCGAGAACCTCTGAAACAAGATTGCCATTTCCTTCTCACTCAGACCACGTCCTGTATCTTCGACTGCGAACTGAATGTATACTGTGGGAAGATTTGCCCATTCGGGGTCAACCGCTTGCTTGTCGCGTGTTGTTTCCCGAGGCTTGATGAATGACACTCCGTGGGCTTCGGAAATGGGTTTGTCGATCGAGGCACTGATTGATATCTCGATCTCACGCCTTGGGCGATCTTTGGTGAATTCTGATACAGTCAGTATGTACTTGGACCATCGAAGCTCCGAAATCAAGTTCCGACGACACTCCACAGAGTGCTTTCCAATCTTTGTATCGAGTCACAATCAGATCGAAGGACTTACTGATGGCATTGGTGAGTAGATTGATCAGCACTTGGAGCAATCTACTGGGATCCAAAATGACGTCCTCCACGTTTAGCTGCTTCAAGCTGTCATCGATGGACAACGTGGCGTCGATCGATGCATTCTGCAGCTCTGCAGCGTACATTCGGAGGGCTTTGTTGACCAAAAAGACTGGATTAGTTCTGTCCGGGGAAATACTCAACAGGTTTGCATCCAGTTTGCTCGCATTCAGTCAGTATCAATGGTGCTCTTCCGATAAAGCCGCAGGGTACCAACCTCAAGGTCAATATATCGCTGCACAGCTTGCGTTGATGATTGGCGCAAAGTATCACAGTTTGCGCCGCGTTCAGAATCTCTTCTGCTTCGTCGTTACTCAGCAGCATCGGATTTCTCGTCGTATTCTCTTTGAATATCTCGACGACCGAATCTGCCGAAAGGACTATGGCACTTAAAGGCTTGTTACAAGTTAGTATATGTCATTCAAGATCCATGGTGGCTGTCTTACGTTACGAATCTCGTGAGAAGTCATGTCGATGAATGCCTCACTCTGCCGCTTGTGTTCCAGCGCTTGCTCCAACTTGTTCTGCTGCATTCGTTCTGTGTATTTCTGCAAGGAAATATTTTCTAGCCACCCTTGCATACCAACAACATTGTCATCAGTAGTGTCAACTTCTGGGAATGCCATTGCCCTTATCCAGAAGTCCCCTGTCATCTCCGTGTTTGTTGCTTTGTCTATTGCCGACCACGTCTTGATACCTCGGTATTCGAACACGATTGGCTGCCTGTCTCGCGTCATCTTCGTCCACATCTCTCTAACATGCTCCAAGTCATCGAGGTGGATAGTCTTGCTCCAAAAGTTTTCCTTGAATTGGAACTCAACGTCACTCTTTTTGACTCCAGTCAAGGTGTAAAATGCGTCGTTGAGGTATGTAGGTGATCCATCAGCCTTTAGGACAAACATTCCGAAAGCTGCGAACGCTGCGATACGCATGAAGTTTGCCTCACTTCTTTCCGCCTCCTGTGTTCGCAAAAGAAGTTGTTTTGTAAGTGAGGAGTGCCTTAGTGCTGCTTCCTCGGTGGCTGCTTGCGCTTCGCGCTGTTCTCTTGGAAGCACGACGTGGGCTATGCAGGTGTTCATGCGGTCATTCAGCAGCTTGATATAGTCTCGATACATGTCATTCCAGGGTCGCCGTCCATTCAGTCCGAGTACCAAGAAACCAAGAATATTTGTACCGTATGCAGGCTGGATCGCGCAGACTACAGCTCGTACGTATGGGTTTCGACCTGGGATAGTTTGCACAAGACCCGGTGGCATGGCTTCCTTTTCTATCAAGAAGGGCGTCCGTCGCCTCCAAGCTTCACGACACTCTCGTGCGAGACCCTCATCACCTTCGGTAAGCAGAAAGTTCGTGACGACAGTAGATTTGTCAAGTCCAACGACTCCCTCGAGCCAGCAGTGCTTCTCGGCGGCGAAGTGCTGGGACTGTGAAGCCGTCTCTGATGACTTTGAGGAGAACTCATCCCCATCGCTGTTCTTGATAGAATAGATTCTGTAGAATCATCAGTATGCATCGTAGACCTAAGATTAGTGCCTTACATTGCGAATGGCACATCATGTGTGTTCTCATCGAGAGCCGTCAACATTGCTTGCCAGACGTCCTGCAAACATTCTGCACTAGCCGAGTGCTCGCCTACACGCAAAATGGTCTTCACCCTCCTTTCTGCAATGGTTGCATTTGTGACCTCGACGATTTCGTCCATCACGCCCGCGGCTGTGCCGTCTGCACCCAGGATGGGAAGCATGACAAAGGAGAAATATACTTCCTCTTCAAACTGCTCGAGACATCAATATCGATGTTTGATAAGTACGAGGTTAGATGTACTTACAGCGACATCCTCCCGACGATTGAATAGCAGTTCCATCTTCTCCACCTTGGTCGGCTGGCCATGATGATAAGCATTGGTCACGAGAGGCAACACCATGGGCCAAAGCTCTGCAAACGCAACTGCTGGTGGTCTTCCTAGGGCAGCAGGGTGCTTGTCACCTATAATTGCAATGCAGGGCTCATTATAAAGTATGATAAAATGAGGACCCCAGATGATGACCCTGAAAGCACCGTCAATAAGTTACTCGACAAGACCGAACACAATACACACCGAGGTTCAGGGTTAAGCAACATCTTCACCACGGCCTGCCGCAGGCTAAGAGACCAGGTTGACATAGGGCCTAATGCGGTTTCGGACCAGTTGATGTTTTTGAACCTCTGAATATATGCTGAGAGATTGGGTACATCATGCTGTGTAAAATCGATAATCTCTCTCCCTGCTCCGAAATCTGTCAAAGATGACTTCGCTGACAGCGATCTATGCTGTGTCCTTGGTGTGCTATCCGAAGCGCTGGACTCTGGGCTGCTGGCGATTGACCCCCCTCGAGGCTGTCTTGACATCAGGTTTTCTTTGATTGCGCCGAAGGAGCTTGAGCCGCTCACACCAAAGGCAGTCAAGTCTGATACCAGATTCTCATCCAGCTCGACCTCGCAGTAGACAATCCGCCATTTGTGACCTTGAAGGTATCTCGTTCGCCATCCAAACCCTCCGAAGTCAAAGCGTCCATCATTGGCACTTTCGACTTGCTGAAGGAAAGTCGCGCGATCGGCCCCCCTTTTTCCACCTTGTGTTGTCAAAGATGCCAAGAAGTTGTCATATACAGGGTTGGTGTATGTGAGCGTCCATTGTGCGGCTGCCCCCGACGGCGCAGACGCCAAATCATCAGCCTCCTGGAATAAGACCGTCGGGCGAGTATCCTCTCGCAGAAAGTCACCAAGTGAGATGTTGTTTGTCATGACTCGGACATCAGAGCAGCCCACAACACTCCGATCATCAGCCTAACGGGGTGTTCGCGACCACGAGTCTGAGTTGTACGATCTCAATCAAACATACTTCTTCTTCGACAGAACTACAAAGTAGTTGAGACGAGCGACGACAGGTCGACAGATCGTCCGCCGTGATAGGAGCACCTCAGTAACAGAGGTCGGACGCTAATGTTGTCAATAGCTGCCGGTCGAGCGGAGTGGAGGAAGAATGACGCGCGCGCTAAGGACAAAACTTGGAGAAACGCCTTACCAGGTTCAGATCGACCCCTTGATGAGAGGACATCGACTTTTCGAATAGCATCCAAGATAACCTGGAAGGTATTATATGGCACATCCTTTATTGCGCTCGCTTGCCAGCCTGTGAAGGGTACCGTAAGTGAAGAGTACTAGTAAGTATATACGATCTGGTACTGTACTATACTCTGCTGAGGACACTTGCCGATAGGCCTTGTTTTTATTCTCTACGTACAAAGTATCTGTTGTCATGAATGCAGCCGACTAACCATATCTGGCCTGAGAATCATAATTGGGAACGCGTACGCGTAGCAAGCTAGTTGACACTGAATGTGTCACCAGGCATGGCGCTCTTCCGCAGCCTCTTTGGCGTACACTCGGCCAGGTTCTTCATACCAGCAAGACCCATCAGTTGATCGCAATCAGCCAAGAGGCCCCGCAGAGCCTCTCTGGCGCCAAACTTGCCATTGATCCCCAGACCATACACCCACGGTCTTCCAACACCGACCATCTTGGCTCCGAGAGAGACTGCTTTGACAATGTCTGCGCCAGTTCTGATGCCGGAGTCGAACATGACGACGAAATCTTCACCAATTCCGCCTTTCTTCCCACGGCAGGCCTCCACAACTTCCGGCAGCATCTCGAGCGAGCCCACGGCTCCATCTACTTGGCGTCCACCTGTACATAATCAGCACAGTCACTAAGGTATGTAGAGTGTGCTTACCATGGTTCTGGAAGTCGTGTCAAATTAGCTATGTCTAACAACGAGGGACAAGGGGGGGCTTGACTTACACTGACGAAGATACCGTCCATCCCATACTCAACCGCCTTCAACGCATCATCTGGATCTTGGATGCCCTTAAGAACAATAGGTCCTTCCCAATGCTCTCGCAAGTGTGCCAATTCCTCCCATGTATGAGCTGCTCCACTGAAGATGTCCTGGCACCACGCCTGGCTCGCAGTAGTAATATCATCTTCTGGCTTCTTACCATCATTCTCATCGGCGAAACGTTTACGAAAGGCGGGGTCGGAGAAGCCCATCTGATTGCCAATGCCTTTGATGAATGGCACAAAAGCATTGTCCAGATCGGCAGGCCTCCAGGCGAGTGCCCATGTATCTAGAGTCACCACAAGCACTTTGTAGTTCAGTGACTTGGCTCTCTTCAGTAGCGATTCTGTCACGGGCTTGTGTTGAGGCCAGTATAGCTGATACCATCGAGAACCATTGCCATTTGCTTTGGCGATGTCCTCCATGGTGTGACTACTTGCAGTGCTGGCCACATATGGTATCCCAATCTCCGCGCAGACTTCAGCCACACCACACTCGCCATCTGGGTGGAAGATACTCTGGACTCCGATAGGCGATGCAACTATCGGAGAGTCGTAGTGTTCACCCCAGAGGTGTACAGACATGTCACGATGTGTGGTAGGCTGTAGCATGCGAGGAACGATCTGAGGTGATATGTTACCACCTGACTTCTTTCGCAAGCACTAAGTACTATTTGCTGCTCAATTACCTTCCATTGTCTGAAGGCGAGACGGTTCGCATCCATCGTGGCTCGTTCACCAGCACCTCCTGCAACATAGGCGAAAGCGGCGGCTGTCATTGCTTCCTTGGCCTGTGCTTCCAGCTTGGCTGGGTCAGTCGTTACAACAGGCTTCAACCTGAGGACTCATTAGATGCGCAAGTCGTCTGTACCCATTCTCTGCCATACCCTTTGAACATGCCATTTGCATATATCTCTGACTGGAACGCACCATACTTTCGTGCATGGTCGCCAGGATCCTGGACCTGTTGTGTGCCGCTCATCTTGGATGGGATCGCAGTGGGATGGTAAACGACAGACTGTGATGACTAGAGATGTCGCCAAAGAAGAGGTAGTCGCCATATCGAATAGTGAAACAATGATGTGTTAGTAGAGCATCCCGAGCTTCCGGAGCATCCCATTGGCTCTTCTGAGGGCAGCTCCACTAGGATGAGCTACACTCTAGCCTGACCCAACTAGCCGCCTTCCAATGTGCCTTTTAGACAAGCCGAGGAGAAGATCATTTGAGAGCAACCTAGTCGCGCAACAATTGCTCAATTGACACAGATACCAGTGGAGATGTTACGTTCGTTCGCCGCCAGATCGGCCACAGTCACTCTTGCCTCCACATCTCGAGCTGCCCTACCAAGATCGTCACTTATTTCGACCTCGGCGAAGCTAGCAGCAGCTCGAACTTCAGCGACGCTCAGGTCAACCACTACCACACCATCTGCCAGATACTTCAGCCAGTCCACCAGAATGTCTGAATCCACGAGAACAGAAAGCGATGCCTTCGGCGAGCTCCAAGTACCCTCCGACAA
>Ga0058702_10000873_pt1 | contig 11857 bp, 7 predicted proteins | sample AgamicOrSfe_FD_83781 | JGI IMG/M metagenome (GOLD analysis project Ga0058702, IMG submission 83781) | Agave microbial communities from Guanajuato, Mexico - Or.Sf.e | ecosystem: Host-associated > Plants > Phyllosphere > Phylloplane/Leaf | place: Guanajuato, Mexico | collected 2012-05-30
ACAATCTTCTGCGGACATCTACTGGAAGAGCTATTCGAGCAGGTTCCGTCGTTAGAAGAGGTTCACTTCGAAGCTTGGCCTTCGGTGCCGAAAGAGGGCTCACTGATGAACGAGCTCGTTGGGATCTCTGAGGCTGAGAACAAGAGAGTCATATGGGGCAAGAACTTCACTGCGAATGTGGATAAGATGCAATGTGAAACGCATTCCAAGCTTTCGCGAAGGCATTTGCGATAGCTCGAGCTTAGACTATCTTCGTGTGATATAGTATGAACGTTATACAGGGTAATATAATTTCGAGCCTTAGAGAGTACCGTCCGATAATCGATTAAGTTTAATATCTTAATACCTAATTCTCTTTACTTTACTGTCTTTATAAGACTAGACTACGGACACTTAGAGAATATCTAGATAGAGGTAGAAAGATATAAGTTATAGAAAGTACTATACTAGCCTACGCTCGTACTAGTATTAATATACTACGAAGTCTAAATAGGCCGCGTATGTAAGGGTTATGCTAACAGAGGGTATACTATATAAGAAACGTATTATGTAATTAGGATAATAGTTAAGCTGTTCGATATAGAACTATAAGGTAGGAGTACGCCTACTCCCCTATATAGCTAGCGGCCCCTTAGCGGACCGACTTAGGGCCGCTAAGGTACCTCCGTAGTTAAGTTCTACTATCGAGTCCTACTATATACTGCACGTGCCCGTAGTCCCAAAGATCCGCCGGTATTAGGTTATTATAGCATAGGAGATACTCTATAAGGATAGATTATAGGTTTAAAGTTAGTAGAGACTATAGTCCGACGATCTATACTACGGAAGTTTATTAAATAGAAACGATATACTTTTACTATCTCTTAATACTTATATTTATCCGGGCTAAGCTTTTTTAATTCCCCGGCGTAGAGTACTTAGGAAGGAAATTAATCGTCGATATAGCCGTTATTATAAGTCGTAAATTATAGGATTAGCTAGTTTTTAGTAGTTAGCCTACTTTATAATACCTAACTCGCTCGATCTTATAGATATAGCTACTTAGCAAAAACGCTTTAACTTTTTATCGTAATATAATATCTATACTTAGTTTAACGCGCGCTATTAATATATATAGGTTATATTAATTTTAAAGGTATATAGCGGGTTCTAGATATAACGTCGACTTTACGCGATTATAACGATAGAAATCGAGGTACGTAGTACGGGTAAACGTCGGAATTAGGCGCTATCGATAAGACGCCGAATTACGGGGTAGCTATACCTATATACTACAAATATTACTAAATTAACCTTATTTATAGCGATACTATACGCTACGCTTTATAGGATAGCGTATTAACGTTTCTATATAGAGATCGAGGCGCGCTTTCGATATATATAGGTTATATTACTTTTAAAGGTCTATAGTAAGTTATAGTTATAACGTTATAAATACGTAATTAAGGTACGGGTATACGGAGGAACGTCGGAAGATTACGCTATCGATAAGGATCTAATAAGATTAAAACTTTCTCCGTAATCGAGATATATATACTTACTACGCTAGGTAGGAATATCAATCTATATACCTTAAACGGGTATATCGGAGGCTATATAATAGATAGAATTAAGAGACTATATAGATAGCTTCTAAGGTATAGTTAAAAGACTATAATAAATATTTAGGTTAATCGGGGTAGTAGTAAGTAAGTTATAGTATATTCCTAACTTTATAAGTAAGAACGAGATCCTTACTAGGTTTAACTTAAACTTTAACCTTACCTTACTTACTATAATACTAATATTACGGGCGGTAGCCCCGTAGGGCGCCGCTATTTATAAAACTATTTATAGTTTTTATCTCTTAAAAGACTTAAAGGATCTAATCTAATATATCTAATAGTAGGTATCTCTTTAAAGTATAGCCCGTAGAAAGAAGAGTTAGTTCTTAAGAATAAAAAGTAGAAAGTATTTCTACGGGCCTCCCCTCGTATGAGTATAGAAATAGGAAAGGTAGGAAAAGGTAGGAAAGCGAAGGGAAGATGACCTGGTAAATTCCGAAGTAGAGGTTCAGAGTCTTTCATGTGGTGGTCGGAGTATGGGTTGGTATAATAATAATACTGTTTTAGAGATGAGGGTTCTTAGCTAGGAGAGGAACTGATAGCTCGATTATTTAATCTCGACAGATTGAATACCTTGCCCGACGAGTGGCTTGAGTAGATCCTAGATTTTGGCATCAGAGACATCTGAAACATGCCAACTTAACGCCATAGCCCAATGTGTGTGTCGAATCCCCTGGTACTGTCATGTAGTTGGCAAGAGCCACGGAGTAAACGCCGGCCTTTGGTGCTACCTGCTGCCCTGCCGACATCGACTTCCGCGGCCCTGTCTTACTCTAAACAACCACGATCACCACGCCGTTCACACCATACCGCAACTCTATCCCTGGCGCATAATCTATTCCACTCATATCCCATGCGTGATGGCAGCACGCGAAGGAGAAGCATTGTTCAGTGACGAAGAACGCCGACTCACCAACGAATACCATGATCAGCTACGTGACGCCGATTATCTACACACGCTGCACCACGAGCCACGTCCCGACTGCAACTTCAATCACAATGCGCAAGCCGTATCAACATGCTATGCGCTACTGTCAAATGACAACGTCCCTCTATACATGCAACTGAGAGCAAAGATACTCCTGTTCGAAATGACAGAGTCCTGGGATGAGAAGGAACATTTGCGGCGAGAGGCAGAGGCATTATATACAGCGCTAGGACGCGTCCATCAGCCAGGCGACTTCGTCGAAGCAGATACACGTCTTCAACTATGTCGGCAGGACCTCGACTCTATGATGTCCATCCAGAAGGAGTCTGATCCAGATTTAGCTGATCCCCAAAGCGATGCAAGCATTGCTAAGGCTTACGAGGACGAAGGATATGACTACGATTACGGTGTTGCTGATCCGGAAGAAGAAGATGATGGAGGAGGCATCGAGCAGCAAGGAATAGAAGGAGAGGAAGACGAAGCAGAGGAGGAAGAAGAGGAAGCGGAAGAGGAAGAGGAAGATCCAGCTGAAATGGAAGCGCTGACTATCAGGCGTCGCGAGATCAAGGATGCAATCGAGAAGCGTTTACGAGCCAAAGGGCTAATCCAAGAGTATGAATCGTTGACAACGCCCTTTCCGACTATTTCTGCTACAACGACTCCTGCGTCGTCTGCAAGAACTATCTTCTCGACAGTTTCAGGGAGACCCTCGACTTCGGCAAGCACGCCAGGAACACAGATGTCGGATTTGCTTGAGCAAACGACAGGTCAATCTACATCTCAGTCTTCGTTCCCCATTCGACCCCCGAAAGATAGTGGATTGCCTTCAGGCTATACTGGTGCTCCTATCTTCGCAGATCTCCCTGGCGCGCGTGTGTCTAGCAACGGAGTAATTGTTGTTCTACACAATCGACAAGTTGGCATGGTTCGACCTGAAGTCAATATCCAAGCTGGTATCGTAGTCAATAGGTATCAGCTTCGCGGGAGACTCGTGGATGATTACGGTCGCATTTTCACCGAAATCAATGGCGAAAACGTTTGGATTGCATATGCAACTCGAGAAGACGAAACGTCAATCGCTCCGCAGGTTGATGCGATTCTCAGGCTTTTGAGCTAATTGTATGTTGGACTACCCGAAGGTCTTGGAACAGCCAGGTTCGGACAAGATTGGTATGACTATGGCTACGTGGGAACTGCACATTATGATTATGACTATTGAATGAGGCATTGGAACACTATAACAAAGCATGTTTTCAAACAGGTAGCAATAGAATGATTTTTGTGTTGGTTTGGCGATCGTTGCTTGCCATGAGTCAGTTGATTGTTTCAAGTCAAGCTGAAACTCTTTGTTATTGGCGCGGAGTTGCCATATCCAATGTTTGACAAACACGCGAAGATTCACGACCACGCGTGAAGTTCGTCAATCACGCCCATCTCAGCTTCACGATCCGGGACACTATCAAAACCTTCTACTTTTTTTCATCTTACTACCTTCCTGTCTTCCAAAACTCTCCCACTGTGACTTCTATCATCAGCTGACGTCAATCATGGCAGAGCCATCATCGCAATTCTCGAGCCGGCTCGGCCAGCTTGCAACAGATGGCTTCTTCGATGATCCTGCGCCCCAAAGCTCATTCGACTTCGACAAGTTTGCTAAGCAGTGTGGCGACTTCTATCAGCTATTGAGAGAGAATCCCGCGCGTACAATTCCGGCAGTAATGCAAAGTGAGTGTACTGTTCCTTATCTATGATATAATGCTGACTAGCTTATAGAAAGCTTCGACTCGATGCTGGGCAACCAGATGCTTCAGGACAGTATGATGACAGCTATGCCAATCATGGAGTCAACCTCAGACATCACTACAGATGCAAATCCACATCTCGCCAACATTCTCCAGAAGACTACAGACATCCGTCCGATGCCGGCAATCTTCGATCCGAGCAAGACCACGGTCAAAGGCAAAAACATCGCATTAAACCCGTTCAAATCATTTGCTGCGTATGAAGCTTCTTCTTCCCAACTCTCGAACCCTTCGGCGACCTCGAAGCCCATTCTTCCCGAAGGAAAAGATGCCTCCGGAGTCTGGGCCACTCTGACAGACGAAAAGCCCAATTCACCTGCTAAAGAAGAATCATCCGGACTTCTTGGTGCTGTTGCGTCAGTGATGCCAAACTTCTTTGGTTCAGGAGAAACGTATGAACCCTGGACTCCTCTCGAAGATCGAAAAGCCTCAATTGCTGCCGGAGGATCTCTGCCACGCGGAAGCCTGGCTCGTCAGCGTGGCGACTCGGCCTCAACAGTCAAAGCCTCAAAAGGGCCCGTCTCTTTTAGCACTCCAAGTCCAAGCATCGACCTCGAAACCACGCAGCCTGACAACAATGACATGTGGCAGCGCCTCAACGAAGCCGTGCGAACAGTCTGTGCGCTTCCTCCGAGGTACCGCAATCCAAGCCGTGACATGGAAACGTCTTTGTGTGACGTGTTGCTGGCCGAGGATATGTCGGATGAGTTGCTTGCAATCCTACCCGAGAACTCAGAGACTATGTGGAGAGCAGAAGCATCAAAGCTGGCGGAGCAAGTTGTTGACGGCCTAGACTTCAGAGCACAGGCAGCTCCCTCGACCTGTGAAAGCTACATTATGGCTGTGATCAGGACTGACTTGCCAAGGCATGTTGCGTCACTTCACACGAATCTTGCCGACAATGTCATTGGGCACAACATCGCACGCTTCGGACATATTCTGGCAATGGTCCTTCAGGATCAGACACATCTCGAACAGGTCCTCTACGTGTGGCTTGATCTTACCATTACTCTGCAGATGATGGCAGCCACTGGTGAGGAGCAACGATTCTTCCAGAGTATTAACGAGCAGACTAAGCGGTATCTTGTCCCACTGCTTCTCATCGGCGCATGCCGCAAGCACCTATCTGCTGCAGAGTCTCACGTCACACTCCAAAACTGCCTGCAGTACTGCCTGACATACAAAGAAGAGATGTTCTCGCCGGACAATGAAGTCTTGTTGCCGAAGGACTGGATCGAGCAAGCACTTCATAGTCTGGCCTTTGGAGTGTCAAGATTCGCTGGACATCTACGCGGCATTGCAATGCAAGCAAGCATCAACTTAGAGCGACATGAGGAAGAGGAGAAGAAGCTCAAACGTAAGGTTGTCAAGCCTTCCCGCCTCAGCACTCCAACAGCATCAAAGATTCCAAGCCTAGCTCAACCCAGCACTTCAACTGTTCAGAAGCCATCCAGGATGTCGTTCCTCCGTCGCGACAAGACTGATCAGGGCGGGAAGAAGCCATTGAAGGAGGCAGAGATCAAACCAGCGTACGGAGCCATCGTCAGCAAAGGGAACCCCACAACTTCGGTGCCGATGATACGTGAGTCTACCATGAAGCAGGAGGATAGCTCTGTACAGCCTAAGAAACGCACTGTCTCTGGCAGTAGTGTTTGGACAAGATTGTCAAAGGCCGACACGGTTCGTGGCTCGCGTGGTGCAGCGTCAATTCTCAACATTGGGAGGAAAAGAGGTTGAAAGGTATAAGGGTAGAGTCTTGGTGGGGTATATTGAGGAGCATGATGCATTTTGATGAGTGGGAGTGAAAGCAAGTAGCAATGGCTTCGCAGCTCCGAGGGCAGAGCCTTGATAGAATGATTTATGAAAGACATGATGCTCTTTTCAAAGAAGGGACGATGACAGCAGATGCTTCTTTCAAAGAGGCGACGATGACAGGTGGAATGATTTGTGAAAGACATGATGCTTTTGCTTCTGAAGCGACGGAAGCGACGATGCCAGCAAATGATTCTTTCGAAGAGGGGACGATGACAGCAGGTGCTCACGCAGACTGGGCAATGACAACAGGTGCTCAAGCAAACTGGGCAATAGGATAGATTAGAGTCTGTCTTTGAATGACAGATACATGATTTTCATACTCGTTTCGTCATCAGTCCCGAATTACTTCCAAGTGCTTGCGGATGTCATCTTCCTCTTCTACTTCCTCAAACTTATCGTCCTGCGTTGTCTCTGCCATGGCCTCTTCCGATATCGATTCCATTAGTTGATCTGGTCGCATATTCGCGATGTCAACTACAACCGTCGCGCCCTGAAACGCGTTCATATCCGCCCCGGAAACCTGTTGTCCACCACGTCGAAGCACACCATTGGCACGACGAGTTGACTTCCTCGGAAAGTTGATTGGCTTACGGGAGTCCACTTCTGTATCGGCACGCCCATACCACTTGCACTCGTCCGCAAGATCAAGCAGCATCTGTCGCATGATTGGCAATTGGCTCGGGAAATATCTGCCTGAGACTGGGTAATCCAGCTTCATTGTATTCACTGTCCACAACTCGACAATAAGCGAACTGAGCTTACGGTCGTATTGAGCAACAGATGTAGGACAAGCATGTGTACAGCCAGTCCTCCACGAATCGCCGGGCTCCCTGTCTGGATGCCTTCCAAAGGAGTAGTTCTGTCCATGCCTGCTGTAGGGTGTCATCTGTGAATGAAGTAGTATGTCTCTACCACCTCGACCATCTTGATACCACTGCACAATGAGTTCATTGAGTAGGTTCATTGGGGTATCTTCGATGTCGTCTTCTGGCTCACATTCCTCCTCGGCTGTCCATCGACGTTGTTGCATCTCGTCGAATAGCCAGTCTATGAACTCATCTTCAGTGTCATCCCAAGGAATAGTGTCCTCTCTCCAGAAGTATGGCATTTCGTGGAAGAGAGGCATTGTTAAGCCAGCCGGGTTATACTCAGGGCTGGTCCTCACGCTGAACTCGAAGCTTTTCACGGCTGCTATTTGATTCGCCTTCCAGCGAGGGAAAGGACGTCTGATCACTGGTTTTCCACTCAACCTGGCTCTTTTTGACAGTGCGCTCCGATTACCGGCCACAGCTCTTGTATTGAATAGCCGATAAGGCGCGGGAAGTAGGATTCCATCCCAGCGCGCATCGCGCAGCTGAGTCCAAAAACTGGTAGGGAGTGCAAGAGCTTCACGTAACCTTAACATACCGAAAACAGACAGCAAAAGGGTGAGGATGTAGCAGTGATCCATAGCGCGGTCGAAACGTGTCCAGAACTTTACATCCCTTGGGCCATCAAGGTCTCCAGCTGAATGCTCCATTGCGGCTTTGTACCAAGGTAGACAACCGGGCGGTTTTTGGCCATGGACAGCGTTGGTGCTATCACTAGTAAGAGTGAAATTGTCTTCGTAATGGTAGTAAGCCACGCCATCTGCGACCCACACTTGGAAAGGAGCATCGAATGAGAGACTCTTTGGGTGCTTGATTATGGCGAATGATTGGAAGCGAGTGCGTGCAGTAGCCCGGCGTTCTATTCGTGTTTTGTTGTCAATCCTTGCATCATTTGAATCCTCCTCTCCGTTATAGCCATTTTGCCATGTAAGCTTGTCGCCGTCAATCATAGTCTCAATCAACTGCCAGATACGCTGTTCCCGGCCCTCGTCGAGAGGGAGTGCTTTCTTCAGCTTCGTATCTCTCCGGAAGGTATTCCGCACCCTCTGTCGGAGCCACTTTACCCATGAGCGGGTTGTAAAGTCGTCATCGCCACCGAATCTACCTTGTTGCGAGACAGCACATTCACGATCGACGTAACGACCATCTTCGAGTTGCACCAATTGAATGCATGTGAAGAGTTTGATACATCTCATACACCAATGCTCGTTTCGTTCTCGTTCGTCACTGTTCTTGCATTTGCAATGATGCTCACAAGCATGCTCTTTTGTGATAAGACCAAAGTTGACCATTTGTGCGGCGACGAAGAGATCCTGCCACGCATTCAAGAGTCCACGACCCGATGCAAAACTGTCAATGAACACCTGATAACAGTAGGCGACTAAGACCAGACTGCATGTGCGAATACTAGTCGAAATCCACTGTCCTTTAGCAAGGAATTTTTGTGATGACGGAGTAGGCGCGATTTGTACAACACCGGTATGTTCAAATGGTGCCTGCAGTGCTCTTGCTCCATCAACTGGCCCATTTCTCTCAGATTTATCCTTTCCAGTCTGGAATTCTGCCTTGTGGAATCCCGAGATCATGCCATTGACAAAGCGTTGGTTCTGGACAACGCTACCTTTCTTTCCGAATGTTTTGAATTGTACAAGCCTTGCAAGCTTCTGTACCATTCCGCGTCGTGGGTCTTGCGCGCCAAGCCTCTTTCCAGTATAAAGCCCAGCATAATGAAATGAGCTAGGAACGTCCTCGATTTCATTCTCTCTGGCTAGATCGAGCTTGTCAGGATTGATCATGGTTCTTAGGTCGTTAGAAACACCAGTCTGGTCGAACATCCAGAGTTTCAGCTCGACATTGACCGAGCCTTGATCTGCTTTGGCTTTGTCGGCTTTGTCCACGATGTCCGTGGATAGTTCATAGTTCCTGTCTTTGCCGATGTACACTTCTGATAGAGTGCCGTGATCGAATGCGCCATTGTTGAGGCTGCGTAAAGCGACCAGTTCAACCAGGGTACGAGGCAAGTACGATCTGTCCACCGCCATTTTGCTCATGTCCAAATCGAAGTCAAGCGCGTTATAGCCTTGAACTACTCGCTGAGCAACCTCTTTTGCCTCGGCTAGGGTCGCACAGACACGACGATCAAGTAGACCACCTCTGATTTGATTTTTGGTTTTGCCTGTCATCTTCGGAAACACGGGTATAATGGCGGACGATGGATCTTTGGAATCTCTCATGAAGATGCGCCAAGCATCGATTCTTTCTTCACTAAGGTCCTTCAATACGTGCCTGACATTCGTCTCGAGCACTGGATCGCTAGTCAGAACGAAGCGATGCTTGGTTTTACCAGGTGGACAGTCAAGAATGGAAATTGTTGGTAGACCCATTGGGGTATAGATAGGGCTCTTTCTGAGTGTCAGGGTGTCTCTGACATTGTTCCATGCATTCAGCGTCGTTGTCAATTTTGTCAACTCTATCGGGAGATCATCTAGTGCTTCTGTGACAGTGTAGCCTGCGAGACTTGGGATGTCGTCCTGGTTCGCGTTGATCATGCGCTGCTTCTTGGTCGTTGTTACTATTTTCTTTCGTCCTTTTGATGGTTGGACTTCCTCGACTTCGGGTTCACTCTCCCCTTTAGCCTCGCGCTCTTTACGTTTGATGCTCACTCTGCTCTCCTTCTTGACCGTGTCTTTGCCTTTCGGCGGCGCCATGTCATGCCAGATGTAAACTTGAGCTGCTGATCGGTATGGTTGAGTAAAGCTTCTGAGCTAGGCAGGCAAGTAATTGACAATGGAAAAGTGCTTGCGGAGCGAAGGCGACAGAAGAGCGGTCTGATATCCAAGGTTTAACGCGCATGGTGTCAGATCTTATCGATAACGCTTTCCACCTGGACCTCCGCAATGTCTCTACTACCTCGAAGGTCAGTTAGGGACTTGCTTCCTTTATATTAGCTTAGTACTTATATATCTAAACGAGGACTACTACGCCTAACTTATTATTACCGGTCTTTTCGAAGATAGATTACGGTACTATTACGTCTAGGAACTATAGTAGCTAGTTAGTAATAGAATCCCTTCTTCTATATATCCCTAGTATTTATATACTAAATAATCCTTAGTCGTTCCCGCCGTAGGTAGTATAGCTAAGTTCGTATTCTACGTATTAATACTAGTATTAACCGCCTCCGTGTAAGGTATAGGATTGATAGGAAGTAAATAGTAGGAGAAGCGATTATATAATTAGAATATCTATTAAGCTGTTCGATATAGAACTAAGAGGTAGGAGTACGCCTACTCCCCTATATATATAGCGGCCCCTCAGCGGACCCCCTAAGGTCCGACGAGGTACCTCTATAGCTAAGTTCTACTATTGAGTCCTACGCTATACTATACGTACCCGTAGTCCGAGGATCCCCCGGTCTTAGGTTATTATACTCCGTCTATACTAAACTAATATTAAGCGGCTACCCCGTAAGGTAATTCGTAATCTATTTCGTAGTACTTAACTCCTACGACGGGTTCGCCTAAGGATATATAGGCTATTAACTAGCGCCTATCTAGACGGAGCCGCGGTTCTTAGTAGATACTTTAGAGACGCGAAAGCGGTTATTACCGGTAGGAAGCGCGGCGTAGCGGATATTACTAAAGTTATAGTAGGCGCCGGTAGACTTCGGGGTTTATTAGATAGGGTTATACGGGGGACGTAATACTATTATAGAGTAGAAGTCTAGGAGAAGCTTAAAGAGAGTACCGTAAGGGATCTACTTAGACTTCTAATCTAGGATAGTACGAGTATACTAATATTAAAGGTAATAGCTTAGTAAATCTTATAGCCTAAGTCGACGGTAGGAAGGGGAGTTATAGTAGAGGTAGTATTAGGCTTATTAGCGTCGATAGCTTAAGGGGTAGTAGAGGTTACTCCGAGGAATAGAGTAAGGTATACTAGTAGTTTAAGAGTACGGGTGGCTATAGTAAGATATTATAGTAAAAGTAAGGAAGAAGTCTAGAGGAGTAAGTAAAGCTAGCTATAATAGTTATATATAGAATAAAATAGCCTCGCTCCGCCTCGCGCTTTATTATAATACCGCTAGCTATCCCGTTCTAATAGAAAGGTAGAAAGGAAGGCTAGGCCGAGGTTTAATAAAGGGAAGGTCTCTTATTTTATATTACGCTAGTCCTAAAAGGAAAGGTAGGTTATTCTTTCTTTCTTTTATATCCTCGGCTCCGTTACTATATAATTTACTCGAGATACTTATTCTTTTTATTATCCTACTTCTAGCTCTAGATAATACTTAATATAACCCTCTAAAAGTATAAGTAGTATAATCGAGACGGATGTACAGCCTCTAGTATAGTAGTAGAGGTAGTAGAAATTTAATGATGCTAGCCATGCTGAAGGTGTGAAATGGTCATGTTGTTGACTGAGCACCTCTCCGGCCTGCATTATCGATGTCCTTTATCCTGCTTCTTTCGAGCGCATTGAATCTAGCACTAATCAATTGTGCTTTGTAACTCCTGCGGTACCCTTCTGTGATCTCAGCTCTTCTTCTGCCACTGTAATCGTCACTGTAGGGCACGGACCGTCTCCACATGGTGGCGAAAATGAATGACGTCTTCCTCCGCGACCTCAAACGATTACACAATGCCTCGTCTACTCACCACCGTTTCCTTCCTGATACTAATCCCTTGCATTCTTCTCGCCTTCATCGACACATCCCCAGCCGCAATCGCATCTATGTCCATCTTCCAACGACTCCTTCGTCCTTTCACCTCTTCAGCCGCACCGATGCGCTTCACACCCGACCAAGCTGCGCAGAACATTCCTGAGGGCGCAGCGAAGTGC
>Ga0058702_10000877_pt1 | contig 11819 bp, 13 predicted proteins | sample AgamicOrSfe_FD_83781 | JGI IMG/M metagenome (GOLD analysis project Ga0058702, IMG submission 83781) | Agave microbial communities from Guanajuato, Mexico - Or.Sf.e | ecosystem: Host-associated > Plants > Phyllosphere > Phylloplane/Leaf | place: Guanajuato, Mexico | collected 2012-05-30
CACACACACATATGCATACATATAGTTAAATGTTTCTTTTTTTGGCCTAAGACTAAAGAAAAAATGTTTTTTTCTAGCTTAACAACCAAACTAAAGATAAAGTCTTATCTTGTTGATTGATTGTTTAGCTGTGTACCAGATCACGGCTCTTAAATCAACCACTATAAAATGGTCCTTGATCATTTTACGTTGCTCTTTTAAAGTTCACTTGTAATATTTAGTAGCGTGCCAAGCTATGAAAAAAGCTATCCTTTTAGGGCTAGATGCCTGAGGCCGTTGGCCACTGTTACACACGAACAAACATAATACAAAAAACAAATGACAGAGTTGTGGCAAACAGTAAAGGTGTTAAATGGGTGGGTTCGGTTTAGTTTAGCGTTTCGCTGGTTGACCAGTGTTGTTGTAGCGGTGTGGTTGATCACGGTGGCGACAACTCCCTTGTCTACCGTAACTGTTGTTCCTGAACGGTATGATGACTGGCTTCCTTACTTACCTGCGTTAGCAACGACGGGGGTGGTAACAACGATGGTTCAACTGTATGTCGGTTGGTACGCCGTGTTGATGGGGCGTACGTGGTGGACTACTACCATTGCCTTGGCTGGTGCATTGTTAGTTACTACTAGTTTGGTAGGCTTGTTTTACGGTTGGGTGACCAACGTCAACGGGGTCGTCTTGTTTCGAGTTGGTGGGGTACGTTTTGTCTCAGTAACCGCGTTGGACGCTGTACTGAAAACCTTACTGGAAAATTCTTATCAAACAATGGTTGCCGTGGCTTCTTCTTCGGCCTCCACAGTTATCACCCCTGACCGGTGGAACACTTTTGCCGCCGGATTGCTTACCGCGGTTACCGCCGCCGTGGTGGTGTCGACCCCACCTCATCAGTTGACCCAGGTGTGGAACACGCGGGCGTTGCACCAAGTTTGTGATTGGTTGGAACAGGAACCACCGGTTCCGGTCGCCCCAGGAACATCGTGGTGGTGGTACGTCGCCGTCGCCGGTATGGTGGCGGCTGGTTTTGCGGTGGTGTGTTACTTTGCTTCTGGCGAGGTACCCCCCGCTAGAACCGCGTTATCCGATAAATATTTACGGAAACTCAAAGAGTTAGAAATTGAACCCGGAGTTAAACCTTGTCCATACGCCAAGAAAGTAGGCGAAATTCTTTCGAATTGGTTGGTCGACCAACAAAACCAACTTCATCACCAACGCACTTACGCGTTTGAACAGCTCGACCGAACAAGAGGGTTAGTGTTAAATCAGTCTTACATTGATAAAGCGCTGACCATTCTGCAGAGTAACGCCCTATCCACGCAAATGGGTACGGCGTGGAAACACCGATTACTCGCTTTTCTGACTGCCTTGATTGTGGATTCCTCTCCCGCGGTTGTTAACACCGCGTTCGAGGAAACAAGTGCAGTTTTCGAACGATATATTCGCGGGGTCACCCCTCTTAATCCTCCTCCCGACGTTCAACCTATTGTTCCTAGTGTTCCGCCTGTCGTGGTTCCCGACGTTCTTCCCACCACCCGTGGTCTTCCCGTCACCCCCACCGCCGCGGTTCCCGCCACTCCTGACCCAGCCAAACCGGAGCGCCTTTCTCAAGCAGACAAAGAAAGAAGGGCCAAACAGTTGAATAGTTTTTATTTTAGACTTAGAAAAAAGCCTCATGACTAAATTGGTAGTTCCTGCTGGGTTAGCCCGACCTGGGCCGCCTTTGTCACCGATTCTAGGGCAGGCACAAATCAAGGTGGCTGACTTTGTTACTCAGTTTAACGCCCTCACCGTGGAATACGCACCTGGGGTTCCTTTGCCCACGGTGGTAGTTAAAACGTCGGCCACCAAGTTCACCCTTCAAGTGGCTACCCCCACCGTGGCTACCCTGTTGTGGGGAACCACGGTGGGTCGAACTGTTAGTAGGGTTGACTTGTGGGGAATCGTTTTGTTTCGATATGGTCGAGTCACGCCGGCCGCCGTGGTTACCGTGTTGGGGACGCTTAAATCAACAAGGTTAACGGCACGGTGACTAACCGCCGTGGGGTCACCGCCGCGGTGACCCACGGGGTCGAGGTGCTCAACCCCGTGCGAAGTCGCGTTCTAGTAGGTCGTCACCGTGGTGGCGGCGTGACTCGACCCCAGAGTCAGGTACTTCACCCGGGGTGGTCAACTGTTACCACCAACAGGTGGTTAACTAGAGTGGGTTACCTTCTTTGTGCGACACACCGACAATGACGTTCACTCAGTTAGTTCGTCGACGTCGTCACCTTGATGGTCGGTCTTACAACCGGTCTCCTAAAATGCAAGGCTGTCCTCAACGAAGTGGAATTTGTATTCGCGTGGGAACTACTAAACCTAAAAAGCCTAACTCGGCCATTAGAAAAATTGCCAAAGTAAATTTAGCGACCGGGTACAACGTGCGCGCTGTGATTCCGGGAGCTGGTTTTGACCTACAAGAACATAATACCGTTTTGTTACGAGCGGGGCGCGCCCGGGACATTCCAGGGATTCACTATAAACTGATTCGAAACAAGTTAGATTTAGACCCCCCCACCGCTTTTCGTCGTAATGGCCGACGTTCGAAGTTCGGAGTAGCCAACTGGGCCTACGTGTTTCGTACCCCGGGGGGAGAACCCCTGAAAGTGGTGTGCGCGCTTCGTTCCCGCCGTCATCAAATGCAAAGCGAATGGGGGTTGCCTTTGACTTGGACCACCGGTCACTACTCTGTTCAAATCGAGTCTCGAGTCGAGGGCACTCTGCTCCCTAAACTAGACAAACCAACTCCTCGTCCGAAAAAAGATTGGGGTCTAAGATGAATTCTTCTTTTGGGTATCTTGTCTCTCTGTCTTATTCAGCCCAACAGGTCCACCTTCACTTCCAGACAAAACCTGTCTTGTGGACTCCTGGTCGAAGAAGTGCTCTGGGCTGGTGGGCACCCACCGGCCAGGTAACCTACCCGTTGACTGATCTAACTCCAAGTCAAAATTACATTCTACCTTGTCCGCCTCGTCCGCCGCACCGAGCTCACTGGTTGAACTTTGCTCGCGCGGTTGGCCCTCGATGGGGGGTAGCCGATGTATCTCACTGGATGCGACACCGTGCCACCTGTCGGGCGGACAACATGGTGGTTGGCTCACCCCAGCAACAACGCACTCTGTGGTTGACTGGCTTGGCGGGGGTGACCGGTCGTCGCGGAAGTTTTCCCGTTGGAGTAACCCCGTTCAAAAAGCAAGTTACAACGTGGAACACCAACCGCCCGCGTCGGTGGGCCACTCGGTGGACGCCTCGTTTACTTCGTTCGACAGAAGAGTTGCCAACAGTGACTGAACTACCAGAAAAACGATCCGTGGAGCGAAACCTTTGCCCTCGGTTACGAACCATCGTTCTGCCACGCCGCCCGCGTCGGTGGGGCTGGCGAATTCGGAAATCTCTTTCACTACAACTCCGAGCAGGGTGGGCTTCTTGGGTTCGTTTCCTCTGGTCAAGTTTTTCTTTTTCTATTCGATTGCGTCACCATTTTCGCTTAGTTCACAAACGTGAACGCGGCGGTCTCTACCGTCGTCGTTACGTGGGCCTGGACGAGACGTGGTACTTATGGGTCAACGATCCTCCCAGAAAGCTGGTACGACGCCCGTTTGTTTCTCGTCGCCGGTGGCGCCGGTGGCGCCGGTGGTACCCCGCAACTCTCTACTGGAGGGCGGCAACTCACCGGCGCCGTCGATTGAAGGTATATCCTCGACGACAGGGATACTTAGGGCTGCCCTGTCGTTTGGGGCTTCCTCTTCCGAATAAAATTCGCTGGTGGCGTCGACCGACCGCCCCGGCGGTTCCCCTTGTTCGAGCAACTTCGGTTCTGTGTTTACACTGGCAAACTCGCTGGCGTTCCCGCCGCCGCCGCTATCGACGGCGCGGGGTGTGGAGACAAGGTTTGACCTTTGCGGGAAGCGTTTCTCACCAGCAACGCTGGCCGTTGCCGGCCACGTCGGCCCCTACCCACCTTCGTCGTTTGGCTTCGTTGTTGGTGTGTCGAGCACGTCGTTGGACCACCGAGGGAGTTGCCCGCCGATTGCAGCGGCGTGGTGGTTGGTCACGTTTGTACTTGTTAGGGTACACCAGTGTGGGTTACCGTACTCAGATCAAAGCGGGAGCCGCGGTGAAAGTACCCGCCGTTTTATCGTCGGTTAAAAGTTTGGTTCTGTTACGTCGTTGGTTAACTCGGGCCGCGGCCGCGGCGGGCGGCCGAACTTGGTCAGAACGAGTCACCGCGGCGGTGACTCACCCCACCGGGGTCACCAAACAACGACAAGAGTTTATCACCACCGCGTTGGCCGGCGCTGCTCGCCTTTAACGTGCCACTTCATTTAGTGAGCACGCAAGTCCGGAGAAGCGGTCGCCCCCGTAGCGGTCGAACCACGGTTTGGGGACGCACCGCACTGGCAAGTCATCGGCCTTGGCTGACCTTGAGTTTGTTACCCGGGGTGGTTCGGGTGTGGTTAACTCGCATGGTCCCCGGACGACCTCCCGTAGGGTTGGTGGTCTCGGTCACGGGACTGACTTGGTGGACAACTTTGGGCACGCAAACTTACCGCGGCGATTATTTAACTACTTCGTTTGTTCCGGTTCCCGTGGTGCCCGGGTTAACAACCCTCCTGCGTTGGGTTCCCGTGGGGACTTCCGTGTTTCAAGTAAGTTTTTTCGCTCGCGCTCCAGGTACCCAAGCTCAAGTGTTGCGCCACCGGCGCGGCGCCACCGAGTGCCGACTCCCTAGTCGGGCCACTCGGTGGGTTAGTTGGTCTACCTGTTGTGTGGTCGGGTCGGCTGGTTATTCTCGGTGGTTTCGTCACGTCACCGGCTCCGCGGGGGCCGCGGTGCGCGACGGACGCCGTCCCCGTGTGCGTGGGGTGGCCATGAATCCGGTGGATCATCCTCACGGCGGCGGTCAAGGAAAAACAGCGGGAGGTCGTCCGGGGACCACCCCGTGGGGTCGTCTGACCAAAGGGTATAAAACGGTTCGTTAATGCGTTCGGCTTGGAAACGACATCACTACGTAACACCTAGTGCTTTACCCCTGGGGGGGGGAACGCTTTGGTCAACTAGTGGTTCGACCGCGGCGGTTCACCGTGGACAAGGTTGGACGATTCAAAAAGTACGACCTTACTACTACGTCGCGGGAGCGTTGTCTTTGTTTGTGGGCACCACGGTCGTGGGACGACCCATCCGTGACAAATTTGCCCAACTGCGACGCCGTCGTCGTCGACCAGGATGAAATATCGCGCTCTGCGTGTGGGAACCACGGTTGATTATACTCAGGTTTTTCCCCTGGGTGGGTCGGCGACTTGGAAGTTAGACTACCCCGTTGGACACTACCACGCTCAACACGTCGGACAACAAGTGAAAACTTATTTTTTCCTTAACGTAGGTTGGCGACGAACAGGTAACTTGTTTTCTCACACTCGTGTGACCTGGGTCAGAGAGTGGGTGGCTTGGGTTTGGTACGTGGATCGTCGTCAACAACGACGTTCCCAAAATGGGTTTCGTCGAGCCACCGAGTGGTGGCGTTGGCTGGCTCGGCCCAGCCAACGCCGTCGCCGGCGTTCTTTGTCAAATGTGGTGACCCACCGATACCGTCGACGGTATCGGTGGGGCGGACTGCCTGGGCGCTCGGTTGGTACCTCCTCCCAAGGTGGACGCTGGTTTCGTCCTGGTCACTTGTGGTTGTATCGCGGGCCACTTCAGCGGGCCGCCGCCGCCGCCGCCGCTCATCCGGAAGGACGTTGGGTGTGGTGTATTCTGCCCAACTTGTTTTACGCTGGCTTGGCTCCCTTGATGGCCGACCTGGCGTACCGATTACAAGGTCGTGGTGAACGTCGATTACGTGGGGTGGCCTTACCGTTGCTAAATTTAACTCGTCAGTTACCTGGGGTCACCGGAGCGGCCGTTCGCTGTCACGGTCGTTTTGTTCGACGACAGCGGGCTGATCATCAAACTTATCGGTGGGGCACCCTTCATCGAACTAACTTGGCGGTCGCGGTGGACCAAGGTTTCGCCACGGCGGCTCTGCGTTTTGGCGCGGTGGGAGTAACCTTGACCGTTGGTTTTGGCTCGGGGCAAAGCTAATTTTGTTCCTCGACCGGACCACCACCGTGTGGTGGCCCCTCCGGTTGGATGGGAAACTAGTCTGTTTCAATGGGGAGTGGCTCGGTGGACGTTGACGTCCACCGTTTGGTCGGCCATGACCGATCCTCAAGCTCGGGCGGTCGCCGCGTTCGCGCGTAAGGTAACCAAAAAAAAAGCTCGTTGGACTACTAGTTTTGCTCCGGGCGGAATCGTCACTGCGAAACCCGTGGGGACTCGAATGGGTAAAGGTAAGGGCAAGCCGGCGGGCCATCGTCGGTGGCTCCCCCGGGGGAGCCACCTGGGAACCTTAACCGGTCGTTTGCCACTTCGTTTGTCCGTCCTGGGGGGACGAACGTCCAGTCGAGTGGTAGTGGTTCCCCACCGGTACTGATGACCACCCCGTTTGTGTGCTCGTTTGTCTGTCGTGACAACGCTGGAATTCGAACGTGTTACTCGATTAATCAAACGGTGGTTGCGGGCGGGTTGGCCCGGGTCACCGCCGCGTTAACGCGGGTGGTTCCGGGTAAAAAGTTGCGCCGTGGTGACTTGACTGGGTTGTTAGTTTTTGGAACCAAAAGAGGGACCTACCGTCGGGGTGGAATCACGGTGCACTTAGGCTACAACGGTGTTATTTCGCTTAAAAAGGACGGGACTCCGGTCGCCACCCGAGTTTACGCCCCCGTCTGGTTGGAAGCCCGCGTCTGGGGCTACACTAGGTTAGCCGTGGTCGCGACCACGTTGTTATGACTTGGAAGGTCACCAACGCGGTGACGCAACACGGAGGTTCGCCCGGGGTGTTCCGTCGAACGCCCGGGGTTTTAACTTTTCATTTTGGTCCAGCCACTCCGCTGTGGTCGGTGATCAAAGCGGTGGTGTGGGTGACCGCGGTCACTTCTTCGGTGCCCCGCGTCCACCGAGCCGCCCGGTGGACCACCGTGGCGGTCACCACGGTGGGCGGTCGTTGGTGCGATCAAATGAGGGCTCCCCACCCCGGGGCCGCCGCCGGGTTAATTACCGAGATTACTCAAGTTGGACGTCCGGAGGGGTACGATTTCGCGCGTTGGCGGTGGCCGGCCCGAGTTACCGTGACCCCCGCCGATGAAAACTGGTTGGTTCGTCCAAGACATGTTTAAACGAAGTCACCCTCGTTTTCACGGAGCGTCGTTTCCATCGCGTTGTCACCCCCGGCGAGGTAAGCAGGCGTGTTGGCAAACCGGGCGTCATCGTTCGTTTACTCGGTTAACGCGGTTGGCTCGATCTCCTTTTCGTCGCCACGCACAGGCGGGCGCCCTGTGGGGGATTCGCCGCACTAGTTGGTAGTCTACACTAGATGGCCGGCTCGTCTTTTAACCCCGTCGTTGGGGGTGGTGTTAAAATTGAACGGAGTAGGTTTTCGCAGTTTTGCGGCTCGGGGCTGGCTGGTTTGTCAGGTCGGTTATTCTCACTACGTGGGGGTAGCTCTTCCCCGTAGTGGGGGGGCTCGTCCGGGAAAAAACGGCGTGGCCGTGACCGGCCCCGCCGTGGCCTCCCGAGTCCAACGCTTACGCCGACCTGACCCTTACAAGGCGCGCGGGGTGTACCCTGTGGGAGTTTCTGTGTTTCGCAAAGAAGGCAAACGTCGCTGATGGTGCCTCGGTGGAAGCCCAACGGGTTACTACGCCGGCGCCGGCCGTGGTGGGGAGGTCGGGGCCGGCGGCGGGGTCGGACGGAGATCGTCGCCGGCGCCACTCAGGTCGGACTAACCTTGGTAGTGAGTCGAAACAACTTGTGGGGTTGCGGTTACTCTAACGGAATCTTAGTGTACACCCTTAGTGCGGGACGTACTCCAGCTGGTCGGGGCAGTCACCGCGGCGGTCGACAAGCGGCACTTGAGGTGGTGACGGCGTTAACGGCTTGGTACGCCACCGCGGTGGCGGAGGTGTCACCCTTCCGAGTGCGTCGTCGCCGCCGGCGACGACGCACTCGGCGCCAGTACCGACGTTACCGTCAACAACACTGGCGCCGTTGGCGACACCGAAAATTTCGCACCGCGCGGTTGACCAGGGTGGTGACCACTGCGGTTAAATTAGTGGGCGGTGACGACGTTCGTTGGAATAGTTTGTTGAGGTTGCTTCAGGTGGGGACCGCTCGGTTCACCCGACGGGTGACCGTGGCGGCTCATCGACTTCGTCCTCATAACGGTATTCGTCCTGTTTCAGACAGGCGTATTTAAGCTGTTTATAATCATGACAACTTAGTTCGGACGTAATGTAAACGGTAACATATCCGCTTTGGGAGCGGACAATGCGAGTTCAAGTCTCGCCGTCCTGACCGTGCAGGGGTGGAGTAACCGGTAACTCACCAGATTCATGCTCTGTTGATGCGAGTTCAAGTCTCGCTCCCTGCACACACCCGGGTATAGCTTAGCTGGTGAGAGCTACGGTCTTTTAAATCGTGGACCCGGGTTCAATCCCCGGTACCCGTATGGTGTAATGGTAACGTTCCGGTTTGCAAAACCGTAGTTCCGGGTTCAACCCCCGGTGCGGGCTCCGTCTGGCGAAACTGGTAGACGCGGTCGACTCAAAATCGACTGTTATTTAACAACGTGCAAGTTCAACTCTTGCGACGGACACCCACGGTAGCTTAACCCGGTTAGAGTTTTGCGCTTCGAACGCAAAGGTGCAAGTTCAACTCTTGCCCGTGGTGTTGGGTATAGTTTAATTGGTTAAAATCCTAGTTTGTGGCACTAGAGAAGTAAGTTCAATTCTTACTACCCGCCGTGGGTGAACTGGTATCGCCAAGTGGTAAGGCGTCAGGCTTTGACCCTGATACGCGTAGGTTCGATTCCTGCTACCCTAACATCCACCTCCTTCGTCTAACCTGGTTAGGACTTCATCCTTTCACGATGGCAACGCAAGTTCAAATCTTGTAGGAGACACCCCCCCCCCGCGTGGTACCCAACATCTAGTTTCGAGTTTGACTCTGGCTCCGAGTGAACGCGTAAGTAAGGCCTGACACATGCAAGTTGAACGCAACTACTAAGTTGAGTGGCGACCAGGTGAGTACAAGGTGAGGCGTCCCCCAACAGTCGGGTTCTTCTATTGTAGGAAAAACCCGTTTCAAAAATTAATTGTTGTTGGTTGGGCTCACCGATTTAAGATTAGGTAGTTGCCGCGGTAACAACACGACAAGCCGAAGATCTTTAACGGTCCTGAGAGGGTACGCCGTCACAGGGGGACTGAAACAAGGCCCCAACTTTCGAGGCAGCAGTGGGGAATCTTGGACAATTAACGTGGGTTAGATCCAGCTTTACCTTGAAGACCAACTACCCGTAGGGTGAGAACTTACACTGTGAATCGTCACCGTTCAAACTTTGAACGTGACATAGCGGAACAATCCGTTGTTGTGTGTTGACGATCGCGTTGACAGGTGGTAACACCTGTTTTGAGTTAGAAGTGCCGGTTACGGTCTATCGGTCTCGTTTTGTCACGGTCAGCCCGAGCCAGCTGGTACCACATGTTGACAAAACGAAAAGTCCCGGCTAAATTCGTGCCAGCAGCCGCGGTAACACGGAAGGGGCAAGCGTTACTCGTAAGTACTGGGCGTAAGGGGTTTGTAGGCGGTTAATTTAGTCAAGTTAACTAGTAAGTGTGTTAACCGGCAGTATCGCCGGTTTAAAACTCAGTAGTAGAGTGGTTGTAAAGTGCAAGGTACCCTTGGTGAAGGGGTTGAATCCGTAAAGATCAACGGGGACCCCCAACGGCGAAGGCGTTGTCACTGGTTACCACTAACGCTGAAAAACGAAAGCGTGGGGAGCAAACAGGATTAGATACCCTGGTAGTCCACGCAGTCAACGATGAAAACTAAACTGCTTCAAAGTTAATGCTAACGCGTAAGTTTTCCGCCTGAGTAGTACGGTCGCAAGGCTGAAATTCAAAGAGATTGACGGAGGTCAACAAAAGCGGTGGAACATGTGGTTTAATCCGATACAACGCGTAGCACCTTACCACACGGTAGACACTACTGGGTTCACCGCGGTGTGTCCCAAGCGCAGGTGTTGCATGGCTGTCGTCAGTTCGTGCCGTAAGGTGTTTGGTTAAGTCCCTTTAACGAACGAAATCCTTTCTTAGTAGTTATTCTACAAGTCACAACAACCAGGCGACCGATTCCGATTAGGGAACCGACCCAGCCGGAATCGTGTCCCACGCGTTTTAAAAAGGAACACGTCAAGTCGTCATGGCCCTTATCCGGTGGGCTACACACGTGTTACAAGGAATATCACAACCAGACACGAACACGTGAGTGTGAGTTAACCTGGAACGATGCTCTTAGTTCGAACAACAATCTGAAAACGATTGTTTGAAGTAGGAATCGCTAGTAATCGAGGATCAGCACGCCTCGGTGAAGACTTTCGGACCTAGTACACACCGCCCGTCACACCATGGGAGTTGTTTTTACTGTAACGGTTGTGAGTTACCGTTAGTAAGCCTGACCCCACTCGTGGACAGCGTAACGGTGGACCAGCTGCGCGGCGAGAGGGATAACTGGGGTGAAGTCGTAACAAGGTAGTGGTAGGGGAACCTGCCGCTGGACTAACATAACTATCGCGTCGCATCAGGCACAACGAAGAACAAACATATGGTTTGGTTTTTGTCGTGTTGGTTTAGAGCTGCGAGCGTCGGTCGTCGTTGGTTTTTTTCAACGCACCACCGCGACATTGGAACGTTGTACTTAATTTTTGGATTGTTGTCTGGTTTGGTGGGAACTACTTTTAGCCTGTTAATTCGTTTTGAACTTGCTTACCCGGGGTCAACCACCCTAGGTGGCGACTATCAGTTGTACAACGTAATTGTCACCGCCCATGCAGTAGTGATGATTTTTTTCATGGTCATGCCCGTGTTGATCGGCGGGTTTGGTAACTGGTTTGTTCCCGTAATGGTGGGAGCCCCTGATATGGCGTTTCCCCGGTTAAACAACTTCAGTTTTTGGTTGTTACCGCCGTCGTTGATTTTGTTGTTGTCGTCGTCGTTGGTAGAAGTGGGCGCCGGAACCGGTTGGACTATGTATCCACCTCTATCAGGTATCTTAGCTCACGGCGGACCTGCGGTTGACTTAGCCATTTTCAGTTTACACCTGTCCGGAGCGTCATCGTTGTTGGGGGCGATCAATTTTATCGTAACTATTGTTAACATGCGACCCAAACGCTTTAACTTAATGAAGGCGCCCTTGTTTGTGTGGTCGATTTTGGTGACTGCTTTTTTACTAGTGTTAAGTCTGCCCGTACTAGCGGGAGCGTTGACTATGTTGATTACCGACCGTAACTTTAACACTACCTTTTTCGACCCGGTAGGGGGTGGCGATCCGGTGTTGTATCAACATTTGTTCTGGTTTTTTGGCCATCCTGAAGTGTATATTCTGATTTTGCCGGCTTTCGGTGTTATTTCTCACGTAGTTTCCACCTACTCGGCGCGCCCAATTTTTGGTCACACCGGAATGATTTACGCTTTAGTGTCAATTGGTTTTTTAGGATTTATTGTATGGGCCCATCACATGTACACCGTGGGGATGGACGTTGACACCCGGGCGTACTTCACCGCGGCCACGTTAGTGATTGCGGTGCCCACCGGCATTAAAGTTTTCAGTTGGATTGCTACTATGTGGGGGGGCACACTAACGATGAAGGCGCCGTTGTTGTGGGCCATCGGGTTTATCGCGTTGTTCACGGTGGGGGG
>Ga0058702_10000878_pt1 | contig 11810 bp, 10 predicted proteins | sample AgamicOrSfe_FD_83781 | JGI IMG/M metagenome (GOLD analysis project Ga0058702, IMG submission 83781) | Agave microbial communities from Guanajuato, Mexico - Or.Sf.e | ecosystem: Host-associated > Plants > Phyllosphere > Phylloplane/Leaf | place: Guanajuato, Mexico | collected 2012-05-30
GCACATTGAGGTGCAGCTTCTTGGTGACAGCCACGGTAATGTCGTGCATCTGTACGAGCGTGACTGCAGTGTTCAGTGACGTCATCAAAAGGTCGTCGAGCTTGCACCTGCAAAGGATCTGCCGCGCGAGACTCGCGACGCTATCTTGGGCGACGCCGTGAGGCTTGCTAAGAGTGCGAATTACTGCAACGCCGGTACAGCTGAATTCCTGGTTGACCAGCAGAACCGCCACTACTTCATCGAGATCAACCCCAGAATCCAGGTTGAACATACTATCACCGAGGAGATCACTGGCATCGATATCGTTGCAGCACAGATCCAGATTGCAGCAGGTGCCTCTCTCGAGCAGCTGGGCTTGACACAAGACCGCATCTCTATCCGCGGCTTTGCGTTCCAATGCAGAATCACGACAGAAGACCCTTCGCAAGGCTTCCAGCCCGACACTGGAAAGATTGAGGTCTACAGATCTGCTGGTGGCCAAGGAGTTAGGTACGTCAGATCATAGCTGAACATGATGGGACTGACACTGACCTCTTCTAAGACTTGACGGCGGCAACGGATTTGCTGGCGCAATCATCACTCCATTCTATGATAGCATGCTGGTGCGTAATATCTCATCTTTGAGCTTTTCTTCGACTAACCTAGGTTTAGGTAAAATGCACCTGTCGTGGACCGACCTACGAGATCGTACGAAGAAAGATGCTTCGTGCATTGGTCGAGTTCCGCATTCGTGGTGTCAAGACTAACATTCCCTTCTTACTCTCACTTCTCTCTCACCCCACATTTATTGATAGCAAGTGCTGGACCACTTTCATCGACGACACTCCCGAGCTCTTCAACCTTCTCAGCAGTCAAAACCGTGCACAGAAGCTCCTCACCTATCTCGGAGAACTCTGTGTCAATGGCAGCATGGTTGTTGGTCAGATTGGCGAGCCAAAGTTCAAGGGCGACGTTATCATGCCAACACTTTACGACGCGCACCACAAAGCGATCGACACCTCAAAGCCTTGTGAGAAGGGCTGGCGAAAGGTTCTCCTGGAGAGAGGTCCAGAGGGCTTCGCCAAGGCTCTTCGTGAAAATAAGGGCACCTTGATCATGGACACCACATGGCGGGATGCACATCAATCTCTCCTCGCGACGAGAGTCAGGACCGTTGACTTCCTCAACATTGCCAAAGAAACCAGCTACGCTTACAGCAATGCTTGGGCCTTGGAGTGCTGGGGTGGCGCAACCTTCGACGTCGCCATGCGTTTCTTGTACGAAGACCCATGGGACAGACTCAGGAAGATGAGGGAATTGGTGCCAAACATTCCATTCCAGATGCTGTTGCGTGGTGCCAATGGTGTGGCTTACAGTTCTCTACCTGACAATGCTATCTATCACTTCTGTGAGCAGGCAGTGAAGAACGGCATGGATATCTTCCGTGTCTTCGATGCGCTCAACGACCCTGAGCAACTAGAAGTTGGTATCAAGGCCGTTCTAAAGGCTGGAGGTGTCGCTGAAGGAACACTATGCTATAGTGGAGACAGTAAGTTATGCCGTCCTCATGCTTTATTGACCATTTGCGCTCCTCGCAGGCGTTGCACATGCTGACATTTCTCAATAGTGTTGAACCCAAGTAAGAAGTACAACCTGCAGTACTATCTTGACCTTGCCGACAAGATCGTTGGCATGGGCTGTCATATCATAGGCCTGAAAGACAGTCAGTCATCCATTAACGATCACACCATCTAGGCTCATGCTGACAATCACGCAGTGGCTGGTGTTCTTAAGCCCAAGGCTGCTGCGCTGCTTGTAGGATCACTTCGCAAGAAATATCCGAACATCCCTATACAGTTCGTGCAATTAAATCCCGTCTTTTGAAGACATCGCTAACACTTCACACAGCGTGCACACCCACGACTCTGCTGGAACTGGTGTTGCTTCCATGATCGCATGTGCCCAGGCTGGTGCTGATGCGGTTGATGCTGCCACTGACAGCATGTCTGGTATGACCTCGCAACCTAGCGTTGGTGCCATACTCGCCTCACTCGAGGGAAGCGATATCGACACAGGTCTCGACGCTGAGCAAATCCGCGCCATTGACTCATACTGGGCACAAACGCGTCTCATCTACTCTCCGTTCGAGGCTGGTCTTACTGGCCCTGATAGTGGTAAGTCGCTCTTCTTCGTCCTCTAACTGTGGATGCTAACTTCATTGCCGACGTGTATCAACATGAGATACCAGGAGGACAGCTCACGAATCTCATCTTTCAAGCCTCCCAGCTGGGTCTTGGCACTCAGTGGGCTCAAACAAAGAAGGCTTACGAGCAGGCCAACGACTTGCTCGGTGACATTGTCAAGGTCACTCCAACATCCAAGGTCGTCGGTGACCTTGCACAGTTCATGGTACAGAACAAGCTCGACTTCAAGGGCGTCCAGGAGAAGGCTAAAGAGCTTGACTTCCCCGGTTCCGTGCTCGAATTTTTCGAAGGTCTAATGGGTCAGCCTTACGGTGGCTTCCCTGAGCCTCTCCGCTCTGATGCCCTCCGTGACCGTCGCAAGATGGACAAGCGCCCTGGTCTCTACATGGAGCCCTTCGACTTCGCCAAGGCTCGCAAGGACCTCGAGGCCAAGTATGGCAAGATCAGCGAGACCGACCTTGCCAGCTACGCCATGTACCCCAAGGTCTTTGACGATTACAAGAAGTTCACACAAACATACGGTGATCTCAGTGTGCTACCTACCAAGTACTTCCTCGGCACACCACAAGTTGGGGACGAGTTCCAGGTCGAACTCCAGAAGGGTCAGGTCCTCATTCTGAAGCTCTTGGCCATTGGACCTCTCAGCACGCAGACTGGACAGAGGGAAGTCTTCTACGAGATGAACGGTGAAGGACGAACCATTGCCGTCACGGATTCCAAGGCATCTACAGAGACGAAGACGAGGCCAAAGGTTGACCCGGGTGACAACTCGCAATGTGGTGCCCCAATGAGTGGTGTTGTCGTCGAGCTACGTATCAAGGATGGTCAGCAGGTCAACAAGGGCGATCCACTTGCCGTGTTGTCAGCAATGAAGATGGTGAGTGATTCGAGACACTTATTGCCAAATAACATGCTAACCTGCGCAACAGGAAATGGTCATCTCAGCACCGTTCAGTGGAAAGGTTGCGAGCTTGTCTGTCAAGGAGGGTGACTCGATTGACGGTTCCGACCTCATCTGCAAGATCACAAAATGAGCGGGCGGCGCAGAGATGAAGAAGGAGCAGCAGTGCCATGGCTGAGATGATCAGAGTTGACGAATAACAAGCAGAAGGTGTACTCGTAATGTTACAAGTATCGATGTTGTAGTCGAGAATGATAGTTGTTCCTGTAATCATAGATATGTTTCAACTTATGCAGGCGTCCGCTCCACGTCAGGCTGAAACAAATGATCAGACCAAAATGAAGGATTGGTTGTTCGTGCAGCACGCCTTATGCTCCACTCGTGCATAAAAGGGACGGCGCACGTCGCGAGTTGGGACTATTATTGGCACTAACGGCCGATCAGGCCAATGACGAGGATCTCGAAAACGAGCATGTGACTGTTCTGCAATGTAAAAAATCAAGTGCGACATCAGTGAAACACGAAGGCGCTATATCACAACTACCCTCTGTTGACCTAGAAGGTACGACGAACCCCTACAGATCACTCGGCCAATATCATACTCTCACTTGGATCAAAGGATCATTCGCACACACAAACTTACCAAATTTCAGCTACAGCAGAATTGGCTCAGCAAATCCCTAATTTACCTCACCTTTTCGCGAGGCTTTAGAAGACCTCGCAGTACTCGCCACGGCTTCTCAGATTACCGACAAGGACGCTCAAATTGTGTTGGCACGACCATACCAGGACATTTCAAACAACATCCCGCCGCCATAAGCAAGTTTTACTTTCACTAGCCAGACCCGGCACCACGGACTCGATACTCGAGCTCCAGAAGGAATTGGACCTGAATCAGAAGACCCCTGCCTCACCTGACTATCAGCTGCCGCATAAGACTCTCTCTGCTTCTCTCCCTTTAGCGGGAGAGCAAGTGAGGACTTCACTCCAAATTGTCATTGGCTACGCGCCGTTCAAACCACCTTAATACCTCATCCAGCTGCAACATAAAAACTCTCACTTGTATATTACCAACTACTGGTTCTCACAAAAGCTCTTTATCTCCAGCAACCTCAGCACACACATATCAATAATCTTCAACACAAGAACAACAAGCAATGGCACCTTCTGCAGTCAACATTCTCGAGGATTATTCCTTTGATGCTTCCAGCACCAAGCTTCACCCAGCAAATGGCTCACCCACACACTATCCATCCAATGGTCATGCTCTGAGCAAGCAGCTGATCTCTCAAGCTCTCAAGCAGCGTATCAAGACCATTGATCAAGACATATGCGAGCCTGGCGAAGAAGACACTTTCTTCGTCGCTGATCTTGGTGATGTTTACCGTCAGCATTTGAGGTGGAAGATGAATTTGCCTAGAGTCAAGCCTCACTATGGTGAGCTTTTTTCCATTCAGCTGATGAACAATAGCTAACGCAATTTTCTTCAAGCTGTCAAATGCAACCCAGACCCTCAAGTCCTTCGTCTACTTGCAGCTCTCGGTACTGGTTTTGACTGTGCCTCCAAAGCTGAGATTGAGCTAGCTCTCAAGACTGGCATCGACCCATCTCGCATCATTTACGCTCAACCATGCAAGACCAAATCGTACATTCGCTACGCAGCTCAGCAAAACGTCAAGCAGATGACCTTCGACAACTCTGACGAGCTTTACAAGATCAAGCAATTTGCACCCAATGCTGAACTTTTCCTTCGCATACATACAGACGACTCAGCTAGTCTGTGCCGCCTGTCTCTCAAGTTTGGTGCTTCTCTGGACTCAACGCATGGTTTGCTCACATTGGCAAAGGAGCTCGGACTCAACGTCACTGGTGTTGCCTTTCACGTTGGTTCTGGCGCTTCTGATCCGCTTGCATTCGTTCAAGCAGTCACTGATGCTCGCTTCGTCTTCGACCAAGCCACCACTCTCGGCTTTGACATGAAGACACTTGATGTTGGCGGTGGTTTCGTTGGGGAGTCATTCGAAGCCATGGCTGCTGCTCTCTCGAGCGCACTCGATGCTCAATTCCCACCTCATGTTCGCATCATTGGCGAACCTGGTCGCTTCTATGTGGCTTCAGCATTCACAATTGCCTGCAATGTCATTGCACGGCGTACTGTTGACGATTCGAACCCTCTTGTGATCAACAGCTACATGCTGTACCTCAACGATGGTGTGTACGGCAATTTCTCAAGCATCATGTTTGATCATCAGCACCCTATTCCACATGTCTTGAAGTGTGGTGATGAGTACTTCCCTGCTGCCCAGGTCGGTGAACCTGCACAAAGGGATCTCATCGAGTACAGCATCTGGGGCCCTACTTGTGATGGCATCGACTGCATCTCCACGTCGACCTTCTTCAAGCACGTCATTGAGCCTAGCGACTGGCTGTACTTCAGCGACATGGGAGCCTACACGAAGTGTTCTGCCACACGCTTCAATGGTTTCACTGACAACCACGAGTGCATCTACATCTGCTCTGAGCCTGGTGCCAAAGCCCTGCTGGGAATGTGATGAGATGAGAATCAGAATAAAGGGATCTCATGGACATATATGACTTGCTAGCAAAGAAGCATGCTTTGGCTAGTGGATGATGAATAGCGAACAGGTCCCAGACGTCTCCTTTGCTCGTTTCCTTTGGTCAGGTTATGGTCTCCCGGTCAGACCGGTCAAAAGTTTTGCTTTTCTGGGAGGATCGCTCTAATTGAATGGCTCAAGATGTCGTCGCTATCGAGCATCAAGTCAGGCACGGTGTTATGAATGAAAGGATGGTGATGTATATGCAATGAAGAAGTAGTGTGGCATAGCAAGAAGCGGTCATGGGTCTGTCATTTCAGCATAGTTTGCGCTTTCCTACAATTGTACAGTTTCAATGGCTCAGCATTGTCTTCAGTCCCTATCACGTATGTGTTTACAGTACAATAAGCGTATGTCTTCCTCCTCCCAGCGTGATGCAAATCCATTGTGCATGACCAGAGTAGCAGAGCCCAAGACTAGCACACACCAACTCATGTCCTTTGTGACGAGCTCCATATTTCACACAAACAGTCCACTCAACCACTGCATTCAGATTATAAGATTGTGCCATGTCGCCATGACGTGGGGATGCTTGCTCAAGATGCGGTACACGACGCTCGGGATTGTCTTTTGGCCCCAAAGGTGGGAGGGCCCGATTGGCTGAAAGTGATCACAAGGCTCTACCTCACAGATCCTCCGCCAGCATGTTCAACCTGAGACTCTGCTTTCCCCATCTTCGCGAACTGTATGATAATCTCGAAGAGGTGCCAGAGTGGCGAAGGAAGTAAGAATTCTCTAGCAAAGGATCATGGGCAGACCGGTGAAGTACCAGAATGAGGAGGAGAGGCTCTTTGCACGGCGCGAGCAGAACAGGTAGTGTCATCCGATCCACAAGCTCACCTAGACTCTGCACTGACTACTTTGCAGACGACATGTCAGAGCCCATCGTGGCCGCCGAGCGAAGGCGGAGCTTGTCGAGCTCGTGCCTTCAGTCTCTGCCACAACAATGACACACAATGTGGGAGGAAAGCTTCAAAGGCTTAACAACACATCAGCAAGTGTTCTGGCGACGGAGACGGCAGGTGCAATAGAGGATCATATGCCAACACAGGCCCTTGTGCACTACCTGTCGACACCAGCCAGAGACATTACACCACACAGCAAAAAGGCCCCAATCGATATAAGCTTTCAATCACTGCGCGCTGTTCTAGAAGACTTTGAGAAGACCGTGACTGGTTGGCCTTGGAGCGCCACAATCTCGCTCAGCCGCGGAGATCGACTTGTCGAGATTGCAGTCCTAGCAGCCGGCTCAGCCGTCCTAGGCAGTTGGCGTAATGACAAGCAACTCATCTGTCTGTCGCGGATGGCGTATCAGAACATTCTGCAACAGTCACGCCGACGGCTGGACAGAGGCGGCTGGGGTGGGACACCACAGGGTCCGCTCATGAACACGGTCGAGATTGCACTGGCTGGTGTAGAGATCATGGAGAGCACCGTCCAATATCGAACGATCGCCGATTGGCACGCTTCAGAAGCAGAGTGTACTGCAGATGAAAGTCCAAAGTGGCTCTCGCACTACCGGACTTGTCTGCTGACCTTTCAGCTTGCTGGGCCAGCAGCGTACCAAACGTCAGTAGGTCTGCATATTTTACGCGCCATGAAGCCAAAGATTCTCTTCATCAGCATGTTTGACAGGAAGAAGCTCTTCCTGGACGATCATAAGTGGCGTACTATTCCGTATCAAATCTACTCAAAGAATGTCGAAGACGAGCTTTGGCATTTGGTTGAGCGAGTGCCTGGGCTTCTGGAGCGTACAGATAGCGTCATGCTGCAGTATGAGCACACAGCTGACATGGATTGCCTCCTGAACGACGTCCTAGCACTAAGATATACTCTGCAAGATTGGCTGAGCAGTCTTCAGGCCTCCTATCCGGACTTACTCACAGTGGCGCTGCCCTCCTCCACGGTGCTCTTGAAAGGCAGTACTCATCTCGTCACAGTCTTCCCACGCTGCTACATCTTCCGCGACGCGCGTCTCGGTGATCTAATGACTATCTACTGGTTCTATGAAATGCGACTCATCTCCATCCTCCTTAAGCTGGCCACCCAAGTAAAGTTCTATCGTAGGGACATCCGATCCCCACATCGCCAAGGTCAAGCCCATCCGACATCTGTACAGGAGTCTACGTCCGCAGCCGTGGCCCTTTCCATGACTACAGCAGACCTTGACCAGCCCGCCGAGAACATTTGCGCCAGTATGGAGTATATTTATCACTTGCGCGGCTCAACAGCCAATGATACGTTCCACTATCCAGCCACGCTACCATTACGAGCCGCGATGTATCACTACGCTAAACAGTCCGCGGAGCAGCCAGAAGTTATCGGTAGACACGATAGCTTGCATTCTCTGAACAACAGCATCGTCGACCTAACCACGTCCCCCTCGACTCGACCCTTGAACTCGAGCACGACCTCGCCCACATCCGCATCTACTCCCGCCTCCACATTGACCACTAGCCTTTCCACGAGCACAAGCACATCTGCCTCTCTCCGGCTCGCATGGTGCAAAGCCGTCCTCGCCAACATACTTCGCGGCGACGACTTCCGCGTCGTGCTAAGCGAGACTTACATTGACGCGCTGTACGGCACCGTATCGGACATGGAGGCAAAGCTAGCTGCCAAGGCGACGCGGAGAGCGGGAAGTCTGTGAGTTTGGAGGCTTGAACTGGTTTTTGGAGGGTGAGTTGACTCAGCTGGGGCGGAACGGATGGAGAGAGATGTGACCAAGAGAAGTGGGAGAGTCAGGAATCGGCGAACTATATGCTTACGGCGCGAGCGAGGAATGCTGCAAATGGCTATATCTTACGAGTCTGTGACGCATGGATCAAGGATCGAGATATAAACTGGCTTAGTACTGGTTTATCATGGAGCTGTGGGAGTTTATAGGCGTGGGGTCTTTCACAGTCGTAGATACCCCGTAATGCAGCACATCTGGCACCTTGTTGGCCTTGATGCCTGTCTCGTCGAGCCTTTCGAAGCACACGGCTCATGCGTGCAAGGTCCGCGGGATTCGCGTGTCCTTATGTACTTCCTGCTCGTCCTCTACGTCCTGGTGCTTTGTGCGACCAGTTTCGGGATTATTTACAGCCATATCATAGTAGCAGCATGCATCAGCATTAGCGCAGCGAAACCAAGACAGAATTCTGAGAGAGCAGAGTCTGTCTGTTCAATCAGACAATCACATTTATATGCTGGCGATGGTTACGGTCGTCGCTCTTGACTCCAGTTCATGTAGCGCATGACTCGCGGCACTCGTTTCTGACAAACAATATGATTAGCAATCATACTTTTAAGCTCTCCAATTTGCTTTGCCTTACCTCTCCAACCATGCCAATGAACTGTGATGACTTGTGAACTTGCATAGAAAGAGCATATAGCTGCCTGATCATCTGCCTATGACCCTGCTGTGACCTTCCATCAAAGCCCAAGCCAAACAAGCATCAGCAGCCATGTCTACGCTGACCAGCCAGACCACAACTACCACCACACCGAATCCTGTCACATCTTTGCCACAAACAACCCAAGAGGCCCAGAAGTACTTAGCCAATCCTTCTACCCGCCAGATCCTCGACTTCTATACCACCTCGCCATACCTCAGAGATACAGCATTCGCCTATCACTCTCTTGAGGACACCTCATTTGGCACTACCGAGGACGAGCTTTTGCTCAGCCTGCCACTGCTGCCACTGGACGAGGTCTTCTCCATTCATGATTTTCTAAATGTCCAAGCGAGTGCGCCGATTGTTGTTCAATGGGACGAGTCGACCAATGTGGCGAATAGTGATGGTGCTGCAGATGAGGACGGAGATTACTGGGTGGTTGAACAGGATGTCAAAACGATAGGCAAGCTGTTCAATCCATCTGGTGTTTGTGAAAGCCTGTGGGCACAGGCTGTGCTGGGGTTGCCGAAGTTGGTGGTCGCAGGGCTGTTGGCGAAAGCGAGGCAGAAAGAGAAGAGCAGGAGGCGGAAGAAGGAGCAGAAGAGGGCAAGAAGGAAGAGCAAGAACGCGCAAAAGCTGGTCAGGCAGGAGCCGGAGAAGCCGGAGCAGCCGGAGCAGCAGCAGGATAGCTGGGAAGGGACGAAGGCAAGACGGAAGAGGAAGAGGGAGGCTGCACAACAGACGCCAGCGAAGAAAGACGTGGGGAATATTGACAAAGGCGTAGAGAGCGAGCAGGAGAAACACGTATACCATGCGGTCGAGGCTGGAGTGGCGGAGTCTAGCGAGAGCGCAGAGGGCAATCAAAAGGAGGAGCTCGACGATGCGGTCGAGGCTGAAGTGACGGACTTGAATGAGGGCGCAGAGGGCGCAAATGAGAAACAGGCAGATGATGCGGTTGAGACTGGACCAGCCGTCGATCAGCAGAGTTTCACAGCGTCAAAGAGAAAACGAATGAACAGGAAGAAGTCACGAGCAAGTCAGAAGAAGCAGAAGGTCAACGGGGAAGCTCGCGTCGAGGAAACCCCAGAGGAGCTTGATGCAGCGGAAAGTGTGAATGCCAATGCGGAAACCCTATTTGAGAAGCAAGCTGAACCCAGTAGGATTGAACACAGCTCCACCCCTTGAGCTTGACTATATTGGACACCAAGCAGTAATACCGCACTTACAACCTGGTACGATGGAAATCAGCATCGATAGCACAAAGGAGACCACTGAGACAACTCAGGAAAGAGCATCTACTGATAATAGTCAAGAAGATGCAAAAGAAACCCATGTCGCTATTGCAGGGAGCTCTGTAGTCAACACAATCTCTTCGCCACCGCCATCACCAGCCGGGATCGCGTCAGACACGTCTGCGCCACAGCTTGCACCATCACCATCATCTATCGACCTCGTACCACCGGATGACCCCTGCACTGATGTCCATCCGATCCCGCGCCGAACGACACGAAAGATAACCTCACCCAGCAAATCGCCCTACTTCGCGCCCTCTAAGGCCAGCACGCCTCGTCATAAGCTCTCACCTACCAAGTCACCTTACTTCTTGCCTACAACCTCGAAATCGGCGTCGTTCCCTCGGGTTCCAGCCGGCACATCTTGTCTCCCCTTCCCATCACTCTCCTCTTCAACCTTTGGCCTTATCCAAGAAACCTTGGCACACACACCCTTTCACCTCCTTCTCGCCGTCTCCCTCCTCAACAAAACACGCGGATCAGTCGCCATACCTATTGTCCATGACTTGATAGCTCGTTACCCGACGCCTGAAACGATGGCTGTTGCGAGCGTCGAGGATGTTGTCCCGCTGATACGCCATCTGGGATTGCAGAACAACCGGGCCAAGACGATGGTGGCAATGGCGAGGATGTGGGTGGCGCAGGAGCCCTGCAAAGGAAGGAGATATAGAACGCTGAATTACCCGCGGAAGGGAGCGGGAAAGGGAATTGGAAGGGAGGAAGTGATTGGGGATGAGGATGATATGGACACTGAAGAGGAGCCTAACGTTGAGGATGCTGTCGTAACGGACGTGCTCGGTCACGATGCAATCGTCGAAGAAGCGGCTACTTCAGATATGGCACATCACGGCCCACCCAATCGAGATTCAAGCGCTCACGTTTCAAAGATTGGAAACGTGATTGACCTTGAAGACTACGACGAGACCACGTCCAACAGCTCAGACTCCAGCGATGTACCCATACGTTCGAACCTTACAAACATTTCGACTCTCAGTCCCTCATTCATGCCTGAGTCTATGACCCCGTCACAGGCAGAACCCTGCAAAAGAGCCAGAGAGCCCAAACCCAACGCAAAGCTCAGTGCATCATCCAAAAGACATTCCTCGGGCGCCTGGGAAATCGCTCACCTCCCCGGCGTAGGAGCATATGCAATCGACAGCTGGCGTATCTTCTGCCGGGACGTGTTGCGGGGCGTGGCAACTGCTTGGGATGGCGAGGACGCTGAAGCGTCGGCGATGGTTCACAGTGCATCATGCCATCACAAGTCAAACCAAAGAGATGCGAGAGGACATGATGTAAATTCAGATCTGGACTTAGATGCACAAGATGAAGAAACACGTACTGGGCATGCATCGCCGAGAGAACACCGAGAGCTGATGGCTGTAGGAGAAACACGCTCGCAATTCGAGCCCGAGTGGATGCGCGTCGTGCCATTGGAC
>Ga0058702_10000879_pt1 | contig 11791 bp, 11 predicted proteins | sample AgamicOrSfe_FD_83781 | JGI IMG/M metagenome (GOLD analysis project Ga0058702, IMG submission 83781) | Agave microbial communities from Guanajuato, Mexico - Or.Sf.e | ecosystem: Host-associated > Plants > Phyllosphere > Phylloplane/Leaf | place: Guanajuato, Mexico | collected 2012-05-30
GGCACGTACTGGTCCTTGCGCTCACGCTCCTCCTCTTGAAGCTTGAAGGAGATACCACGGACGGGTCCACGCTGAATGCGCTTCATCAAGTGTGTGGTGTAGCCGGCAATCTACAATGATCCCGTCAGCTGAGGCTCTTATTTCCTTCTGCTGCTGTTGCTTTGCAGTATAGTGAACACACCTTGTTCCTCAGTCTCTTGGATGCAATAATGGCAATCTCATCGCAGATGCGCTTGTTGGTCTCGAAGTCCTGAGTGAGCTTGGGGTAGTAGCGCTCGATGATGACCTTGGCGGACTTCTTGACGGTCTTGGTGCGGACACGACCCATGTTGGCGGATTAGGTATGTAGTCGTTAGTGGGCTTGGGGGAGTGGTCGATGGTTGTCGTTGTCGAGAGAGAATCGCTAAGTCGTCTGGTGAAGGTTGTTCAGTGTGTGCAATATTCAAATTTGGGTGGAGCGTGGATGAGCTAGTCGTTTTGGGCAATATGCGACAATATCAGCCTTACAACTTCCGAGCTGCGACTTTCAACACCATTGGCACAGAGTCTCGCCTTTGGATAGTCCAGCAGTCACTACACGTCACAATGTCCGCCGCACGATTCGCACGAACTGCTCTTCGAGCCTCCGCTCTCGCCCGCCCGGCTGTCCAGCGCCGTGGCTACGCCGATGTTGCTTCCGACAAGATTCAGCTTTCCCTGACACTTCCGCATCAGGTATGAGAAGTCAGGCGGGATATATTGGTGGAGAGCGCAATGCTGATAATACCTTTTCCTAGTCTGTATACAAGTCCACCGACTGGTACGTCTTGAAATGAAGCCAAAAGGAACCGCGATCCTATCGATTCTAGCGACATACAATAATGAATCTTAAGCAAGAAGCTAATGAATATCCTTTACAGTGTCCAGGTCAACTTCGCTGCCGAGTCCGGAGAGATGGGTGTCCTCGCAAACCACGTTCCTTCGATCGAGCAGCTCAAGCCAGGTCTTATCGAGGTTATTGAGGAGGCAGGTGGTAGCAAGCAGTTCTTCCGTACGTGGTCCTTGTGAAGTCATCGAAAGGAAGGAAGAGCGAACGTCTGGGATGATTGGAGTAATGCTGATATATTGATCCAGTCTCTGGAGGTTTCGCTGTAGTTCAACCCGGCTCGAAGCTGAGCATTAACGCTGTCGAGGGATACGCTCTCGAGGACTTCAGCCTCGAGGTTTGTGCTGCTTTGAATCATTCCTCTGGGATATGCAGAAACTGATCTGATTCCCAGGCCGTGAGAAACCAGATCGGCGAGGCGCAGAAAGTTGCTGGTGGTGGTGGAAGCGAGGTTGACCGTGCTGAGGCGGCGATTGAGCTTGAGGTATGGGACCCGATATTACATGGTCATTCGTGTTATTGGACATCAAGACTGACATTCTATAGGTGCTCGAGAGCTTGCAGGCGGCTCTGCGTTGATTAATTCCATGAGTAGTATGCTAAGGACATATTGGAGTGTACAATAGATTGAAAAGCAAAGCATCCATCCTATGCATCGTCGCTTCCTGAATTGACATAGCTGCAACGCTCTTTCTCTTATTGTTTTTAATGGAAAAAAGTTCCGAGGCTGCTCCACGTTTGAGCACAAGGCGACTGTAAAGGTTCGTTCGAGTGCACTAATCAACCTAGTCATTGCATTGTTATTCCTAGCTGCGCAACATACTCTACCGCACTCCTCGTCGACCTATTGCTTTCTTCTTGTCATTCTTTTGAATCTAGCTTGCCGCATCTACGAGCATGCCAACTCCTTCCGTGTCGGAGAGGATCAAGGCTTTCAATAACAAATCAGACGCTGGAGAGGCAGATGCACTGAAGCCGACCTCATTTCAAAATCGGTCTGCCTGGCCGAAAGCACCAGCTTCTACTCGCGTCCCGGTCTCAAGCGGTCCATCGCCATCACCTGCACCTTCTCGCATTGCCGAAGCCATCCACGGCCGAACACCACCAACATCACGTCCCAGCACACCAGCCACGTCCGACGCGCCGCCTCTAGTCATAAGTGGCCCAGCACAACAATCTCCAGATTTGCCAACTCTCGAGCCAGCAGTGCTTCCTCCTGTCACATCGACCACAACAGCAGCACCGGTTGTTGCCGCGATACCTTTGCCAAAAGAGACACCATCGAGCGCTGGATTTGGTCGGCGAGACACACAACGCTTCATGTCGCCTGCTGTACATAGGACGGACTTCGCACATGAACATCATGGTCACCTTGATCTCGCGTCCCTGGACAGCTCGTTCCCACCAAATCTACCGATGAATGCTCAGCCTGAGCTCCGCCACCCTATCCCAAATTCTACCGCTGGCGATAAGGCGCTCAGTAGACTCAAGAGACTTCATGAGGCAGATCCCAACAGTCCACTCGCCAAGTTCCGACGTACCGACACGAGAAAACTAATCAATAGTGACGAGAGTATTGTTGTACCCAGAAGCTTGAGCTTGCCAAGCACTCCCATTAGTGATCCGAATACTGCCAACGTGCCGGCAGTCGATAATAGCTCCGGGAGTGAGCCGTCGACTCCAGCACCGTCCGCGAAAGTAGTCCATGAGAAGGTCTCGGCGATTGAGGCATTGGCGCATCAGGATCAGCCGGCTGACATCGGAAAGTCCGGTGACGGCTCAACTACTTCCACCTTAGCACCAGCATCACATACCAGTGAATCACTGCTCTCGCCATCCGACAAAGCGTCTCTGGTTCCGGGTGCTTACAACTTCGACTTGCAGCCGGAAGGTTTTGGTCGTTCGCACCAGAATTCCTCGACTTCCGCACCATTCATCACTGCACCGGCTTCACCAGACAATAGTTCAGCCGCAATACCGCTCAGTCCTGACGAGCTTCCATCGATACTGTTGCCAAAGCTGATTGCTATGCCTTACATCGCGAGCCCGAGTCCTGTGAACCATCACGACAATGGCAACGAGGATCTGGCCCAAGTGAGCGGTGCTCTTGACGCTATCGTTCTGGACTACCGCGCCGCATTCGAGGACATCATTATCCGTCTTGCCAAAGCATCCACGAATATGAGCAAAGACTATGACAATGCAGACGTCCCTAATTTGCCAGCCACTGCTACCAATGGCGCTTCTGCAAAGGCTACTGCTGTCAATCCAGTCCCGGAAGACGAGATGAAAGTCGAGCACCCCATCAGCACAAAGATAGATCATTTTCCCGAGCCACACAAGACGATTGCGACATCTCTACCGAAGTTGAATAGTCAAGCAAGCATCCTCCTTGATTTGATGCGACAGATCAAACACGTCGCAGCCGTCTGGTCCGTAGACCTTGAGCTTGTTGAGTCTCAACCCTGCCTTTGCCATCCTTTCCCTTCCTAGCGGCAGCATCATTGAGGTAGATACTGACTAAAGTGAATAATAGAACGACATAGCAGCAATCGACATGTTTCAATTTCACAACAAAGCAAGAACGCTGACGAGATACGCCAAGGATGCGCCACGTCCGCTGTGGTGTGATAGCAAGCAGCAGTCTTTCAAGCAAATGGAAAATTGGGCTGGTTGGGACAGGGGCTATGGTATGAGATGGGGCTTCGATGGCTATGGCGACGAGGACTCCCAGGCTGATGAAGAAGCCACTCTGCTTGTGCTCCAGCAAAAGACAGCACGCTTGTTACACGAGTGTCAGTGTGCTCTGCTTGGTATCGAGCCGCCGCTGCAGATGGTGAGTGGGTATAGAGAGTATGGGAGCCAGCACGAACTTGAATGTACTTGGATAGAGTCTGTTAATCGACACGAGGACTATCGGTGGACAGTACCACAATCTGATCCAGGACTAAGTGGCTCGGAGGAAGACGAGCTTAGCATTATCGACATGTATACTTCAACCTAGAACACCTTGATAATCTGCAGAGTTCATGGTATAGCTGAATTTGACATAAGCGAAGTCTGAGATGACCCGTCGTACAGCACCCTATCATTTGCAGCCTTCATGGTCGTGTCTTTTAATGTAGGGTAGTGCCCAGCACCTCTTGCTTGAACCGACCCAGCGGAACTTGCGAGACTTGTCCTAGGAATTCCCATGGTTCATGTCCTATGTGTATGTCTATGTCGTTGCGTCGTGTATCATGGTGTACAGTTCTCTTCTCAAATCGGCGGTTGACCGAAGCCTACTCCCATCTAGCAACACGCAACCACCACTCCACCCATAGCCGTCGTCATCATGCCAATCCAGAACCACGTATTTCCCTCCAACCACGCACTCTTCTTGCCCAGCACCTGTCCGTTCCCACCCAGCTGCGTTCCGACACCCCCGCCATACGCCCTCTTCACCTTTGCCTTCCCCGTCGCCGTTGCTGCTGTTCCCGTCGCACTAATCGTGGGATTTAACGTCTGCGTCGGCAACATCTGCGGCGGCGTCATCGCCAACCACATCGGATTCACGGGCGTGCCATCCCACTGGAACAGATTGAGCCGCCACTGCCCATTATACGGATCCACTGCCAGCTGCACCTCCGAAAAGAATTCGGTCTGGTTATAGCGCAGCAGCTCGGTCGTCTTGGAGGTGCAGGGCGCGGAGAGGAGGGAGCGGCCGTCGACGCTGATGGGTGTCAGGGAGAGATTTGGCGTGTTGAGGGTCGCGTTGGTGCCGATGGCGTAGGTTCCGTGTTGCCATTGGAGGATTGCGGAGGGGCAGGAGGGTGTTGTTGCTGGGAAATGTTAGTTGAGGGCGTGAGGAAGGGAGATGGATTAGGGACGCACGGTTGGAGATTGCGCGGTATAGTGCCTCTTCGTAGTACCCGTCCGCGGTGAAGGAGTAGGATATACCGGTCAGGTTTGGCTCGAACATGACTTCGTTAACGGGATCGTAGAAACCCTGGTGGGAAGAAGGTATCAGTGTGTGTACCTTGAGATAAGTGCAGGGTTTTGGATGCATACAGGTCCGGTAAGTACTTTCGCGGACTTCGATGTCCATGTGCCGACTAATGAGGCTGGGTTGAACGCTTGAGCGTCGGTGGTGTGAGAGAGAGCATTGAGAGCGGTGAGAACATATAATGAGAGTGATGCTGGTAGTAGCTGCATATTGGCGTCGAGGTTGTGTTTACGGTGTGCTGATGGCTTGCCGGCAATACAGTAGAATCCGAGGCGCCTCGTCGGGAACGCGATCTCGAAGCAGAAATGAAGTATTGTACGACGAGGGATGGACTGCGCCAATTTCTGGAAGTTCAAATGTTTATGTTTCGCGTCACCCGTAGACCGTTTCACATTGGAAAGAGCTTCCACGCGCCAAGCAAAAAGGGAGGATTCCGCAGTGTGTTATTGTTATTGGTTTCTTCTTCTGCACGACTACGGATATTACATGGGATCTTCTCCTCTGGCTTTGGCTTCTGCTGCTTCCTTCTTACGCTGCAGATATCTCTCCTTCGCGCTCGAAACATCAGCATCTGTCTTCCGACTTTTTGATGCTCGTTCAATTTTCTCTTGTTCCGCTGCTTCTGCCTCTGCTGCCTTGAGCGCTGCCGCCTCGAGCTGCTGCTCCATCATCCGTGTCTGTCGTTCGCGCATGGCCTTTTGTCCTTCAGTCCGTCCTCGGTATGCTGTCTGTTGGACTGGTCTTTGTGCAGTACCCACAGCTGGAGTGCCGTCTGCCTTCCTCTTTGGTGCCACATTCAGACCTGCTGTGAGCAGTTGCCGCTTGTCTGCGACCTGCCCTTCCTCGTTGATCATGATCTTTGCACCGTGCTCATTCAGCTCCTTCGCCATCTGTGCCGCGCTCTTCTCTTGTGGTTCACTATCCACCGGCGTGCCAGCCTTGACCTCGGTTGCAGCCTGTACGACTTCCTGATGCTGCTGCTCTTCCTGCTCCATGACACTTCTGTAAAATCCAGTCATGCCCTTGCCCTGTCTCTTCTTTGACTCTGCTTCCTCCTTCTTCGCTTCTTCTGCCTCCATACGCTTCACCTCCTCCTGCTGCGCCTTGTAAGCTTCCGTCACGAACGCATCCTTGTCTGCAAACTCTTCTCCTTCCTCTTCTCGCTGCTTCTGCAGCAATCGATCCTGAGCACGAAGCTGATCTCGTTTGCGCACTTCTGCAGCTGCAAGGAGGTTTCCCATATACTTTGGCTTGCGCTCTATGGCATCTTGCTTCTCAGCTGCCTTCTTTGCAGCACTCTTTGCATGGAGCGCATCGAATGCTGCGTCGTAATCATAAATCGACGCATCGATCGTCTCGGCTTCTGCTTGTCGCTGCTTGATCGCTCGTAATGTAGAGAGATCTGTTCGATTTGAATCTAAATTGCCTTTGCTTTGTAGTGTCGGTGGCTGCCCAGAAGGCTTCTTATTCGTGACATCCTTGTTTGGCGGTCTTCCTAGGGTGGATTCTGGGTCTGCGGGTATTATTTCATCATCAGAATCATCGCCACCAAATGCAAGATTGCGCTTTGGAGCTACAGGCTTTGGTTGGCCTGGATTTCCTTTCTTCTGTATGTTGAGGCCGAACTTTAGCGACATCTTTGTTGCAGGTAAACAGAGGCGGGTGATCGTCATATCTCATTGTCGGAGTTGATGTCCGATGGCATACCCTGCATGACGAATTCATCATTTACTGATAGATCAATCAGTCCATCGTTATTGTCGCTGAATTCAAACACATGAGAACATAAATCCCACAACCGCGCTATATGGCGCGCGTGCGCAGAAGATGACCAGAGACGAAGAGAAGTACGGATATGTCCATGACTTCGATGATGAAACAAGCACAACACGCCGCTTTCGGTTCAAAGAACACAAAAAGCGGCGATCAGAGGGAGACGATGTAGATGAAAACGGACATCGAAGCCATCGTCGTAAACGACGTAGTACTCGTCGCGATGAGAGCGAACGACATAACAATGACGCGGAAATACATGCGACTTCGCAACCTCAGTCAAAGTCTGCCAATACTACTTCGGCTTCACCTCAATCTGGCGGTCACTCATCACCTTTGCATCACATGGATAGCGATACGGCTTTTCGAGAGTCACTCTTTGATGCAATGGCGGACGAGGAGGGAGCTGACTACTGGTCAAATGTCTATGGACAGCCAATCCATAATTACCCAAACACTTATGTTTCGAAAGAGACTGGTAAGCTTGAACAGATGAATGACGACGAGTACACCGAGTACGTGCGGACGAAGATGTGGGAGAAGACTCATCAACATGTACTTGAGGAGCGAGCAAGACGAGAGGCAGCGGCGAAGAAAGCAAAGGAGGCGAGAGCACAAGCCAAGCAAGACGGCAGTCGCATGGAAAGTGAACATGATGCTTTCAGACGCCGAATGGAGGATAGCCTGCGACGAGGAGAGGAGCGAAGAGCGCAGAAAGGCTGGAAGGAGGCGTGGCAGCGGTATGTTGACCTCTGGGCAAAGCTGCTGGACCGCAAAGAGCGGTCTGACCAGGCATCGAAGCATGACCACCTCATACCGTGGCCGGTGCTTTCTGGAAAATCAAAAGACATTGACGCGCAGCATCTTCATTCTTTCTTCGAGCACTCGCCGGATGAGCAGCTTGCAGGGCGCACTTTGAAGGACTTATTGAAGAAGGAAAGGATACGGTGGCATCCAGATAAAATGCAACAGCGACTTGGGGGGGAACTGGATGCAGATACTTTGAGGTCGATCACAGCAGTGTTCCAGCTGATTGATGACATGCGTATAAACACAGCGTATCAATAGCAGGCAATGAACTTTGCCTATCTTGTCTGGATGACAAGGCAAATAAGTACTCTGGTCGTACACTAGGAGATCTGATCGATCTGCTCAAAGAAATACATGATGACTGCTCACGCGACGTACCCTCCCCTGGTTCGCGGTGACGATTAAACCCTTACTTGAGACATAGCATTATGCCGCGCAGGCGAGCAACAACCCCTGTGACAGGGTAGCTCTGTCAGAGAGCAGCAGACTCGATTACAGCTAAAGTGGCTTGGCTTGGTGGTCAGAAAAGACAGGGCTATTTGAAACACCCCGCCATGCACGGCCTTGCTGAGGAATACGAGTCCGTCATTCCCCATTTACGACGGTCCGGTATCCCTGACGTATGTCACAGAAGACTTGTCACGAAAGTACGGACATTATGGACCACTATGGACAATAGCATACAGAGATCATTGGCATGGTTACAATATGGTACTATGTAGTAGTAGATCAATAAAGCAAGAAATATCAATTTGCTGTGAACTCAATATTACAAAGGAACCGTCGGCCCAAGAAGAACTGCCGAAAAGCTGAACTTTTCGAGATGACAGCCATGGTAAGTAGACCCCCTCGCAATCGCTTGGAAAGCACTGGCTTCCACATTACAAATCACTCCAACAGCACCGCAGGACGGGGCTCACTCTTGGATGCCCCGATACCGGTGAAAGGGTGTGTAACTGTCCTGGAAAATCGCTCACCAGGATTTCACTGTTTTTCGGGCATGTGCATATGGATCAACGTCCCTGCAGAGCGATCCAAGCATGGCAAGCCTGTATCGGATCGCATGGCTGTGATCCAGCGCATGCTTTTGCAAGGCCTCATTGCTTCCGTAAGCCGACCCCGAGCAGTATGCCTGTGGTAAAGTGGCGAAGCAGTAGCTAGAATATACATGACTGCGGGAAACAAGGCACAAGAACAAAGCAGCGGAATGCCAGTAAATGCCATTGTCATGACGGGGTCTTACGGAAGTCTCATGTGACCATGACTCGTCTTTGTCCGTAAGAGTAGAAGTGGGCTATTCACAACTGCAATTTGAACCTGCACCTCATAACAACCTTTGACTACTGTATCTCTCAACCCTCCTCAATCTTCTCCCTTTCTACAACAACCCTCCTGGTCACTACAGTAGTCTTCGAACGCGACAGCACGCTCCCTTTGAGCCTCTGCTCCTACCTAATCTACCTCGTGTTAGCTCAGTCTGCACTTCTCGCCACGCCTGCCGCCTGATCACCACCACCATCATCATCAACATCCCCCTCTGAACGTCGAACAAACTTCGACAAAGCAATCCACCACTGCAGCCACGCTCAGAATACCTTTCCCGACATTTAAAATGTCTTATTTCGATTTATAACCTCTTACTGTCCTCCAGGACAAAGGACATTTCCACTCCAACCTTTCTCGCAGTCGACTTCGTACTGCAACCTTTTCAGATTCAGCCTTCTATAACAGCCGGCTTATTGTCTCTTACATACTTTCGTGACCCTTGATCACATTGCCTGGTTCAACCGCAGATATAATGGCGCACCATCAACATTACGGACAGAGATTCGACTCGAATCACTCTGCAAGCACGATGCACGCCAGACCTTCGACCTCTTCAACCATGCCGTCCATCTCCGAAGGTGAGCATGTGGCCGAAAGTGATGAACCTCCTGATATGGCCCATCAGCAAGAACAAAAACCACTTTTTAGCAAGACTGCTTGCAGACCTGCACCTGCTGCGCGCCGTGAATCCTTGTTGACCAAGGGCTTGCACACCGACTCCGAATCGCAAGATCACGACGACCATGCCACCCAAGCGTCAAAGCTACAACAGTATCCTTCACGCTCCTCTACCTGTAGCACTCAGAGCGGTCACAGTGCCGGCAACTGGACCAGCGATGAAGCGCTTCAGAGCCCAAGCACGATGGCGAGCACACCTACTTCTCCTCGCACGTCAGTCGCTTTGTCATCCCGACAGGCACTACCTCCTAAGATCTCCTTCCAACTCACCAAGCCTAATGGCTCTACTTCCGCCACAGTAACAGTCGATGATTCTGAGAACAAAACCGGCGAGACTAAAGTTGAAGCTGAGCTTGGCCGCAAGAGGTGCATCAGCTTCTTCTGCAAAGGAAGCAAGCCTGAGCCCGCCACTGCTGAGCAGGCCAAGGTCGTTCCAGAACCAGCTTCCACGGAGACTGTCAAGCGGCCTTCCACCATACGATTTGCATGCCCATCTAGCTACTTTCCTAAAGCCGCCGAATCAGCAGAAGAGCATCACCGCGCCTTGAGACGTCATAGTCCTGCACCTCCTACAATGACAAGCTCTCCATCACCATCCACCAAAAGTCAACGACGTGGACATCGCGACTCTGACTCCACAATCAAGCTAGAATCTCCCAGAGAATCTTTCCGTAACCTGCCTGGACTGCGCAGGATCAGCACGTCATCGCAGCCGCCACGAAACGAGGCTACAAGATTTCACGAGTTTGCAAGCTCTGATGAAGAGGTCGAGGACTGGCTACAAGCATCGACATGCTACAAGTCACGCTTGACTGTTGAAGATACTTTGAAGCGCGAGAACGACATTCGCAAGCTTACCGAAGAGGCTGAGGAAGAGGCTCTCGCTGACGAGTTGGACGAGGCAGACAACACTGGCGACGATGATGAGATTGACCCTTTCTCTGATTATGACCTCGAAGATGACGGATTTCAATCTGATATCGAGGCTGGCTTTGCATCGTCGGACGACGAAAGCGACGACGATTCCGATTATGAATGGTGGGCACCAAAAAGATCGACAACTGCTTCGCCTTATGTCCCTCCCAAGTCTTTTAGACGCACGTCTTCGGTTCGCGCTCATGCCGATACCTCTGATGAGGCTCAGTCACCTTCTGGGCACAATGGTCGTCGCGTCAAAGGCAAGAAGACTCTTCCGGTCAACATCAGACCTCAAAGTCCTGAGCTACCTGACAGTACAGACTTTGTATGTGGTACGCTCGACGAGGACAGACCACTTGAAGAAGCCTTTATTGCAAACAGGAAACAGAAGCTTGCTGCAAAGAAGCCCACAAGGCCTCAAGACATCGATCCTAGCTTCCCCACATCGGATCCTGAGTTGGCTCATGATGACTTTGATGAGGAGGACGAGGTATCAGAAGAGGATCAAAAGAAGTCCAAGACTAAGTATGCGCGTAACAAGGAGCACCGCACGCATCGTTCAATCTTCATGCATGGCTTTGAAGATGATGACGAGCCTCGTGGTCGCAAGCAAAGCAATGGCCTACCCAAAGGTTGCATAACCCCACCTCATCGTCGCGCCAAATCGCCAGCACCGCCCACAACGATCAAGCATCGTGCAAAGTCGCCTGCTCCTAAAGCCATGATGAGGTCACCCCCACCACCTCCACGTCTTGTGTCCCCGCCACCTCCAAGCCGTCATGCTTCCAAGGTCAACTCACCATCGCCACGCACACACTCGTTCTTCTACCAAGGAAGTTACGAGCCAACACATACTTCTTCCCTGCCACGGTCGCCAAAGCCGAAGACACGCCGTCGACCTTCAGGAGAGGAAGAGGACGAAGAGGAAGATTCAGGCGAGGAAACCGAGCATGAAAAGCCATATGCTCGTGGTGCAATTGACATCTTGCAAGGCCTGGAACGAAAGCGTCTTAAGCGCCGCGAAAAGCTCTACATGAAGCACTGCAAGAACAAGGAGCACAAGAAGGAGAAACGTCCTCAGCCTGGAAGAGGAGCTGAGCGTATGCGCCAGATCGGTATCGAGTGTGCGATCTACAGAGGCACCAGGGTCTTGTCTGTCTAGAGAAGTAGAGACAGTATGTTGATGTCACGCGACCACGAAACGTCAATATTCTGTTCATTCGCGCTGGCGTTCATCATGCGAAGTCGGCTGCGAAGTGTTCGCAAGCCTCGACGTTTGTTTTATAAGTTCGGATTCCGGGATATATAGTCTGCGCATTCTGCAAATTTGCACTGCTTCCTTCCTGTACCTATGGTATACGTAGTCATAGAAATACAATGGCTAAACATGAACCACTTCGAATTCGTGATTTCCATAACTTATGCCCATATTAAAC
>Ga0058702_10000880_pt1 | contig 11783 bp, 8 predicted proteins | sample AgamicOrSfe_FD_83781 | JGI IMG/M metagenome (GOLD analysis project Ga0058702, IMG submission 83781) | Agave microbial communities from Guanajuato, Mexico - Or.Sf.e | ecosystem: Host-associated > Plants > Phyllosphere > Phylloplane/Leaf | place: Guanajuato, Mexico | collected 2012-05-30
GGGTGGAGGTTGGGTTCGGGACTGCTGGAGAAGGGGCGGGAGCGGCGGAGGACGAGGAAAGGAGAGAGGTTAGAGAGAGGAGGAGCGGCCATTGTAGTGAAGTGGAGAGAGGCATGTTGTGAGGCTAAGGATTGTCGCAAATCGAAGTGTAGAGGGATCTTCGACTATTGGTGTCCGGAGGATATAGTTGTGCTCTCTTCTCTTGATGAAGCGGAGAGCTCTACCGGCACCAGGGAAAGGGCTCTTCGAGGATGTGACGCAAGTCTGACGCCGAGAGTATATTTGTAGTTGTGCTTTCGTTGAAAAGGAGTTTGATGCGCAGCTCTCTCAGACTGTATGCAGAGGCAGTCGCTTATGTAAGGATAGTTGGAAAGAAGAACAAGCACGAGCACACGTTAAGCACGAGCAGATCTGAAGAAAAGGCTAATGTTATTCACACGTCAGGGACAACAAGCTGTTGTCCCTGACGATGGAGCTCGGACTATGACGTCAAGGCCATGGAAACTTTAATGTGACCGATTGCAGTATTGTCCATCATAGCAGACTTGATATCAGGCTATACAATATACATGTTGACCCCCTGATCTAATCCTCCGTCAAATCACCATACTCCCAAATCCCCCTCCTCTCACTCTTCGCCTCCTCCTCACACCCCTTTAGCGCACTCAACTGCTGCGTCTGCGCCCTCTCCCACCTCTGCAACTTCCTCGATACCATACCAAGGCCCTCCTCAAGCACTTCCGCATTGACACTGCCCTTCTCGCCTTGCACCTTACCCTGCGGGTCGAACAAGCTAACCCACAGCAGCCCGTCCCGCGCATCGATATTGTCGACACGTCCAACGAGCTGTCGGTCATTGATGCAGCGACGCGTGAGCCAGTCGCGGGCATCCTCCATGTAGTCCGTGCTATTTGTCGAGAACTGCACGAAACTGAGGGCGGCTTCTACGGCTTGTGGCTTGAGTGCTTGGGTGCCGAAGCGCTCAGGGGTAGGGAGTGGCCGCAGCTCACTCCAGGGGAGGGATTCGGAGTTTCCGTAGTCGATGAAGAGGACCTCCGCGGTCTTGTTGTCACGATCGTTGCGGCGTATGCGGGCGCGGTACCAAGAGCGGTCTTCTGAGAAGCGGGCGGAGACAATGTCGCCCGCTTTGGGTGGACCGGGGAGAAATGCTGATGAGGAGACGTGCATGGACTGGAAGGAGGACATCAGGCTTGATAGTGCGCCAGTGGTGGATTGGCCGACTTGTTGAATGCGAAGTCTGCAGTCTTCGCCGATATGCGTAATGACAACGTCCCTGTAGTCTTTGGATGGCGCTGCACTTGGTACATCAACATTCGAGGCGCCATTAGCTCCATTGGTTGCGAAGTCGGCTGGTGAGTCCGTTTCTTCGGGCACTTCGTCTTGGCTGGGGTCCCAGTTCTCCCACAGGCCCTTGCGTCCTTCCTTTGCGCTACGCTCTGCGGCCAGAAGCTCGCCAGCGTTGCCAGACTTCTCTGCAGAATATTGTCGAACACTGGCAAAGCCCTCTTCCAGTAGGATCTTGGCAAAATTCTCCCGATTCACGTAGAGCTTACCAATGAAGCCACCAACCTTGTCATTGTCCTCGACATCAATCTCGACGTCGCGTTGTTGTAGTCGTCTCACAGCAAGATCAGCAGCTTCCTTGCCGAAAGGCTCAGAAGCTTCACTCGCGTTTCTTGCTGTTCGTGGCGCTTGGATACCGGAAAGTACAAAAGTAAGTTTGGCATTCTCGCGTGGAATGAGAAGAGTGAAGCGCGATCCTGCCTTGACGAAGTCGACAATAGCTGGAACACGCTTCTGACGAGAAAGTAGTGATAACAAGCGCTTTGCCTTTTCCAGGTTCTCCGAGTAGTCCACATACTGCTTTGTTTCTGGTGCTTTTTTTGTTGACCACATCCCCTTGCCTTCCGTTTGTGCGGTCTGTTCGGCGATAAGTAGATCGTCGTAGATTGGGCTGCGGTCAGTGTCGTCCATTCGATGTCGAAGTACTGATGTCCATCCGTTCTCGACTAGTGACAGTGCAACGTTCTCGTTGTTTAGGTGTACAGTAGCCATCTCGCGCTCATCGTAGCCATCTGTCGCAGGACGTTTGCCATCGATGGAGACCTTGACATGCTTACCGATGAGCTTCCTGCGCATGAACTCCTTCGCATCTGTCCCGAACGGAGCTTGTTTCGGGTCTGTTGGCTTTGGCTGTCTGACACTGCTAAGGTTGACTCGTCTTTCCTGGCCGTTGGGGAAACGCAGGAAGAGCGTGTCAGCTGATTGAACTCTGCTCACGATGACGTCTTGTTCCTTTCCACCACCACGCGAAGGGGCAGCGGCACCCTTGAAAAGACCAAGTCTGCCATCCTTTGCAACTTTTTCCGATTGTCTAAGTGCTTGCATTTCCGAACCCAACATTGTCGAGTGGTGGTCGACGCAACGAGCAAGGCCAGCCTTGAGTTCAAACATGGCGATATCGCCCATTTTATGTATAACTTGCCCAACAAGCTGGTTCTGAGGACTGACACCTAGCACGTTAACGAGGACGTTACGCTGAAGTAGACGGGCCTCGACGAACGCCTGGGCTTCGTCCCCTAATGGTTCTGCAGGAAGTTCGGTGCCGTCGGTGGTATTTACGCGTTTCGTATTAGGCGCACGGATGCCAGCAATAAGAAGCATTGTCTGTGTCTGTTTTGTAGGTGATTCCACCAGTCGCACAATGAGCCGATCCCCACTCAGCACCTTCTCGATAGATGCTATACTCGTTCAGTACTAGACCCGCAAGTACAGTCAAAGAGATCCATACCTTCAAGCGATTGTCCCTTGTAGTTCTCTACAAACTCTTGGGGGTTCGGCAGTTCGTATGACGTCTGCACGGGCTGTGCATCGTCACTCCAGACGCCCTTTGAGTCGGCTCTTGCTCTTGCTTCGAGCACCTTTAGCTTTTCGATACTGTGCTGGGTCTCCTCGTCCTCCTCCCGACGGCCAGCGTCATCGCGTAGCTTGAGATATCCTTCGGCGACGGATAATTCAGGTAGTTGTTGTCCATCTTGTAGGGTGATTGTACCATAGTCCCTCTTGATTCCGGTGGGCAAGGTATACAGAACGCGGAATTGTATGACACGTCCTACCAGTAGGCGGCGGATGAAGTCTCGGGATTCGACAGCGTATGGCTAAGGAGTGCATTAGCCTTTTTGCATCCGGCGATGAGGCCCGCCAGGGTCGTGAGGTTCGTGCGGGTTGAGTACTGACCTCGTCGCCTTCCCGCCTAAGTCGTGGTGCAGAGACGAATGCTAAGCTTAGTGTTCGTTCATTTTTTGGATTCGCAAGTGAAGAGAGGATAATGGTGTCTCTGTTTTACTTGTCAACAGCCTTCCTGCCTCCAGTCGATTGCTTCATACGCACCCGGATAGCACCGACTTGACTTTCGCTTGCTGAACTTTTGCTTGCATCTTGAGAGCTTAGAAGTACGGTGGAAAGGTCTTTCTGAGTATGTGAGCATGTGTTGACAAGTCGCGTGATCTGTGTACGGTCACTTTTGAGTTGGGATAGTGCCGACCTTGAATGTGAAGGGGACTTATTGCAGAGGGCTATGCTGGATATTCGAAGAGTACGGTAGAACGTTGGCGCAATATTTACAGGAGCGGTTGAGACAATGGTGGATGTAGAGTCGGATTGTTGTCGATTGAAGAACACCTGGAGACGAATCCAATTGGAACAAATTGCGGGGCACGGAGAAAGTGTAGCAAAGAACGAGGGAATTGTCATGCATTCGTGCCTTCGATACAGAGACTATTTACATACTAGACTACGTGAATCTTCGTTTCTCCTCTACTTGGATGCTTCCCGAATCTACTGGGCAGCGATGCCAATGACACCGCAAGCCGGACGAGCACCCGCATTGCCTGAAAACCACCATTAGTCGTGCGTGCAGCATTGATCACTCATGGAACATACCAGTCTTCTTAGACTCGGGGTGGTCGCTCTTTCCGAGGTCATCAGTGCCAGCGTGGACAACAATGGTGCGCTACAGTACTGGTTCAGCGTATATTCGTGCTGAGTCTAAGATGTGCAACTTACGCCAATGACGCTCTCAGGTCCGATGAGCTTGATGAGCTTATCCTCGTGGCTACCCTTGGCGTTTCCAGAGCCATCGGTCTTGAAGTTTCCTAGATCACCGACGTGACGCTCCTCATCGGCTGGGGCACCGTGTGTCTTGTCCTTGGGGTTGTCTATATATATGTATGCTCAGCGGATGTCCACGGCCGAATTCGTCTCTTTCTTAAACGTACAGTGAGGACCAGCGCTGGTGCAGCCATTGGTGTTATCGCCGTAGGCGTGGATGTGCATGCCACGCTCAGCGCTGGCATCGTGGCCGGTAATGTCCCATGAGATGGTGGTGTTGGAGGACTCGGAGGACTGCTCGAAGGTAACAGTTCCAGTGACCTTGGAGTCACCACGGAGGACAGCGACTAGTTGATAGTCACGTCAGTAAGGCTGGTCACTAAATGCAATTGGGTATCGAGCAGCATTGGAGCAAATCTTGGTCGAGATGGGACGAAGTATTGGATCACAAACAAGCTTCTTCAAACACAAAAGCGAGACACGTACCGGCTTTGACCATTTTGATAGTGGGTATGGGTTTATGGAGTAGTTTCGATGTGTTCTGAATTGACTTGTGAGGGTTGGTGATCTGTGTAGTACGTGGTATAAGGATTATGAGATGAATGTCGAAGGTCGGAGCAAGAGAGGCGACAACTACCCCGCTATTCAAGCTCGAAACGGAAAGTTACGAGCATTACGGAGATCATTCAGTTCGACACAATGTGGGACAAAGACAGATGCTACTCTCGTTTTGGAGTCGTGATTTTTGCACCATTTATTTATCCATAGACTTAGACGTACTTCTTGGTCCTTGTCTGAGCTAGGTACGTATCGTCCATGCTAGCCCTTTACTGCTACCCAGATTTAACATCGCTCTGAAGGTACATGTACTCTACCTGCCAATAGGGCATGCTAAAGTCTCTGTGTTGCGATCATTGGAGCTCTTTACAATCCGGTCGAGAGACTGTCTCCCTTCCTTCCTCCCTCTCACAAGAACTTCAGAGTGCAGTGTCGCTGGCGGGAGTGATTGACAGGATTGAGTACCAGTTGTATGCTATATCAGCTTTCCGAGTCTTTCAGAGTTCATACTACCTCGGAGGCTCATGCTATACTTCAATGACGATATGCTCGCGTGATTCGGCACAACGCTCTCGCGACTACAGATGCCCGCTAAGGGCATTTTGCCGCTCTATTGGTGTGCCTTTCCCTGCAAGATATGCTCAACATGCCAACATGCAGCCATCTATGGGAAAGCTGCATGGATGTAGCTGTCATTAGTGCTTCCGAGCATCGGCGGGTTCGACGACCTTCAGGGTGGATCGAACTCCAACAATGCACCCTGACGCTCTGAACTGTGGTAGCATGCTCAGTCCACGCTGAACTGTGGGTATGCTGGATTCAGTATGGGAAAGTGTGACGAAATCAATGTCCCTCGCGCCTCGCTGTTCGCTTACAGGGAGGTTTGCTATGATAAGCTTTTCGCAAGCTTTGTCAAGCCTCTGGTCTGTGCGGTTTCATGTTAAAGTACAAGGCATCCCGCCTCAAGAGCCATCGGACGCCTGCGTCGTGTGAAATCTTATTTCCCAGTCCATCATCACAGTGTTCATTGTTCATCTCCTCCTGAATCAAGACTTCAACGACCCTTACATCATCACTTGCAAAGAGGCACTTCATTGTCATCCATATGGCCATCATGAGCGTAATTGCGACACCAAGCTGGTTTATTGTCTGGAACAGCGTAGCAGTACTCGTGGCTGCTTTCAATGCCGGTATGTGATCATCCCGGACCTATCATCAGGTCAACCAAGTCCTAATTTACATTGTGTAGGGGCATCCGCATTGCAAGGCATCCTCACCATGCCACTCCTCATGATGCCCGATGTCCCCATTCATCTCGAGGGCAAGCAAGTCGTATACCTTCTCCACGGCAGCGAATTCGTTTTCCCTCCCCTGAACGCCTTCTGCCTTCTCTCCTACATCATCCTCGCAACTGTTAGCTACAATCGAAGTCACACTGCAGCTGTTTCCCCACTAGTCCTGGCAGCCCTGTCGCATCTGCTACCGACAGTATACACGCTCACCAAGATGTCGCCCATCAACAAGAAGATGACAAAGTTGGCAGGCCTAATGGCCGATGGTGTAGCTCAGGGAAACGAAAAGGACGAGGGTCAATCGATGCTGGAAGCCGACTTTAGGAAGACCCAGAAGAAATGGCAGACGTGGAGTTATGTCAGAGGAGTGATCATGGTTGGGAGCGCTGCTACGGGCATTAATGCTCTCGTCCGGCTATAGAGATAGGGCATAGCTGGTGGTCTCTAAGCTGACCAGTGTAAACCTTTGAGCCAGTTGTTCGGTGGCTGAGCGAAGTAGTTATTATGGTTTATGAAGGAACTGAGATCTCACGTATGTGATGAGTTCTAATGTTAATCTCACTGTTTTCAACACTCTGCACCTGCTGCTGGCAGTTTGGCACCGAGAATTGTTTGGGCAGGTGTTCTTGAGTGCATAGCTGACAGATTTGTATGGCAATCTGAATTGAAGTCAATGTATGCTCGTCTCAAGTCGTCACAAGCGAGGTGAGGCAAGGAGAATGTGGAAATGTGTCACCGCGGAGAGAGAGCGCCAAACCCTATAGCAGGGTAGCGTATATTCTTAATCTTTGCTTTGGCCTTGCGAGTGGCCGTGAGTGGGTCGTGGAGGTCTCATACTCCAAGTTTTAGAGACTAACGATGGGCAAGCCACCTTCCATCGTCACGGAAACAGACCAAAGTCATCATCGACCGAAAGCCCAATCGCCTGTGTACTTTCCACGACTGCTCTATTCTCATCCTCGCACTGGTCGTGAAGACAGTGGTGCTGTCGTGCCTTTCGACATTCGACATTCGACATTCGCAGCGCTTGCGACAGCTTCTAGGTTCCTCTCTCGAAAACGCTCGCCGATCTGGGCTTTTGCACTAGGGCGAACACTGCCACGGTGGAACCCAACATCTTCACGAGATGTTCAAGTTCGGCAGGAGGTCGAGCTCGCAGCCGGTATGTCTCTTCTGTGCACTTCAACGCGTCCTGACTGACACTGTCCCTTCAGCCGGTCCAGCGCAATTATAATGCAGCTCAAGGAACAACATCAGCCGCGGCCATCGCGTATCTGACTGGCCGACCTGAGGGCAGCGGAGGCAACGTCTCATCATCAGCAGCCGCAGCAGCAGCTTTGCGCTCTACAGCCACGACTCCCACACCCATCGCCGACATTCAGACAAAGCGCATGCAGCGTCGTGGCTCCACATCTTCTTTCGGATCCGGCACAGGCAGCGTTCGTCAACCATTCGGCGCCAGTGTGCAACGCGCCCCTAGTCGCTCGTCAATGACAGGAAGGTCATTCCGATCACCATCACCTGGAGGTAGAAGAAGGTTGTCAGTCTCTAGCGACGTCCCACCTCTTCCATCGCACACACGTACAGGGAGTTTGGAGGGCCCGTACAGAGTTTCATCACCAGAGCCTGCACGAGGCGGTCGTAGTATGAGCGTTGATCGCGCGTCACGCCAGCCGTCGAAACGCCCAGCACCAAGAGGAGCACTGGCAGAAGTACCGGAAGATCGCGAACAGGACGACTTTGAAACTTACAGGCAGTCTCAGAGCAACTATGCTCGACCAATGTCGCCAACAGGTTCGGTCACATCCACTCGGAGCGCGTCGGGTCGGCCTGCATCTGCTTCAGGTTACTACTATGACCCAGCTACCCGCAGCCTTGTCGGAAGACCACCTGCTGCTAGTCAATCTGCTCTAAAGGCTGCTCGGCTATCCGCTCAACCGGCAAGTGCAAGACTCGCGTCTCTGCCACCAGCACCCGCATCACGACCACGACCAACAAGCGCCGCGCTTGTTCCACCTCCAACCGCTAAACCAGCGCTTTCTGCTGCTCAATTGAAGGCTCAGCACATGAGGGCTGGACCTCCTCGTACCGCGCCAATTGTTAGGCTAGGCACATCTATGGGTCGTATGCAGGCAGGTGCTGCAGGCTCGACTACGTCCCTCACAGGCGGTTCTGCTGCTAATAGCACCCCTTCAGACGCTAACAAGAGCAAGCTCAATAATGCAGGATTCGCGAAAGAGCCTCGGACTCCAGTTGAGGCATCTGCTCCAGTCGCCAGGACCAGTGAACAAGCTTCCGTTGCTGCCAGACAGCCTATCCAAGCACCTATGGCCAAACCTGCAACAAGAACAAGAGCGGCATCGGATCTAACGACATCGACAAGAGTCTACGCGCCCGCACTGTCTTATGGTGTCAGAACCAATGCCCAGGCGTCATTGCCATCTTATGGGATCATCACTAGTGCTCAGACATCCTCACCATCTTATGGTGTCAACACTACAGCCCAGAACAGCTCACATGACTCCTACAGCTTACCCAGCCCAACTCAAGCTACCATGAACTCTTTCAACACCAGAACCGCAGCGCTGCTGGCTGGTGAACTCGGACTTCCTCCGATAGCATCAACGGGACCTCAATCCTCCAACGCACCGTGGTCCACTACCACAACCGAGAATGTTGCTCAACACAATCGATCTGTCAGTCAACCTGTCAACAACCTCCCGCCTCCATCAGATGATTTTGCTCGGACACAATCTATCAGCCCAGCTAGGTCCACACGCTTCTCAAACGCTCCACTGTTGAGCACGAACACAATTCACGAGCCACCAGCTAGAGCTGTCTCTCCCAGCAAGAGTGCCTTGAAACCAGCATCTATTCGAACACTGTCACCATCTGGGCAAGGCTTCAGTGATAGTGATAGCAGATCGCTCCTTTCCGAAGATGGAGCGCCGGCTAAGAAGAAGAAGAAGAGTGTTCGCATCAGCCTTGGTGATTCAGACGTGACTACATCTCAACCTCGTAACGTGTCTGCGCCATCGATTCAGAAAGGACAATGGTCTGTCAATGACGACGCTCACATGGCCCCAAGACCAGCTCTACCCACGTTTGGTAGCGTTCGTGGTCGCAAAGATGTCAAGGCCGGACGTGCTCCTCTAAGTCAGCGGCCGCTGTCTGACGTTTATGAGACTGATATGGCACCAGGATACCATGAGTCTCCGACACAAGCACTCGAACCTACGACACAAGCACTCGAACCTACTGCGACTGTAGCTAACACTGGTACTCATGCTTCGACCATGGCTTTTGTGGATGGCCTTGGTCTCAATGGTGTTTCCAATGATACGCTACACAGAGTCGAGGAACCTGAACCGTCAATGGGTGCACGGCCTCAGCAACAAGCTGCTCATGCTGAGACCGAGGAAGTTCCGCAGATTGCTGTGATGCCAGCGACCCCGCGAGTGGACGAGTATATGGAGGATCCTATTGTCGCAGATGACGTGCAAATTCAGTCCAGTGTACCAGAGGCAAAGGCTTCAGCGCATGGCGGCGAAGACTTACCTGCCAGCCGAGAAACTGGAGAAACACCACTCGAAGACGTTTCGAGCTCTGGACGCGGACCAGCCACGAGGACTTTTCTCTCTGATATCGTCAGTCGTCTTCGACCAACGTCGGACATTTACGACGATCGTGTGCTTAGTGGTGAGCACGAGTCAGCGCCTCAAGCTGCTTTAGATACTGCAAACCATCCAGATGCTGCGGAGAACCTGTCTGAAGAAGTAGTGGCCAACATTGAACCTATCGAGCCGCAACAGGTGCACCCTAACCATGACATACAGCAGAATAATATTGAAAATATAGTGCCATCTGTGGAGCCTGTTCAGACGAACTTTGAAAAAGACACAGCAATGGACGCGCACAGTGTATCCGAGTACGGGGCGGACATTCAGCCTCCAGTCTCTCACGAAGCTTTGCCTAGCGCAGTACGCGCAATTAATCCTTTGCACGCGAACTTCTCCCTTCCGGACGTGCCGGCACCTGCAATTGAGAAGGCTGTCCCTGCGCAAACAGTACTGCAGCCAAGCAATACTCAAACCCTGAGTATCCTGCCTTTACATAGTCAACCACAGAGTCAACCCGAGGACGAAGATTGGAACAGAGTCAAGAGTTACTGGAGCAGCCTCAGCGATGCGAAAAAGAAACAACTTGAGCAAGAAGCTACAGCAGAAGCATCCGAGGGTGCATCACCTGCAGCCATCGATTCTGCTGTGCCAATTGCGCCTGCAGCCCCACTACCACCGTGGCCAGATCAGCAATACCAGGAATCCATGAAGAGATTGCCTCCTGGTCAACCCGCGGGTGTGCCTATGATGCCAAGAACACTTCGTGGTCCAGACCCATCAGTTGGACGCCCGTCATCAGCCCAAGGACCTCCACCATCGGGAAGACCTCCCATGATGCGTACAGGTTCTTCGGGTGGCCCACCGGGCGGGAGGCCTCCCATGATGCGACCGGGCTCATCTGATGGGCCTCCCGGTCCACGGGGCCAGCTGATGCATCCGGACTCCCAATACCATAGACCAGGTGGATTTGATCGACCTCCTATGATGCGCCCCGAGTCGACCAACAGCCTGACACCGTCAGGCAGGCCTCCCATGATGAGACCAGGCTCATCTACCGGGTCTGTATCAGGCAGGCCAACAGCATCGCCACAGCCGCCTCTCAAAAGTGCTCTAAAGAAGACTAGCGCGCCCATTGTGCTTGCAGCACCTGGAGCGCCACTGGCGTTCAAGGATCCTTACGAGTCCGACGACAGTCTGACGCAAGAACGGAAGAATCGACGTGGGACCAATGGACAACGGGGCGGTATTGCTATGCGCGCTTCGCTACGAGATGGAAACACATCCTCGGATCGCGTCAATGGGCCGCCCCTAGGCATGAACACTGCGGGACGGATGAGTATGCGCTCGTCTATGCGTGATCAGGATGTTCCCACACTTCGAAATGGTGGTACTGGCCCTGGACGAGGCGGCGCAATGCGAGGCTCAATGCGCCAATCTATGGACGACCCAAGGGCTCGTGGAGGCGCTAAACCTGGAAAGCAACCAACGTCAATCAGTCAGCCAAACATGTTCCGAAGCCGTCGGGGCTCGAGTGACGATGAAGACACGGGTGGACGATTCGGTGGCTTGGGAGCAGGCTTCAGAAGTCGTTTCGCAGACTCTGACGACGAAGACTACCCATCACCTCAGATTTCGAAGACTTCTCGTGGTGGTGGTGGATTTGGTCGACGAGCTCCAGAGGCAGCCGCGCCCAACGGAGCCTCTCAGGGTGCAGCACTTGGTGCAGGTACACTCCGCATTGGTGAACAGACCACACCCGTCAAAGCTAAGCGCGCTGGTTTTGCAATGGGCAGAAGTGAGGTGTCAGCCAGCGCACCTGTGACTCCAGCACGTCCGGAAAGAGGAAGCCTTTTCAGACGGCTTAGCACTTCTCAGTCCAACCCAGCAACACCTGACAGAGGTTACGAGGCCTATCCTGTACCGGCCATTCCGGACCAGTACGCGGGCGCATCGCTGGGGACTGACAAGAAGGGCAATACAGCAGCAGAGATTGCAGCAAAGATGTGGGAGAAGCAGCAGAAGACTGGCAAGAGTCAGTTACCTATTGTGTCACAGAATACGGGCAAGAAGAAGAAGTTTCAGGGCCTGCGCAAGATGTTGGGCATCACGGATTGAGTGGGTGGACGATAATGAGGTCTCGGATGGGCACGCAAAAGGAGGATCGTGGATAATATGATAGTAC
>Ga0058702_10000883_pt1 | contig 11739 bp, 9 predicted proteins | sample AgamicOrSfe_FD_83781 | JGI IMG/M metagenome (GOLD analysis project Ga0058702, IMG submission 83781) | Agave microbial communities from Guanajuato, Mexico - Or.Sf.e | ecosystem: Host-associated > Plants > Phyllosphere > Phylloplane/Leaf | place: Guanajuato, Mexico | collected 2012-05-30
AGCATCACTTCCAGCACCAACCGCCAGTCCACTGCCGACTTCGACCGCGAGCTCAAAAACCTGCGCTCCCAACAAAAGAAAGATCGCCGCGACGCCGATGAAGTCACCCAGCAAATGATCACCGAATGCCAACAACTCCTCTCCCACTTCGGCCTCCCCTACATCACTGCCCCCATGGAAGCGGAAGCCCAATGCGCCGAGCTCGTCCGCCTCCGCCTCGTTGATGGCATCGTCACAGACGACAGCGATATCTTTTTGTTTGGCGGCACGCGCGTCTATAAGAACATGTTCAACGCGTCCAAATTCGTGGAGTGCTACCTCGCCTCCGACCTCGAGCGCGAGTTCGACCTCACCCGCAACAAAATGATCGCTATCGCCCACCTCCTCGGCTCAGATTACACGCCCGGCGTCCCTGGCGTCGGGCCCGTCACCGCGTTAGAGATCCTCTCTGAATTCGCCAACGGCGGCCTTGCTGCCTTCTCCACCTGGTGGGCGCGCGTGCAAACCGGCGCTGAGCCCTCGACACGCGACGCAGCAAGTACCTGGCGGAAAAAGTTCCGCCGCACCAAAGCCGCAAAGCTTTTCCTGCCCCCCGCATTCCCCGATACTCGCGTCGACGAAGCATATCTCAAGCCGGAAGTCGACGCCGATCCCAGCGCCTTCGTGTGGGGCGTCCCCGACCTGGACAGTCTGCGCAGTTTCCTGATGGCGACGATTGGCTGGACGCAAGAGCGCACGGATGAAGTACTGGTGCCTGTGATCCGCGACATGAATCAGAGGGAGAAGGAAGGGACGCAGAGTAACATCACGCAATTTCTCGGCGGGAGCGTGGGGACGGGGAGTCGGGCTGTGAGGAGAAGGGCCGTGGACGACGATGACCCGACCTCTTTCGCGCCAAGACGCAAAGATGCTGGAAAGTCCCGCCGCATGGAAGCGGCGCTCGAGCGGCTCGCGGAGGTGGCGCGTGAGCGGCGGAGAAACGGGGGAAGGGATGATGATGAAGATGACGATGTGCCTGTGGCGACCAATACTACGGACGCTGACGTCGACGCCGCCGATTCGGCCGTCAACGTCGTCAGCATGGCTGCGACAGCGAATGCCGCCGCGTCCAAGGATAATGGTGGCAAGAGCGGGAAGCAAGCCAAGACTGCTGGAAAGCGCGCGAGCAAGACGAAGAGTAGCAAGGCGACTGGGAGCAAGAAGCGGAAAGCTGCGATTGGTTCGGATGATGAGGACGATGGAGGCGGGGATGGATCCGGTGGCAGTGCGGATGGTGCACACGATAGCGACACGACGCCGGTGCCTCGAGCGACCAGGAAGAAGCGGGCGCCGAGGGCGAAGAAGACGAGAGTGCTATCGGAGGAGTGAGATCGAAGCAGGGCATACTGCCTCGGCATGATGCTGGACAGGACTGGGCACGGCGCGGTACGGCGTAGCTAGGCAAGGCGAAACAATGGGGCATCTAGGGCATGAACGTGATAGACGACTTCCGCTCATACTGTACGACTCCAAGCACAGGGATAATTGATTAGAACCTGTGATCAACACTTATAACCTGTCTGGCCTGCGACTGTGCTATAGCATGCCGTCGTCATTCCGTAGTCATCGCTCCTCGCCTCACACCCAAACATAAACAGCCACATCGACCTCGTTCGCATACCCAGCCTTCAAGCCCATCTCCTTCCACGCCTGTGCCAGATCAATCTGCAGGACTCGTGCGTCGTTTGCAGCTTGCGTCTCCGCTTGCGTCTCGAAGCTCACACAACCCCGTGGAAGCGCGCGACCCTCCAGAAGCACCATGACGTCCTCATCGATATCGATGGCCTTTTTGGGCGGCGTAGCGCCATTGGCGAGGTTAAGCCAAAGACCCAGTGTTCCCAAGGCTTTCAGAGACGTCTTGATGACGAGGGAGTCGCGTCCTTGTGTCTGTGCGGCTATGGCCTTTGTCGTCGCTTCGTCCGCAGAGCCCGCGTCAAGCTGGTCGTCAGAGGCAGATGCTAAGCGGACGGTATACTTCGTCTCGAGCACGGCAGCACCTCCCGTCATCTTGCCCAACAGTCCCAGATTCGCCACCTGCAATCCCCGACTCAAACCATGTGCGATATAGACCGGCGACGCACTCAACACATCACAGCCGTGCCCGTCGACTTGTACAGCAAAGACATCTGCATCCGCCCCTCTACCCTTCAACACGCCACTACACGCACCACTCCTATGACTCCGTACCACAACACCTTCCCTGAACTCCTCGACGCCCAAAAACTCCCCTACAGACACCACCTCCGTGACGCCCTCCTTCCTACAATTAAAGACACCCAAGAACCCCGTCCCCGTGCCGCTGCGGCCGTTGTAGGCAGCCACTTTCACAAGGCGCTCCTCTTCGAAGCCGATGTAAGCTTGTGTGCTGCGGCCGACGACGCTGGGACGCAGGATGACGGTCTGGTCGCGGATCGTCTGGGCGGTCATTTGAGAAATCAGAGAGACGTCGTGTTTGCCGGGCTCGTCGGTGATGTAGATGGGGCCGCCGGAGACGCAGCGGGCGGCGGCGTGGAAGGTCGCCCAGTGGTGGGAGGTTTGGAACTAGTGGTGGGGCGTTAGTAAACAAGATGGGCGCTGGGGATGGGGAGGTTTACGCACCATATCCCAGTCTGGAAGCACGTTGAGATGTTTCGTGAAGATGGAGTTATGTGCATTACAGAAAATATGCCAGGGGTGGCTCTCCTCGACGTGCGGGAAGAAGTCGTCGGAATTGCGCGTGGGATATGCTGGTATGTCAGTCGGTAGCTGACACCGGAACAGGATCGCGGGCGTCTGGCTCATGCAGCTGATTGCTAGACCACCGAAATGCCGCAATTGTGCAGATATCCAGGTGTTTGTGTAGGTACTGGTCAGGTCTCGTCTTGCAGGAGCATTCTGGAGTTCGTCGAGCATGAACTGTGCATCGGTCTTTACAGCGTCGATCCCGGAGGCGTTAAGGAAGGTGTAAAAATCGTCGTACATGCGCTTGACGTCGGTCTGATCGATGACGAGCATTTTGTCGGACCCTTTGGCGATGACGTTGGCACTTTTGAGGACTTGACGAGTGGCGTAGTCTTTGGCGAGACGTCCATCTGGGCTGATGCCGCCCCAGTAACCCAGCAGCGCGTGCCAGACAGCGATGTGCTGTATCGCAGGATACTTCTTCCTTATGCGACCAATGGCTGCATCAAGACCTTCTGGGAAGCCTGTGGGATTTGCTGAAAAGTCCTTCCAGCCTCGGACCATTTGATTTTGACCATCGTTGTCTAGATCCTGCGGAGTGTCAGTAACGAGATCTTCCAGACAATATTAACACAACAGACCTGCCAATTGTCATCGATGATCAAATTTGAAATCTTGATGCCGTTCTCTTCCAAGCTACTCAACGCGCTCGAGATCTTCTCTTCTGTTAGGTTCTGTCCGAGTCCGTTCCAGGTACAGTATGTCAACGAGTCGTTCCAGTTCTGCATCCAAGTCACGCCAAAGTCGTCATTCTGTATTCGTGATTTTGCTTCGAGTGCCTTAATCTGGTCGATAGCTAGCTGGTCATCCTTCGAGGTAACGACGTGATCACTCATGACACGACGAGCATAGTACATACATGCTGCTACACCTTCCGAGAAAGTGCCTGCAATAGCCACAACAACTCTTGCGGTACCCTCCTGCTCTCGGTCGTTCCTAGCATGGATATTGAGGTTGATTAAATCTGCCTGGAAGACTGTGTTGACATCATCAATACCACTGATTGCGAGGAGCACGACATGTAGACCGTCAATTCGTAGGAAGGAGTAGAGTATAGCATCTTTCTCAGCTAGCTCATGTGTCTTGCCTTGTCTCGGTGCCAGCCAGGGTGACCATAATCGGACTAAGGCGAACCAGCGAAGCCAGCTAGACCTTCCGAAACAATGTGTTGTGTAACCTGACGATTCCCCGGTAGCACCTTTAGCAGGCGCTGTGAGCGACCAGAGTTGCGTGTTTGGCACCTCACTTGAAACACCCTTTACTGTAATATCACTACTTGTGCCTTCGATATAGGTTGACATTGCCTCGTGATCTGCTATTGTCTTCAATGACGGCTGGAATATGATCCTCCCATCATCCACGCCCGTCTGATCGTGCGCCCATTTCCAGCTGTCTTTCGGACCTGTACGAAATCTGACGGTGAAGGATATTGATCCTATGTAGTGCTTTTCGCGCGGAAGACTGCCTTTGTGCCATGTTCGGAATAGAATAGGGTGTGACTGTACCACGGTGAAGCTGGGCTTCGCTGATTTGCTGAGGTCAAGGGCTTCCCATGAGGAAGAGTCATGGAGGTTGTGCCATATTTGCACTTCGAGAGTAGGTTGTTCGACCTCGGTTTCAAGGAGGACAGAGAACGGAACCTGATCAGGAGCGTTAGTCTGCTCTCAGTCACTTCATTAAAATATGATGATGGTAAGCAGAAACTCTAGGGCACTCTCTACAGCAGTCTGCGACATGTGCTACAGACTGGAAACTTACAAGATCCTGTTCGTATGGCACCACGAAGTCGTCGTCTGCTTTGTGGTCAGCACGGTGTCACGATCGTTTTGATACACTGCTACTCACTCAGAGGCGGATAACTCGTGATCCTGGCGAACATGACTTGTACGGTTTGATACGTCGAGGGTTTGTAGCTGTAGTAAGGATGGCTGAGACCTGGACGCGATGAGAGAATCAGCTGCTGTATCCGTAAGACAGCTCAAGCAATAGGTGACACACCAGCAGGCGTTACCAGGTTCAATGGGGCAATCGAGGCTTTCACGTAGTCCATGCGATGATTTTGTAGGTTCTTAGGACGGCCAGAAGAGTATAGTCACGTTCAGAGGTGATTGAGGCTTGTACACAGAATCTGCTAGAATTGCAAGGACTGCCAGTGTGAGAGCATTGTTCCTTGATGATGTGATAGGGTACTGCGTAATGAATGATGATGTTGTTGGGCGGAGTACTCAGATAGGTGTTGTTGATCGCCGGGCCATGACAAATGCTGCAATAGCAGGAGGAACGGTTCGATCTCCGAGCACAATTGAGTCAATGCCATCGCCTACAACACTATGGACTAGCGATCATTTCAATGCCTTTCCTATGATTCTCCATCACGAGTCTGTGGTGCCTTCCATTTGCCACTTGACATTCAACAAAAGCTGGTTATTGCTAACAGGCTTGGCAGGGTTACCAATCTGTGAGTACGCCTTAATGCTTACTTCTTGCACTGGACTCTGGGGAACCTGTACATCGACGTGAAAGCCAGCGAATCATCTCGTCATATCGTCCCATTCTCACATCTCCAGAAGCGACCTGTTGATCACACTCCACGCAGAGTAAGCATGCGTGGCATGGTGAGACCCAAGCAGTACATGAGTACATAAGTAAGCACTCGCTAATATCATGCATTAATATGCATTATTATGCATAAAATGGTATAATCTAGTGCATAAGACATAAGACGATCGGATGAACTTCTTTGAAACATCCCGCCGACTCAAGCTTCCTTGGCCGGCGGTGTAACTTCTTCATGGTCGTCGTCGTCGTGTCTCCTATAATCTCTGGCAGGTCCAGGAGTCTCCAAGCATACAGAAGACCTCGAAGACAACCGGCGTTGTTGTTTGCCATTCATTGATCGCCCACCCCACACTTTCAGCGGTTATCCCGCTGCGCATCGACAACAAACAATGTCTACCAACCTCGTCGGGGTTGGAGGCATCTTTCACTCCAACGACCGCACGGCACAACAGGCAGGAGCAGGAACAGACGGGAACGCTTTCATCTCCCGCCCTGATCGCGAGCTTGAAGCACGCAATGACGCTTCCACACCCACGATCGACCCCGACACTCCCAATGCGACCCAAGATTTCACTCCAGCACACCGCTCATTATCCTACAACGAGCAGGACTCACCCCATTCTTGCGCGGATATCCCGCAAGTTGGCGAGCCAGACGAAGCAAGAGATGCGAGACTAGACAGACAACTCACAGACCTTGCGCGGAAGTACTCCAGGCAGTCGGAGCGATCAGACTATGAGAAGAACCCTTTCGAGGCTGAGGAGAATACCGAGCTGGATGTCAAGTCACCATCATTCAAGCCGCGATCATGGATCAAGAGCTTGATACATCTCAGCGCGCGTGATCCAGAGCACCATCAGATGCGCACAGCAGGTTTCAGCTTCAAGCAGCTCAACGTACATGGCTTTGGATCAGCGACAGATTATCAGAAGACGGTTGCAAATTTGCCATTGTCGATCATAGGCGCAGTACAGGGCCTGCTAGGCCTGGGCAAGAAGAGGAGGATTGACATTTTGACAAACCTGGACGGCGTGGTCTATCCTGGTGAACTTCTGGTCGTACTCGGTCCTCCTGGAAGTGGTTGCTCGACGTTCCTGAAGACGATTTCCGGAGAGACTCATGGTTTCTTTGTGGACAAGAGCTCAGAGATCAACTACCAGGGAATCTCACCGAAAGAAATGCACAGCAGTTTCCGGGGCGAAGCTATCTATACGGCAGAAGTGGATGTACACTTTCCCAACATGACTGTCGGCCAAACGCTATCATTTGCTGCGCAGGCTCGAGCACCTCGGAACATTCCAGGAGGCATTCCTCGAAAGATGTACGCAAACTTCCTGAGGGACACTACTATGGCCATCTTCGGAATATCCCACACACTCAACACGAAAGTCGGAAACGATTTCGTAAGAGGAGTGTCAGGAGGTGAACGAAAACGTGTTACCATCGCGGAGGCTTCTCTAGCAGGTGCACCATTACAGTGCTGGGACAACTCTACCCGTGGTCTCGACAGTGCAAACGCCGTGGAGTTCTGCAAGACCCTTCGAATGTCAGCCGAGCTAACGGGAACAACTGCCTGTGTGGCCATCTACCAGGCACCACAATCAGCTTACGATGTGTTCGACAAAGTCTTGGTACTCTACGAAGGTCGCCAGATCTACTTCGGCAGGACGACCGATGCGAAGACTTATTTTGAGAATCTAGGCTTCTGGTGCCCAGATCGTCAAACAGACGCCGACTTTTTGACATCAATGACAAGTCATCAGGAGCGAGTCGTACGTGATGGATTCGAGAACAGAGTACCTCGATCGCCAGACGACTTCGCAGCGGCCTGGAAGTCTAGCAAAGACTGCGCCAATGTCCTTACCGAGATTGACGCTTTCAACACATCGTATCCAATTGGTGGTCCATCTCTGGAACAGTTTAAGCTTTCTCGAAGAGCTCAGCAAGCGAAAGGTCAACGTCAGAAGTCGCCCTACACTCTTTCATACCCCGGTCAGGTTATGCTTTGTCTTGACAGAGGTTTCCAGCGACTGATTTCTGATCCGACCTTGACCTTCACGCAACTTTTCGGCAACACCGTTATGGCTTTGATCGTGGCAAGTGTCTTCTACAACCAGCAGCCAACGACAGCATCTTTCTTCAGTCGTGGAGCTCTTCTCTTCTTTGCCATTCTCCTCAACGCTTTCGGTAGTGCCCTCGAGATCTTGACCCTCTATGCTCAGAGGAGCATCGTGGAGAAACACACGAGATATGCATTTTACGCTCCATCAGCAGAGGCAATCGCGTCCATGCTCACAGATATGCCATACAAGCTGGTCAATTCGATCTTGTTCAACCTCACAATCTACTTCATGACGAATCTACGGCGAGAACCAGGGGCTTTCTTCTTTTTCTATCTCGTTTCCTTCTTGACTCTGCTCGGAATGAGTATGCTGTTCAGAACTATCGCTTCAGTCTCCAGAACGCTTTCTCAGGCCATGACGCCCGCCGCTCTCTTGATTCTTGGTCTGGTCATCTATACTGGATTCGCACTGCCAGTACCTTATATGCACGGGTGGTCTCGCTGGATCAACTACGTCGATCTCGTCGGGTACTCCTTCGAGTCCCTCATGATCAATGAGTTCTGGGGCCGCAGTTTCGAATGCTCAACCTTTATCCCCTCTGGTCCTGGCTATGCTAATGTCGATGCCGTCTCGCAAGTGTGCAGCTCTGTTGGATCAGTTGCTGGCCAGAGGGTTGTCGATGGAGGAATTTACATTGTCTCTTCTTACTCATACCAAAAATTTCACAAATGGCGGAATGTGGGCATCCTGTGTGTCTTTATCGTCGGTCTTTGCGCTTGCTACATTGCTGCAACCGAATTCATTAGCGCGAAGAAGTCCAAAGGCGAGATCTTGCTGTTCCGTCGTGGTCACAAGCCTGCAAGTTTTGCCAAGACTACACCTGATGACATGGAATCAGCAACAGCTAGGCCTCAAGACAGGCCTCTAGATTTGTCACTCTCTCGCTCTATGTCCGCTGCTATTGCGAGGCAGACTGCTGTCTTCTCGTGGCAAGACGTCACATATGACATCAAGATCGGAAAAGAGGAACGAAGGATTCTGGATCATATTGACGGCTGGGTCAAACCAGGCACTTTGACTGCACTCATGGGCGTTTCAGGTGCAGGCAAGACTACCCTACTGGACGTGCTTGCGACCAGGGTAAATATCGGCGTTGTCTCTGGAGATATGCTAGTTGATGGACGAACTCGTGATGCCTCTTTTCAACGCAAGACCGGTTACGTGCAGCAGCAAGATCTTCATTTGGAGACTAGCACTGTCCGAGAGGCTTTGAACTTCAGTGCCCTACTCCGTCAGCCAGCGATTGTTCCGCGCTCCGAGAAGCTCTCCTATGTTGATGATGTTATCAAGTTGCTGGATATGCAAGGCATGTATTCTCTGCCTTCCTGATGAATCACGACTAATTCCCTCGACAGAATACGCTGATGCTGTCGTCGGTGTCCCGGGTGAAGGACTGAACGTGGAACAACGCAAGAGACTCACGATCGGTGTCGAGCTTGCCGCAAAACCTCAACTTCTGCTCTTCCTGGACGAACCTACCTCTGGTCTGGACTCTCAAACCTCATGGGCTATTTGTGATTTGATGGAGAAATTGACCAAGAATGGTCAAGCGTAAGTCTAGTTCCGATATCAGTAAAGACTCACTACTAACAATTCCTGCAGCATCCTCTGCACAATCCATCAGCCTTCAGCCATGTTGTTCCAACGATTCGATCGTCTTCTCTTCCTTGCTAAAGGTGGCCGCACAGTCTACTTCGGTCCCGTCGGTGATAATTCCCACATTCTCACCAGTTATTTCGAACGCAACGGCGCTTTCCCATGTCCCAGTGATGCCAACCCGGCTGAATGGATGTTGGACGTTATTGGTGCCGCGCCTGGATCTCACAGCGACATTGACTGGCACGAAACGTGGAATGGCAGCGAGGAACGTGTTGAAGTCCGCCGAGAGCTCGCTGAAATGAAGAGCGGCCTCCCTCAAGTCACGCAGGTTGCCGGCGATCCTAATGACAAAGCAGCATTCCGAGAGTTTGCCGCGCCCTTCGGTTTCCAGGTGTGGGAAGTGCAGAAGCGTGTTTTTGCACAATACTGGCGAACACCATCATACATCTACTCGAAGCTGCTTTTGTGCACTCTCTCAGCCCTATTCATCGGTTTCTCCTTTTACAACGAAGGCACTTCTCAGCAGTCACTGCAAAATCAGCTCTTCGCCATCTTCTCCCTCTTCACCATTTTCGGCCAGCTTGTTCAGCAGATCCTACCGCACTTTGTCACACAACGCGCCCTGTACGAGGCACGCGAAAGACCTAGCAAGACATACAGCTGGAAAGCTTTCATGATCTCGAATCTCGTCGTCGAGTTACCCTGGAACGCTTTAGCTGGTCTGATCGTCTTCTTCTGCTGGTACTACCCCATCGGTACGCTCATTCTCGTCTCCTCAAAACCTCTGCATATGCTAACAAGCCACCCAGGTCTCTACAAAAACGCCATCCCCGCCGGCCAGGTCCACGAACGCGGCGGTCTCATGTTCCTCCTCGTCGAAGAATTCCTCCTCTTCACTTCAACCTTTTCCACCATGATCATCGCCGCAATTGACACGGCCGAAACAGCCGGAAATATTGGAAATCTGCTCTTCTCCCTCACGCTGATCTTCTGTGGCGTCCTGGCAGCGCCGGGCGCGTTCCCGACATTCGTACGTCATCATACACCCGGCTGCTGTTGTTGTAGACATTGGGAGGTTTCGCTGACAGTGAATGAATTAGTGGATTTTCATGTACCGCGTCTCCCCCTTCACCTACTTCACCGACGCCCTCCTGTCCGTCGGCCTCGCAAACACCGACGTCGTGTGCGCCGCAAACGAATATCTCGTCTTCTCTCCACCGTCAGGCCAGACCTGCGGCACTTACATGTCCTCCTGGATCAATTCTTACGGCGGCTACATTCTCGACCCCAACGCAACCGACACGTGTAATTTCTGCGCCATACAGAGCACGAATACGTTCCTCACGCAGGTCAGTAGTAGTTATAGTAGGAGGTGGAGGAATTTCGGCATTATCTGGGTGTATATCGGAGTTAATGCTGTGGCGGCGGTGGGATTGTATTGGTTGGCGAGGGTGCCGAAGAATGGGGGGAAGAGGGAGAAAAAGCAGAAGAGGCAGAGTGAGAAGGAGATGAAGGATGTGGAGGGCGCGCAGGGTGCGGGTAATGAGAAAATCTGAGACCAGGCGGGTAGAGAAGGACTTTCGATTCTTGTATGTATATTGAGTCTTTGAGGCTGACGACGAGGTTGGGATTGGGGCTATGTATAGATATGATGGTGATGATACAGTAAACCAGAATTGAATGACTTGTGCATATCTAGCAGTGAGATTCCAATCGAATGCGAGCTTCGGAAGTGTCGTGCAGAGTACTGGTAAAGCCATCGTCCTGAAGACCCCCACCACAATAATCGGTGGCTTCCCTGCAGCAAGGAAGCAATCTCAGAGAGGTGTCAGAGCCTAGCGAGAGTCGATAAGTTGCAAGAAAGGCGTGCAAGGGAAGGCGCCACGTAGGAATGGGGCGAGTCAATAGGTGTAGCACGGCCGATAGTGCTCATGGGAATATGCTCGCTGAGACGCTCGACACTGCGGTACGAGGAAGGACTGGTTCGTCTCGTTGTACTCACCGCACCATCATGCCACCTGCTCTCGAACCTGGTCCTGGTCCTGGTCCTGGTCCTGGCACGCCTCCCTGCCGTCGAGGCACCAGCACGCCTGTACTCATGAACCTGAGCACATCTTCTAGCGGCAACATCGGCCCTTTCGGCACGGCCGGTTGCGTCTCCGTCTTCTTCTCGTCAACGTCCATCTTTTCAGCATCGCCAGCACCGTGACCCTCATCATCTTCGCCCTCCAAGTCGTCATCCTCATTCTCCTCATCATCATCCTCACCCTCCTCACCCTCACTCTCCTCACCTTCACTCTCCTCACCCGCCAAATCCCTCCTCAACCCCGTCTCCACCTTCCTAATACCTCCCTCCCCCTTGCGCTCCGCCATAGTGTAATTCGCACCCCACGGCATCTTCGCCGCTAACTCGCGCGCCCGAGCCGACGCATCAGTCCATAGTCGTTCTCGTGCTTGACGTTGCTGCCTTCCCGCAACGCTGTCGATGCGGGCAGAGTCGTGAGGAAGCGCGTCTGCAGATCCAACGAGACGCTCGTTAGCACGTTCCAGCCCCGACTGCACCCAGCTTTCGGCGTCGGGATCCAGCTTTTTGCGGAGGAGTTGAGTGAGCATTGCTTCTTGGGCGTGCCAGATCGGAGGGCGGGCGTCTGCTGGGGTAGAAGCGGAGGCTGGAGTGGGTATGGGGAGAGGGTAGGTG
>Ga0058702_10000884_pt1 | contig 11730 bp, 9 predicted proteins | sample AgamicOrSfe_FD_83781 | JGI IMG/M metagenome (GOLD analysis project Ga0058702, IMG submission 83781) | Agave microbial communities from Guanajuato, Mexico - Or.Sf.e | ecosystem: Host-associated > Plants > Phyllosphere > Phylloplane/Leaf | place: Guanajuato, Mexico | collected 2012-05-30
CCTGAGAGGGGTGGGAAGGGGATGTTAGAGGTATAATGGGCATATGGCTTGACAGGAAGGAAAGACAGGTGGGGATGTGGGAGAGGCAGGATGATAGCGCACGTACAAACAACAACGTCAGCGTCAACACACTCCCGTCCGGCTCAGTCAGGCCGCAAGACTCAGTGAGACCCCAGTACGAGGCAGCGAAGTCTTCGTGGTCGAGGTTGATGTGGCCGACTGGTAGGTATTTCCTCTCTTTTGGTCTTCCTTCTTTCCCCTCCTTCTTTCTCTGCAGAGGATTTATCTCATCCTCTCCCTCCTCATTCTCACCATCCTCCTCCTCTATACGTAACACCCTCTCCATCCCCACCGTATCAACACCCTTATACATCTCGATCCCCTCCAGGTCACCCGGCAGCGCAATCCAAAACATGACCTGGTTCTTTTCTCGGACATGCTCGCGCCATTCTTCTATAGCATCTGTCTTCCAGCCACATATAATACGCTGGGCGTGGAGGATGTCGCGTTCGTAGGGGGACTCGAAGTCGATGGGGATGAGACGGGCGCCGGGACGTGGGGGCCTGGGAGGGGTTGTGGTTGGTGGTGATGGTGATGGTGTTGGCATTGTGGAAAGTGTGCAGATACAGGTACTGCGGGTGAGGCGGTCGGTGCGAGGGCGAAAACGTCAGACGTGGTGGGAGATGTAGATTGGTGCTGGCTGGGCGAGAAGTTGAATGTAGATATGCTTGGACTTCGCCATCTCCAGGTTCTGACTCATAGATAGTGTGGCATCGATGATGACCAGGTCAGCGAGCTAGAGAGCTCATCATCCTGGTTTCTCCCAGCTAGATCCCATGATACCCTTGGTGATGCTGCAGTCTGGAGCTCTGCGCAGTAACAACAGACTCGGCTGCGTGTACAAGCCACTCATTTCTGCTCTTACTGTTGTCATGAAGTTCTCGCGGGGTAAGCTTACCCGAACGTGCTACACCTTCCTATTCGAGACTAGAAAGCTTTTTCAGGGTGTTCACGCTAAGCTTTTCGCAGGTGGAGTCCTGCGTGGGACAGACGGGAGGGCGGACGGGACGATCGGCCTTGTCTCCTCATGAAGCATACTTCATACTTCCATACTTTCCAGACCTCCTTGCTTTGAGCTTGAGACTGAGGTGAAGTGACTGAGCGCAACATGGCACAAGTCTCGTAGATAGCTGTCAGCCCATTGCACGGCAAGTTCCTCAACCTTGCGCTCCAGATGAAGGTGGTAGAAAGCGTGAAATGGTGCAATGCGAACTAACCAACAGTTCATACACGTGCACCGTGCCGTTAGCCTTTAGCGGGAACGCCTTAAATACCTTGGCTGTTTTCGAGCTATGCGAGACTCGATACACCAGAAGGCCTAGACTGGCAGCTTTTGCGATCCCTTTGACACAATGGCTACAGCTTCAGCTTCGGCTCTTCCTCTGTGCGCCTGTGTAGGTCAGTATATCATGAGTGTAGGTCAGTATATCATTAGTAGTCAGAGCTGCCAGCCAGCAGCCATCACGAGCTTCACGCCGCTCGTCTTTTTCTGAAGCAATTTGTCTCGTAGCGTGATTTCAGCTGACCGCTCTAGCCGTGATGGTGTCACTCTCCAGCGTATCGTTGTCACTGGCCGGTCACGTTGTTGAGGCCACCGCTCGATACAGCTGCAAATGCAGGGCGTGCGCCCGGCCCAGCCCCAGACGAACCACCACGCCATTGCCATATGCAGCCTAGCTGGCCGTCCCGTCGTGCTACAATTCTGCAACGCTCGCAGCGCCCGCATGACTCGCCTCGTCATTTCCGCTGGCTGTTGTGGTGTCTGGCGTGCTGCCTGTGAAGCTTTGCCAAGCTGTCACCTCTACTCGAACTGCCTCGAACTGCTTTGCATCCTTAGGCCGGGCTGCTGTTTTTCCTCATCATCCCTGCCTCTCGCTGTCGCCTACGCACCTGCCACTCCATCACCACGACACTGTATCCCTGTTTCTCATTTGACGCGCAAGCCGCAAGACAATGCGCTAGGCGCCCGCATAATAGTGGCTGTTCGAATTCTTGCTGCCGCATATTCGTGAGACACTTCCATTACTCACTCACTCACATCACTACCGCACCAATGGGTGCTTGTAGCAGATGGCCTGTTCGATGGGCATTGCGATGGGCTACACAAAGGATCGTCAGTATCAGCTTGCTCGCCCTGCTGCTCCTCTGCTATGTCGCTCTCGTGGTTGAGCCGCGTCGGATAGCGGCTGCGAATCGACTGGAATATGCCTCTCAGCACGGTGACAACCCTGATGGCAGCCAGAACCATCGCAATCATCACAGTCTTTTCCAGTATGCCTTCATACATCTGACTTCTTTCTTCTGGTCGACGCCACCGTTTCGATTGATCTATGTTGGGTATTCAGTCTTTGTCCATATCATGGGGGCTGTCTTTCCGTTCAGAGCATGTATCGCTATCAATGCCGTCACGAGAGATATTCAACGACGACTTGCTCGAAGGTCGATCATCTCATCAGGCACGCCAACCGAGATCTTGACAAAGGACTCTGTGATTCATGCCATTCTATTGCCAAACTATGCAGAGGATCTCGACAGCTTACGAGAGACGTGCAAGGTGCTTGCGTCTCATGAGCAGGCAAGGCAATGCTACCACTTGTTCCTTGCAATGGAAGCAGCGGAAGCAGGTGGCGAACAGAAAGCTTCGACGTTGGTGTCAGAGTTTGAGAAGTCTTTCCGCAACATCACGTATACGATGCATCCGAGAGACATTCCTGGAGAGTCCAGAGGTAAGAGCAGCAACCTAGCCTGGGCTGCTCGAGTGGTCATGCGGATGTATGCGGATGTGTTTTCAGTGTGTGATGTTATTGTTACTGTGATGGATGGTGAGTTAAGAGAAGATTCTTCATTGTTGCCTTTTGCATTGCTGACAAGGAATCAGCCGACAGTCATCTATCGACGAATTACTTTGGATCGGTAACAGATCTGCATCGAGCTCATCCTCAGGAGGCCAATACAACAGTATATGTGGCGCCTATCGTCTTTGATCGCAACTTCACCGAAGTGCCGCGGTTCGTTCGTGTTGCAGACATTATGTGGTGTGGTGCCGGCTTGTCTGGTCTTTCGCCAATTGAAGTCATCAGATTCCCGACATCCGTGTATTGTGAGTAGGAGAGAACCGCTGACTCGTGAGCTACTGGACTGACAGTGATTCCAGCACTTCCCCTGTCCTTAGTAAAGCGAGTTGGAGGCTGGGACGCGGGTCCGGAAGCCATCGGCGAGGACATGCATATGTACTTGAAGTGCTTCTTTGCCATGAAGGGCAACCTGACTTCCAGAGTTATTGCATCAGCAGCCAGCCAGACTAACGTCCATAGTGACGCGGCAGGTTTCAGTGGGTGGGTCGGTTCGCATCAAGCCCGTTACAAGCAGGCTATCCGACATATGTGGGGTTCCCTGGATACTGGCTATGCATTCATCCGAGTAGCAGAGACCATGTTCGCGCCGGACTTTTGCGATGTCGAAAGCGAGGCAGATAGCGATGGAGACTCGCCATACATGTCTCCTGTGGCGTCAGTCAGCGGCCTGGAGGATCTCTCAGTACACTGGATCCATTACATTTTGCTCTTCGGTCGGTTATTCGAAGCTCACTTCCTTCCTGTCCACCTCATCGCGTTGGCCATCGCTTCGACTTTGTTCAAGCTGTTCGCATCGGCAGAGAGTAGAGCCCGAGAATTGGCTTGGGAGTTTGAGTTCGACGGATACCTCCGTATTCTTGGTTTCCTTGGTGTCGTGAGCATGTTCTTCATGTACAGACGTTACCACCTCATCTGCACACAAGCTCGTCGGGAAGAGATGCAGCGTGCTGGGCTGGAGGCAGATCTGAATGAGGAGTTCAAGGACTGGCCACTCCTCACCTACCTCGTCGATTCGTGTAAGTGGATGTTCAGTGTAGAAGCTTGAAGACTAAATACTAACCTCTGCTCATAGTCTCTTTCCCAGTCGGCGGTCTTATCTTTGGTGCCATTCCATCAGTACACGCGACGATCATGCATTTCTTCACGCTGAATCTGACGTCTGTTTTCCTCAACCTTTTCTGTCCCTCGATGGAATGACTGACAATGTTGAACAGTTACACCGTCAGCGCCAAGCCGAAGAAACTGATAGCTCAAATAACTGGCATGGATCGGAAAGTGTAGATGGACATGCTGACGAGGCTGGGTTAGGGTCTCCTTCATGATGCGGCGGTTGCGAAAATGGTGGGATCGCACGAATGCACGATCACGGCTTTAGCATTGTTGCTCTTTTTTCCTAGTTCCGTATTTCATTCTTTCACTTCTTGGTGGAAGCAGGATCACAGCTACGGCGAATCACTGCGGTGGCATCCATCTTGCGTCTTGTCGTTCGGGGCGATGGAATAGTATGTAATAGCTCTAGTCTTAGCATATCGAAGCCACTGGACCATTGTTCTCTCTTCAGACCTGTGCTCAGGGCTGTTCAGACAATAACGACGAAGAGGTATAATTGCAAGAACGATCACAAAATAGAGAAGAGGCAAGAGATGGATGGGTCAATAAAAGCATATGACTTTGAGAGAGTACAGAAATCCGGCGGAAAATGAGTGACAAAATGTGTCAGTTCAAAGGACGAGCATGGATGAAAGAGAGAGGCTCTCTTGCTGATATAATACAAACACAAATCATGTCTCGTGCTCGGTGTTCGCTGATCGCCCTGGGTCTCGTCCGTCTTGGCTTCTCGCGCGGCGGAACATCCGAGAGGCGTGCCAAGAGCTTACGCATGGTTTTATGTTTTGTGGGGGGGAAAAAGCAGCTGCAACCTGAACATATGAATACACCACTTTCTTACCTTGTCTGATACTCTCCTTTCATCAGAGTATCGCATTTGATAGCATGCTCAGAATTCCAAGCGCTGAATACCTCACAATCGCACATTCGAGTATCAATCCAGCAGAACTTCAGGTCCCGTCATATTTGTAGCCACTGACACCGTAGGCCCGTCTTCTGGGCCCAACAACCTAAAGCCAAATCACGCAGCGGACACATCTGCGCACGGATGTATCGTCTCGGCGCGCCAGTAGTGCCATGGTGCCATCACCAAGACCACTGAAGTGTTGCTGAAATCCCGTCATTCGCTCGTTCCCTTTCCCTTCTCCATACCCTTTCCTTTTCCCTTTCCCTCATCTGAGCTGATAGAAATACAACTCACTCAAGATATGCCCCACCCCTCACTCATCCCCCCTGTAGCCTCTTACCCTTCTCCTTCTCCTTTACCACTACTGTCCCTTCCCTCAACCTGATACGCGCCCTCAATCGGCTGTACTTGCGATGCATGGTTCTCAATCACAAACCACATACTCCCACTCGCCTGATCCCATCCTCAGTCTCAGCTTCTTTGCCGCCTGCTCCTTCTCCTTCCTCCTTGATACTGTGGGGCTTGTTGTTCACCCACGCACCAACCCGTCCATTTAATGTCCCAACATACACATCTTCAACCTCCAGCAGCGCATGCGCCTCGATCCAGAGATGACCGCCGCAACTGGGACACTAATGGAATTGTTCTGGCATGCCGCTGATTGTTTTGTCCTGAAACGTTTTGCTGGGTGTGCTGTCTGATCTGGAGGTGGCTTTGTTGTTTTGGTTGGCTGAACTCGCGTCGCTGGTCTGGGTAGTCTGGTCGGCTGTCGAGTTGGTCTGGGCGGTACTGCTGCTTGGTACTGCTGCGCGGTACTGCTGCTTGGTACTGCTGCTTGATACTGCTGCTTGATACTGCTGCTTGATACTGCTGCTTGATACTGCTGCTTGATACTGCTGCTTCTGCTCAAAAGAAAGTCCCGACGGTGGAGGAGGCAGGTGGCGGAGGCGGGTGGTGAAAACAGATGTGCAGGCGACTGGTAAAGCGTCAACACTCCGCGCAAAATCGTCTCGTTTGTCTTCTCAATATGAAGGAGGAGGAAGGAAAGAAAGGACGAAGGAAGTACGGTACTGGCCTGGGGGATGAGGGATAAGGTGCAAATGAAGTGCAAATAAAGTATCGATCTGGGGCCAAGCTTGGCAGGTTACAGATTGCAGATTACAGGTAAGATGAGGTGTCTCAGCTCAGAGCTGACCGCCTAAGCTGAGTGGATATCTGTGCTGCATGCAGTCTTCAAAGCGGCATGTCGTGTCGCAACATCTGATCTTCCAGTTCTCCTATCTCAGATCATATCTTCATTACAGCGCCACACCTCTGAAGCTTGATGCGTGCAAGACAAGGTTGACAAGGTTACAGAGGATGTGAGAGATGATTAATGAGAAGATGCGGTACATGTAGTGGTCGAGCAGCGCTCGGATATTGGCCATTACCGCGCCAAGTTGATTGACTTTTTCTGAGATTGACTCACGATGAGTGTATGTACATATACTCCGAATTCTACCACGATTCGCGAATTCTATTTCAGACTTGACGCCTTGACGTGCAAGCTGTACTCCTGCACTCTTCCACTCCTGCTGAAGCCTAGCTCATTTCCACAAATTGAATATATCGTGCTTGCTCCTCCCAGTCCAGCAAACCGCCTGACCAGCAACTTGACACCATGGGCGGTAATGCACATCCCGATTATACGCCCGTACATCTGACTAACTCCCAGCGCGACGCTGTCATCACCACTCTCACGGCTTCATTCGCCGACCTCAAATTCTTCTCTCACTTCATCTCACCACGTCCGGCTTCCGAAAAGACATCTCACGGCGACGTCGACTTCCTTGCCGTCCTCGGCCCATGCAGTCCTCCCGGGGGTCTCTCTCCCGCCCGTTTCCTGCGCGCAGGACTGTCCGATGATAGAAATGGCAGCTACATCTACCATCTAGACAAGAAAACAGTTCAAGTGGACATCTCGATCGTGTCAGCGACGTTCTTTCCGTTGGAGCTATTCATGCGCTCGTATGGTGACCCCGGCGCTATTGTCGGAGCGTATGCGAGGAAGCTGGGGTATAAATTGAGTAGTAGCAAGGGGTTTCAGTATGTATATCCTGAAGCATTGCCACGGAGTGGGAAGAAGTGCATGTACTCGATCACGAATGACCCGAGAGAGGTGTGTGAGACGTATCTTGGGCTGAAGTATGAACAATGGCAGCATGGCTTCGAAATCGAGGAAGATCTGTTTGAGTGGTTGAGGCCGGCATGCCCGTACTTTGGTGAGCAGGAGAGTCGTGGGGAGATCACGGGCGCAAGCCCGATGTACTGTCGGTTTGGTGCTTGGTGTGTTGAGCAGAAGCAAGCAGGTGGGGCGAAGTTGCAATTGGATGCGACATGTAGGCTGAGAGAGCTGGGCAAGCATGCTGAAATGCAGAAGCTGTTTGAGGCGGAGGTGGAGACGGATGAGTTTAATCATGCTTTTCGTGCTGTGTTCAATGCTTCGGCTGTAGTGGCAGATGTGGAAGGAAGGTACGGCGTTGTCCTGCGGGGAAAGGCGCTTGGTGCTTTCATGCAGCGTGCTCGCCAGCATTTGCCGAAGACGACACTGCCGTCATTGGTAGACGTGCAGACGGCTATCAGTACGGCTTGGACCGAAAAATTGGATGCCTAGAGTCGACTGTCGATTGCAAATGGCAGATCTTCTGGGAATTTCCTCACTCAACTCGGCACTGCCTCAAATATTGGACCGTCTGGCTCAAGCATCAAAGTCCCTTCCTTCAGCATCAGCGTTTCGTCCTCAAGCACCAGGGCTGGATATTCCGGTTTCTGGAGATCTGGAAGCAGAGAATGGTTGAGGGTAAGTGGGAACATCGGGTCCAAGGCGAGATCAGACATTCTTCCCCACCATCCCAATTGAGCTGTCTGCTTGACCAAGTTCAAACACCACGTCATTTGTTGCATGTGCTCAACAGGTGAAATGGAAAAATATCTGATGAGTATCCGTAGTGGTAGTGTGACGTGCGGAACAAGGAGGTCAACCACACGGGAGCCAGAATTGGCGAGCGCTCTGCAGGTTTGGCAAAGTTTCCAAGCTATCCCAGCTGGCTCGACGAGGTAGACATCTTGGACCTTGGATAAGATGTTGGGATAATCGCTGTGTAGCTGTCGGAGCGAGACCTGGTTCATGAAAGTGCTGAACAAGATCTCATTGAGTGTAATGGCAAAGTCGATGGAGGGATATAGGTTTGGGTTAGTATGACAACTCGACCAGGATGGTTCTTCCTCAGCCTTGTTGAGGACTGTATGATGATGTATGGCGAGGAAGTCATTGTACCATGAGTCGAGCTCGTTTTGAAACAACAGCATATCTTTCCATAGTGTTCTTATAAAGGCTTCCAGTGCTGTCCGAATAGTGAACGCTTTCGCAAGCTCCATCCGATGGAATAGACCTGGTTGTTTTGCGATAATACACCAGAGCTGATCTTCGCTGAATGGGTCCGAGTTGAGGAATGGGTTCCTTCTCCATTCTTCACCATCGAAGGCATAAGGCTCTTTGCGGTAAAGTGCCACACAGAACTGGGGTATATCATTAGCACTACTACTTTCAAGCAACGCTAAGAACTCACGGTTACTTTCCGGTTAAATGTCATCAACCTAACACCCAACGGGCTATAGAATGCTTCAGCGCCGCAGCTCTTCACGATAGCTGGCAAGACGTTGAGGTGGACCATGGGCTTCCATTGCTCCGACTTTGGCGATGGGTGGAATGCGACAAAGGACAGCTATTTTCATCAGTCGTTGCTGAGCCAGACTTTGGCACCAGATTACTTGCCTCGACGGATCCCAGGAGGACATTGAAGATAACAGGAAGAAGCGGCGCCAACTTATACCTATTGCTGTCGACGAGGAGAGCTCTCATAGCACGCAAGACCTGTCTATAAGCCTGTGTGCCTCTGTGAATCATGATCATATCCTGATTCATGATGCCAGTGATCGTTGCACCAAAGGCATATATACTGACTGCCGACAGCCGGTTCGATGAGCCCAAGTCCTCGATAGCACTTACGAAAGGGAATGAGCTATGAACCTCCAAATTGGAAGCCATGTGTCGCATGAACCCTGGATAGCCACTGATGACAGATCGTCGGGAGTGACCGACAAAGTCGACTACATTGTATTGAGTGGTGGATTGTGGTTCGGCCTCATTTTGTTCGTCCAACTCGTCGGCGTTTGGGACAGTACTTGATACAAGCTGACTAGAGGCTGCCCCGTCTGAGCCGTTCCAATGATTGTCATCTGCCTTTGCAAGGATAGCCGATGGTCGACGAGGTTTCGAAGAGTTCGGGCGGTGTGTGACGGGGAGTACACTAGTAGAAGCACCATCGATGACTTTGACGTCCTCTGGAGCGCGGGAAGCTTTGTCTGCTCCTTGTTCACCGGTGATACCTGTAGCAGCTGCAGCAGCTTCTTCTCGCTTCCGTGCTCGTAATTTCAGCACTGCTGCTCGTGTCTGTAGTAGTCGTGCCTGACGTCGTTCTTCATCGGTCTTGTACTTGACCGCTAGGATTGAGTGTTAGCCGGAAAGAGAGCTTTGGTCAATGTGTCCTCGACAACGTTCATGCTTTACACGCAGGGGACAAACGTACGCCGTGCCATCAAATTGTTGATGTGCAATCATGGGTCACGAGGCTGCGTGCGACGTTAGGTACACTTGTACAAGATTGCACGCGTTGCTGTTGCTTCGATTTCCTTCACTCTCTGCCACCGTCCACCGTCTCTCAACGACGTGAGTGTGCTTCGTGTTGGTGATCAATCAGCCTATTCTGCCGCCTTGAGGTTCAAGTCACGTGCTCATCTTCCTTGCCGTATCGTGCTGGTGCTGACCTCCAATACTGATGGGAATGATTTTATCTGGATAGTGAGCTGTTCGTCCTGCGGTGGGAGCATGATATAAGTAAGGCGGGGACATATAACGCATGGATGAGGAATGTGATGTGCCGGATAGCGCTAACCGCCAACCTCCCTTGCTACAATTGCTAGAAGCGGGAGCGCAATGACAAATACAGCCATTTAGGCTGATGCATAGGGTCTGCATCATGCATCAAAATATGATGCACAGGGTCCGCATCATGCATCAAATCTGTTTCAGGTTCTGCATCACCTTCTATCCACAATCTTATCGGTTCCTAGATAGGGCAATGCTGCCTAAGAGTCTTGAACCACACCTCAATCTCTGCGCTCGTAAATCCTATCAGGACGAGGATTTGTGAAATACTCCCCGTGACGTGGCAATGCCGTAATACGGGAAAAGATTGAACCGCATGCCCTTCAGATATTGGTGCTTCGCAATAAGATTGACTATGTCACACAAGCTCTCGTGCTGTCGACCTTACCGTGTCATCGAAGTGTAGGACTGCACGGCCTAGCAAGTGTGACACTTCACCTTGCGAGCGTCACCATGATCAGTCCCGAGATGAAGCAATAGCTCATGGTGCACAATTTCGAGTGATACCATAATATTAAAAGAAGCTCAAATACGCTACCTTTCCATCTTTGTGCTCGGAATCAGGCTGAGCACGCTGCTCAGAGTCCTAGATTGTTTCCGAACCTCATCTTGTCTTGTTCTCGAGGGTGGGAGCTATTGTACTCAACCGCTCAGTTGCTCGCAAAGCCTCAGACGGGCTTACCTCACATTACTATGGGACAGGAACGGACAGCAAGGGCGCGAGCAATGTCTTGGTGCTTATTATTTATGCTGTCTACTCGATTTCGAGCGCTGAAAGCCATATCGGCAGAGTGAAAAGTGGTCATATTATTCAACAGAAGCATAGGTGGGAGCGATGACTACGCTACCCTAAGAGTATCAAATCTGCCATCAATGCTAACATGCCCAGCTGCTACATTCCTCCCACAACCCTACGCTGGCTCAGCAAGCGTAATATTGATAGCCTGCAGATGGTTTCCAAACCCAGTATACCACAGCACAATCTGCTTCCCATCCGCCGAGCTCCACTTCGGCTGCACCACCGGCGCATACATGGATAATGCCGCGGATTATCGCCCGTCCCCCAAATCGCCACACCCTGACTCCACGGCCCCTCCGGCCTGACTGACGAGGAAAGCAAGATACACGAATCCCCAGGACACCCGGGCATGAAGTACAAATACTGCTTGTACAGCGAGCTATACATGATGCTGCCCTGCGCCGCAACCATGACTGCTTGTGCTGCGTTCGGGTTATGCAGCCGCGTCTCACTGAACGCTGTCCCATTCCAATATGCATACAACGCCAGCCTCTTCGGATGCGCCATCGGCACCCTTGCCAGCCAGACATTGAAGGTATTCGTCTGACCACAATACGCATACAGATACCCATCCTGCGCAGCAATGGCGCCATGATCCGCAAACCACGGCTCGTCCGCGCCCCACCACTGCGCGTCCGGGCGCGTACACGTCACCATATTGCTCGTCCGTCGCGGATTCACCGTAACATGCGCAATCCCGCTCCCCACAATCCCCGACCCCGTCCCATCCGTGCTGCGATTATTGCGCACGAAGTACACAATCCCCTCATTATGCCCGATCTCCACCACATCGTCAACCCCAGTCCCCAATAGACATTCTCTCCCTGCTCGGGCAAATGCGGACAGAACAGCTGGGCGTGGCCATCGGCGCTGACCGTTGCGTCTGTGTACGTGAGGGCTGTGTCGGGGGTGCTGATGTAGGCGCCTGTGTTTGCGGCTTCGAGGTAGGCGCATTGGGGTTGCGGGAGGAGGCAGGGGATTGTGTCGCCGAAGGTGTTGATGGCGAGGGTGGAGA
>Ga0058702_10000885_pt1 | contig 11723 bp, 12 predicted proteins | sample AgamicOrSfe_FD_83781 | JGI IMG/M metagenome (GOLD analysis project Ga0058702, IMG submission 83781) | Agave microbial communities from Guanajuato, Mexico - Or.Sf.e | ecosystem: Host-associated > Plants > Phyllosphere > Phylloplane/Leaf | place: Guanajuato, Mexico | collected 2012-05-30
ATATCACCACCGCACCTTCACGAGTGCCTCACTGGATGCTATGGCCACGACCATGTCTTTCCACCACATGAGCGACCAGCACTACAGATCCGCCGCCAACATGGACCAGGAAACCTTGCAGCTTGTGCCGGACTTTGTCTTCCCTCCTCGCCCTATCACAGAGCAGTCCACCATGTCAAACCCTAGACGACCCGCATCTATGAATCTGGCTCCCAGCTCATACCACGGTCGCTCTCGTTCAACGCGACAGTCCACATCCGCGCTGCCAACCTTCAGCTTCAACTCGTCCGACACTTCTGGCCTTTTGGACAACCAGCCTTCATCACCCACAATTCTCACGCCCCCCGTCAGCCCACCGAAGAGCGCCGGACATCGTAGAGGAGCGAGTGAGCTGGTTGGCGGAGACAGTCGAATGGGCTTGATGCTAGGACCTAGCCCATCAAAACATCTCGGCGCTCTGCCTGTGCCAGACATCACCGGTTCACCATCTCGTAGACGCGGACATGCCCACCGTAGATCAACCGCCATATCCGGTCACGATCTAGCCAGCATACTCCAACCCAGAGACGCCAATGTACGACCTCAGACCGCCATTCCTCAGACGCCTACCGAACCTATTTCTCAACCACAATATCCTTCGCCTGCCAAATCAGTGACTGAGGGACGCAAGTCTAGCGAAAGCATCAAGACCGTGCTATCTTCATCTGGACCTCTGGCCGAAGAATCCGTTGCACGTCCCCCTTCTAGGCCCCGCGTTGGTTTCTCGGAAAAGATCGAATTCATTCCGCGTCCTCTTTCTACCGTTTCTGCAGACACTGCCAGCTCCGTATCAACTGTGCGTGGCCACTCGGTTGGCAACAGCATGTCTTCGCTCATCAGTCTTGGTGGTATCGGAAATCCTTCTCCTAGAAGGACAATGATTACGATACCCGATCTTGCTTCTGAGATTTCGCCTAGATCATTGCCAGGTATCGCATCTGACTCCGTGGCTGCAGAGCCGGTTGTTTTGAGCTCTCCCCCAACCTTCAATCTTCCTACCAGCCGCCTGTCTTTCGCTCTGGACTCTGCCAATGAAGTTCCTCGTCTCTCCAAGAAGAAGACTTTCTTGAAGCTCGATCGCCGCCGCAGTGAGCCTTTGATCTCTCTAACTGCTTCTGCGGATATTGGTACCTCAACCATCTCTCTGCAGGAGCCTGTCGTCTGTGATGACTCCCAGATACCTGCAAGAAAGTCGGAAACTGTCGATCAAGGCCTGCATCGCGAGTCTTCACGGAAGAGAGTTAAGAAGTGGGCAACCTCAATTCTTGGGCGTAAGACTAAGGATGCAAAGAAGGCAAAACAAACAGCCGATGCTTTAGAGGAGAGTGAGAATGGCGAACAGACTCCTGATTTGGGGCCTCAGCTGGCAGATCCTTTTGGAGAGGAGCCTGACCTCGATGCTCTGTTTGGCCAAGATCCTTTTACCGATGCCGATGATTTCGCAAGCCCTTCAATCCTCTCACCACAATCGGAAATGTCTGATTCGTTCTTCCCTTTCCTGTCGCCTTCTTCACCAGGTGGTGATGATACGAGCCCCGTCATTGATCTGGACGCCGCTCTCGGACCTTACGGAACACCTACGATGAGTTGGGAAGAATCGCGTCCTGCTACGAAGAGAAGACAACTGCACAGCAGTCGATTGGCCAGAGATTTCACCGGACCAGGCATGCACTACCACCGTAGAACCGAAAGTGCCCCTGCTTTGGTCCCGTTCGAATTCGCTGGTAGATCCAGCTCGCCAGGACAATCGCCTATGGACGATGTTTTCGAAGAAGAGGAAGACGAGGCCCCTGTTGCAGTCGTCAGAGAACCAAGCATCTGCGACACATCGAGCCAGACTGATGAGGAATTCGGCACTGGTATTCAGATTGTCGATGCCGCCAACGCGCAGCTCGAGCCAAACTTTGACTGGAGCTTTGAAGATGGTCTTGGAATCGAACATCAAGGTTCGCTGAGAAATGCTCAAACTCTTGATTATCCCCAGCGTCAGCCCACTCCGCCTCGCACATCGTTGGTTGAGGATACCATCGTTGAGGAGCCCACATCGGCAGAGACTGTGGCAGACTACGAAGAACCTCGAACTTCGTCCCTTACGAAGTCCTCCGAATCTAGTGGTGCTCGCACTATCTCAGCAGAGGACACTGGCCTTGGTCTTCCTGCTCCAAACGACGGTCCTCTTACACCCATTTCCAACATTGCTTCGACATTCTCGTCTCCTGACCTCGGACACAACCCAGGTTCATTTGACGCTCTACGCGTTGGTACGTCGGCATCTTCGATTGCCGACGTTCGTACCATGAGCTCCTTCACCACTGCAGAGCCCACCCCTGAGCTATACATGTCCGCCGATGATGTTCCCTCTTTGACTAGCAGTCGTTCGACCATGATTAGTACCATGTATCAGACCAGTCCTCGCCGCGAGACCATGGAACGACCGGTTTCGGTGGCATGCGGCAATGGTCAAGCAGACATGCAAGCTTCCGAACGTCGTCGCAAGCGCTCAAGCATTCAGAGCTTGAGCATGCTCCTAGGTGGTCCCTTTGGCGAGAGCAGGAACAGTCTCAGAAACGAACGACGTCCTCAGACAGCCATCGCACCATCGGTTCATCAGGACAGCAAGAGGAAGAAGGAGAATCGCCTCAGCAAGCTAATGTTCTGGAGATCCAAGAGCGACTCACGTACCAACCCTTTCCAAACCAAGTGAAAACTACGGTAGAGAAGCGGGCACGATTTTCTTTTCTTTTCTTTTATTCTACATCACCCTTTTCCTTCGTTTCTACTCGCATGTTGCAGGAGCCGGTGTGGCATGCATGCTATGGGGCATGAAAGATTTCAAACGTCATGCGGCGCAACTTCTGGAGTACCTTGCTTTTTCACGGGATGTTTTATTTCGGAGTGTCACATGGATGGCTGGAGAATGGGCAAAGGCTGGGATGATTTTCAATTATGGCTGTGCAAGCGCAAAGCGGCGGAGGGAAGAGCGCACAAGCGAAATTAGAGATTAGCATAGAAAGAGAAATGTCAATGACGGGCCTTGAGGCCGAGCTCACACGAGGACGCGCACCACTGTCGGAGAAGTTGCAGGTCAACATATGCGGATGTGACGATCGGAGGCCGAGGATTGCTGATCTCACTGTAAGGTGGTGGCGTTTCAGAAGCAGCGGGAGTGTAATTTCAGACATGTCCTGTGCTCTGGGGAATACGGGGAGCACGTTGAGGCAATTCGAGAAAAACGACCATCTCGAACTTGAGATGCAGGCAGACAACAAGAGGATATGGCTAGCGAGACTGTCGAGTGTGCGGATAGACAGGCGTCGAAGCAATGGAACTGATTGCAGAGATGGTCGACTGCTTGCCTTGTCAAGACATTCACTGACGATCAAACAGGCACACTCAACGAAAGTCTTGGAAGGGGCGTCCGCGGATCAAACGAGTAAACAGCGGCTGGCGCTTGATCCGTGCCTGGTCACGTCTAGAAATGCTGGGCCAAACAAAACCCTCGCATCATCCCCTGCTTGCCGCGCTTCCATCATCTTTCCTGCCACTCTCGTTGTGCAGTCTTGCTTAATTCGCTTTTTCTAATACTCGACTTCTTGACCTCTCTTCCCGTCACTCATTTACCGGGAGTTTCTTCTCTTTGTCTTACTAGACTCTTTCTCACCTCTTAACTTGATATCTTCCAATTCTCTTATTTGCACAATGAAGGCTTCATTCGCTGCTGTTTCGGTCGCCCTGGGCGCCTCCCTGGCCGTCGCCTCTCCCACTCTCGAGGCCAGAGCTACCAGCACTTCCTCGGGCAGTCTCCCCACCGTCACCGTCAAGGGCAACGCTTTCTTCGCTGGCAACGACCGCTTCTACATCCGTGGTGTCGACTACCAGCCCGGTGGCTCGTCTGACGCCAAGGACCCTCTTGCTGATGAGGACGGCTGCATGAGAGACATCAAGTACTTCAAGCAGCTCGGCATCAACACCATTCGTGTCTACACTGTCGACAACACTGCCAGCCACGACACCTGCATGAACGCCCTCGCCGCTGCCGGTATCTACGTTGCTCTCGATGTCAACACTCCCCTGTACTCGATCAACCGTGAAGCCCGCCATCTCATACAACGCTGTGTACTTGCAAAGTCTCTTCGCTACCGTCGATGCATTTGCCAACTACACCAACACTCTTCTCTTCTTCTCTGGTAACGAGGTCATCAACGACGTCAACACCACCAACTGCGCTCCTTACATCAAGGCCGTCACCCGCGATCTCAAGCAGTACCGCAACAACAGAGGCTACCGTGCCATCCCTATCGGCTACTCGGCTGCTGATGTTAGTGAGAACCGCTACGAGACTGCCCAATACATGAACTGCGGTACCGACGACCAGCGCAGCGACTTCTTCGCCTTCAACGACTACTCGTGGTGTGACCCCTCGTCCTACACCATCTCTGGCTGGGACCAAAAGGTTGCCACCTACGGCAACTACAGTCTGCCCCTCTTCCTTTCCGAGTACGGCTGCAACAAGGCCGCTCGCAAGTTCGAGGAGGTTTCGGCTCTCTACAACTCCGAGATGACTGGTGTTTACAGTGGTGGTCTCGTCTACGAGTACTCCGAGGAGGGCTCCGACTACGGTCTCGTCACCATCTCTGGATCTACTGTTACTCCCAACGACGACTTCACCTACCTCCAGGCTGCATTCTCTAACAACACTGCTCCCACTGGTGACGGCGGCTACCACTCTGACGGCACTGCTTCCACCTGCCCTTCCTCCAGCGACACCTGGAACACTGGTGACTTCAGCGGTGAGGCTCTTCCTGCCATTCCCTCCGACGCCACCAAGTACATGACTTCTGGTGCTGGCAAGGGTCCCGGTCTCGCTGGTGCCGGTTCCCAGGAGTCTGGTACCGACAACGTTGCCACCGCCTCTGCTGGAAGCGGTTCCGCTACCCGCACTGCCTCTGGCGCTTCTTCCACCGCTTCTGGAGCTAGCGGCTCTGCCACCCACTCTGGTGCCGCTTCGCGCATGAACGTCGGCGAGGTCTCCTTCGCTCCTCTGATCATGACCGGTGTGGTTGCCCTGTCCACTTTGTTCGGCGCCACCCTTCTCTAAGCGGAATCTGCACATTCGTTCCTTCTCCTTGCGTTTTTGCCCTCAGTTGCATTCCCCGGTGTTTTGGGTCACCATGCGTTTCATTCTATCACGTTTCTAGAAACTGTTTTCTTGAGTAGTTTGTGAACACTCGCAAGGCTCGATATTTGTATCATTGGAGCACGATTCTTCTCGTATATACTTTTGACAAAATCCTTATCTACCATCAAACCACGAACCATTTATGAAAGTGAATTTAGTGCTGTTTTTCGTCTTCCTCCTCGTTATGGTGCTCCAGTGAACCTTGGTCAGTTGGTGCGAATATTTGAAAGCCATGTTTCTACCATGACCCTGGTAGTGGTAACTTATTATCTCTCACAACTAAAGATAAGATATTAGGTTCGGAAAATATGCTTGGAGCGATCAGACAATCGTCTCTGCGATGAAGTGACCTGACTGCAAATCTATGGCACAGCAAAGCGTGCAGCAAGAGAAAATGCTATCTAATTACTCAACATTTGAACTCTCATCTCTCAAGCTTTCCTCGGCACAAGCCATGAGCACTGCACTCCCACGTCCATCTCTCAGTGCCTCGTATATCACACTGATCCTGCTACCGATAGTCTTGCGTGGCTCCTCTGCTTCAACACCCGGAGGCAGTGTTTGAGTTGGGTGTTCAATCAGACCACGATGCACCTTGACCCCGAGATCGCTGCGAACAAAGCTGTACATGCGTCTGGCTGCCTTTCCAAGGAACCTCGGAGTAACTTCGAGATGGCGGTCGAACAGGTCCTGCCTCTTACTTTCGTACTGAGTCTGCATCTGATTCTGTAATTCTGTCGTGAAATTGACCAATTCGGTAGGGTCAAGGGATACAGCGGGGGATGCTTTTGAAAGTATCTTGATGATGTCCGGCATGACGGCATCGGCAGTCGTCTTGCATCGTTGATCAAGGTCAGCAGTATTGGTGGTAGGCCACAAAGCCTCCATACGTGTGAAGATCGCATCCTCAAGGAGCTCACACAGACCATTGGATGTTTGCATGCCTACGAGCAACTTCTGGACAAGTCGACTGACCTCAGCTCTCATGGTTCTGAGAAACTCAACCTGCAAGACCCGCAGGTCGAGGGCCTGGCAGAGAACAAACAGGTGAGCGGCCGCCATCAGATGGATGGTATCAAGTGCTTGGAGTGTGTATCTCGAAGAGATCAGAGCAAGACTGTTGATGGCTTGATTGTGCATCTCGGCAGATTGAACGTGGTTTGCTACAGGATTGGCAAGGAAACCTAGCTCCGATTGATACGCCGCCATGTTGATGTCGATACCCTTGCAAGTGAAAGATGTTGAAGGATTGTCTGCGCACAGGTTTGCTGGCAATCCGCCGTTTAAAGATGGATTGATGATCTCTGTTGCCTGAGAGAACAGCATTTTCCCTAACCGCTCCAGACAAAGACGAACGCGGTCCATAGTAGAGGTCACTACAGCCGCCTGGAAGTTACCACCATGAAGAATATGGTCTGACTCAACATCCATCAAAGGGTTATCTGTGGTCGAATTGATTTCGAGATGAATCTGAGAGGTGGTGTGCAAGATATCCTCAAGCTGAGGTCCGATCCACTGCGATGCAGTTCGCAACGGGTAACGATCTTGATAGAGGCCAGTTGTTTTTGTGTCCTTTGGTGATCCCACACACTTTGCCAATTTCGACTCGTGAAGAAATGACAGAATGTTGGCAGCGGATTCGATCTGACCAGGATGAGGTCGCATATTAGCAATCTGAGGCCAAAATGATTCTGCGGATCCTTGCATCGCCTCAACACTCAGTGCAGTCAGAAATTGCGATAGAAGAGCGACTTCTTGAGATTGGTACAACGCAAGAGATGCCGTCGCAGCAGAAAATGCTGTTCCATTCAACAGGCCCAACCCTTCTTTGGGCTGGAACCTGACACACTCAATGCCAGCGTCTTTCAATGCCTCTGCTGCTGAAAAGATCTTGCCGCTAGCGACTCTGACGTAGACATCCGGGGAGCCTTGGATTGCTCCAGCAATGTACGAGAGAGGGCTCAGGTCGCCACTGGCGGATATGCTGCCTCGTAGCGGTACGACTGGGATGATGTTTTCGTTGAGGAGGCGAAGAATGGCTTGTACCACAGACGTGCGTACTCCAGAGTGACCTCGAATGATCGAGTTGCACCTAATCAACATGCTGGCTCTTACCCAACTCGTGGGCATTGAGTTTGTGCTGGAAGCCAGGTCGATATCTCGTGAGCGTAGAGGATCGTGCGTCGCTGATACATCTTGAGGGCGGCCGATATCGTGGCTTGTGAGGACACCAGAGTTCTGATGCTGGATGAGTGCTCCCTGTAAGTCCTCCAAGTTATTGCTTCTAGTATCAGCACTACCACCGAAACCAGTGGAGACCCCTATCAATCTTGGTCAACACTTCTGCAGCAGTAGAAGAGACATCAATGCGACTTACCATACACAACATGACCCTGGTCAAGATGAGTTCTCAGCATATGAACGCTATCGTCGATGCGTTCGGTAACGACATCGTCGGTCGACAGTTTTGCTGAAGTACCGTACCTGTATCACAGTTAGACGGACATGATCTGGAAAGGACTCAAACCTGAAACAGACTTGGCCACAGCGACAACACTGGCGATGTCGAGTGAGTTCCCGTCGATGATGCAGTCTTCGCCTTGGAGAAAGCTCTGGACTCTCTTCCAGGAAAGTAAACTTGAGCTGGTCAGAGGGCGCGAGTCTGCAGTGGAAGAGTCGTGTCCAGACGATAGACATCTCGTGTCTGGTGGATCATTGTGTGATGACATGGCTCTCGGATTGGAGACGGAGGCCTTCGCTGCTGTCTGCGAAAGTGTGTTGTATTTCCTTTCTTATTTGGCCGATGCGATGTTTGCTGCATGTGTTGTTGACTGTAACTCTGCATACGATCTACTGTTCTTTAAGTTCGATTGCGGGAACAGAAAATGGCAGGAACGCATCAGCTGCGGCAAACAACTATGTTCGGCGATCACTTTGCTACAACCTTCGGGGGAAGGAGCTACGAGGTAGTTGTTATAGGGATGACGTTTGGTTAGCACGTGGCATTTAACCTATAACCTTACGATTCGTCTCGAAGCCTGCTACGCTCAGAGCAGAGTACAACGCGGTCTATTGGTGTGATCGTCCGCATGGTGAAGGTATAGAGAACAATATATATCACAGCGAAGAGTTACGTGGACATTGTCAGGTTGCAAGGCACGATATACTAAGCTCAAAGAACCCTGTGGCCCATCAAATCAGCCTTTCGGATGACTTGAAACAGAGTAGCTTGCAATCGTCAAGGTCGTTGAATTGAAAATGGTGGATGCATGTCGAGTGTTTGGGCATCTTGCGTCGACATCTGCAACCAGTCATGAACGAAGCAAACCCTGGCACAGGCCAGTCTGTATCAAAGCATCCATTTCTGCGCTTGATTGAGCGACCTGTTGCACACTGGATTGTGTACAAACTTGATCAGAAAATACATACAGAGTGTCAAATTCATACAGCTGCTCGTTCAAGAGGAGTTGCAAAATGCACGATTCCCTTCTGTCACGGAGCACAAGGGAACAGGAGAAAGACTGTATGAACAGGTGTTGTATTGAATCAACGAGGGAACTTGAAGGAGGAAAAGGAAGGAGGAAAAGGAAGGAGGGAAGGAAAGATCTATATACAAGAGGGCGTCGCAGAGACGCCAAGGAGCGCGCCGGCGGCGGACTTGGGAGCGCAGCAAACAACCTTGAGCAGATTGACCGCCCTTCCTAGAAGTCAACGTCAATATCTGGATCTCGGACTACCTATCTTGTTCGACCTCGAGTAAATAGTGCTCATAACAATCGAGATAATAAAAGTAAGTGATTTCTTTCTATGTGCCCTTTCGCAACATCCATACCACCTCCAGCAGACTTTTCTGAGGAAAGAAAAAAAGCGAAAAACCGACAGAGAAATATCAACGACGGCACATTGCGAATCTAGCTAGTTGAGAAGACAGGTTCTCGCGTACAAACCCTTCGCGAGTTTGAAGTTTCTTGTGGATGTCTGGAACTAAAAAGACTGCAAGGTCAACCAATATTGTTTTGTAAACCATACTGATTCTCGGGCTTTTCGCAGATCAAGAAACATCATTGGATCCAGAAATCTAGAATTGGTAGCTAGCACCGCAAAGCTTTCGATATGTCTCCGCAGGCCTTACAACGAAACTACTTCGTTACACCCTGGCGCAGCCATGCCGACCTTCTAAATGTTCGCCATGGTCTCTACAGTCCTTCAACACCAGCGGAGCAAAGCCATGCCATTGCCACGGTAGCAGCCTGGAAACAGAGAGGCAATGTCCCTCACGCAGTCGAAAGCACTGCCCTTCTCATGGATGCCATGCTCCTTCACGCTCAATTTTCGACCTCCAACGCACGTCAAGTCTCTTTCGCCGCTGACCCTGCAGAGTGGGCACATCAAGGTGTGACTGCCGTTACCGCTTCATCTTTTGCCCTCAGAGCCGCCTACACTACCGCACTCTCCCGATTCGTAACTGGTTTTGCGGATCTGGGACGCCATAGAAACGGACCTGGACAGAGCATGTTTGATGTTGCCAGATCCATCGGCTTGCCTCCGCATTTCGTCGAACTGCGCCATGAAGTCGCACACGAAGATCTGCCTGGTCTTGCAAGACTCGTCCGCAGTGCTCGCGAAGCAGTAAATTGGCTCTGGGGCGTGTACTGGGCGAAGTTGCCTCAGGACGCTTGGGAAGCCGAGGCCGGAGAGGAGGCTGCAGCACAGGTTGACATGGAGTCTCTGGCAGCAGTGAGACTGGAGGCTGCAGAGTATCTCAAGAAATTCAGATCACGCAGAGTCACGGCACTAAAGAGTAAAGCAAAGGCCAAGGATACTGCCAGCTCATTACTCGAAGCACAACAGCATTGCCAAAATCTGTGCTGTGGTGAAGACGAAGCAGCAAAGTGGACACAAGTGGCATCAGTCTTGATCGACGATGGCCTGATTGTCCCCTCATTAAAACAGTATGTGTGGTCGAACCAAAATTTTAATTCTGCTTTCTAATTTGCGTTTACAGGACAAAGGGCCCTCTTGCTGACTCGGCGCTACAAGGTGCTTACTTGATCTGGGATGACCTCCTGATCATGCTTGCAGCCGGATCGCCACTATTCGTTGAAGCGTTCTTGGAACGAGCTATTGCACACAACGCAAGACTGACAACTACGGACGAGGACCGGGACAGAGCAGACCCAACCAAATGGGCCATCTATCGCTGGATCATGCACGTGCTAGACTCGGACAACTGGCTCGAGATGCGTGGCGAGAGTCCAGTGCTTTTCGAAATTCTGGCGCTGAGAGAGTGCATATTGCACCCCAATACACAGTGGAGCCACGAACTGGCCGAGGAGATCCTCGAAGGTGCCGAGATGGATGTCCGAGCCACCTGGAAGAGTTTGGTGGAAGCTAGCGCCTTGCTGAGTGACCACGATGTGGAGGCCGAGGAAGAGGCAACGAAGGAGACGAAGAGGACGGATGATGTGAAAATGGAGGATGTTCCTTCGGAGCAAGGGGGTTGGCGACGAGAGACAGGAGCATGGGAGAGTTTGCCGATCGGAATTGTAGCGGAGTAGGATTTGGCCATTTGATGTAAGCTTGTTAGCAGATGAGCTGGCCGGAAGGCGACTGCTCTATGTGAGAGCGAGACTTTTGGGTGTCCCTTCCATAGCCGCAATAATTCGGCATTGATAATTTCTTAGGTCTGCTAGTCTTCTCGACAGCTGCCAGGGAGTAAGACCGGACTTGACGATCAACCACCTCCAGCCTTGAGCGCTTCTTCTCTTTCGACGACTTCAGGCTTGAACTTGACGAGGAAGATGGTCTTTGAGGGCCAAAGCTCGTCGTTCTCCGCCCAGTGTGCTGTAACTCCGTCTGTCGAGAAACCAGCAGCATCGCACACACCCTCGATGATGCCACCGACAAAGGCGGCGCAGTTGAGCTGGCTCATCTCCTTCGGAATGCTGATGTATGTATTGACCAGGGGATCATTGTCCACAATCATGTAGTCATTGTTATTGCCAGTGCTGGCCTCGAGAGCGTCGGCAGGACGGCCAAACAAGGAACGCCACAAGGTCGTGTGTATGAATTGCAGAAGATCGAGCAAGCGAGTCGGTCGAGAGGCTGTGCGAGGTGGCATGCGGAAGAGGAGCAGGTCGAGCAGCTTGACACCGATGGGGTATGCAGATTGAGCCAGCCTGGCCTCAAGGTCAGACACTGAGGGCGCGCGAGCTTGGTGGTATGCAATCAAAGTGTTGAAGAGGTGGGCAAAAGATGCTAGGCTCAACTCGGAAGTGCGAGCGCGATTGAGGTTGCGGTCGTAGATGGTCTTGCGATTACTGGCATGGCGTAGCGGTGTGTAGGCAGCTGGTGGAGGCAGCGCCGTGTACGAGCTCGCTCTGGCAGCACCAGGCACCGCATTGAACTGTGACTGCGTCTGCGTCTGCTGCGGTAGCGGTTGTTGTTGTTGCTGCTGGGCGTGCTGCTGAGTAGCCATGTCGGGCAATATTGTGTACGATACAAG
>Ga0058702_10000886_pt1 | contig 11710 bp, 6 predicted proteins | sample AgamicOrSfe_FD_83781 | JGI IMG/M metagenome (GOLD analysis project Ga0058702, IMG submission 83781) | Agave microbial communities from Guanajuato, Mexico - Or.Sf.e | ecosystem: Host-associated > Plants > Phyllosphere > Phylloplane/Leaf | place: Guanajuato, Mexico | collected 2012-05-30
CTGAAGTACCACAGGCGACACACAGAGTGCTGTCAATAATCAGTGGGCTTTTTCTACATATCCTTGCTGCTGTTCGCGATGCTCGTCCTGACCTGTTTCCTCTCCCGCACCCGTCCTGCTTACCTATGGAAAATGACAAATCACCGAGTCCCTGCGCATTCATCAATCACCGCACGTCACCCCCGACCAGTACCTAGACCGATTCACTGTGCACCAAGGTAGCCTCGCAACCTTTTTACTTCTCCAACCCCGCATGTCTCACGTCGTCCCGCCCCAGCTACATTAGCTCGAGGCAGCGGTAAAGTAGTGGAAACTCTAACACTGATACAATCATAATGTCCCAAGGGGGCTGTACGGTACGGTACAGGAAAGGATGATGGATCAACGTGCGTGCAGGAGCCGAGATGCAAGTATTGGGACTGGGCTATTGCGCTGCTCTTCTCCTCTGACCTCGTTGGTAATAAATGTTCGAGGTAATACCAGCTCGTACAAGCATACTCGAGAAGCACAGACGTTTGATCAAAACAAGATCTATGTAGTGCCTAGCCTGCCTAAGATATGTACGAGTAGTGCGGTAGTGACCTAATACCAAAACAACAGGATGAATCCGTGCCGTCCCACGTCGTCGCCGTTGCTCATCGAGTTGGACCCGCAACGTCAACGTGCAACGTGATCGAGCGATGCTGACCCGACCGTGTGGTCACCAGCTGCCCCGGAGCGGAGATGCACGAGATGATGTATCTACGACCGTACCGACGAGCCCGGCGAGTAGACTGTTCACCCGGCACGTCTAGCTGAGAGAAAAGAGAAAGGGCGACCCTGGTCACCCTACTGTACCTTGGGCATTGATTATGCATTCAGCACAGCTACAGCAAGCACGTTCCTCCGCGACAGACACCCTTACCACCACTATGCCACATTGAGCCTGGCTTCAGCACGACGGACTATCAACTATTACCCTGGAGCCTGGTCTGAACTCTATCCCCAAGCAGGGAGGGGTGTTTGGCTGTTCTAGTTGCGGCTCATACTTGTCGATGTCGCCATGAGGCTTTACCATTATTCACGCACCGACGAGCCTGCCTAGCTGCTAGCCTACCTTACCTAGATCCTTCTTGTGGTACTTGTGAGTACTATATCGATTGCTGCACTGACTGCTGCCACTGCTGCAGGTAGAACTTCCCACGCCTCGTCATTTGGGGACGTGCGAATTCCCAGGATTCATGCGGGCATTCAATCTCCTTGTCTACCTGAAAGCCAGGCTCGACCTTCCAGGCTGCAGCCGTGTGATTTGACTTTCATGAGGCAGGGATATATGAGGGGTTTGTGCTAACAGCCACTCAATATGAACAGAGTGAGAGTGTATTCCGAGAAGGCCACCTGGTCACCCGGCGTGCACGAATCCTGACATATACGAGCATTCACCGCTCTTGAGCTACTGTAGTCGTCTTTACAACTAGCGTAGTCAACAGGGTGAGAGGTGGTCATTGCATAGTACTCATGGGCAATGGATGAGGTCATGCTTCAAGTCATCTGTGCTAGCCTTGTCCGCATACACGGTAGGCACGATGTCGACGACAGGGATTCGGAATGGCTTGTTCCGGTCCTCATGCTGTACGGTTTCTGTACATTCGGAACGATTCGCGAGCACAGGTCGTGTCATATCCGCTCTGAGCTGTGGTGATATCGTGGTCAAGAGGTCATGGGAGTTAGCGACTTTGCTCTGACATTCATTCCTCCGTGTAAATATGCCTACATGACACATACTGCATACTACTGCCCGCCATTCAGGTCATCTACCATTACACTCTCTTTTGCTCCAGCTCTAACTCTCTCCCTCCCAGCCAACCCACTGCCTTCCCATCGGTCTCCACACCTTAACCTCTCCACTCCTCAAATCACCAACCCTGAAGCTTTCCATCTTGACCTTCCTGCTCTCCCTTCCTTGCTCATATGCTCTGATCTTCTTCTTGGTCCCGTCCCATTCGACCACAATCGCCACGTGGTCCGGCTTGCCAACATCATCGCTGTATTTCGAGAGGCCATGTTTTCCCTGAAATTTCGCGTTGCGGAACGAGATTATATCGCCGGCACGGATCTCGTCATTCTGTTGGACAGTCGCGTTGGCAATGTTGACGTATATCAATGCACCATAAGCTCGTGTGCCAACAGGCAGAAGTGCTGTGGGCTGGCTTCGAATGGCACCTAGGACAAATCCTAGTGCAGTTCCGTCTCCAGCACTATGGTTCACCTTGGAATGTGCGGCTCTTAGAATAGCCGAGCCGTACTGAGCACTTGCTGCCTCTAGCTGATCTTGACGTGCTCTAGGCGGTGGCGGCTCGTGGCGTTGCTCGAGTGCGACATCTGCGGGTGCTTTTGAGTCGAATCGAGCGGTAATGACTGTCTGGGAATAGTCTTGAAAGAGTACATAGACATCTTTTGAGACTGTCGTGCGACCGCCGCGATGAGGTGTGGACGACTCTTCAATCTCAAAAAGCACATCACTGCGGCCTTGGAACACAGGTGGAGGCATGTTAGCTTGAGCCCACCATTGATTTCCTGAACCTTGGCCTAGATCAACGTCTCTGGCGATGTGACCATGATCTAGGGATTGTCGAGACTGCTCAACAGAGCGACGGACAGGTGCCACCAACGGCACTGGTGTTTCGTCATCACTGTCTTCTTGAAATTGGCGTGCGGGTGGTGGTGGTACCGGTCCCAATCGAGGAGCTGCAGGTGGCGGGCCTTGTGGCGAAAATGTTGGACCAGCTCGCCCTGGTGGTGGCGGTGCAGGTCCAGTTCGAGGTGGCATTGGTCCGACTGGAGACTGTGGTACTGGTGGAGGCATTGCCCTACCTGGTGGCGGCGGTGCTTGTTGTGGCAGAGCTGGAGCCTGTCGTGGAGGTGCAGGACCTTCCATACTTTGCCTTGCTGGAAGACCATGCGTTGGAGCCGAGTACCTATAGGGGTCATACTCTTCTGTCGTAGGAATCGCAGGACCAGTCGGAGGTGGTGGTGGAGGTCCTGCACGTGGCGCCGTTTCTAATGAGCGTCTTGGAGAAGTGTCTAGAGCCTGAGGAGGGGGAGGTGGAACAGCTCTTTGTGTCATAGGAACGGGTGGTGCCATACCCATTGGTGCCGATGTAGTGTTCGATCTTGCAAATCCTTCGGAGAGACTGCCAGTATCCACACTGCTGTCCCTTCCATGAGACCGCAACACGTCTCTGTGCGTGGCACCTGGGGCATCTGTATCATAGTCACCTTCATACTCATCGTCATCTTCCTCATCTTCATCCTCAGCCCGATGACTCGGAACTGGTGCCGCTGGTGGTGGAGGTCGTGGTACTGCTCGAATATCGCTTGTATAAGCTGATACTGGAGGTAGTCCAGGAATTGGTGGAACTCCTCTGCTTGCACGTTGATCCACGATCGGTAAGGGCACACTAGGGCTTTCCGGGGCAAAGGATGTTCTCCTGGCACTGGCCATGGTTGGAGATCTCGGTCCCTCAGCAGCAATGTTAGACTGAGGTATGGGAGGTGGAGGCGCACGGATCGAGAGTCCAGATTCGCGGCGCACAGGAGGCTGTGGTGTCCCTGCTTCACGCGTTGACATTTCGTCGTCCGATTCCGAACCAGCGCTTGGGGACATTGGTCCTCGAGGTGGTGGCGGCACAGCCCGTGCTGAATTGTGTTAGTCAAGTCGTGGAACTCGATATATCTGACTCTTACCTTCGACAGGCGGCATTGGCGGTGCTCGAGAGCCGGGAACAGGTGGTGCACCTGCACTAGCCTGGCGAGGAGGTGGAAGTGGACGATCTGACGTGATGTTAGCACGCCATTAGTATCAGTTCAGTGTCAAACCTCACCCTGTGGAATTGGAGGAGGAGCTCCACGTTCCGTGGACATCCTATTGTTGGTTGATGGCATTTGTTCCAGATCCTCTACATCCGTGACAATTCCAGGAGGTTGACTTGCAGCATATGATCTGCTTAGCTCAGGTTCTTTCTCCACAACAGGCGGACGTTCATTAGTTGGACTCTGAGGTGGACTCCTCACTTGAGGGGCTCCCAAACCAGGTAATGGCATCATGGGCATTCGCTGACGAGGAGATGATGCAGCTGCTTCCGCTTGTAATTCATCATCGGCCTGAGGAGCAGATGCGGCAGGCGCTCTTTTCTTTGGAGCGCCTTGAGGTAGACCCATAGGAGCACCAAACATGCCACCCATTCCCATACCTCCACTCATTTTGGCCATTCTTTGCCGCAGTTCAAGTTTACGACGTGCCTCCGCATCCATCTCATCTTCCTCTGCTGCCTCTTGGGCAGGCTGCTCCTCTTCTTCCTCATCTGCTTCATGAACAGGAGGCTGGCGAGCGAAATCCTTTGCGGAAGCGCTTGTGACAGAACGAGCTAAAGGGGCTACAGCTGCGAATCTGTCGTGGTCCTCGTGGTCCTCAACTTCTGTAGCATCACCTTCTGTCATCTCACCTCCTCCAGAATGATCCGCCTCATTGCCGTCACTGAAGGTATCACGAGGTATGGCAGCAGGTACACGAGAGTCTTTTGACATGCGCCTAGCCAAGTGTGCTTCTTGAGACGTATCTATCGAAGTCCTTTGTATCTCATCATCTGCGACATCACCCGCCTCACCGTGAGCAATGGAATCAATGGTGTCTCCTGACTCTGCCCTCTTCTTTTGAGGTCGCTTGGGCTTCTCTTTTGCGAAGGCTTCCATTTGACGAGCTTGTTGTTCAGCTTGCTGCTGCTGTAATAATGCGATACGCTCCTTTAGTGTTGTAGGTCTGGGTGCATCTTCGCTGTCTTCCTGATTGTGCTCGCTAGGCAATAGTCCCGCTCGCTTGGCGGCTTCTTGGTCCTGTGCCTGCCTCTCGACAATTTCTGGGTCCTCCTCTCGATGATAGGGCTTCGGAGGTGGAGGATCCTTCCGTGCCTGTGCAATATAGGCATCTCGTGCTGGTGGAGGAGCAACGAATGGCTTCTTGATGAAAGTGCTACTGCTGGTAGGCTTGCTAGGCGTGACCGGAGCTGCAGAACCTTTGTTGAAGGCAGCAATGCGATCCCTGAACGAGCTCGGCTTCTCAGCCACTGGTGGTCCGGCAGATTTGCCTGTCGTTGGCGCTGCGTTGGATTCACTCGCGGATGAAGCTACATGCGCACGAGCAGAGGCAGCAGGTTCCACTGGTGGTGGGAGAGAACGAGGAATAGCAGCGGCTGGTGCTGATGCTACTATCGATGCTGGTGCGTCCTCTTCCTCTGCTTTTTGTGATACTGTCGGTTCGCGCTCGGCTCGTTGCGGTTGTGCGGCGGTAGCCGGACTCTCCATCGGCTGAGCATCAGGCTCCTCCTTCTTCGCACGTACAGGTCTAGGCGGTGCCTGTGGCTCAATGCGCTCGACAAAGTTCTTTGGAAACAGTCCTGAGTGCTTAACACCCGAGTAATCATTGTACTCTCCGATATACCAATCAGCATCCTCCTCTTGCACTATAGTGATCACTTGACCACTAGGAAAGCTTAGGTCGTCATCATGAGGGGAGCTGTAGTCGTATACGGCCTTGACTCTGAATGGCGGTGCAGTCATGTTGCCGATCGTGTTTTTGACTGTATTATCGTGATTGAAGAAGACTACAAGACGTCACTTCTGGACTGTGATCAGTCTGAGGTTGATCATGCAAGTTGCCTCGCGGCTAGTCTTCGAATCCAGGTGCCGAAGGTATCCCGTTTCGAGAAAGTGATGACAAGCTTGGTTGATTATGGCGAGGTGTCTGAGTGCTGTCAAGATAGAGCAGAGGAAGATGTTGCTGCTCAGTGCTTGGTTAACATTGGTCGGGATGAGGTACTGTCGATGCTGACGTGACAGTTCAGACGGCCTTTTACCCCGCATCAAGCACAACGGTCATCTCGAGATTCTAAAACAACTTCAAGATTTCTTAAGGTAGTTTGACTGAGTTAAGCCCACCTGCATTTCCACGTCCACGTAATGGAGACAATTCAAGCAAAATCAGTGACGGAGCGTCAGCGAGCATTGGCGATGTATCATGCCAATCTCATACAACAAAGAAAAGATGTCGAGGCACAGGTTCTGGATGCAATGGAAGAGATGATAGAATTCCCGAGGGAGCGCAATGCTAAGGCGGATGATCCTAGTCAAGCGGATTCACATTACTTCCACAAGCTCATCCAACCTTTTCAAGTTTCAGACTACGACGCTCTGATAGAGGAGCGAAATGCTGCAGAAAAATGCGGCTACATCTTTTGCCCGAAGCCTCGACCCGCTCTTAGCAGAGACACCATGCAATCTCATCGCATTGTCCGCAACGTCGTCGGCGGAGTCACGAAAGGTGATCTCAAGATCGTGCCTGCCAGTCATTTCCAGACGTGGTGTAGCAGAGATTGTGCTAGGAGGGCCATGTTCATCAAGGTCCAGCTCAGTGAGATCCCGGCATGGGAACGAGATGTGGGCGGCGCGAATCAGGTTACCTTGCTTTATGAATCCGATAAGACTCCAGCCAAGTCTCTTGCTCCCGCTTTGGTCGACGCCAGCAACGGCAACGAGCATAGACAGGCTCTGGCAGATTTGGTAAGAGAGCGTGGAGAGCAAACATTGCTAAGCCCAAGCATACCGGTGCCTGGTGCATCAGCTAGCAGCGATGCAAGCCTCGATGAGACTGTCATGAAGCTCTCGATCCGAGAACGTCCCCAGACAACAGTTCCAGATGCTCCGAAGGCGGGCGAACATCAAGAAGCACAGGACTTCGGCACAATCGAGGGATATGCACCAAAGTCAAAATTCAACAAAGGTGATGCTGGTCAAGACAGAACCGAAGATGCTGAACATGCTGACTGGGATCTACCTTGATTGCTCACGATGTGCGAAGCAGTCTGGAAGCTTTTCTTCCCTCTGCTTGCACTCGTTGCTCAATTGACAGTCGGCCTCTTCTCATAAAGGCTCCGCACACTCTTAAGAGGCAACATCGCTTGTCGTTGTTAGTGGACTTTGTGCTACACCTGTGCTCGGACTGGCCGTGGTTATTGGTGTAGTCGGTCTCGTTTGTTCACCTCGATCTAACAAGGCAACATTCTCTCGAATGGCGACATACTCACTGTCGGCATATCCTAGAATATGCGAAATATCGACACTCCTGTGGCCCGCAATAAGTCTGATCTCTATCGCTGAATAGTTGACGATCGCTCTTCCAATCTCTGTTGCTGGTCCTTCAAATTTAGGGTGTGCTATGTTTATAGTGCCGAGAGTGGATGCTGAGCGAGAAAGTGGCATGGCGGGAAGTCGGTGATGCTGCGACGGGGCAGCATTCACGTCGCTATTATTCGAGCTGTGCTTTCGTCTAGTGACCTCGACTATGCGGACACACTCTTGTTGCGCAAAGTTGCCATCAACCTCTACGATCCCGACAGGTAACAGCCCGGCCCGATTGTTGTGAAGTGCAGCAGCAGCTCCACGGTCCACGTAGAGAGTACCGTGAGGAGCAAGGCCGTGAAGAAGCCAGAAATGCCGATCACGTACTGGATGGCTTGATGGAAGGAAGCGCGTATGTAGTGGAGGTGGTGGAGGTAGTGTTGAGTCATTAGATCTCGAATCTTCTGTCGAGTGTGTTACGTCTGTTGTAGACTGTCTCCGCGAGGCCTTCAAGGCTTCTGCATACTGCACAACACTGTAGATATTGCTCGGCTTTGTGGACTTCGTGATGACCGTCGTGACGCCTGCTGCTGTTGCAAGCTTTGCTGCTACAATCTTCGTAGACATACCTCCTGTCCCCAGCGACGAGCCGGAACTTGATACATCGACGTCCAGCGCCGCAATATCCTCAACCACCTCGATGGGCTTAGCGTCTGGGTCTTTCCGTGGGTTCTTGTCGTACAGACAGTCAACATCTGTCATGAGGAACAAGTAATCCGCTCCCACCATTCCTGCCGTGATCGCACTCAGAGTGTCGTTGTCTCCAAACTTATCCACGATCTCAGATACCGATACTGTATCGTTCTCATTCACAATTGGTATGACTCCCATTGCCAGTAGCTCAACAAGCGTGTTCTGCGCGTTCAGATATTGTGTCCTATCCGCGATATCGTTCCTCGTAAGCAAGATTTGTGCTACTGGCTGCCGCAATCGCTCGAATAATTGATCCCATAGCGCGATCAGTCTGCATTGTCCAATAGCTGCAAGTGCTTGGACCTGCGGAAGGTGTTTCGGTCGGCGCTCTAAGTTCATCTTCTCGAGTGCCATGCCAATAGCACCAGAGGAGACAATTATGACTCGGTAGCCATCTCGACGAAGAGACACGGACGTTTCGACGAGCAGGGCAAGGATGGAAAGAAGTGGCTGGTGGGTCTTTTCGTCGACGATAGACGAGGTGCCTTTGGGTGGTCAGTAGAAGCTCATGATTGTCCGTAAGGAATTGCTTTGTGCGTCAATCCTTACCGAGCTTGATTACTATGATTGGATGTTTCTTCATAGTGACAGGAGGTAATGCGATACTGCTAATACCTTGGAATCTTTGAGTCACTTGAAACTCCCTCCGCAAAAACAAAAGTCGGGACGCAGATCATTTCTTGGCATTGATGTTTCAAGTCCTGAAGTTGTCAAAAGCATTTGAAGCAGCATCTGACCTTCAGACGCCTCCTCTGTGCCAGTCTTTCTCACCAAACAGATACCGAGCCATGTGTGACCCAGCTGCTGTGGCAAGCGCCATCCCTACCGCAACCTCAAGCTCGTCCCCCTCCTCCGCCACCACATCCCCCGAAACGATAGACACAACCTACTACACCTGGTCGACCTTCTTCCGCGCCATCACCAACCAAGCCACCGATACCGAAATGCGTCAATACATACACACCCGTTCGCTCCTCCATGAAGCCTCCGACATCGCCCATTGCGACAAATGGCGCGACTGGCTGTTCCAGTACTCGCCCACAGTCCGCTTCCTCCGCGACTCTATCTCCAAGCTCGGCGGGGACCTCGACGCGAGTAACGTGCAGTGCATACGATGCGATTCGCTGTCGGCGAGCGGGATACGGCAGGGTGCGTTTTCGGGAGATATGGGGATAGTGCTGTGCGCGAATCATCTGAGGGATAGGAAGACGACGGAGGATGTGCTGAGTCATGAGATGGTGCATGCGTATGATTATATGCGGTTTAAGTATGATAAGTGGAATCTGAAGCATATGGCATGTACAGAAGTAAGTACTGGATGTGGAATCAGGATGATCAAGGGTAAGAGGACTATTGAGACTAACGCAACGCACTGTGCTAGATTCGAGCAAATGCTTTGAGTGGAGAGTGCCGGTGGACGAGAGAGTTCTTCAATCAGAAGCAGTACAAATTCACAGCACACTTCCAGGACTGTGTACGGCGACGAGCCGTTCTGGCTGTGGGCATGCATTCATCTTGTAAGGATGAGGCACAGGCTCAGAGTGTGGTGAACGATGTATGGGGAAGCTGTTTTCCGGATACACGGCCCTTCGATGAGATCTACCGGTAAAGCAGATGTGTAACGAAGCATGGCGGAGCATGTATGAATAAAAGGTATAGCATTAATGGCGTTTGGAAGATAGAAAGATACCCAATCGAAGACTCCTTTCCAATCCATTGCCCTCCATATACACCAATACGAAACGGCGTCTATACTGTTCGCCACTTTGATCTTCTGTTTTCATGCACTCGTTTCAGGTCGTTTCAGTCTGGAGTGGTCTTACACTTCAGCAGACACAGCAGGCTTTCGCTCTTTCCCGGACCCGGACTCGCGCTGAGTGGCCCTTTCACCCTTCACGCAGTGCTTGATGATCCAGGGGTGCTTCTCGACCTCTTCTAAGGGCAATCTTTTTTGCGGGTCTAGCACAAGTAGCTGTGAACTGTTAGTCAACGAACTCGCTACCCGGAAGCTGCAGGGTACTGTACCTTCTTGATCAGATCTTTCGCCTCAGAGCTGACGTACGGCGGTACTGTCATTTCTCCTCTTGCTATTCTTCTCTGCGTCATGACAGGAGTATCCTCGAAGGGTGCCTCGCCACACAGGAATTCATACATCAGAACACCCAAACTCCACAAGTCGACCTTTTCGTCGTAGTAGTTCTCTTGGCTGCCTGGCTTCAACATCTCCGGTGGCAGATAGTCGAGCGTGCCGCACATTGTGTTTCGTCTGTTATTCGGTGCATGAACAGACCAGCCAAAGTCTGAAACCTTGATCTCACCGTGAAGGCCGACCAGGATGTTCTCGGGCTTGATATCGCGATGCATGATGTGCTTTCCATGGAGATATTTCAGCGCTGCCGTCATCTGCGCGATGTACTGTGCCGCCCGCCACTCCGGGAACTTCTGCGCTTTCCGGAGGTGCTTGTATAGTTCACCCTGCCCGGCGAATTCGAGTATCAGGAATATCCGCTTGCTGTCGTGGAAGTGACCAAAGAGACGGAGAATGTTAGGATGCGCCAGATTCGACTGGATCTCAATCTCGCGACGAAGCTGCTTCTCCACCTTGCCTTGCTGTAGCTCAGACTTGTGCAGAACCTTCAATGCGCATACGAAGCCGCTGGATTTCTCTTTCGCGAGGTATACGCGGCCGAACTTGCCCTTTCCTAATGGCTTTCCGATCTCAAACATGCCCAGATGCCAGTCTTTTGGTGCGGCCTTTGCTGCCGCAGGTTGCGAGCCAGATAGTCTTTCTGATGCCAGCACAACGCTCTCATTCGATGGTCGAGAGGCCACAGAGCCATTCAATCTTAGCTGTGCTACTCTTGTCGGCGACGCAGTTTGGATGTTTGAGTCGCGCCATTGTGCATTCTGCGATGGTAAGGTGACTTTGGTCTTTGTCGGTCCAGTTGTTGCGGCATTCGTTTGGCTAGAGCTTTGTACTGCGAGTTTGAGGAGATTCATGCGCGCTGTGTTGGAGCCGAGTTGTGACGCGGTACCGAGTCCAGATATCGAGACTTTCGAGGAAAGAGAAGTCTATCCCGGGAGTCAGTCGTTGTTTTCGATTGAAAGAAGTGTTCCGCTCACCTTCGGCTTCGCGTAGCCAGTGTGTCCCGAAGGCTGCTCATTCTCGTCGTTGACGGACAAATGCGACAGCGCCGCTTCCAATGTCTTTGCGTTCATTGTGTGTGCACTAGAGTGTTCTGTCTGTAGTTGTTCTGTAATTGTGCTCGATTTTCGACACCGCAATAACAAGGCCGTCGTTCAGGGCAACAAAGCTGAAATCACGTGCCATGGTCTGTCCACTCTAACGTCTATACCGAGCGGTGCGCTTCATGAGCTCGTCAATTTGATGCCCTGGAGTGATGATGTGCCTTCTATAGCATCGCTCGTGACAAAAGCACAAGGATCTCCTGCAATAGCTTGAGATGAGTGCGGCGTTTGCCACACCGAGCAGTCGCGACGACTCCGCTGAAGCCAGGGTACTCTACCAGAAGGGCTTCAGCATCTCTGCACAGAAGCTGCCAATTCTCAGAGCCGGACCTATTGATGAGATGACGAAAAAGCTCGCCATAGCGCCTCCTGAGATGATCTTCGGTGACAACTTCATCTCAGTTGAGCACCCGAAGAGTGGATGGTATATTCACTTCAACGCATTCGATGCTCTGGATCGAGTAGACAAGACTGGAGAGTCCATGCTACAAGTGGCACACTCAGCAGAGTGGCAGAAAAGTCGGTGTGTAATGTACCCACGATCTTGCTGTAGTCC
>Ga0058702_10000887_pt1 | contig 11709 bp, 17 predicted proteins | sample AgamicOrSfe_FD_83781 | JGI IMG/M metagenome (GOLD analysis project Ga0058702, IMG submission 83781) | Agave microbial communities from Guanajuato, Mexico - Or.Sf.e | ecosystem: Host-associated > Plants > Phyllosphere > Phylloplane/Leaf | place: Guanajuato, Mexico | collected 2012-05-30
CCCTCCCTCCCGTACTCGCCACACCCACCGCCGCCATGACACTCGCCATGGCGCTCTGCTGCTGCACCATCAGCCCCGCGCCGTCCCGCCCTCTCTCCACTTTCTCCAGCAGCTCCGCTCCGTTCTGCGGGTTCACGCTCCCGTATTTCTTATCCCGTTGTGAAATGTCATAAAACTCTTCCGGATCGGATGCGAGCATGAGGGCGAGTGTTTGTTTGAGTTCGAGCAGGGTGGATTGCAATTTTGCTGCGCGGGCGTTGTTGGCGGCGGAGGAGGATGGGGCGGAACTTGTGGTGCTGGAGGCGGCGAAGGCCATGGAGAAAGGGCGGGCTGTCGGTGAGGTGGTGTTGGCGATGGTGGTGGGGGAAGCGAGGGAGATGGAGGAGATGTAGGATGTCAGGTGGGCGACGTCGAGGTCGAGGGTGTGTAGGGCGGTTGGGCTGATGGTGGTTACGCCGGGGTCGAGGGGCAGGGCCTGGGGAAGTGTTAGCGCTGTTGGGTGGAAAATGGGCTGCTAGGCTCACCAAGATGTGTGAGGCGGCATGGATCAGGGCGTCGAGGTAGATGACTTCCTTCATCTCGTCTGGTAGTCCTAGAAGAACAGATCCCATGATGTTGGAGAGATATGCTGTGAGTTCAGTCATGTAGTTGCTCGGTGCCTCCGCTTTCGTCTTTGCCGACCTGTGCGATTTCGTCAATTTTTGAAATACTTTGCATATCTGAGACAGCTCACCAATTATACTCCGAAGTGTCAATCAGATCATCAATCTTGGAATTGACCAAGTCGAAGATACGTTTCTCTGCTTTCTGCTTTCCAGCTCCAAACTGCGCACTTGCTTTGAGCACGACCGGTCCTCCTCTCGGTCTCGACGATCGTGCTTCTGCCAGATCCTTCTGCAAGTGCTGGCTCATCTGCTGGAAGTAGTCGAAATTCGTCATGATCTGGACAATTTGCCCTGGATATTGTGAACTGAGTCGTTCGACTAGAGGCTGACAAATGTTCTCGCAAAGCATTTGATCGAGTGACTGGACGTGTTAGCACGAAAAGGCGTTGACACTCAAGACCAGAAGTACTCACGTCTCGGATCGTATCGTCCACTGCACTCGATCGCTGTAGGTAATCATCAGGACCAGAGTATACCTGGCTCAGGAAGTTGCGAATGTCGATGCAACACATCGGGTACATCTGAGAGAACGGCATGACGCATGGGAAGGTAATCTCGCTTCTGTCCTTGTCCGGCACGTACCATCCAACCTCAATAATCTTGTCATATTCCTCGAGGTTGTTAATTGGCATCGGCATGTAGTCGTCGCTTGTACCTATCTCGGAGAAATCTTCCGCATATCGTTTCTTCAGCACAAGTATGTGCTTTTGGTAGACTTTCATCAAGAGTGCTGTCAGTGCACTGGAGCTGAACTTCCAGCTTTGCATGGTTTGGATGAAGAGGGATATGACACTTGTGACCCGGAGAAGCACTTCTGGATCATCAATCGTGGTGATTGCGTTTGAGATTAAGGCGGATGAACTTTGGCACATGGCGTCCCATAGTTCTTCGACATCAGTAGAAGGTCGAAAGTTCTCTGTGCGCTTCATCATGCCTCTTTCGACAATGGTAAATCCGGCAATGCCTTCCAGGAGTGTCTTAAGCTCCACTGAATCCTCATCGTCAACTCTAAGCTTCGGTGGAATAATAAGATCTTTCTGCCGTCGTCGGGTCGAGGCAAACTCTGCTTTGAATGAGTCGACCTTTCCAATGGCTTCGTGGATATGGAGACATTCGAAGAGTGGTGTGAAATCGACTTGAACTTGGGCTTCTTCATTGTTGAGCACATCGTATTCTTCAGTTTCGTCTGCGACAAGCTCTATTGCTGTGTTGAGCTTGAAGCTGCCGAGATACTCATCTGCCGTCATTCGTTCCTTTTGTCTTGCTCGTCGCTGCTCGGTGTGAAAGAAAGCGACCTCTCCGACGTATTGGGAAACATCGCGAATACGATAGAGCCAGGTGTTGAGGTCCGCCATGACTGCTTCGGCGATCATCTTTTGAGTTGCAGGGATAGACTTTTCCAATAAATCGCCTATCTTATACCGAGTAGTCTCGCGTGCCTGCAGAGTCACTTGAAGCTCGTCGAGTGCGCGTAGAGCAGCGTAGTGATTCTGTTTTGCAACAAGGTCGTGAACTTGATTGGCTAGTCGCAGCACGTCCAGACACTCTTTAAGTGCCTCCGTCGACTCGTCGATATTCTGTCGTACATTGCGCGAGTCGACCAGGTTCTTCTTTTGTGCTGCAAGATTATCTGTGCTGCTCTGATACGATTGCACAAGATTGAGAATGTCATTACCGAGGTTAGTACATTCTTCTCGTCCTTGGTCAAGTCGCGTCACTGAGGTCACGAACTCCTGGTGGTTGTTCGTGCAGATGTCTTCGATATCTGCATCGCGCCCGGCTGAGACTCTTCCCAGTGCAGACAAGAGGTGACCATGATCAGAGACTTTGAGCGATTCGATCAAGTGCTCAAGGAAGTCATGCTCTGAAGTCGAGGTAACAATCTGGGGTACGTGGTCAGTGATGTGGTGACTTGCGACGGGAAAATGAATTTGTACGTACTTGACGCACTGGTGCGCTATTCCCAGGTATCTCTAACCTCATCGGCATTGGATCATGGGTCTCATACCGTGAGCTTTGCTGGGCTGGACTATGCCGCGCCGCTCACCTGTTGCCGTGTTGCAGCAGTTTTGTGGGTCCAATCATCGCTGGTCACGTGACCCTCAACTACACGACGTCTTGCTTGCTCGATCGATGCGCAGCAAGGTGGTATACTTGGACTATTATGTCCATCATAGTGATTTGAAGATAACTGAAGATTATCAACTACGGCATGTCTGCACAAGGCTTTATAGTAACTACACGAAGCTATGGTAAAATTGCGAAATTGCCTGTTTCAGAAATCTGAAACGAAACGCAGATCATGCCAAATTGGTATTTTGGAGGAGACTTTTACAAAGAACAGAGTCTCGTTCCCACTGCCATGCCCGCTCGGTGACATCGAATCTGCTCATCGCGAGCGAATCTGCCATTGCGAGCGAAAGCTCCAGGGCTTGATATGATCTGGATCGAGTAGAGCGGACGTATACAGAGGTGGCCAGGTAGCATGTATCATAGCATAACCTCCTGATTCTCCGGCAGGCGTGACAGCATGTCATCAAGAGCCTGACGAATACAGTATTCGTGCAAGGAGAGTTAGGTTGATTCTCGAGTGGCAACTGCTTCGCTGGCTCCATTGACTGGAAGCGAATGTAGAGAATGCCGTTGCTTGCTTACCTGTAGTCTGAAATTGTCGCTGAGATTGCGCAAGGACCACAAACAAGAGAGCGGGATCGTTCCACACCCTCCATCGTCATCGCCAGCCACCCTGTTTATGCTCGCTTGCTGATGTCTCTCCTGCAACGCGACAACAACATTAGCACCACACTCACTTCAATATTGCGCTCCTCCGGTCGACTTTTTGGATAGTCAGAATCAATTTGAGACGTCCTTTTCAGCTCAACTTCGAGCAAGCAACAAATCGTTACGTGGCAGTGATAAATCTTGGCTCGTCATAGTCGTCATCGACGCAGAGTATTTGTCAGTACTGTGTCCTAGCCAGTCGGAAGATACCGTGAGAAGTGAGGAGAAGAAAGGTCATCGCCAGCAAAGTGAAGCAGGGGCTTGACTGCAGAGATTTCGTCAGAACAATCGTATCATCACATTCACCAGGGAAACTCAGTCAGCTAGCTTGTTGCTTGGAGGTGAGTTGTGAGCCGTGAGCTGTGAGCTGTGAGCTGTGCGCTGTGCTCTGTGGCATTCGAAGCGAGAGATGTATCCTGCTGCCAACATTGGTGCCTGAAGATAAGCGTTTGACCTTGTAAGCAGAACCGGACGCTTGGTCCGGCCTCCTGCCTGTCACTTCCATCGAATCAGGTAAGGCAGCTTGACCGCCTTTCCAAAGTGAGTAAGTCGGTATGCGTGTCGTGTCATTCGACCATGTCAAAGTTGCACACCGCTTCTCGCCACTTTATCAGAAGGCATACATTGCCGCACTTTCTTCTGATTCTCCTCTTCCTTTTATACTCGTGCTTTGGTTTGCTTGGCATCCTGTCACCTTCACCATCCGAGCACCTCCGCCGACTCCACCTCGACCTCCACAGCTTGACAGCCTAACTCTCTCGGACTAGTCGACATTTGAACCCCTTGGATCCACTTCGACGCCTTGCTCTGGACGCCAGCCATTGCCATACTCGGCTGCCATTCTGCTTCCTCTTGCCTTCTTCTTCTTCTCTTTTCTTGTGATCTTTGACTAGAAGATTGACCTGTTGGACTAACATTCTGACCTCAATCCCAACAGCAGCATCAACATCTGTCCTTCTTGGTCATCCACACAAGCTTTTTTGGGCATCTCCAGCGTCAAGGTCATCTGCAGCATCTCACACGACACCACACCAACCACTTTTAAAAATGTCTTCAGCTTCGGAGACCCAGACTCGCACGCCTCACTCTCGTGAGCTTTCGGACAGGACTGGACCGACCGAGTACTCTCCAGATATCCTTCGCTTCAAGCACTTGTCCCTCGAGTCCTCTGATCCTTTCATCTCAACTCCTCTATCGCCCACTGCTCCTCCCTTCAGACCAGATGGAGCAATCGACAGGGACACGTTCATCAGAGCCATTCCATTGGATCCAGTTGCTTTTGGTATCGTGATGGGCATGATGTCGAAAGGTCCCCGTCCTGAACCCTTCGTCGACCTTCAGCTCCGCAGACATGGCGGTAGCTCATTTGCTCAGAGGGACAATGGAGAGCCTGCCACATCCTTTGTCTGGGCGTCTGGAGAGCACCACATCAGCATGTACCACGGTCATGGTCCTTTTAGTTGGGTAAGCATGAAACCTCCACAACCGAGCTGTACAGGCACACTTGGTCCGTCTTCCACTACACGCACACTTCGTCCGTCCTTGATACAAGCTTTGCTGATGAGTATACCAGGCACTGAACTTGAAAACATTCGTGTCAATCCTCTCCCGTCCGAACACCACTGGCGGCAACGAAGTCTTCATCTACTATCGAGACGTCCGGGATGCTGAATTTGTTGTCGACGAGCTCCGCGTCCGTGGCAACTACCAACTCAACCCACCACGCCTCGCACTCAATGTGCATTGTTGCTCGATAGAGCAGTATTGTCATGGCAGTCGTGATCAGCCCCAGCCACTTCGCCCTATCGACCTTGGGAAAACCTTTGTGACTGGTTTTGACGGTCAACTCCTCATTCAAGCACAGCTTGTGGGCAAGAGTAGGGATGCAAGAGGGCTGCCACATCCCGGCTGGGTTGTATGGGCTCATCAAAAGGTCCGAGAGTTCATCGGTTCATTTTCTGACATCAAGGTTATGAATCTTTCACCAGGTATGGATTGCTACAGGCATCTGGCTTCGGCATATGCTGATGGAAATCAACAGGCAGCAAAGATCCGAACCTCATGATGTTCCACCTTGAACTCTACCAGCACTTGAAGGCAGATGAGGTCGTTGACTTTCTCAATCGATTCCCAGATGGCTGGCAATACAATGTAAGTGGCTCTACTTGTATTCTATTGCGTTATTCTAATTCAACACAGAACGAGCTCCTCTTCTTCGGAGTCTACTTTTGCGAGAGAGCTATGTGGAAGCCGGTCGGTCCTCGCTTGCCAGGTCAGGAAGAACTACACGACACTCTGATGTCCTTTCGTCGTCGCTGGTGGGGTGATGAGAACTATACTGATCAGCCCGATCCCGTGGTCCGTCCTCCACAAGATCCTTCCCCTTCCAAATTCGGCATCATCGGGCAGCAGCGACCATTGTCATACGATCGCGGCTTCCATGGTCGTGGCGGGATGAGCTTTGACATGGGCTCCGTGAGTTCGGGCACTCGTCGCGAGAACAAGAACCATGTCAACGTCGACAGAATCCGAGCTGGCACGGATGTTCGCACAACAGTGAGTACCGGCATCTTTGGTGTCATCTCTTGGCCCACAAGCAGTTTTGACGTGTTCAGATCATGCTCCGCAACATTCCAAATCGCATTGATCAACCTATACTCAAGCAGATCGTTGATGACACATCCGCTGGCTGTTATGATTTCATGTACTTACGTATTGGTATGGCAGCAGCCACCAACGGACGATTGCATCTGCTAACACCTCGCAGACTTTACCAACAACTGCAAGTATGTCGATGTTGCCAGGCCGTCCATCAATGCCATTCATAGCTAACAAAGCCAGTGTTGGATACGCCTTCATAAATTTCCAGCTTGTAAGTTTTGTCATTGATGCTTTGCATCGAAAGCATGCTAACACACCATCAGCCTGAAGACATCTGTTGTGTACGTTTGTCCTGCCATGAAGTGGGGGTGCATCTGCTGACAATCGTCTAGTTTGTTGAGAATATTGTCGGAAAGAAGTGGTATGCATCTGCGCTTTCTCTAAGGCAGAAGCCTGCTAACATTACTCAGGGCCAATAGTGACAAGGTCGCTGAGGTCTCCTACGCCAGTAAGCAGTGATAGTGTCTGGAAATAACCTCGACACTGACACGATCCTGCCAGCTATGCAAGGTCGCGAGACACTTGTGCAGAAGTTCCGCAACTCTTCTGGTCAGTCTCCGAATGATTGATTTTTGCTCTCGTTACTCACACGGACATAGTCATGAGTGAAGCTGTTGGCTCCCGGCCCAAGGTAAGTCTTCCCACTGCATACACCCAACAGATTGCTGATATCTCACCAGCTATACTACTGCGATGGTCATCCTCTTGCACGTCAGGAAGAGCCATTCCCAGAACCAGACAACAACTTTAAGTTGCAGCGCTCGCATCAAAACGCTGCTCACATTGGTATACTTGTTTCGCACGATATCACCCATACGACACTAACACCACACAACAGGTCTTTTCAGTCCTGGTCGTGGTGGCGCATCTTACACTGGGTTTGATCGCCACCGTCGTGGACAGTTCGATCGAGGCACATCTTTTGCCGAATTGGAAGAACTCGTCGCAGAGAACAGGTATAGCGCCCCGGATGCACAACCACACAGTATACACTTGCTTGTGCTGACCTCTACCCTCTTTTAGATACCTACGCACGGTTGCCGGCTTACGTCGCTCGCGTGGTGGCATGCAAACGTACTGAAGTTACTCTTGTGGAAAGTCTTTTGGCACTTTTACACAGCCGGCCACACCATTTGGGGGTTGAATGTTCAGGGTGAGGTCGCTTTGGCATGGACAAGCCGGAAGTTGGCATTACGCTCGTTTTGTCTCTTCAGTTCGAGCGTCTGGATGTTTTCTTTTGCTACAAGGAGGGCGTCGTAACGGGAAAAGGTGGACAGGACGTAGGAGTGAGCATGGGAAAAAAGAGGTGGATCCCGATCGGGATATGGGCTGAGATTTCGCTTCCCTTGCTCATATAGATCAGTTGATAGTCTTCAATGTGGAATCAAGGCCTTGCTGTTGTGGAAGCATTTGACGACCGACTTGTGTGAGTATACTGCCTGTATGCTGTGTACCGACTGCTAGTGTCGTCGAGTCTTGGTCCGGTCTGGAGAGTGCCCCCTGGGGCCCCTGCCCAAGCGTAATCTCCCGAAGACAACCCGGCTGTGATGGACGACGCGACTTTCTTCGAAGAAAAAGACCACCGATAGAGCCGATGGAGAATTGCAGAATCAGGAAAGATATGGCTGAAGCTGAGCGAGTATCTACATGACATGGCTAGGTCTCTCTCCTTTGAACCCCTATATGCAAGTCGTGACGAAATATGAAGAGCCCTATACTGCAAGCCAGCATTGTGCTAGGTGCTGCTAACCTGGTACTTCTCCTCGCCTGCGTGATCTTTGCGTCTGGTTTCTTTCCTTATAAGCCGTTCCTCAGCGGGCTGGCAGAATATAAGACAGCGCATCGGGGCTCTCCACCAAAAGCTCATTTCGATAAAGTGGTTTTCATGGTCGTGGACGCTTTGAGAAGGTGAATCCACCATGATGAGGTTGCTCGACAATGACTAACGGAGCATAGTGACTTTGTCTTCGGTAATGGCTCTGGCTTCACCTTCACACAATCGTAGGAAACCTTCCTCGTCTCCGAGAATGACTGCAGCTAATCACCCCAGGCTCATTCGGAGTGGCTCTGCTTTGCCCTTCACTGCACACGCAACAGCTCCCACGATCACGATGCCCCGCCTCAAAGCCATCACAACAGGCTCCATCCCCTCATTCTTGGACATGATTCTCAACTTTGCAGAATCAGACACAACGTCGAGTCTTGCTTATCAAGACACCTGGCTGGCACAAATGACAGCGAAGCGTGACGGCAAGCTGATCATGTACGGTGATGATACATGGCTCAAGCTCTTCCCCAACACATTCGACAGGTCGGATGGGACGTCGAGTTTCTTTGTGTCGGTCAGTGGAGTGATTTGCTTGTGGTTTCAGATCAGCATGCTAAGACATTAACAAGGACTTTACAGAAGTCGACAATAATGTCACAAGGCACGTTCCCACTGAGCTGAAGAATGATGACTGGAACGTCATGATTATGCACTATCTCGGCATGGACCATATTGGCCACAAATCTGGACCGCGAAGGTAGGTTCGCTCTCTCCACAGATCAGCTTCTTGAACTCACCTCCACAGCATCAACATGTTGCCCAAGCAACAGGAAATGGACGGGATCGTAGAGCAGGTCTACACTGCCATAAGCACGTACCCACATCACGATTCAACTCTGTTCGTCCTCTGCGGTGACCACGGTATGAACGATGGTGGTAATCATGGTGGTTCTGCACCTGGCGAAACATCACCAGCCCTGGTTTTCTTGTCGCCGAAGTTTGAAAATTTCTCCAAAGGCTTGGAAAGTCCGGTCACGCCACGGAATGACTTCAACTACTACACTACAGTTGAGCAGTCTGATATTGCTCCCACGTTGGCAGCGTTGCTGGGCTTTCCAACGCCGCTGAATAATTTGGGGGTCTTCATTCCACAGTTTCTGCCTATGTGGAGTACAGGTATGTATACTCCATTTCGAGGACTTTGAAGATCTCTAACAACCAAACCAGATCGTGATAGAATTCAGATACTTACCCAAAATGCCGTACAAATGCTGGATATAGTTAAGGCAACATTCCCACATCCCTTCTGGGATGATCCGAAAGCAGACATACAATGCACTGGCTCGTTGAGTACTGCCGATAGGCTAGCTTGTGCCTGGCGAGAAGTCAGTGGCACTTTCCGTGCCAGTCAAGCTGCTCAGCCTCCGGCGGAGATGATCTTGCCGTTTTTGGTTTACGTAAGTGCTTCACACGAATCATTCTCCTTGGTAGAGATAGAGAAAACAGACTAACCAAGCCCTCTAGTTCTGCAAAACCGCCCAAGAACTTCTCAGCAGTACTGCAAGCAATTACAACCTCCCTCACATGTTCCTCGGCACAGTCCTAGCCGGCAGCAGTGTTGCCATGTCCATGTACAGTCTTTTGAAAGTTCTCAATGTGCGAATCTCAGATTGGTTTATTGGCATTATTGCAGGCTATGGAGTCATGATGTTTGCCAGCAGTTATGTCGAAGAGGAGCATCATTTTTGGTACTGGACCTGCTCGTGTTGGCAGGTATATCTGGCGCTTGCGAGGTTAGTCGGTGGATGCTCTAGCTATCTCTTCCAGCTGACTAGTGAAAACAGGCAAAGGAAGACGAATATCCTGAATTTCCCACGCTCCTTGCTTACCACGCTCCTCCCTCTTCTGTGTCTCCGACTACTGCGCCGCTGGAACCAAAGCGGTCAGAAGTATGCTGGCGCACCAGACATCGTGGCAGCCTTCCGGTCGTCGACCTCTCTTACCGTTCTGCTCTGGATTCTAGTATTCTCGACATATGCACATCTATACACCAGACTTTCCAGAATGTTCCGCCAAGCTCAGCTTCCTGCCCTGCTTGGGTACCTGTGGGCGGCTGCAATCTGTGCAGTCAGCTTTGCCTTCAAGATCGCGTTTACCTGGAATGATGAGCCGGAGCTTGTGCAAAGCGTGGCACAGGTGTTCCCGAAAGCGGCACGGGATGTGCTCCTTCGGGTTGGAGAGCTCGATCTTGTGGGCACGGCACGCTTGGCGTTTATGACCATCGGAGTTGCATTTGTATATCTTGCTATGATGCACTCAAGTAATGCTGGTTCAGGTATGTTTGTAACATGACAAGTCACGGCCGTTCGTTTCGCTGATCCTCTCTGCCACAGCTTTACGTCCTCAACTTATTCGACAAATCCTACCCCTCCTCACAGCGGTTCTCCTCCTTCAAACACGCCTGACTAATATTCCAACGTTTCTCCTCTTCGAAATATTACGCCTGACCACCTTGTCATCATCCGTACTATCATCCTCACCATCATCCTCACCAGCATCCGCAGCAACATCAACGTCATCAGCATCACCAACCTCACCAACACATACGTCCCAATCCCCAACCTCACACACCTTAACCACCCTCCTCCTCGCACACGTCTCCTACTTCGCCCTCGGCGGCACCAACGCAATCTCCAGTCTCGACCTTTCTCTAGCATACAACGGAATCGCGTCCTACAACGCACAGATGGTGGGGTTATTGCTCTTCCTAGGGAATTGGGCTGGGCCGGTGTGGTTCAGCGTTGCTGGGCTTGGTAGTGTCGTTGCGATGGGTGAGCAGGGTGAGGCTGAGCTCGATACGCCGCGGATGAATACTGAGACGGCAATGGGCGATGAGGGCAAGGACTCACCCACACCCACGCCCAACAATACAGAACTTGCCATGGACGCCACCACATCCGCCTCCGCACACTCTACACCACTATCAAGCAGCACGGCCTGGCCGGCTTATCTCACACACACAACGCACCTGACCCTCTTCCTTTCCTCCGCAACCCTAGCAACAATGCTCGCTTGCGCAGCACTCCGCACGCATCTGTTCGTGTGGACGGTTTTCAGTCCGAAGTTTCTGTATGCCGTCGCTTGGCTGGTGGGGTGGCATGTTTTATTTAATTTGGGGGTTGGACGGGGGCTTGTTGCGATGGGATAGATGGGGTAAAATGGAGGGAAGCTGGAACGGAAGGGAGGCGATGAGTTGGAAAGGAGGGGGCGAGGAGGCCCGAGGGAGAAGGGAAGAAAGGTATGAACAGGCGAATGACAGTGAGCGCTGTGTTGTGCTTCAAGTGCATTCACTGGACAGGGCGTGCCTGCCAGCTCTATACCCCTGCCTACTCCTGAGGCGCGATTGCGTCCTCTTCTCCACCGTTCAGGTTCAGATCTAGAGCCTTCGACATTGTTCCCTCCGTGAGAGAATCAAGTCCCAGCCATCAATCCCAGACACCCCAGCCTTCTCATATCCCCCTTGCGCCCCTGCTCACAGATCCGCCACTACCGCCACCACCGGCCCTACCGCCACCACCGCCCTACCGCCTCAACAAAAACTCACTAACCGCATTAACCGTCGCTCTCGACGGTTTCGCCGCCGGCATGGCCGCAGTGATCCTCGATAACATCTTCCGAACGACCGACTTGTCCAATTTAGTGTTCGATGTGCGCGTGTGCCAGTCGATGTGTCCGTCGTCGTCGCTGTAGAGGGAGAGGAGGGCGAGGGCGACGCCGATGGCAATATCGGAGCCGTTGGAGGTGTCGGCGATGATGATGTGTAGGTCTGAGGAG
>Ga0058702_10000889_pt1 | contig 11693 bp, 12 predicted proteins | sample AgamicOrSfe_FD_83781 | JGI IMG/M metagenome (GOLD analysis project Ga0058702, IMG submission 83781) | Agave microbial communities from Guanajuato, Mexico - Or.Sf.e | ecosystem: Host-associated > Plants > Phyllosphere > Phylloplane/Leaf | place: Guanajuato, Mexico | collected 2012-05-30
GACTGAAATTGATATGAGGACCGAAAACAACGCCCGCATTTTCTCAGCCTCCTGTTGACACATCTTGAGCTTAACCTCCATGCACGCGACTGTGGCTACCTATTGTAACACAGTGTTATTTGCCAAGGGGACCGCGGTGCTGCCGGTGCCTACAGCGCGGCTGAGATTTGTGCGGAATCGCTGCGTTGTCCTCTGCGGGAGCTGGTACAGGGGGAGGACCCATGTAGTGAGACCGGCATCAATCCCGCTACAAGGCGTTCTTAGTGCGGCCCGAGACGCACGCTGGGCTGAATAGATCCTGTGGTGCATAAGATTGGAGAAGTGTGCGATTTGAAGTTTGAGGTCAAGTTGGGCATGATAAGAGACTGCCAGTGTTGTAGGCGACTTGGCTGGGGATGCAAATGTCATTGATGCCCGTGCCCTGGAGTGCCAAACTGTGAAGTAGGGGATTATGGTTTCAATTAATATGTCGTGTATGTGGAGGAGAAGGAGAAGGGATTGGGATTGTTGGAGCCGCCGACGTCTTGAATACAGCTGGAAGACTCTCGGACGGGACGAAGCGGGGTGCTCATCGCGTCTGCTTGTATCGCAGCCGACATGGCCGAGGATGGGTGTGGGCAAAAGTGGCGAATTGCTTGTCGCACAAACGATGCTCAATGTTCACCCTGTCCAGAATACAATCATGACACCATGCATGGTGGCGTATGCCTTCTCATGCAATGAAATAAATGGGGAAGTGACATTGCCAATTCGGGAGCCTGGGAGGGGAAAGGAAAGCAAAAGCTCGCAGTTGCTGGCCACTGGCCTAGGAACCCCAGTGACGACCCTGCTGTTGATCGTGGTGGTGAATTTCCCACTTTCTCCACAACCACATCCACCTCCACTCCTGAGTGACATCTCGTGGTGGTGGCAACATAGCGGAGAATTGTCTCCAGTCTCTATACAGAATGTAGAAGCCCTAATGCCACATCACCACATATCGTGAGGGATACAAAGCAAAGACTTCACATAACGCTGGGCCGCCACACAGTTCCTACTTGCGGTTGAAGAGGACAAGCTAGTGGGCAGCCCGTATATATTGTGGATTCGGAGGAAGCGGATGGAGGGATATATTATTAGATGGGCAGGTGGGTAAGACTTGTGAGGAATGTTTCAGCTATACAAGTAGATGAAATGGATTGCTATACTATACAAGTGTAGTAAGCACGAAGCTTAGGTAAAGATAACGAGGGTGGGGAGAGTGCCAGTCATCATATATGGTACTACACGCTTTAGAGACAGTACTCACTGAAGCTCGTTCGGCGATGATGGTATACGCTTTCAGAAGTCACACGATGGTGTAATGCTGACGCGAGAATCCCTCGAGGAATTGAGATACGGTATTCCAGTAACTGGCAGGTCTGTTCGGGTAAAGTATGGTAAATCATAGCCACGAGTGGCGAACGGCACGATTCACCAGGGGGCAGTCGATCCTGGGCATTTGCACAACTGGGGAAGTATCAAAAGACTCTCGTTCTTCGTGATATGTCGTGCCCTCCGGCAGAAGCCTCGCAGCTGAACCATCGAGAGTGCTACGTGTGGTGCTCACCAGTAAATTCTTCGCTGCTGCTCTTCGTCCTTCTTCAGCAGGATCCTTGCTGACTTTCGTGCTTTAGAGCACAATCTCTGCTGCGCAACCACCCGAAGATCGTGTCAGGGGGTATCATAACTTCTCATCCTATTCTTACAAAACTATGCCAAAGTGTCCTTTTTGGAACACTGCTCGAGTAACGCCCAAATGCTCAAATCCTGTTGTTCAAACGCAAATGCTGTCGGTAGATCTCATACTCGTCATCGCCGATCCTGGCATCGTTCGTCGCGTCTATCCCTGCCACGGCTTGGATCTGCAGGTCGTGCTGGCTGTGCGAGGCGGTCTTCCGGACGCTCGTAGTAGGCAGCAGGCTTGTCTTGTTGTTGTTGTTGTTGTTGTTGTTGTTGTTGTTGTTGTTGTTGTTGTTGTTGTTGTTGTTGTTGTTGACCTGCGTATCGTGGCTCCGTCAGATACCGCATTGGTGGCAGCTGAGGTCTATCGAGTGGGGGTGGAGGACGATCCGAAGACCCATAAGGAGCCATGTATTCGTTTCCATATTCGGGAGGCTGTCTTTGAAATTCTGCAATACCTGGCAAATACCCTTGGGGTACTGCCACGCATTCGCCATAGCCACTCATGGGAACATCTGGTCGCAGTGGAGGAGCCATGGAATTTAATCGAGCTGGCTGCGCAGTCGAAGGATCCGCTGGATAAGACGCATACGGATGTCGTAATGATGGTGGTGGATATTCAGAGTGGAAAGATTGTGTTGTAGGAGCAGGAAGTGTATCGTGCTCAGACACTGGCGTGGCAGCGGATGAGAACATCGTCGCTCCTGCCAGCTTTGCTATCTCTTCCTGACCTATTTCCCAGTGTCGTGCTTCCACTGCGCGCCACGGCATCTGCATCTCTTTCGCGACCTTTTCCCACATGTCCTTCTTGAAGCTGCCACCTTGTCAGTGAATTGATCGATAACTTCAGCATCCTCTTCGCAGTGGGAAGAGTGAGAGAGGGTCTCAAAGATCTTACCGATCGTATAGTCGAGCCATCTTAGCATCACGCTCTCTGTTCCACTCAGCTTTGCGTTCGAGAAAGTTCTGGTAATGCAGTCGACAACTAATTGCGCTACGGCCTGGCAAACGCTTCGAGATCTCCTCCCATTTAATGTTTTCACCTCTCAGCAGAATCAAAAGTTGATCCTCAGCAGAGCTCCATTTGCTCTGCTTCTTCGCTGGCTGCTCGAGGGAGGGGTCACCGACCAACGCTCTTTTTTGCGACGAGGATGGAGATTCAAGACGATCTAGTGGTCTCTGACCTGAAGCGCTCGGTGCGTATGTAGAGTATCCATACTGCTCAACATCTCGCGAAGACTGAGCTTCACCATATTGGTACGACGGTGAAGTCGATTGGTAGTTTACTGCTGCCGGTGGTGGCGCACCTCGCGGTTGACTTGACAATGCATAAGCTGTCAAGCTGCTGCTGCGGAATCGACTTTGTGATTCGCCGGATTCGGAAGCTGAAGGCCGACGGGTCGATGGCGAGTTTGACCCTCGCTGGTCAATGATGCGTGAGATGTCCACGGCGACGGTGGTGTTATTGATCAAGGGGATCTTGCGTTCAGTGAGACGTGAGCTGAAGACTGTACGACGTCCAACCAGTACAGCAATCTTTGAGGAGCAAGGTGGTCGAGATTTGAAATGGAGGTAGGTGTATCGCAAGAGTGGGTATCTTGCTTGTCAATCATATGTCTGATTGTGCGTGGTATCGGTCTAATTGTTGTTGTACTTGAGTCAGTAGTGACCTTGAAACCTGGTTGAAACTGAGAACGTGATCATGAGTCGTGGCACTACCTAGCCAACAACATCCCCTCTACCACGTTTAACTATACCACCTCAAGATTCAACTATTATTCTCTTTCTTATAGTGTCTGTATTGCCACGGCCACAACTTATAACTTGTCTCATCTGCGTCCAGTTTCATACTTGAGCCATCAGGGAGCAATAGCGAACCACTGCGTAACACGCAATCCTCTGAAGCTGACAGCCAGGATATGCCGCCCGACCACACATAGCAATTATGTTCGTCCCCACGATAAAGACAGAGATGCTGACCTACCAAAAAGATTGAGCGCGACAGACAGGAGCCTGCAACAAAGTGGAAACAACAAAGCAACAGTGAGCACACTGAGGTCGAATCATTCAGACTACTTTGTCCCCAGTAATTGAAAGATGCCCGGATTCCTGATGTCAAATAGTGGCGGTCAAGATGCTGTGTTACAATGGTCAGAAGTCGTGTGCGAGGCAGTGCCCAAGAAGAATGTTTGCTACTGTTTGGTGTGAAAGTTTGACTGAGCTTTTCACATTGTCAACCAGATCCTCAGCAAGGTTAGCAGAGGGATCACTGGAAGCTATATTCGATCATGACCCAGGATCAACAGTGCTGTAAGGTTTGAGCGTGGAAGCCGCACCAACATCTGGGAAGAACCATTCTTGGCGCAAGCGACTTAGTATGACAAACGACGAACGCCATCGGCACGACAGGACACCGAACGTTCTTCTCTTGCTTCTTCAGCATGGGCGACGGCGAATTGCCATTTCGACGATACAGGAAGCTCTCAAGGAAGTCGAACTAGAAACAACCTTGAAGCCAGCCACAGCCGCATTAGGCCAGGATCAGAACCAGAACCAGATCAGCGAGTGCCGCGTTTGGCTTCGGCCAGCGATCACGACGCCGGCTCTGCTCTGACTATGACTTGCCGTCCAGTGCTGCGAGAAAGCAGGCCAATAAGGGCGCAGCCTGCATAACGATGTGCTTTGCAGATGTGGAGAATTTCACGAGGCATCAAAAAACTGAAACACCGTCATCAAAGATTATTTTACCACGAGTTCGACGACGTCCATCTTTTTTAAATCTCCACCCTGGTTGATGTCACTCAGATTACCTGTCTCTGGAAACAAGATGCGGCGGGGCGTTTTGACACGCGGCTACAGCGTGGAACATTCACCTATCCCCCCAATGAGGTGGCGCAAACCAAGACTTTCTGCCATCGCCAAAATCATTCCCAGATGTCCCAGACCCTCGATACTACTCGTGCAGACGGCGCTGGCTCCATGCCTGCATAGCTTTCCAAGTGCACGCCTGCTTGCAGCAGAAGATCAGTTGCCTTCGAATAGTGACATTCCGAAGCGTCAGCAGTGCCAAGTCATGTCGGAATGCCCTACGAAGTTTCTGCCGTCGATGTCGGCGGCTTACCGTACCCACCCGCAGTTCTGCCCGTTCCAGCTAACACACTTTCCTGGTGTCCGATACTCGAAACTCTGTACTCCTGCGGCTCTGAAACGCCATCATTTTGGTGCCTGAACGACGGCCTTTCAGGATCGCGAGACTGTCTTTGCCAAGCCTACAGTTTGGCCAGTTCGGTGCAGTCGTGGAAGCGCTTCCTAAAGAGAGCCCAAACACTGTTTCCTTTCTCTACGCAATAGTTCGTCATGCTGCATATAACACTACTATGAGTCCACAGTATAGATCTCTGACGGTCTCGAATATGCTACATCCACCAGGAGGGGACAACATGGCCCAGACTGCAGTGTGACGGGAGCCTGCATAAGGAGATCGTACTCGGAGCTCCATGAGATTCGGAACCCCCAAAGTTAAGCTTGGCCGTTGTGCCGCCGATGTTTCTGTTGTAACACACGACGATGATCCCACACACTATCTATTTTATCCGGATGCCTTCCTTCGGTCCTGTGGGACTTTCTGAAATCTTGAAGAGTCAAGTCTCTAGACATATACTCGATGTCTAAATCTGTCTCTCTCTCTCACTCTCCATGCTACAACAGGTCGAGACTATGTGACTTGAGCATGTCAGAAATGCCCAACATACAACCACGACGCTCTGTATACTTGCACGACATTAGATTTCCGTACCTGTGCCAGAAGCTGAGGCCCGGCCATGAAACCGCCCTGTCAATGTTTGCCTGGTCGGCCTGACTAGGCCACAGCTAATTGTGTCGTTCGGGTAGACATCCGAAGATCAAGCGAATCAGACGTCGATCCGACCTAAAATGTCTCGCTAGCCAGGCGAACCTGACGTCATTTCATCCCAAATTTATTATTGCATGCAAAGGGCTTCATCTCGAGATTATTACGCGCGCCCATTACCAGGTTCATACAGCAATTCAACGCTGGGCCCCACGCGGCGTCATTCATCTTAAGCAGCACCTCAAAGCTCAAATTCCTTCTTGGCCCGTCTGAACTTCGGGGGAGCTGATCAAGCTAGTCTCTCAGCTGCTGATCGTCAACACGGAACACCATGCACCAGTTAAACGATCATTCCTGGCAGCTCAATCTGCCAAGACCAGGACTATATCCGATAACGCGTAGATCCGGAATAGCTTCCGCAAGCCAAAACTTGCAACATCAAATCGACTCGACTGCTGCGTGGCTATTGCAATTCGAACCTGGCACCATGGCACTCCAGACTGCAGTCGATGTCCCCCTCAACATCACCTCCGAGAACTCTCGATCCGAACGCAGAATCACTCCAGCCTGGACCATCGCCCAGTTAAAGGGCCGGCTCGAGCCTATCACCGGCATACCCGCATCATCACAACGTCTCACCCTAAGACTTGGTGGCTCGCAGGCTCCGATCGACGTCAGTGCTGCGGATGAAGAGGCGACGCAATTGGCTAGCTTTCTGCTGCAAGCGTATGCTGAATTGAATGTATGTATCGATGATCTGCGTGTGGTTTGCTCTTCGGTTTCGGCTCGTTTCATCTCAGTTCTAGACCATGCTCGTTGGTTTGTGTTACTTGTGTTGTGGACTATCTTGGAGGAATATTGCTTTTGTACGATCACCGTCTATCATCTTTTCAGATCGAGAATTATCTACCCTCCAGATCTCCAGCATGTTCAGGATGCTCTGATTAGACAACTTATCCTCGAAGTCATCTCCGATGCCCACCGTGATATGACACCTGTGGAGAAGCATCGGGCGTAGTGATCGAGCCCATGAAGTCAACAGTCCTTGGTGTGCTCAGTTTCCAGGACGCCGGGTGACTCAGTAAGGTTGCTCACCTATGAGCGCTGTGAAAATTCAAACATATTCTCGCGACAATTAACACAGCCTTTGATACCTGCTTGAATATCTTCAGCGACGGCATGGTCATACTACATCCGCCATCTTGCCGAGATGCTATGGCATTGGTGTTGCTGTTGAATAAATCGAGCATTGTTACGATCCCCAAAGATACTGAACGACGACATGCGTGGTCCACATCGTCGAACGTCGCGGCTTCACCACTGCATGATGTGGATGAAACCTGTGAGAGAAACAACCATCATCCTGCTTTGATGCTCGTGCTCATGAAATCGTGATCACAACCTATCCACGCAGGCTCACCACCACCACCACCACCAAATCACCTCAACCATGCCTCAAATTCAAACACCTCCAGCACACCTCGGCCAATTCCCACGCTCTCAATCTGCCTCCTCACTTCCCTCCTCGTCCTACCCAACCCCCAACTAACGCCCTCTACCCTATCTCCAGGTCACCGACACCCGCCCCACCCACCTCCGCGCCTCCCAGAACTACACCGATGTCTCCCTCGTCGACAAATACGTCATGCCCGCCGACGTCTACTCCAGCCTGACCTCCAACACCGTCCTCTCCTATAAACGGACCCATCACCTCGGCCGCTTCGACCCCTCCGCCCCTGACACCCTCGCCGCCACAGCTGCCCTGTATGATCGCGAGATCGAGGAACGGCACATCACCGTGGGCGCGAGGTGTCGACTTCTGCCCGCACACGGAGGAGGGAGTGGGGACGATAGCGGCAGCGACCGCCGCGGCGAAGTCGCGTTCGTGGGAAACGTGGAGGGGCTACCGGGCGTGGGGCCTTGGGTTGGCGTGAGGTTGGATGAGCCGACGGGGAAGAATGAGGGAGAGGTTGGGGGAAAGAGGTATTTTGAGGCGGAGGGGAGGAATAGGGGCGTTTTTGTCAGGCCGGAGAGGGTGGAGGTCGGGCAGTTTGAGGTCGTGGATGAGTTCGCGGAGGAGATGGAGGAGATTTGAAGGAGTGGAGGAGGGAAGGGGTGTGCTTGGTGAGTAGGGAGGACGGCGGGCAAGGTGATTGAAGAACGGGGGCAGGGAGGAGGGGAGGTGTAGATGTGGATGATTTATAAAAGTGATACGATGGGTTGTGGTCACTAAAAGGGGACCTAAACGAGGATGAACGATACATGGGCAACGAGCACAGTGATAGCCGAAGTCTGACGTGAAGCAGGGAAGTCAAGAGTAGTCAAAGAACTGCCATGATGATTCACCCCTTTCCCGGAGCCGCTCGCATATGAGCATATGAGCACTACCAAATGTCAGTCACTTCAGCCATCATTGTTGGAGAGCCGCAGGACAGTCTCTTGCACCACTGACTTGACAAACTCGACGATAAAGTCTCATCCGAACCAACTATACCAGCGGTTTTCATTGATACTTTACGGCAGCTCACTGCGTCTTGGTATTGCGTTCCTCCCACCTCCTCAATGCTATAGTTCGTCGTAGTGCCAAAGTCCACGAACTCAACTACATCTGCTCAGATCTCGGCCCGACCTTGCCTTCTCTACGGTATCCAACACCATCTTGGCTGCCACAAATGACGTGTCTTCGATGCCAACACTACAGTTCCCTGCAATGCGATGCGCAGAACCATAGCCAAGCTCGATGCCGACAGCCGTGCCGAACTTGCGGTCCTCCCGCTTCTCCTGGAGATATCACCCCGAATGTGTAATTAGCGTGGGGGTTTCAGCTGAGCTGCTGAGCTGAAGTGACCTCGAAGTGACCCGAGTCACACGGCCCGGGTCAGCATGGGCACGACTCGCGGGCTCCCAAATGTCTAATCAGCTCTTCCTAGCGAATGGATTTCAGAGAGTTTGGCACAGAAAGGAAGCCGAGCGGGCGTCACAGGAACGAGTTAGAGCGCCGTGGGGTGGTGCAGTGGTTGGTGCAGAAGCCAATATTCGAGTCAGGGAATGACTCGTTCTGTCTGTGACGACTGATTCAGTATTACGGCGATGACCCCGCCCCCGTTTGCGATGCGGATATGGGGATCGCTGTGAACTGAGTCAACATGGAGTGAACGGTGGAGGTAGCGAATTCTGTGACCGTTGTGGAGGAGGCATGATGCATAATACATAAAGTATTCAAGTGTTTTGTGGAAGTCGGTCCTTTGTCGGCTCGACTGAGGCAGGGGAAACGCGGGTCCATGATCGCAGTCATGGTCATGAGCTACGAGCCTACGAGTCTACGATCCTACGATCCTACGAGCCTACGAGCCTACGACGCAGATGTCGAGAACTGGACGAGAAAGAACCTGACTCGAAATGCACATGGGCAACGGAGTCTCGAATTGTAGCATGATCCGGTCTGGATATTTACGCTAAATTGTGATATAGAAGCCGTTTGGGCCATAGACTACGATGCGATAAGCGATAAGTGACTCGAAAAAGGCACAGACAACAAGGTCTCCGGAAATCTAAGCGTAGGAATTTGTGATGTGAACTTCAGAACGACTCGGTCGTCTGAACACCGATATCGAGCTTCGGATTTCCGTTCATCGCGGTCATCTTTCTTTCTTTTAGAACGGTTGATGTAAACGTATTCGTCAGCGCTAATAGCCGCAGTATGACAAGGATGGTGTGTCGGTCTCAGGTACGATGCACATTAGCGGATGCGTGCGATGGTGTTTTCTCGGCATTTCCGACCGAGGTCCAGTACCGAATATCTGCCATGACCTGGACGTAGAGCTTCCGGACAGGCTGAATCGCGGCTGGAAGAGCGGCTATGGACAGTCCAGGCATGAGGTATCTTTGAGTCTGACATGGCTGAGGATCGGGCTGAGAGTGTCCGTCATGCTTAAGACACAAACCTCAGGAGGCTGAGGTGGCTGGCAAGCGGACTGAGCCAGCCCGGATCCTACAAGTGACAGGCATGGAAGATCTCGAGCAATGACATAGCCAAAGGACTGGCGCAACATAGGCCGGCGACCTTGAAAATGGAGGAGGACCTCGATCGTCATGCTCAGCGTCGTCGCTGTGAAAGTCGTCTTATTCCTTTTTTTCAAGAGCGACACTCCAGCTCTACCCACGACTCAAGATAGCCCACCAGTTATCCCTCTCGTAGCCAGACTCGACTACAACACCGCCTGCCTGAACAATATCTGCCTCAAGCTCACCGCCTTTGTAGAGGTGATAGTAACGATGAAATGTCCTATCTCCTGTTGGTTTGTCGTCCGAGTCCGAAGCCTGTGCTTGTTCGCCCGGCGCAGAGGTGTCAGCTGATGTCCTCGATTGTGTTGTGTCCTTGGACTTCTGTCTTTTCTGCGATTTTGCTTGACCGATCTTCATCACCCAGGGTACCATCACGTCTTGATCATGGCCTGTATCCCAACCTCTTCGGCTGTCTTTCTGCTCCAGTGCCCAGACGAATATTAGAGCACGACCATCTGATATCAGTGTCTCCAGCAGAGCTTTGACGGCTTGCACACGACGGACTGGGGTCGATAAGTGGTGAATCACTGCTATCGAGATTGCAAAGTCGAAAGAGTGTCGGGGATGCGGGAGGTCTAGACTGTCTGCAACTATGGCATCGTGCGGGTCATGTTGTTTCGCGAACTGAATGAGGTTGTCGGACCTGTGTCAGAGTGATATGTATGAGCAGTGTCCTCGAGGTCATGCAGACGAATATTACCTATCGGATGCGACAATGAAGACATTGCGATTAACAGTCAAGTATTTGCCATTACCGCAACCAGCATCAATGCCTATCGAGCCTGATGGTCGCTCATGGAGAAATCGCTCTACTACTGGCCATGGCTTTGTAGAAATCAGTATACTGGTCAGATGCCTGGCCTTTCTGGCTTGACGCACACCTTGTATCGCGTCGAGGAAAAATGTGATGCGATCTGGTTGTAGACTGTGTGAACATGCTCAGCTTCGTAGCTCGACGCATTGGCCTCATTCTCTGCCATTGTGACCGCTAGCAGGTTCCACTACCATCAGGGCTTTTTCTTTGAAGCCATGAGAAAAGCAAGAGAGGTTACATTGAATCGAGACCACGATAAGGATAAGGTCTTTTTATTCGGCACGTGACGTACAGCAGCATTATTTCATGGACTCGGGCTCGTACAACAGCATTTGACATCCCCATCCTCTTCATTAATCACTATATCCTGTTTCCTCACGAGGTCGAGAGACCATACTCGAGAACAATCTCTGCTGTGCAGCTGTTGCCATCAGAAACAATTGCGTCCATGTCTAGCACGAGATATCAGTTGAAAGCGACGCCTCGCTTTCACAGAAATCATATCATCTTCTCGTAAAGCCGTGGGTTGTGGCATCCGGAATACCTATATTAGACTGTGAACCATACACTATCTCGAGGGTTCGAATCGGCAGCCGTGCCTTGAGTTCGTCTTTGATAATCTGAGTACCTTCCGAAGGCACATCAGCTGTACGATACCAACCTAATGTCGACTACATCAATAGTCAGAACCAAAGCTGGAAAACTCGAACATGTCAAGGGCGCAAAGGTCATGAAAGCTACAGATCACTCGAAATGGCATCGTCAACAAGAAAGGCATGGTTTGTCGACGTCGTCTCCAATTAGACCAGCTGTTGGCAGTGCTTTGAACGGCACTAAGCCTTATTCGCCATCGTCGGAGAAACAAAGGAAGAGTTTTTCCGAGGATGAGGTAGAGGACTCGCCTCAGCAGCCAACGATACAGAAAGAATTCGGTATTGCGAGTGCTGATGCATTGCGAAAATTGCTTGCCGACCCGATCGTGTTCCGCCATGCAAGCAATCTTACACTCAAAGACGAGCAGCGGACGAAAACACGAATCAGACGACCTCAAAATGGGTTGTCTGACGAGCACAGACTTCGTCAAAAGCATACCAGCCTGATCACGAAAACATGGCCACGTCTGCAAGCACAAAGCACGAGTGTTACGGCAGACGCAAAGTCTGCAAGGCCGCTCGGCCTGGACAACCCACACAACTTCTGCTACCGGAGATCAGTCCTTCAAGCCTTTCTCCACCTCCCCGTCCTCTCCAACTGGCTGCAGCA
>Ga0058702_10000890_pt1 | contig 11678 bp, 14 predicted proteins | sample AgamicOrSfe_FD_83781 | JGI IMG/M metagenome (GOLD analysis project Ga0058702, IMG submission 83781) | Agave microbial communities from Guanajuato, Mexico - Or.Sf.e | ecosystem: Host-associated > Plants > Phyllosphere > Phylloplane/Leaf | place: Guanajuato, Mexico | collected 2012-05-30
ACATACCACATACCACATACCACATACCACATACCACATACCACATACCACATACCACATACCGGCACATAATGTCATATTCGTGGTTTCATAAGTCGTAATATCGCAGGCTATGCTATGCTATGCATTGTGACAACGCTACATACAGGAGAAGGCCGCGACGATGGCGACATATACCACGTCGTCTTCCCGCCAATTTCAATTCCATCGGACATCCACTAGAGTCTATACATCCTCTTCTTCCTCCTACCCCACCAGCTTCTGCTTCAGCCCCACGACCCTCTCGAATATTGTGACAGGCACTAGGCTCCCGCTTTCTCGAACCACGGTGCCGTCAATTCCTTCTTGAGACTCAGGCTTACCATCCAGAGTATCTCTGAAGACAATTCCTCCTGAATCTCCTCATATGTTCCTCCGCCTCGGATTCAGACCCTTCGACATCCTCTCTCTCAGTATCAGCCTGCTCCTTCATTCGTCGTCTAGTCATCGTTGTGTGATGAATAGCGTCGTTTAAGCGACTGAAACCGTTGTCCAGCGCTATACCTATACTCGTGAAGACCTCCTTCGCAACTACAGCAGGCAGGAAGGGAGGCAAAGCTGTGGTAGTATGGCGCAAGCTGTAAGCTGGAAAGTCGATTTCAAACTTGGTTACTTTCTGACCACGCTGCATGGCACTCTGCGTGGCACGTATCAGTTTGAAGCAGGTAGGACAGCTGCGTTTGGTCATGCTCAAGCTGAATTTGGAGATGCGAAAGGAGCGGATGGTGGCATCGGAGATGTCGAGGACGTCCTTTATATCGGTGGCGCGAACACGTAGCTTGTTGAGTAGGACTAGTGATAGCAAGATTGCCTCAAAGTGGTACGCGCAGGTCGAGGCTATCGAGCTCGAACTGGTCTTTCTGTGAGACGGGTCCGATGCATTGACAATGTTGAACCACTTGTAAAACCAGATCTTGTTTTGCAGAGTTGGCGAGGCCTCGTCAATGAGCTTCTCAAGTCCAGCCATCTTGCCATCATCAATTTGAGGCTCGACATTGAGCACACGAATCTTCAACCTGCAAAGCATGTCCTTGGCCGCAGTCTTCTGAAACCTCGCATTATCCCAAAAATAGCAAATGCTCGTATGATGCGCACTAGCAACTTTGAGCCACTGCAGCGCTTCATCAGCCCATTCCCTTTCGTAGTCCCGGAGCTCACTCTCCAGCTCAGGATCATACTCGAGATTCTCGGTCTCGTCTAAGTCTTCTTTCACTTTCCCATCAATCCCAGGAGCTGTAGACTCGTTATGGAGGTCGCCATCTGGCACGCCAGGACCCCAGACCTTTTCGTCAAGCTGCACGTCCTCTGTAGGCTTTTTGCGTTCAGCGCTAACACTAGACTTCGCGTCCGGGTGATTCCGTTGTATGAACTTCAAATGATTCGAAAGTGCATCCTCGTAGTTCGAGACGAGCTCAGCAAGTGCCGCGCACCAGCTCACAGCATACAAAATAGTATAATGCGGATCCTTTACGAGTTTCTCCTCGTGCTGCTCCTCCTGATCTGCTGGACTGACGCGTTTCGAGACTTTCTTGACCTTGAATTGCTTCAGTGCTTGCAGTGACGCCAATGTACCACGTAGGACGGCGGTGAGTAGCTTGTGGAAGATCCGAGCTTCCTGATCAGATGTGTAGCTTTGCAGTTGTGTCCATTCCTCGTCAGTGGGAAGATCGAGTGGTGGCACATCAGCAGGTTTAAGCTTCACGGCACCCTCCAGCGTCTCCCTCAGTCGTATTCTGCTCCGTGGCAGCGCTACTTTAAGGTCCGGAGTAAGTGAACGATTGGGCAAATCCACGTCTTCGATGACCGTCCAAAAATTGCGCGTTTCCTGCCGTAACCGTGCATGCATCCCGCTGGCAGCCGTATACGTGATATAGTAGCTGAGCCTGATTTGCGCCTTCGGCAGCGTTTTCTTATCGGCCTCGAAGAGATTGATCAACAGTGCTTGCACGATATGAACGTGAGTAGTGAAGGGGAGGGCCTCATGTCCCATTTCCTGGCTATGGAGCCAGCTGAGGAAGTGTAGTGGCGGAAGTTCGGCGCCTGTGCCATCGTCGAGCGTGATTCTCATTGGTGCATTGGGCTGATCCTGGAGAGTGCCGTGGATAGGCACGTTTGTAGCCAAGATGACTTCCGTCCTGGTAGCTGTGTACTTGGTCGGCATGATTGCCAGGACTTCATTGCTACGTCGTGGTAGCAGCATTGCAAGATGTGTGGCGAGTACCTTCACGACGTCGACTCGCGGACGACGACCACCATAGTAAGGTAACTTGTGTGGTAGGTCGTCTAGAAAAGGGTTACGGTGCGCCTGTACCTCCGACTCCAGATATGAAAGAGCCTGTGTAGCTGCTCGAGCTCCGAGAAGATCTGAGTGGGATGGAAACGTGATGGTCGTGCGTGGGGCTGGCATTGTCGATTGTGTGGATTGTCGTAGTGTCTGGTGAGTTGAAGGTGAATATCTTTATAAATAGTTTCATAGTCCTCTTACGCTCAGACTTGCTGTAGGAATGACGCTTTGGTCTGGAAAAGTCTATGCGGGAAGAGTACCGTAATATGCTAAGTAGCCTTGGAGAAGTGTTATGTAGGTCTCGTCCTAAACTTAGGTGAGAGTCAGAAGCGACGTTCCGAAGGGTGTGAGTTTAGGTCTGGAGAGTTGACGTGAGGTCAATAAGCGATACTTTTTGGCTCTGTAATTCTGTACAAACACTGCCTGACAACCAGTACCATGCACCCATCATCTCATTCCTTCTTCGGCGTCCCATACGGACTATACCCACCGCCACCACCGTCAAACCCTCCATACGCACCTCCCATCTGGGGATGACTAATACCATAGCTCAAGCTCCTCGTGTGCCCGCCTCCATTGCCATTAAACTCTCCTCCTTCTGCTTCCGAACCCCTCTTCTCCTCTTTCCCAATGATTCCCACACTCCCCCTTCTCCTTCCCTTTCTCGCGACTTCACTACCCCACTCGCCCAGACTGACTAGCCAGCCCCCGGCCACTAACACTCCTGCAATCACATTCACACATCTTATCAGCAGTCCCACAAAGCCACCCCACTCCTCCGCCACGGTCAGCAATATCGGCTCGATGTCGTACTTGAAGAAGATGCCAGGAACGCCTGCCTCAGGCACAGCATGCGATTGCTCCGTGACAGCATACTGATTCGTGTGGATCGTGTGCTTGGAATTTAGCGATTTGGGTGCAGCATCGGTGGCGAGGTGGGAAGAGGAGCGGGCGGCTGCGGCGCGTAGAGCTGGGAGAGAGTCGGGGGCGTCAGTGTAGATTGTGGGGACTATGGAGAGGTAGTATTGGTATTTCTGAAAGCGGGTTGGCGTTGTGGAGGCGGTATTGTCGAGGGGATTGTCGAGAAGGGGGAAGTAAGGACCAAAGGAGAGTTCGTTGATGTGGTGGGAGAAGTTGAAACCTGGAGTGATGTTGGTCAATGGTTGTGGCTAAAGGAAGAGCCTGTGATGGATGAGTAGTATTCCACGTACGACCATGATCAAGATGTTCCCCAAACTCCATGTACCCATGTCCTCGTGCTGTGATGTGAAAGTCTCCTTGCACCTTGTTTCCCTCCAAGCTGCCAAAGATCCTACACGCCTCATCCCTCTCATCACCGCCCCTCCGTGCCATGGGCGTACTTGGGAACTTTCTCCTTCCCTTCCTCGAGGCGCCCAAATAATCATGTACATCCTCCTCATGGCTATACTGCACCGCCTGCTCTTTCCGCCAATCATCCGCTTGATATCTCCGCCCTGGTCCCACCCATGTGCTCCATTGTGTTGTTTCCCGCTGAAGCAGCTCAGAGGCTAGGATACGGTCGCCGGACGCGTCTTGCACGTTGATGTGTAAGTCTGGACAGCGCATGGCGACGATGATGTCGAGATTCATTTGCATGTCGTGTGCGACGCCGCCTTCTACGGAGAATGTGTGGGTTGTGGTACCGGCGAGCCAGCGCGAGAGCTCGGTATAGGTGAGCCAGAAGCAGGTGAGGGAGACGAGGATGGTGAAAATGCCGCCATTGGAGGTGGAGTCTTTGAGGTAGGTCTGCTTTGTTTTCGCTGAAGGGTGGCAGGATGCAGGTTAGCTATTTGGTCCTCGATTGGGAGAACGTGAATCACAGGCTCTGCTATGCCACAAGAAGCGAGTGAGGCAGGTAGTGAGACTCACGAAACGCGTCGAAAGCCTTCACCACAGATGCACTCTTCGACTCTCCAAAATCCCCCTCATCCATCCCTCGATCATTGAAGCCATTCATAGTTGCAGCATGCAGGTCTGTGTGACTCGACAGATGCGGGGACTGTTTCAATGGACAGTTGGCGCCCCGGAGTTTCCAAAACACACGTGAAACTAGGGGTCTCCTGAACTAAGCTGGAAACAGTAAGACTGTAGGTTTCGGCTGCGACAAGGGGCGATTCCTCGATCAGACAACCACATATCTAGACATCGTAACTTAGGAGGAGCATAGGCTGAGCAAGACGGCTTATCCTGTATAGTGCGACGTGACTATACAGCACCCTGTATCCCAGAAACATGCAAGAAAAGACAGATGAGCACCACTCGTCGCCACCTCCTCCACGGTATGTGATCCACCCCTCCTATCTAGCTATTTCCTGTCAGCATCGTGTCGTGACTGGCGAGATACCCTCACTTCCTACGACACGTTTCATCTCTTCCCTCGGCGGTAACATCATTCTTCTTTTGCAAATATGACATCCTGGTTTTCAAGGTGCTCTCAAGGTCCACCGCTATTTTTGCGGCACGCTTCAGCATGAAGCTACGCTGCTTCTCGCTATGTCTTTCCTTCCTTGCCAGCATCATCTGTGGTATTGGTGAGGTATGCCCTCCTCTTACCGCCGCACCGCCTCTATATATGGAACGCTTCAGCATGAAGCTGGGCTGTAGTATATATCTCCTACCCAGCCTCAGCAGCATCATTCTGTCATGAAAGTAACATGTTCTCCCTGTCCACGGCACTCTTCAGCCCATGTTCGGCTGCGCCATTACATCTTTACTCCAGCCTTGTCAGCATCGTTTCCAGAAGTCGGCAAGGTCCCCGTCTCCCTGTGGCACGGTTCAGTACAAAGCCAGGCTGCTTGACTACCCCTCTTTCCTTTATTCGCCAGCTTCATTCTACGATATTTAGAATGTTTCACTCTCCTATGATCGCTCCCCGTCATTCCACAGCACACTCCAGCAACCACCAAGACTGACATACGACCAGAATTATCGTATATCAGCAGACATACTTCCATGGCGAGGAACAAGAATACGTCAGCATGCTGCCCCTAATCGAGGAGAACACGGCGGTCACCCACGTTATCCTAGCCGCAATTCACCTCAACGACTCTCCCCTCAATATCACACTAAACGACGACTACTGGCGAGATCCAAAGAATGATTTCATTTGGGCAGAAGCTGCTGTATTGCAATCCAGTGATATCAAAGTCATGGGTATGCTCGGTGGTGCAGCCAAGGGCTCCTATCTCAAACTCGATGGTGATCTAACCTCGTTTCTTGCTTACTACGAACCACTGAGGGAGATGATACAAACTACGAATCTCGACGGCCTGGATCTGGATGTGGAGGAGGATATGAGTCTTGCTGGGATCGTGCGACTCATTGATCAGTTACGGCATGACTTCGGTACCTCCTTCATCATCACGCTGGCACCAGTGGCAACGGCATTGCAAGGCGGGAAGCATCTCAGTGGCTTCGACTATGGCGAACTGGAAAAGGCAATGGGAAGGCACATCAACTGGTACAACGCGCAGTTCTATTGTGGGTGGGGCGACGTGGCAACAACGGCAGGTTATGACTTGATTATGCGACGTGGGTGGCCTGCGGAGAAGGTCGTGCTAGGTGTGACGACGAATCCAGAAGCATGTGCGGGATGGGTGCCGGATGATATACTGGAGAACACATTGGATGCGCTGCTGGTGAAGTACCGAAAGTTTGGAGGTGTCATGGGTTGGGAGTAAGTGTAATCATTGGGTGAAAGCAAGTCCAGGGCGACTGACCGCTGCTCGCAGATACTTCAACAGCATCACTGCTGCAGAACCGTATGGCTGGCCATGGAGCTGGGCGAACCTCTTGACGAGAATACTGCGACCGGAACTAGTCAAGAGTGTTACTCCAGCACAAACAACAGCACAAACGACAGCACAAGTACCAGTACACAACTAGGACAAAAGCCTGAGCAGAACCCCCTTGCGGGGGTCTTCCCAAGGTTCCTTAGACATCTGTGCTGTGACAGTGCGCGCAACGACAACTACTCGATACAGCCTCACATCCAGCCTGTCTCCATGACACCAAAACCAGTCCGGCTCTCACTTCGCGATGCGACCCACTCCCAACTCCAGTTGCACATCCAACGGATCATGTTACCTCGCTGTGAATGAGGCTGCCTTTCCAGCGATATGAAGCGCTGCGGTGTGGCAATCGATCGGATGGATCGTGAGCAAGGTGGGATTCGGACGTGGTCATGACAGGGAAGAGGCGGTGAGGGAGAGAGACAAAGAGAAAAAAGACGCATTCAATGTGTCATCGGAAATAGACGCACAGCTCAGCTCAGCATAGAGATATAACTCAGCGCAGAGATATCGAGGTCCCAGTCGGACTCAAATGTGCCAGATTGCTCAAGACCATTGCTGCAACACGATCAAGACACAGTGACAATCGGGGAAACGTCAACCACTGGATGGACTTCAGCCGATAATCAGGACTACTTTACTAGGACACAAGGCTGAGAAGAATCCTTCCAGCACTCTCCGCAGGATACTTCCAAACTTTGTGTCCAATGATTGTATTGTTCATTATGTCGGAATTTGTAAGCAGAATAAAAATGTCTAACTTCTACCAATCTCAAGACCGAAGTGCTTTTCTGGCGAAAGTGGGCAGTACGAAAGCCGCCTCGTGCACCTGCTTGTTGTAGTACTTGCAGTGCTTGTCCTCCTCAGCAGGAGTCCAACTCCTCAACGGCTTCTTGACGTCAACCTTCGGGTCCTTGCAGCAGACCATGAAGCCGATTTGACCAGATGGGTATGTTGGGATGGTGGTGAAACCGTATTCGGCGACGGGGAAGATCTCGCGGCACTCCTTCTGGAGCTTTGTGATGAGAGGAAGATGCAGCCATTGGCTTTCACCTGTGGATAGTCAGTATGGAGTTGAAGCTGGATCGTCTCGAGAGGAAACGTATACCCTGTGTGCTAATGACACCACCATCTCGGAGGGCGTCGTGTAGAAGCTGGAAGTAAGGCTTCTGGAAGAGAGCCTCTGCAGGTCCTTCTGGGTCGCTGGAGTCGGTGATGATCACATCGAAGGAGTTCTTGTAGTCTGTGGTTTGACTTGATAAGCACCTACATCTCCAGTATAGCTTCTCAGTTAGGACCATACCTGCAAGGAACTTGAATCCATCGCCAACGTGCGTCTTCACCTTAGGGTGCTGGTATGAGATGGACATGCCAGGAAGGTATTTCTTGGACAGTCTGATAACGGCTTCGTCAATGTCGCAGAGGACCGCCTCCTCGACTGATTCGTGCTTGACGACCTCACGGAGGACACCGCCGTCACCACCACCAATGACGAGGACTTTCTGGGTCGTGTCAGTCTTGTGATTACTGCAGTCAGCGAAGAGACCTGCGCACCTTTGGGTTCGGGTGGGACATCATGGCAAGATGAGTGATCATCTCCTGGTAGCTAGACGAGATCTTGAGCTTGTGGTCAATGTTCTTTCTTGCAGCTCGTCACTCACGACATCTCATCCCTCTCAGTGCATTGAATAGCGTTGTCAAGGACTAAAACTGTGCCGTAGTTGGTGGACTCGAAGACGAGGACATCCTGGGATACTGTTCAGCTATGCATTCTGTCTCTTGCATAAGGTCTCTGTGCACCTGGTACTGGGACTTCTCGTGGTGTAGGACCTCCTTAACCTTGAGAGTCATAGCCTGTCCGGGCCATTGTGTATCGGAAATCTCGCGGAACCAGCCGTCTATACCGCTGAGTGTTAGTAGGAGAATGTGTGGCGGGCCTTGCGATGTTGCCTACCCTTGATGCATGGGTGCGTGATCTCATTGCTCATATTTGCGGTGTTGTGAATAATGGGGTGCAGAGAGGAGGGCGCCTTATTGTTGTGAGTACTGGATATTTTTTGGTCAAAGTTCACATTGGCATCGGAAAGAGCTCCGTGAGCGATGACGATCTTGGTCGTCTTGTGCTCTGTGAACTTCGACACACTCACACGGCATCAGATCTCACCTCTATGGCACAGCTGTGCGCTCGGGCTATCAGCGATCTTGCCACAGCCTACACACCACACGAGCAGATCACTGCAGCCAAGCACATAAAAAATGCATTAGTCGGACACCCTACGAACAAAGAGGCATTCGTCCGACATGGCTTGGTAGACACTTTAGTCCAGTTACTCTCCACATATCCAAGAGATGGGACGAAACAAAGACATGGAACAAATCTTTTCGAAGAGGAGGAGGTGATAATTGAGGCACTGGTGTTGTTGCGGAGTATAGTCAAAGGTCCAACTTGACGACCTTGCTGAAAGGAAGACACTAATCAGAGCTAGGTGGTCCTGCATTCGTCCCTCCTGTTCTAGCAAGTCCAGTCATTGCATCTCTACAAGATCTTCTTTCCCCAACACAAAATCATTACGCAGTCGTCTCTGCCAATCTGCGGTTGCTACACGAGTTGGCGTCCTCGTCACCGTATACCAATCCAGCGGCTGAGCCATTCTATCAGTCAGCTGTAGTGGGAGATTTTTACTCACAGACTAGCCTGGGAATCTTTGCGCAGATCTTGGCACAAAACAGTGCGTCTTCTGTTATAGCACAGGAACAAGTGTCTTTGCTCTGCGGCTTCATCAAAAGTACATGTCGAGCAGATGAACAACGGGCTGCAATTGTTGCTGCGGGTATATTGGATCTGCTCGCGGCCAAAGTGGCCTTATGTCATCTGAGATGGGTCGAATCAGCGCGTGCTGCAAGAATAGTTGGGCAATCACTTCCTGCACCATCTGACAGCTCGTTACACGACATATATGGAGCGGTGGAGGCGATAATCTCCGGTTCACAGTATCGAGCATCTCGATTTCTTGTGTCACCCGCTATGGGCAAAACCTTCCCCCGACACAGACCGCAACCACTCCATGATCTGGCGCTAGTACAGGACAAAGGACTGCTTCAGGCAGCTTTTACTAGCCCGCTTGAGTACACATTGCCCAGAGTCCATCCAGTATACTGGAAAGATACTCGCACGTTCAGCAAGATCTTCCCATCTCTTGGTTCCGTGAAAGTTCCCAGAACGCCAATACCATTCGACCTACTTCCCACATTACCTGAATACACAACACATACAGCTTCTCCTGGTTCAGCTCCCCTCGATGAAAGCTCATTCATACCATGGCTACTGGAGAGCTTTCGACTAGAGACTGGCACATCGAAGTTACCGTCGTGTAGCCTTTTAGCATGCTTGACAAAAGAGCGACAGACAAGTCCAAGTAGAGATCGGATGATCTCATCGTTGGTCCTTCCAGTGCTCAGGACCATGTTGGAAGATGCATCAAGACCACTCCCACAGAAGAGTCCTGCACATCGCGTGCAAGAGCGTAGGACAATACAACAGCAGGTGCCAATATTATTGGCGACATTCATCAAGGATAGTGCATTCTTGAGGAAAGTGGCAGTAGATATTGGTGCTGTGAAGTGGGCTTCACAATTACTCAAGCAGAGCTTCGAGCCCATATTAGTTGGGCAACATGTGTGGCCAGCAGTGGTAACAAAGACTGAAGATACAGCTATGGTCGACGAGACCTCGGCGACAACGCGAACGGGCATACCGGGATTAGCGCCTGAAGTAGTGCATGCAATGCGATGTCGAGAGGCTGCCTTGAAAATAATTGCAGCAATAGCTGAGGAGAATGATGACAAGGACAAATATCGGAAGCAAATCCTCGCTGATGCTCAGACCAGTGGGCTCATAGTAGACTCACTGATACCATTCGATGCAGAGATCTATGCAGGCTTGGACACGCGGAAGGGAGAGAAGATCCAGCCGAAATTGATCGGGAACGACGCTGCTGTTCTCGTTGCAGCTTGCGATTCTTTGAGAATGTTTGCAAGATCAGTAACTCTGCTTCGAACGAACCTTCTCGATACTGGAATGGCCAAGCCTTTGATCAGCCTCCTCAAGCACGGAAATGCAGAAGTCAGACGTCGAGCATTGGACGTGTGTGTAAACTTGGCCAACGAGTTCTGTCCCATGCGAGAGGTAAGCAAACTCATAAATTGAGAGTATCGAGCTAACAATAACAAACTAGGAACTTGTGAGCCCAGAGATAATCAAGGAATTCTGCAATCATACACACTCCACCGACATCAATATTCGACGGATATCACTCATGATACTCAAGAACCTGTGCAACAAGGCGCCAAAGACTGTCAAGGAGCTCTGCATCAAAGAGATCGGACTGGATTGGCTTATGCAGATCATGCGTGGCTCTCAGTATGCTCAAAGATCAGGACCCTCGCTCACCATGGGTGGTAATGCAGCCGGTGAGCGAGTAGACATTCTCAACGCAGAAATGGACACTAGAATGGACAACCAATCACATCAATGTACAGAGTCGAGCAGACATGATGAGGAATACACAGTCAGCGACTCTATAATAGCACACCTGTCATTCTTGACGTTTGACCTCTCAACCATAGCCCCTCAATACCGATCATATCTCAAACGTCTACAAGAGCATGCCCAAAACATTGAGGCATCAGAAGCATACGCCAAAGAACTTGAGATGCAAGCAGGTGGATTTGACTTTATTCGAAACCTCACATTCGGCGACGATAATGCGCAGATGATCGACTTGCTTTTCGAACAGTTTGGAACCAGGAACTTCTTCGATCTTCTCAACAGCAAACTTCAATCACCAGCAGAGCCAGCACTTCTCGGCCCTTCAGCTAGAGCACCGGCACCACACCCAACCTGTACCGCTATGGAAGCTTCAGCGATGCGTCAACTCACAGTAGCAGTCATCCTCGTCATTGTACACATCGCCGCTGGCACATCTACACATCGCAACCTGCTTGTAGACCCACGTCACATACTCCTTTCCATGCTGCCACTAGCGACACACTCCGACCCCGAGATCCGCCGCGGAGTCGTCTGGACCATAATAAATCTAACATACATCGACGACCGCGACGAGGAGTATGGCGCCAAGATCCGCGTGCGCGAACTTGTCGCCATGGGCTGGGACGCCCGGCTGACAGAGCTGAAGGAGAACGACGACGCACAGGATATCAGGGAGCGAGCGTCTACGGCAGTGGAACAGCTGAGTGCGATACAGAGTGGGAGAGGGTATGATGGTGGAGGTGGTGGAGTGCAGATGCATCAGCATAGACGAGGGGGAAGTGCTAGTAGCATGAGTTTCGCAAATGCTGTGTTGGGGATCGGGGCTTCGAGGTTTGGTGGGAGGAGGGGTGATGGGGACTGAGAGGGAAGTGTTGGTATGAATGATGATAGTGATGTGCTCATGAAGACCAAGACGCGGAGTCTTTGCATGGATACAATACGGTGCTCATCGGAGATCAAGCACGGCATGGGAGGATCATGTACAGTATACAAT
>Ga0058702_10000891_pt1 | contig 11676 bp, 12 predicted proteins | sample AgamicOrSfe_FD_83781 | JGI IMG/M metagenome (GOLD analysis project Ga0058702, IMG submission 83781) | Agave microbial communities from Guanajuato, Mexico - Or.Sf.e | ecosystem: Host-associated > Plants > Phyllosphere > Phylloplane/Leaf | place: Guanajuato, Mexico | collected 2012-05-30
CTTCAAACCAGTCTTTAGTCTTCCAATCTGTCGCTGCATCATTCTGCCACGAGAATCCAGTCACTGCCACAACGATCCCAATCACGGCCACCCCCACAAGCGCAAAGAATTTGAAGAACAAGAAAAAGTCAGCGGATCCTGCCGCTAGTCGTGTCGAAACAGTATTCAGCAGCGTGACCAGCACGAGCCCTGCAATAGCCACGCCTTTGCTAACCAGCAGACTGACTTGATCAGCTTCGGCGCCTGTGAAAGCGCGGATGATGTATTCGCCCATAATGATGGCGATGATTGCGGCAGAGCCTGGCTTTAGGACGCATACGGCACACCAGCTGTATAGAAAACCAGCAAGTTCTCCAAAGATCTTGGTCAGGTATTGCTGCGATCCTCCATTGAGCGGGATGGCGTTCCCCAATTCCGCATAGCTTGATGCCCCAGTCCAGGCCAGTAGTCCAGCTACCATCCAGACAATAAGTGAAGCACCCGGACTTCCTGCATTCACGTTGACCTGGCTTGGGGCAGAAAAGATACCAGAACCTATTATCAGTCCTATGACAAGTGAGAGCCCATTGAGGAATGTCAGACTCTTGTTCTTCTCGAGTGATTGACCATCGGTGGCAGCACTAGGATGATATGAGGCACCAATGGATGTGTAGCCACCGCGATTGGCGATAGGAGAAAGTGGAGGAGCAAAATCAAAGGCGCTGGAGATGGAGTGGTTTCTAGTACCCCGCTGGGGCTGATCAGAGGTAGAGGCTATAGGGTCATCATCGTCCAAAGAAAGCTTGCGAGAAGATGGAGGTCCAGAAGGGGAGGAAGCGGAGGTGTCCTGAGAACCGCGGCGGGAAGAGCCTGGAGATGAGGATGCTAGGGAAGCAAGCTCGAGTGAGTCACGAGCATTAGTTTGACTGGGGAGAGCCCTTGCTACGCGGGACATAGTAGGGATATGGAAGTCCTCTTGTCACAGCCATTAATCTCGCGACATTGTTGTTGATTTGTTATTCTCCTGCATTGGAGAAGAGGTTCGACGTCACCAACTCATTTGTCACTTTGCACAACCCTGTCAAAAACGTCTCTTTCTCTTCTCTTCCCCCAGCCCTTCCCTCCCCTCCTCTCCCACGCTCCTCCCTCCTTCCTCGATCGATAGCAAGCACTGCTTACAGATATCTGTGTTCTTACCTAAACTTACATTGTGATAAAGCCCGAAGTTTTTTCCCACGCACTGTTATAGCTCCAGTTCTCAACCCAGACTTAGACAAGCTGAAACTGCCTGACATCTCACCACCAGTACCGCACAGTCTTCACCTCGTGACCAAAATGGCGGATCAGAGGCAGACAATACTCATCACAGGTACGTGTATTGTTGTGTCACTCTGCACGCAGCCACCAGGCAGAACCTTCCGACTAAGATCATGCGCAGGCTGCTCAATTGGCGGCATTGGGCACGCACTGGCACTTGATTTCCACTCCCGTGGCTTTCGTGTCTTTGCCACTGCCCGCAATCCTGACAGCATCTCTTCGCTCGCCGTTCTCGGCATCACCACTTTAGCGCTTGAAGTACACAAGGTCGAAAGTGTGAAGGCACTCCGAGAACAGGTCTCCTCGCTTACTGGGGGTCGCCTCGACTATTTAGTGAATAATGCCGGCTCCAACTACACAGTGCCGGCACTTGACATTGACGATGAAGAAGTTCACAACTTGTTCGAGGCGAATGTGTTCGGAGTCATGCGGATGTGCCAGACATTCATTCCGCTTTTGATTGAGGCAAAGGGTACGATTGCGCAGATTGGTAGTCTGACCGGGTCAATGCCGTATATCTTCAGTGCTGGTTACAATGCAAGCAAGGCAGCTCTACATGCTTACTCGAATACTTTGCGGACTGTAGGTAGCCCTTCTGTGAGTATTGTGTATTCATATTCTAATGACTTTTCAGGAGGTCGCACCTTTCGGCGTCAACGTGGTGCTCGTCGTTGCAGGCGGAGTGAAAAGTAACCTATCTCGCGTCCATCGCCAGCTGCCGTCGTCTTCACTGTACCAACCGGTGCAAGCAGAATATGAGAAACGTCTCATGTACAGCCAGGTAAACTCAGTGCCAGCCGAGGAGTTTGCACGACGCGTGGTACCTCAGATTCTACAGAAGAAGCGGGAGATCTGGGAAGGCAAGATGTCGTGGATAATCTACTATGTCATGAATTATGTTCCATTCGGCATGAGATTGTTGGTAAGTCATGCTCATCATGGTGGCTTCACTGACAGATTATGTTGACACATTCGCAGGATCTGTTCTTCTATAGATCTTTTGGACTCTGGAAATTGTCTGGTAAATCGAAGTCGATCTGAGCCGTGATTAAATGAATTCTAGATGAGATGCGGATAGATTGAAGAACTAAGAGCGTCATTGCTGGCAGTGCATGCATTGACCGCGGCCCCAAGTCTGACAGAGACTAGAATTTGACTTTCAGGTTACCTCGACAACCCACGTTCGCTCTTCATAAGCGGACCTATCCACTCCCTTATTTGACGCATCCTTCCACATCAGGCTCGTATTCCAGAGGCCCTTCAGATATCACTTCCAACCGCTCTGATGGCCAAATGTGCATGGCTTCGTAGTAACATCACCAGTGTGATCAATGCCCACTTGGACGTGGCTCCAGATTTGGACGATGTACGTGGCAATACTTTCTACTACCTCACAGCCTATGCTAGTACGGCTGGCTTCGAAGACCTCGAGAAACCGCCTGGCAGTCTTGATGATTTCAGGCAGCTTAGCACGGCACTCTTCAGCGAGAGCTTTTTGGAACGTCAACGACAATCTTTTGCCTGGTTGAAGGCGCAACTCTCTGCAGCACTCGTGGACGATCTCGTCGCCATGCAATCCTACAGTAGTTGGCTCGAGATACTCGTTGACACAATGTTGAACGGGAGCGTCCCAGTGGACACTAGGAGATACACAGGGCACGCTACAGGAGACACACAGACCACGCTAGAAGTCCGCCAAATCACGCTCCGTGGCAAGACTCTGAAGAAAGCCTGGAAAAACTTCATGACGGAACACGGATCTGAATACCATCTTCTCGACGACCAGGATGCTAATTGGACGCCTGATCAGACGAGTACAGCGCATTCATTCTACGGTACCACTCCTGCGCTGTATGACGATACACTATCAAGCAGTCTTCTGCATAATCTCATTGCCGTTCCTTACCATGAGCGAATGAACGATCTGGCACCCTACAAGAGGTTTCATACAGAATTCAGCGCGACTCGCGCCTTCTCATGCGCCGTGTTTAGAGCCACGATGGTTGCTACTGGAACAAGTGAAGGCTGTGCCGGACTCGAACACATGTGGCGTTGCAATGATGAAGGTTACGCCGGCATTCTAATGCTCCAATTCGCCACATCTACTCCCGCATCGGCTGGTCAGCGCGGATTTTGCGTTCCGAAGGCGATCATTGAATCTTGGAAGACGACTGTACAGCAAATAGTAAACGAGCGTCCTGCTGCACCGATGGACAGTCCAGGGTTACCCTGCTCTGAGTTATGGAATAACGAACGGCTGGCGAAACTTCATGGAGAGCAGAATACTCTCTGGCCAGATGTTGTGCATGGACCAGAGCGTGGTTTAAGATTTCTTGGGTTTGCTCCCGGACTCGTGTCGTGTGCACGTATGACCATGGGTAATACTGGACATTCGGCGTGGAGAACTGTACACTTCTCTAAAGCTGCGCATGAACATCTTAAGCAGAACCTCGTGGGCATTTATGCTATCCAGTACGTCGCAGAATCTACAAAGTACCACGCCAGGCTCATAGCCAGGCTAAAGAGTCTGAAGTACGGTCATTGAGTTGGCCAGACATGTGTTCTGTAAGCACACTTCCAGATCTCAAGCAAGTCAGACCATGGCAGAAATCGTCATCTTACGGTAGTTCAAGCTGCAAACACTCACGCAACACTTGCCGTATGCATTGTCCACAGTACAGTAAATCGGAGCAATGACGTCCAAAGCGCACCGCGGCGAGGAGAGCGCGTTCATGATATAGAAGGGTGCATGGTCTTCATTGAAAGGCATCGGAACCGAGTCACCTAGCACGTCACTAATGTTTGTCCCCTCTTCCAAGATTCAAGAACAAGCTTTTCAGCAATTCAAGGTCCGGGTTAGACTTCTTACAGTATCGACGGTCGCACACGAAAGAAGCTTTGATATCTGTCGTGCTCAGCTATCTGGTATAAAGTCCTCTGGCAGCTCCGTTCACATCTTAACACGCACTAGCTTTCGTCTTGCCATGCGATTTCATTGACAACGATATGGAAAGCCTATCTAGCACAGCGACTATCCAGTGCAGAAGCTTTGCTACGTTACGAGCTTCCAAGATTCTCAGGCCTGCTGGCAGAACTGTCTTCACAATTGCTGCTGGAAAAGATCCGATGGACCCCACACTGAGACGAAACTTGAAACAAGGTACAACAACTCGTTGTGCCGTCAGGCTCTCAGGACCTCTATCAACCACGACCTACGACCTAGATGCGGTCCTTACCCATGCCACAGCGAGTGATCGCAACACCTTCCACAGTACTCCGCTATTTATCATGCGATCTCATATTGAGGGTGCCGGGTTCCAATATGACCAAGCTCCCGTCGATTTGGCAGACTTCAGACGGATGACTGCGCTCTTGTTTACGAAGGGATACGTGGCTCGGCAAGCAGAGTCGTTCGAATGGATGGAGACGAATCTTTCGTTGGATGCTTGAAATCATATGGTTACTGAGCAGACTAACATATGGTTACTGAGCAGACTAACAAAGCCTGGCTCGGGGATGCTATCAATGTGATGTTGGAGGTCATTGATGAGAACGAGGAAGAAGAGCTGAAGGGCATTGACCTCTTCGAAGGGTAATGCAGAAGATACGACGAGGGCAGTAGGAAGACAAAGAAGAAGCTCCTCAGTCCTTGTCGATCCGCGATATCGCGAATGCTCGACGGGATACGTCTGAAATCACGGCGTCAATGAGTGCAGACGCGATTCTGTCGATGCATCACTCGAAACTTTAACTACTAGAACGGACTCATTGTCCAACGTTCGCCTTGGACATAGATTGGCGTCAAAACATTCACGTGAGACTGATGACAGTAAAATGTGAGTCCGGCATGAATAGCTCCACTTGAACAGAGTTATTCCTCGTCCTCGTTCCGCCTGCTCTGAACTCTTTCCCGATCTTTCTCGATCAACGCTTGAATACCTCCAACATTCTTCTTTCCTTTCGTTTCTTCCTTTGTTCATCCCGTTTTCTTCCTTCTTTCTTCATCTCCTCACTTCCCCTCTCCTTCCCAACTTCCCCTCATTTCGCATTACTCCCCCCAGGCCCACCCGGACTATTAGCCGCCACAGGACTAGTTTCCGTGAATTCGCCTTTTATGCTCTGCAAGTTCTTCATGCCGCCCGCTTCCTTGGCGACCGTGCTGCGCGTGGCGAAGAGGTAGGCTGCCACGGTGCCGGAGGCGAGGAGGACCATGCCTGCTGGGGTGCGTCTGATAGGATAACAATGGTCAGTCGGTGTCTTGATGGGTTGAGGATGCTCACGATTTGCTTGTGGGTCGTAGAGGGTAAGCAGGAACACGGGCGCGGTCGCGGGAAAGGCAAGGTGAGGCAGGGGTCAGGGCAGGGAGAGACGGTGTAGGAGAAGAGGATAAGGCAGAAGGGAGAAACATACACGAACTGTCCTGGTGATTGTGTCATGTTTGCTTGCTCTTTCTGCCTTTTCTTTGTTTTACCCCCCTGCTTCCTTGTGCTGTATTCGCCCGTCGAGGTTCCGCTGCGTAGCTATAGCCCTTGGCTTCGAGTGTCAAGTTTAGGCTGGCTTATGGATGACGTGCTGGGATTGAGATATGGTGATGTTAACTTGTGTACGAAGTATAGGTAATGCAGCAGTAGAGTGTGGTAGTATGTCGAGAAGAGGTGGGTAGAGACGAAGGGGGTTGGAATTGAGCACGGCATGGCGGAACACGATACGAAGGGTGATGGGAAAGTGAGATATCCATGACGCTTAATCAGGCGTCATCCATCACATCACATCCAGGGAGGGAGACAAAAGAAGGCGCGGACGGGCGGTCCGGTCTCCGACTTGGCGGTCCTTACCAACGTTCATCACGAACTCTACTCGTGGTATAGACTTGACCTGTAGCACATCCGACCACGGTATTACAGACGAAGGTATAGATTGGTCAGGTGTCTAACATTGGAATTACGTATTGATCCAGCATTAGCAGAGCAAGTTGTCTTTTTGCCCTCTTCGATTCATAGCATAGCTACCTACTAGCTCACGGTACATTACTTCGTTACCCAGCCTCGCTTCCTGCATATCATGTCCTGGCATGCTATTCACATTTTTGCACGAGGTGGCAGAATGAAGAGGCCATTTGATCGAGCTTGTCAATGCATTTCTTCGTAATGCCATCCTTACCTTTCTTCTGGGTCTGTTCAGGCTGTTCAATGGAGCCTCAGCTGTTCGGTTCATCGCAAATATTCGACTCTCATAATCTCTGGCTGGTCTTTTACATCCTCAATACAATCCTCGAGCATCAGTCCGAGCACAGTCTTCATGGTTTTTCTCTCGTCCGTGGGCTTCTTGACTCTTGCTCTATGACTGCGGGCAGCTGCAGTGACATCTCATAGCATCGGCTGAGGTCGAAAGTGCGAGCGTGTTCCTCAATTTTCTCTCCTTCCAGATCGCGTTCGCTCGTATGTTCCGTTCGGTCACGCATTCAGTCGTCAATCTCATCCGGTCGTGTAGTCGATCCTGCAGTAGATTACAGCTCTACTCAATCCATCTTGAACAACTCGGGCTTCATATGAATCTTGTTCAGCCTCGCCACACACCCACTCAGCTGCAACAGCGTCTGCACTCCTTCCAGAATCCGCATGTGCGTGAACCCAATCTCCCTCACAAACTCCAGACGCCCATACTCCGTCAACCCAGGCATACTCTTCGTGACGCGGAACATCGTGCTGATGATGTCGTGGCTGCTATATCCCAGATCCCATAGCTCGCGCAGGATATCCAGACTCGCGTCCACCTTGCCCTCGGCGCAGTTCTTCAGCATGGCCTGTACTTTGATTGGATGAGGTGAGTCCACTACTTTGAACACGCTGTCGCCAGATACGAAGCCTGAGCCTGTCCATGTACTCTGTAGATTGTTGATTGCCTGACGCATATCTCCTTCGGCGCTGAACACCAGTGCCGCAATCCCGTCATCAGAGTACTGCACCTCTTCCGCGGCGCAAATCTGAGTCAGTCGCCTGACAACCTCTCCATCAGTCAGCCGTGCATATCGCAGAATGGCACATCTTGACTGCAGCGGCTCGATGATCTTTCCTGCCTGATTACACGCAAACGCGAACCGTGTCGTCCCACTGTATATCTCCATTGTACGTCTCAGAGCTTGCTGCGCACCGCTCGTCATACTATCAGCCTCATCCAAAATGACCAGCTTGTGCCGTCCCGCTGGTAACGTGACCTTTTTCTGCGCGAATGTCTTGATACGATTGCGGACGACGTCGATGCCGCGCTCGTCGGATGCGTTCAGTTCCAGGACGGCTTCTTTGTAGACGGCGGGACCGAGCATTTGACGCGCGAGACAGAGGATGGAGGTTGTTTTGCCTATGCCGGGCATGCCTGAGATGATGATGTGTGGGAGGTTTCCGTCTTTGGCGATGACTTTGAGGCGGGCGATGGTTTCGGTGTTGCCGACGACGTCGTCGAGGTAGACGGGGCGGTATTTTTCGACCCTGTTGCGGTGGTGCTGTTAGTAGGATGTGCATGGTGTTGTTGGATTTCAGCTCACTCACCAAGGCAGTTCATAGTTCGCTGCTGCTCCATTCGTCTGAGGCTTGAGGCCATTGCGGGCACCAGTAGAAGAAGACTCTGCAATCTGTACGTCTTCAGTCTTCGCCATGATGTCAGGTGGTTGATGTTTCAAAAGGAAGAGGAAGACGCGCTGAAACCACTTTACGCGAGTGAGGAAGCTACGCTCAACTAGGAAGGTAGACGACTACATATCATCTTCATCTTCAGTGGGCAACCTCAGAAGCCAGCGCAAGCATTTCGGTACAAACTCAACTACACATCATGCCGTCAGAAGATCAAAGAAAGAACATAGTTATCATCGGAGGAGGCATCATAGGATGTACAACCGCATATTTCCTCACTCGTCACCCCTCCTTCGATCCCGCCAAGCACACCATCACCCTTCTCGAAGTCAGTAAGATAGCCGGTGGCGCGTCTGGGAAAGCTGGTGGACTCCTCGGTCTCTGGGCGTATCCTTCAAATATCGTGCCACTCAGTTTCCGTCTGCATGCTGAGCTTGCTGCTGAACACAACGGTGCTGAACGCTGGGGCTATCGACGCCTGAATGTTGGACAGATTGACTGCAAAGGGCGACAACTCCCCGATAAGACAACGCCTTCAAGCGGCGCAAGCATTAAGGGACTCCCAGCCGACGATGAGACAAAGGCGCGGGTGTCGCTCAAGAAACGTACGAAAGAGGCGCTAGGCTTGCTGCGAGCTGCGGGACTGCCGGAAGACTTGGACTGGATTTCCCACGACTCCGTGCGCAGTTATGATGAGATGGGCAATGAAAGCAATACCGGACAAGTGCATCCTTTTCACTTCACGACTAGTATGGCTGCTCTCGCAGAGGAAGCAGGGGCCAAGATTGTACTTGGCGCGAGGGTGACATCGATTGATTCGCCTTCCTCTGCTGTCAAATCAGTCACATATGCCTCTACAGCCTCTTCATCGCCCGAGACTACCATCCCTGCTACCCATGTCGTCCTCGCAGCTGGACCGTGGACTTCACGGCTATTCCCTGCCTCTCGGATTGGTGGACTACGCGCTCACAGTGTCACGATCCGACCCTCCGCCCCAGTATCAGGCTATGCACTCTTCACCTCGATCGACTTACCTCCCAACTTCTCTCGAACCGGCGAAACAAAAAACAAGCAGCGGTCTGGCTACCAAACCGTGACTCCAGAAATCTACGCTCGGCCGAACAATGAAATCTACGCCTGCGGCGAAGGCGACCACTTGGTGCCGCTTCCGGAAACAACAGAGGATGTAGTCACAGACGACAATCGATGCCAGGATATTGTGGATTATGTGGGCAGTATCAGTGACGAACTGCGAGATGGCGAGGTTACCGTGCGTCAGGCGTGCTATCTGCCTGTGTGCGAGGGAGATAAAGGTCCGTTTATTGGTGAGGTGAGAGATGTGAAGGGGTTGATATTGGGGAGTGGACATAGTTGTTGGGGCATTCAGAATGGGCCGGCGACTGGGAAGTTGATTAGTGAGATTGTGCTGGATGGGAAAGCGATGAGTGCGAAATTGGGAAAGCTGGATCCCAAGGTGGCGTTGTGATGAGATAGGGACGGTGATGGGAATGAGGGCATGATTGATGTATACAGCATGGGAAGACTTATGATTACGATATTAATATTGATTACAGCACTTGAATAGATCAAGAAGGTACTACGATGAGAGAATGTAATATTGGCGGCAAGAGTACTCGATGAAAACGCACGTCTTCATGGTTCTAGGAGTCACCGGCCATGCTAAGCTGCCTGGGTGAATATCGTTTCCCTGGTTTCGCGGTGTCCACCCGGGCAGTCCATCGTGATGCGACAAGCTCGAGAGGTGTAGGATGAACTTGAACAGGTTCATCGCGTGTCATCATAGCATGAAGTATAGCAACAGTCTACAATAATATCAGCAAGATCGAAAGAATAGCAAGGATAGCCGTTCAAAGGTCCTATCCCGCACGCATAATGCTTTATGCTTTATGCTTTATGCTTTTATGCTTAATTTCTACCGTGGTATCAATGTACCGCCGCCACGTGCTAAATGCGTGCTTGGGCGATCCTTCATCCTTGTTTGCGGCCGTAAGGTACGAAGTATCGTCTCTCTTTTCCAGCAAATATCATGTCATCCCACCTTCGCCTCTTCGTCCTTCGTCCTTCGTCCTTCGTGTATCACTCTCAAGTCTTACAAGAAGCACACTCTCGCTCCTCGTAAATTTTGAAAGAAAAGCTCTATCGACGTTCAGGCCTCACTTGTTGCTACTGTGCCAGCTCGTTCAAAGCAAAGAAAGAAGGAGCCTGCCTCAAACCTCAAGATTGATTACTATCACATCCCGGCACCTTGCTTCAGCACAGTCAGCCAGAACACCTTCTCCCTCCACTATAACCACACCACCCTCGCACATCATGTCCAGCAAGCCACTCACGCTCCAACAAGTCCACGAGATCGAATCCGGCTGCCACGCTCTCATCCCCGGCATCGACACTGCCTATGGCTATGTCCCATCTCTTGCCGCCGGTGTCATCTTCTGCGTCCTCTTCGGTCTCTCCCTCTGCGGCCACATCTTCCAAGCCGTCCGCAAACGCCGCTGGACGAGTTACGTCCTCGCTGCAGGTGCTATTACAGAAATCATAGGATGGGCGGGGAGAACGGGGAGTTCGCAATGTCCTTATAGTCAGGTAAGTCTTTCCTCCCTCCTACCACCTCCATTCCACAGCCCGCAAACTCCTCGAACGATGAACTGACGCCTCCTCCCTCTCCCTCTAGAACGACTTCCTGATGCAGATCACCACCCTCATCATCGCGCCCGTCTTCTTCTCCGCAGCCGCCTACATCACCCTCGGCGCCCTCATCCGCATCGTCGGCCGTCGCTCCTCCCTCCTCTCCCCGCGAATGTACGTCATCATCTTCTCCACCTTCGACGTAATCTCGCTCGTCATCCAAGCCATTGGCGGCGGGTCCGCCTCCGTTGCATCCACGCGGGGCACCTCGACAAAAGTCGGCACGCACATCATGGTTGCCGGGATCTTGTTCCAATTGGCGACGATGCTTGTGTTTGTGGTTTTTGCGCTGGATTTTGTACGCAGGTCAGTGGGCATGGAGAAGCCGGGGGCCACGAGCAAGTGTATATATGCTCTTGGGTTCAGCATTCTGGTTATCGTCATCAGGAGTATTTACAGATCTATTGAGCTGTTGCAGGGATGGTCTGGGTATCTGATTACGCACGAGAGGTACTTCATTGCGCTGGATGGAGGTATGATGGTGTTGGCGGTGGGTGTTTACAACATCATTGACCCGGCGGTGTTGCTGCCGAAGGTCACTGCGAAGGAGGCGATGGTGGATCAGGAGGGTGAGGTTGCAGATACAGAGACACAGGCGGAGAAGGAGGTCGAGGTATCGGGCTTATCGAGTGGGCATGATGGGGAGGGGTATGAGGGCTCGAGCGGGCGCTCGGTTTAGGTCTGGAAAAGACGAGGCCGTGGGATAGAGCATGATTGTGTACTAAATGGGTATAATGACGGAGATATGGTGGGAATGGCGTTTGCAGGATGGGTTGTAGACTAGACAGATCTTCGGATGTCTCTTTCGGAGGTGCCAATGTATGATGAATCAACACTTCCGCGGTCCTTGAATCTCAATCCTCTAATCATGTTGTGAGCGGCGTGAAGGTCTCGCACCCATCGTCGACGCGAATGCGACATGGAGACTCATTACCCAAAAATCTAAATAGTGACACAAGCCGACTTGGTACCTGTGTCTGTCGTTCTGTTTCTACCCGCCTCCCGACCTTATGTCTCAGCCACCCACCCCTTCCCCGGCACTCTCACC
>Ga0058702_10000893_pt1 | contig 11661 bp, 11 predicted proteins | sample AgamicOrSfe_FD_83781 | JGI IMG/M metagenome (GOLD analysis project Ga0058702, IMG submission 83781) | Agave microbial communities from Guanajuato, Mexico - Or.Sf.e | ecosystem: Host-associated > Plants > Phyllosphere > Phylloplane/Leaf | place: Guanajuato, Mexico | collected 2012-05-30
CATCGAAGCTGGTCCTCGTCGATTTTGGTGAGGCTCAGGTGATGGCGAGAGGAGGTCTGAGAGAGTGCCGGAAAGTAATCTTGCAACTGTTGATCCCACGGCGATGATTGTGATGTGTGTTGCGGGAGTCGTCTGTGGTAAAGGTGTATAGGTGGGATCTTTAGTACTCGAAGGTGGTGGGTACAAGGTCCCCAGTATGGTGCCAAAGTTGTTGATGAATGCGTCGCCAGGGCCAGCGATCAAGAAAAATGCTGCGGCCATGGTCCACATGGTAGGATCAGACAGGAATCGCTGGGTTTCTGCATTGAGCAGCCACGTCTTTTTCCTTGCTTCCTGCAACACCAATGACTTCTGCAACTCCCCGCTCGTTGATGGTCGTGATTGTTGGGGCGACGTAGCTTCCTTTGTGCCATAGCCACTATTCTCGGTCTCTTGACTATGGAAGAACTGATTGTTCTCGAGTAGCCCACTGCGTTCCAGCTCGTCTACAGCCTCATCAATCAATTGGTCCTCGTCCACAATACGTAAGAGGAAGAAACCGATCACACCAACAATTCCGAGCAAAATCGCGAGAAAGATGAAGTACTTGAACACGTCAATGTCACCTCTTGAGCCATCCTTATTCTTCTCGTACAGCAATTTACTGCCGACCTGACTGAGCCACATCCCGCTGAGGCCAAACGCAGAGATCGGTGCAGCCAATGCGAAACCCTTGTTCTTGCTCTTTGCAAAGTTCTTGGCGCAAGTCGAGACTGATGCAAGATATAGAGCGCTTGTAGAGATTCCGATACCAATGAAGGCTACCACCATCACTCCCATGGGCCAGGCTGTTCCATCTTCACTGTCGGAGGCAGAGCTAGCATTGTGGTATGTGTACGCAGCCAGTATATAGCTTGCCGCAAATGTGACCGAAGCAAACAAGGATGGATATCGGGGACCGAAGCGGTCGCAGAGGAAGCCGAATAGAGGTACGGGAAGGTAGAGCGCAAACTGAACAGCGATGGAGACTGTAGTAACCTGATATTGGGTGTAGTGTAATCTTGAGAGGAAAAGGGGAGCATATAGGGAGAACGTCGTTATCGAGCCAGCGCAGAGACTAGTATGGAAATGTCAGTCTACACCGCCGTCTTGAAACACCATGTATGTGATCACATACCAGCTTATAATCGACCAGAGGAAGCTCAGGTATCTCACGGCCTCCGTCTGTATCTGCTCGCGATCCTCAACTTCAATCCCTTCTGCGACATGATCGAAGAAGGTGTCCCGAAGACTGCTGCGTCTTTCGGTGGCTGGTGGGGCGGGGGGAGAAGAGATGCGCACGCTGTCGTGGAGCAGAGGCTTGCGCGCAGGCGAGGTGGGATAGTCTAGTTTTTTGATGCCGCCGGCGTCACTAGACATGTCTCGTCGGGATTGTGCTCTTCAAGGTGAAGCTTTACATATGCATGCAACCACACATGAGACGATGATCATACAAGCTTATCGCTTATCTATTCGTTGTCATGCAGGGTTCAGGTATTTCTTGGCAACGATATATCAGCTGATTGTTCGTGATCGGTCATTACATTGGCAGACGCCATAGGAGGACGCAAGGTCGTCTCTATACAGGATTCTTGCGAGGAACAGTGTCTTTTCCATATACCATATATGGTTTTGGCCCGTGATCCGTACAACGCATTCCCACTTTCACCTATTGTCGGTGTTGTGCGCATCGTGAGCTTCATCCACTTCCAAACCATACTCCTCGTCCCGACCATATTCAAGACATCAGGTGTCAGTGCAGCGGTGCTGACCCAGAGAGGTGACTCCACAACTTCATTGCACAGTCATCATCTTTCATCTTCGTCAACAACCACGTTCGGGATGTATATGCCTTGCCCATGATGAAGGTCAGGCAGCCGATACCGACCACGGTATACGTCCCCTTCCAGATCACTATCGCTGGCGATACCATGAGCCTCCGACATGGCAGATGCGACAGTCTCCGAGTCGGTTGTGGTTGTAGGTAGTTCGTTTCCGAATTGTAGAAATCGCTCAGGAACTGACACTGTATCGTTGTTGCTATTCTGATTGTATATCGTCATGCCCGGAATGAAATGCATGTCATACTGGCCTCTCAGCCACCAGCCTGTAGTGCAAAGTCCCGTGACAATGAAAGTGACTAGCACGGCAGCCACGATGCTGCGGAAACGCCGTATGACTCTAGTGCGGTATCGATAGCGTTCAATGTGCGTGAGCAAGGCCTTTTCGTAGTCGTGCTCGAAGTCGTCTGATTCTAAGGACGGGCAGTCCTTGTCTTCAATCTCCGTGATACGGATGAAAGCTTTCTTTTGAGATGAGATGTCCGTGGCGGGATCAACGATTGGTGAGGACATGCTCGCAAAGGTGATTACCCGTGTATATATTTAAGAAGGAAGATAGTGGATATGAGGTCGAAATGGATTCGAGATCGTGAATTGGATGGGTTTGCGAAGGAGATTATGCAGGATGACTAGGTAGTGGATGTGCTTGTATGCGCTGAAGACCTGAGCAGTAATCTGTTTTTGTGGGAAAGTGGCGATGAGATGAAGAGTAGATGCTGAAAACGAGGATGGAAGGAAGCAGAGTTATATGTCTTTCTGTACAGGAGCGAGCGCACGTAAAAGACAGTACTATTACCTCCTTGATACATAGTGCATGCCATGCCACGCCATGCTAATCTGCACCTCAGCCAGCCGCATTACCTGCATAATAGAACGTGCGCCGGCACACGGCACCTGGCCATAGATTCGGTGCAGGTGCAAGGAACTGATCAGCTAGAAGCTCGCTATGGGCAAGAAGAGCTAGCCTTATATGTGTGCTCCATCAAGCTGAGGAAGCTGAAAACGCTATAGTCTTCGGCTGAGCCGAGGGGCGCTAATCTAGACCACCTCCAGCTCACCTCTTGCCGTTTTCAGCTTGCGAAGGATGCCGTCTTACACAATAATCCATGAGAGTGCGAGAAGCCCGGGACCATAAAGTATTTTGCTTATCTTCAATGTGCATATGGCTGATTTGAGCTGAAAAGAAGAGTTTGCTGAGGATGAAGTCCAGAAGAGATGTGCGACTCAAGGTTTTGCACGCACGAGAGGGACGAAAGGGTCTCTACACACGACTCGCGCATTGTCATTTCAAAATGGCTGATATTCCGTAACCAAGGAGCTATACCCTTCTTCTTATCGGCCGCATCTTCCTGTGGTCCTGCTACACCCGAGACATGCTTCACCGCATCATCAGCGACTAGTCCTCACTCATCGGATCAACCCCCAGCAAGGCAAACTCAACATGGGGCGCAAAGTCCTTCATGCCCTCACACAACCACATAACTACCTTTCCCTTGCCATCTGCCTCACCGCTACCTCCGTCTTTCTCCTTTGACTCTCCTTCCTCTCCTCCTCCCTTAGCCGCGGAGGAACTTCCCTTCAATCTCATAGTCCTCTCCTGCCTCCTCAATCCGACCTTCTGAGCCACTCTCCAACTTCTCACATTCCGCGTACTGGTCACTGCCATGATATGCTCGATGCCATAAATATCGCGCATGTAGTGGAATACTGCGCGGGCGGCCTCCGTGGCATAGCCTTTGTTGTGGTACGGGTTCAGCATTACCCATCCCATGTGTGGTGGGCGTGGGACGGACTCCCAGAGAGTGATGACGCCGATGAAGGTGAGCGATGAGGTTGAAGCAGAGTTGGAGATGACGGTGAACATATCGTCGTCGGCGCTGTGCTCACTGGAGGACATGCCATCATGATCCTGTCGCAAATAGACCACCCATATCGCCGAGCCTTCCAGCTGCACCTCGTCTTCTGGCGCTAGACCTTGCTTGGACGCATTTGTCGACTTGAGACTTTCGCGTCTCACACGAGCATCCTCTAATGTACGGCGTGATAATCGCATATGCGAAGTGATCTTGCGCACGTCCTCCGCAGTGTGCATGCCCAGGTCACCGGCATTCTGCAGCGCGACAGGGTCGTTGTTGCAGTCCGCGACATACTCAAGGTCCGAGATTGTGGACCAAGAGATCGGGCGGAGGTGAAGACGTTTGGTGAGGAGAGATGGGAGAGGTGGTGTGGTCGTTACCATGGTGTTCGTGATACTGTAGATGTGTGAACTGGATTTCTGCGCCACTTAATTGCGGTCTTCCTGGGCTTTTATCCTCGTGCTATATCCTGTGATTACAGTGCTCATGTGAGATGCTGATGTGTTGTTAGGTTATAGGTTATCGCTGGCAGAGGCGAAGTAATCCTTTTCGGCCCCCACGCCCCTCACCACGCAATATACATGCACTTGCTGAGGCTAGCGTGATGACTTCCCAAGGCATTGGTACAGCTTGGTGTCTGTCGATAGACCATGATGTGGGCCCTACTACAAGTGTGCTTCATCCCCTTCCTGCCATATTCATCAGTCCAGACATTATCCCGTGCGGAAGGTACCACCAGCGACGTGACTGCACAGTGTTTGTCTGATTGCGCAACTTCCAATTCTGTGTTTCTCTTCCTCTCATTCTCCATCTCTGTCTTTCTCTTCCTTCCAGTCCTTTCTTACTCTTTCTTCCCGTCCTTTCTCTCATACTTAATGGTCCAACTCATCTGCTTCTCCTGAACATTACATCAACTCCAAACATCACATCTACAACAACAAATATCACTTCTACTTCTACTCGCCTGCCTTCTTCTTCTTCTCGTTCTCATAAAGACTATTGCTCTCAATGGCTCCTCATACTCTCCTGACACCCTTCTCCGCTTTCCTCTCGTGCTCAATTTTGAAATGGTTGAGCTGATCTGGCATGACACCATGACCCAGTCTGCCGCCGTCGACGGTGAAGCATATCTACCCTACTATCAGCGCTCGAGGCTCAAAGGCCGCCTTCCAAACCGGCTTCTCTGGGCTACACTCCGTCCTCATGACTGCTTCGGACTGTGATGACAAGTACTCGTATGTTGTCTCGCCTCTTTTCTTGGATACACTTGCTAACATGAACGTTCTAGTTGATTCCCATCCTCCTTACCTGCCCTTAAGACCAATACCTATGGCACCACATCTTCTGTCGTGGGAGTCGGCCCAAGCCAACAACCCATACTCTCCTCGATGGCAGTCAAGAGCCTCGACACTCGCTGTCACCTGACAATCTATGGTTCGTCATCACGGTCTTCTCATACATCCCGGTCAGACGAGCTATGCTTGCCAATGTTTCGAACATGCACTCCCATCTGCAGCCCCAGTGTCTGCTACCGGCAATGTCGACCCTACCACCAACGACTACTTCAATGCATGGGTCAACGATCAGCAAGCCGCCCCTGGCTATCCCTGCCACGCATCGCACAACATAAATGGTCAGATTCGCTCGTCATCTGTCCACTCCCGGCCTGGCTATGTGCATGGAATTTACATGCGGGGAAAAGAACGACACGCTGCTCATTCCGATCAACGACGGTCTCCACTGGACACTTTTGTTGATGTCTGGAACGAAAAGAACGATTCGATTCTTGCTCTTCACGACGTTCCAGGCTAAGGGCTATGCTGGTGTGAAACGTTGGGCACAGCGTGCCAAAGTCGAGGCTGCACTTCAGCGGTATCGTATGTATGAACGCCCTTGCTTTGGCGCTTTCAAGGAGTACACCATCGGCGGCATCTGCGGTGGACTCCTTCACCAATCAATCGCCGTTCCTTCCAGGTGATGCAGAATGCAGTTGTGGAAACAAGCCCACGCTCTGACATGTCCAGCCCGGACCGCCGACCAGCGTTCTGCGACTCGCCAGTCCGCCCCATTGCCTCCTAGATGCGCCACCGACCCGGACACATCCTCGACTGGACTTTCATGCGAATACTGGACCCTTGTGGAAGCTGGACGAAAACCGCCTGTTTGACGTCGATACCTTGCTTGCCGGTCAACGACACACTCCACTGGACGCTCCTGATGATCTCCGGCACTAGTAAGACTATCGCTTACTATGACTCGCTGTACGCAACAATAGACGGAACGAAGCTGTTTGGAGTTAATTGTCTGCTAGTTCCTATTAACGATGCGCTCCATTGGACTCTTCTGGTGATCTCTGGTACCAGAAAGACCATCTCTTACTACGACTCCCTGTACTCCAACCCTGGGAAGTACACGGCTGTATGTGGCGAAGGATGTGGCAGTGGTTAGGAGGAAGATGCTGCCAATGGCCTGGTTTGCGGTGTTTTTGTTTGTGTGAACGCGTTGGCTGTGGCCCTAGGGCGGGACCCTGTGGGTTGCTTTGGGGCTGGGGAGGAGAGGGATGGGAGATGGTGGGCGCCGTGCTGCTGAATGGCGGCAGTAAAGGGGACTTTGCTCTCCAATTCTCTGACGAGATGACCTTGATGACAAGATACCTAGATAGACGATGACATGTTTGGTGAAGGTCGTGGCAGCGGCTAGGGAAATGGTGGCGGGTTGCATCATGAATGGCAGAACGAAAGGGGACTTCGGCGAGTGTCAAGGAGGTGAGGAAGTGGTGGCGTGTGCTTTCATAATTTGGGGGATGAAAGGGAACTTCGACGAATGTGAAATGGCGATGAGGATGCTGGTGGGTACTGGTACCGACATAAATGGAGGGCTGGAAGGGGACTTCGATGTGAAATTTTATGACTGAATGCTCTTATGTGAAGATGTGACCATCGGAACATGGACGTGTCTGCCTCCATGTTGCACTTTGTTCGAAAACGAACAAAAACGAACACGGATCAAGCACACATAGCTCTCCGACAATACGTACACTTGCGGTGAGTGTCGATGATTTGGTTTGGACTCTCGAAAAGGCAATCTGTCAGCGCATCGGCATCGAATACCAAAACCTCGATTAGTGATGGATGACAATCCTCCCAGCAGACAAATGGCCTGGACTGGGCGTCTTTGCTTGCATGAATGCCCTTGCTCTGACACAGAGATGTGTCAGTGATCAACGAAACAATAGCGGGAGCTGTGCTGGGTCGGGAAGGCGATTATCGCGGCATGGTGGGTGTCATTCTGCTGAATGGAGGGATGACTGGGGGATTCAATGTGTCCGTTGTCTGGTCAGATCACTGCACAAATAAATATTCTCAGAGCAGTGTCATCCTGCTGAACGGGAGAATGGAAGGGGCACACTGACGTGAAGTTTTGCGATTGTGTGACTTTGATCACCCCGGTTCTTCCGCCGCTTCAGCCAACTTTGGGTGCGTCCACGACGTCACAACTTGACATGCTGGCTGACATGTTCCATGGTTGTTTCGTGGGGTGCTGAGTGTACGGAATGGAGTATCTGTTTCCTCTTGTTCCCTCCATCTCAGTCACCCTCTTCATCTCTAACTTCCTCGAAGGCTCATGTCCGAACCTAATATAGCCTGGAGGGTGCATGGACTTTGCATGAAACATCATGCAGGAACGTTCAGTACAATGCGGCGAAGCGCCTGATGAAGTGCGCCGACGCAAGTTCAGCTCAGCAGGCCCATGGGCTGCAGATATGGTGGCTACGAGGAAGGTGGTATGTCTATATCGACGGATAAGAGTACCACTGATTGTCTTCACAGAACCCCAACTTGCATAGGAGGAGGAGGTCGGAAGCCTATAGGGTACTCATCACCGCTGCTTCGGCCCAGCTCTACACCAGCTATTCCACCTGAGAAGTCATGTGCCATATCATAGCAGGCTGGCCATGATCTCTCATGGTACGGGCCAGCGCTGCTTTAACTCCTCTCCCGCGCTTGCTGCTTGCCTTCCAGAACAAATGTCTCACACGCAGTAGTCGTGAAGCGATCCCGTATGGTGCTCTCCACTGACGTTCCAGCATTGTTCCCGCGCTGTACACGAGCATGTTGCCACTGACTAGGCTGGTATACTGGCGTGACATGACGAGATTCTGGACTAGCTTTGTAAAAAGGCAGTACTTTTCAGTGACGTTCCAGCACTATTCCCGAACCTCACACAGAGCATGTCGCCACAGATTTAGCTGGTATACTAGCATGACACTCGAGCATTTGACTTCGAAATGAGGTTGGAGAGTGGCGAAGGAAACGGGGTCTGTTCTGTACCGCTGGTTATCCTTGCAGGTTCATGCTTCGCAGAAGAAGGAGGAGGCAGTAAACCTAGATGGGTATACTTCACCCTTGCCTGGGTCCATTCACCATGCCACATCGTGACATGCTGACATCACGTTATACAGGCGTTGCGTGTGGTCGTGTGTGTACTGTAGAATATGCGGTACTCTTCAGCATTATTCTCTGGCTCGATACCACGCTGACTGTTTCAATGTGAAGACTCATGCTCCTTGTCACAGCGGGTGCATCATAATCTTCTGCGGTGGTCTTCAGCACTGCTTTCGTCCCTCCTACAAACGATGCTTTGGCACACTGTCTCTTACACATCTGCAGCAGGCCCAGGAATAGTGGGGAGAGTACCGTGCATAGCCTTACCCTTCGCCACGGCACGGCATGCCTTTGCAGATTCATACTTTCTGGAGAAAGACGGCGTTGAAGCACCGTACGGTACTCTTTAGCGCTGCTCCAATCCCTTCACTTCCTCGCAAGCAATATACTGGCATGGTGAGAAGCAATATATGGGCATGCTGCTTCATCCATGTTTCTAGCAGGCCCTGGAAAAGCACGAAGACTACCACAGATAGTCGGATTCCATTCTATGCCGCTGTATAGCTTTGCAGTTTCATGCTTCGGAAAAGGAGCAGCGTGAGGGACATCCTACGATACTCTTCAGCATACTCTAGGGTGCACACTATACTGTCAGAAATATCACAAAGTGTCATGTTTCATGCAAGTCTGACATAGGCAGATAGGAGAGCGAGCAAGGAAACATCGTACGATACTCTTCAGTGCTTTCTCAGACGCATTACCACGCTGTGAAAGACATTCTCAAGTGGCATGTTTCATGCAAGTTTGATCTATGCAAGTAGGAGGGAAGTGAGCGGAGATTCGTATAGTACACTTCAGCACACTCTCAGACGCATCACCACGCTGTGAAAGACATTCTCAAGTGGCATGTTTCATGCAAGTTTGATCTATGCAAGTAGGAGGGAAGTGAGCGGAGATTCGTATGGTACGCTTCAGCACACTTTCATGTGCATTGCTATGCTATAGAAGACATTCGCAAGTGGTATATTCCATACGAATCTGATATAGGCAAGTAGGAGGGGAAGCGAGATAAGGTCTCGTACGGTACGCTTCAGTACTCACTTAGGCACATTGCTATGTAAGGCATTCTTGGCTATTACGTTTCATATATGTTTCGTAAGGCAAGCAGGAGGAGAATCGCGAGTAAACATCTCACGGTATTCTCCAGCAGTCTTACTGGCTCAGCACCACGCTATAAAATATACTTACCACATCGCTGTCCAGGCTTGCAGTTTCATATCCCAGAGGACAAGGGAGGATAGCTGTTTCTTACGGTATTCTTCGAGGCTGCTTCAGGCTCTTCACCACGTGGTGAAATTCCTTTACCACATCCTTGTTTAGGTTTGCAGTTTCATGTTTCAGAGGAGGAGTAAGGATGGCAGTTTTCTACGGTACTCTTTAGCACTCTCTCTGGCTCAGCATCATGCTGTGAGTATGCTTACCACGCCGCTGTTTAGGCTCACAGATTCATGCTTGACACGAAAAGGTAGGGAAATAAACACCGTACGGCATTCTCCAGCATTCTCTCAGGCATACCATAATACTGTAGAATATACTTACTACACCGCTAGTTAGGCTTGCAGACTCGTGCTCTACGCGAGAAGGTAGGGACGAGGATGCCGTACGATACTCTTCAGCACTGTTTCAGGCCCTTTGTTAAGCTATAGTACCTATTTACCATACCGCTGTTCAGGCATGCAGATTCATGCCATACGAAAGAAGGTAGGGAGGAAGTAGCCGGACGGTACTCTTCAGCGTCTCCTCAGGCGTATCATCAAGCTGTAAAAGATACGTGTTTCATGCAAGTTTCACGCAGCCTAGCCACAGCAGGGAGAGTGCCCTAGGCAATCAGGCTCCATTCTGCAGCTTATCAAGCCATTACAGAATCATCTTCTACAGGAGAAGGAGGACGTAGGAATCTCGAACGGTACTCTTCAGTATACTCTCTCAGGCGCACCGTCATGCTGTAGAAGACATTTCAAGTGTTATGTTTCATGCAGGCTCTAGGCAGCCTAGCCGTAGCTGGGAGAGTGTCGTGGATAGTCGGGCTCTATTCCACACGACACCTGATCACTACAGATCCAGCGTTCAGAGGAGGAGGACGAGGTAAGAATACCGTACGGTACTCTTCAATATACTCTCTCAGGCGCACCGCCACGCTGCGAAACGCATTCCAGCTGTCATATTTCATTCCAACTATCATGTTCCATACAAGTCTCAGACAGCTTAGCCGCAGCATGGAGAGTGCCCAGAACAATCAGGCTCTATTCCACACTGTATTTACTTACTACAAAATACATCTTCACTGGAAAAGGACGACGTAGGAAATCGAACGGTACGCTTCAGCACCCTCTCGAGCACTTCGCTATACTCTAGGAAATACCCCCGAATCATGTTTTGAGTATGTCTCGAGCGTTCCCCGAGACCATTATGGAGAGTACCTTAGACGCTCCGAACTCCTTCTTCGTCTTTACGGACTATTGCTGTTTCAGGATATCTAGGGCTAGAAGACGTATGGAAAGCCTGCGGTACTCTCTCCAGATCTTTCCTGTAAGTATCTATATGGCCTGAATCTTATTCAAGGCAGTGATGAGTATAGCGGGAAGAGAACTAGACTTTGTACGACACTCTTCAGCACCTTCCCAGGCGCATCACGATACTAGGATAACATCTAGGTATGCTTGTTTCTTACAGGTTCTATACAGTGTTGAGTGTAGCGGGACAGGAATCAGGCTATTCACGGTACTCTCCAGCACCTTCCCAGGCGCATTACTATACCGGGAAAACATTCGGGCATGCCTGTTTCATGCTGGTTTTATGAAGTATTGAGTGTAAAGGGAAGAGAACCAGAGTATCTACGGTACTCTTCTAGGCTTCCTCAGACGCATCAACATACGGAGAAAACATTCAACGATACCTATATTATACATAGATTCATGCAGCCTAGGATATAGCAGGGAGAGTGCCGGGGAATACTAGAGTATACTCTAGATAGCTAATTACCATTTTGAGTTCATGTTCCAGCGGTGCTGGACGGCGTAAGGATAGTGTACGGTACTCTTCAGGGCTTCCCTAGACGCATCACCATACCAGGAAAATATTCAAACATGCCTGTTTCATACAGTGTTTCATACAGACTCTAGGGACTAGCAGGGAGAGTGCCGGGAGACGCTGAAGTATACTCTAAGTAGCTAATCACTAGTCTAGATTCATGATCCAGCGTTGCTGGATGGCGAAGGAATACTGTACGGTACTCCTGAGGGCTTCCCCAGACGCATCATAACACTAGGAAAACATTCATACATACCTGTTTTATAAAGGATAACATATAGCCTGGGGAATAGTAGGGAGAGTGCCGGGAGACGCTAGAACTCGTTCTACGTAGCTATCTACTTCTACGAATTCATGCTTTCAGGGTGCTGGATAGCCTAGGAATACAATACGGCACTCTTCAGGGCTCCTCCAGGCACTATAGTATACCTTGCAAAATACTTGTTTCATACTAGTTTCAATAACCTGGGA
>Ga0058702_10000897_pt1 | contig 11649 bp, 7 predicted proteins | sample AgamicOrSfe_FD_83781 | JGI IMG/M metagenome (GOLD analysis project Ga0058702, IMG submission 83781) | Agave microbial communities from Guanajuato, Mexico - Or.Sf.e | ecosystem: Host-associated > Plants > Phyllosphere > Phylloplane/Leaf | place: Guanajuato, Mexico | collected 2012-05-30
CTCAATGCTCTCTCTTCGGAGAGAGAGAATTCCTATCGAGTGAGGGTATTTCCATGTCACTTTGTCAATGGCCAGCAACTCTAAGAAGAATACAGAGTGCTTCTGGCTTGCCTCAAAAGGGGCGGTCTTGCGCTTTTTGGTCTTCTGCTTTCCCTGGATCTAGGAAACAAATACAATAAGAAATCCATCCATTCTTGCTGTTGCGGAACCATCCCTGCCTTGGTCTTCGCTCGCTTGGCTCGGCTCGGTATCCTCCCGGAAGAATGATAAATTCTTGCAGTCTTTATACAAGACAAGTCGATTCAGCCGGTTGGACTACTTCGCATTCTATTTTCGAGGATTCAATATTATATCACAAAGAAATATTGAATAATGACTGACTTACTTTCTCAAGTCGTAACTTGAATCCACATCCACATATAGTGAAGTGTGCGACCGAGCAAGCAGTATTCTTTCTATGTAGTACGATCAATTAAGCCTATCGCTGATTGCGCGTCCGTTGATTGAACACATTTTTTTGAATCTTTAATGTTATGATATGGCTTGGCGAGAACTGGCGGAAGCATCTAAAAAGGGATGCGTCCCGGGCCTTTGCGATGAGCCATCATCTGAAGAACAGCATTGTAAAGTAAAGTCCATAACGATAAAGAGGAGCATCATCCTATCGCCATCAGAGAGCTGGTTAGGCGGGAAAGGAAGTCGCTTCGGGGGTTAGCTCTGCGTTGAAAGAATAAGGGCAGCTAATTCATCTGCATCTCTTGGAGGAATTGAAGAAGGGATCGATCCCATATCCTGTGAAAGACCAAGGCAATAAAGAAGAAATACCAGGCAAAGAGGAGAAAGCTTGCTGACTCAAGAACTCATTCGCCCTTGAGTATATACTTGGTTCCTTAAAACCTCTTTCTCAGACTTGGTCCGCTCTCCTTGCATTGAAGTGGGTCTTTCGCTTTGGTCCTATCCATCCCTTTTACTTCGATCTCCTCTTTCCTTTCCCGGTAGTAGTTTCAATTCTTTGGTTGGCAAGGCTTTTCTGCCCTTCTATGGTATTCGCACCGCTTGGGATCATTACTAAAATAACTCTTTAAAGTTGCCTAATATCCGCAGCAGACTCATCGTTTAGGGAATCCCATCCTCAGCGAAGGCAGTAAGCAAGCCCCGCTTGATATATCAAAATTCAAAACCCATCAAAGACTCTCCTACATGAAAGGATCTGAGTCCATCCAAATGATATGCCGCAAAATCCTATTCTGGAAAGAAGAAGAAAGTGGAGCGCTGCGATAAGAGCGGGGATACTCAAACTCTTACTATTGATACCAGTGACACCCGACAGGACATTGGTTTTGCTTTCTTTCTTTGTATACAAAATTCCAAGGTATGGTTCTTTCTACACCCGAAGAAAAGAGTAGGGGGCTGCAGCTCTTATCTTAGAAGAGCCAAGGAGCGCGTCTTCTGGAGATTCAATGTCCAATGCGTTCGCTCAAGCTATCGAATCGAATCCAACACTAATAGGTCAGTATACCCATAGTTTGGGATAAGCTAATCCCCCATGGGCCCAAGCACTCTGGCGCTTGACACAGCCGCGGAAGAATGAACCGAAGGATTCAACCGTGGAGTTCTTTCCCACTTATGATGGTGAGCAGTGCGTCTATTTCCTGGAAACTCCATCGATCATCTTTTCATAGACTTTTCGATCAACCACTCATCCATGTTGGGCTTTCAACTAAGCCGGTGCTCTGTGCCTCCATCTTCAGGGGCCCTTCTCAGTGATCAATGGAGCGGAGACCTAACAACGGGCCAGAGACGGAAGCCTTTGGACTCCATCCTAAGTAAACCAGTCTGAAAGAAAGATGCCACTTTCACTATGACGAATATGCATTTTCCTGGTACACCAAGTCTAAGCAGCTCAGCCGTTGAAGCGACTGTAAGCCAAACAGACGGTATATGGCGCTACCGCTACTGTCAGGGAGAAGGTCTTTGTCCTCGAGGGACGGGATATGAAAGAACAAAATTTATGATAGATCTGTTGCGGACGCCTTGATGACTTATAACCATTTTATGCCGGTTGAAGGATGCTTCAATGTCCAGCACATAGAATTCGATTGGGACTACTGTCGGCCCGAACTTGATGTCCAACTGAATGAGGCGCTGTCAAGCCTTACGCTGTGTAAGCGTAAGCCCGATGGAAGACCATTTTTAACTGTCATACGCAGCAATGGTCATGTCCGATGGGGCGAGACTTGACTCTGGGATGTCCAGATATCTCCGCGTGGAACATGGGCAAAAATTCAACCCCAGTCTCTTTCAGGGAAAGAGGAATGCTGTAGCCCTTTATAATAACCGTTACGTGTAGAGGAGGAGAACGTTCTCCCGGCAAGAGCTCCATCGTCCGAGAAGGTAAGGGACGGCTACTTTTAGGAAAACCCCTTCCGTTCAGTACTGGACGCAGGTTGATTGAGTCCGGTAGCCTTCCAGGTCCACTGTGAAGCAGATGCGAGCGCAGTTCCTGATACCATGCCTGGTGGTCCCCCGCCTTAACAAATTCACCGATGTGATGTAGTGGTCAAGTACTTTCTTTCTCCAGAAGGGAAAGGAAGGGCTTAACAGCGCCTGATCGGGACCTTGTTAAAGTTCTCTTTTCGTTGATCAAACTATGGTTCCCACGTTTTCCGTCTACCGGTCCCGGGTTCCGGGTGAGCCAAAATCTGGGCCTCTGAGTGTAGCATTAGGATCTTGGGGCTCATCTACTGAAGAATTCGGGTGCTCTAAAGACACCGGGTGAGTATTGAGTAGGGTTCCAAACCTCGTCTCCAATGACGTTGATTGTTTGGTCGTACAATTCCTGGCTTCTTGCTCATACTCTTGCTCTTGATCGAACTGTTGTGGGTCTTCTCCACTCTCCAACCAGAAAGAAACCTTCATCGTAGACTTTTAATTCGCTTTCATCTTTTTTCAAATGTCAACAATCTGTGTTCTCTCGGGCGGCTGCTAACAGGTAAGCTGTTCTTATACACAACGGGTGGACTTCTATGGTTCACACTGCTCACAACCGGACTTAAACGACTCTTCAGTACCTAACTCTAACGGAAACGATCAATCCCGTTGCCACTGCTATGGTGGTCCTTCAAGGCCGGGTAATGCAGGAAATTCGATAGGACTCAGCCTCCTTATTCAGAAGGGCCCTAACCGAGAGAGGATCCACGGCGTGGGAACCAGAGCCAGGGCGAAGGATCAAAGGCGGAACAAGACCATGACTGAAGACCTTTTTTAATCAAAGAAAATTCGAGATCCTTAGAACGTTAAACACCAACCTATTACCCCACTTTGGATAGGTGCCACATCAATTTGAATTCGATTTCACAGTAATTAGCTGATCTCCACTCGACTGCTAATTGAATTCAGACTAATTCTTAATTAAGAATAATCGAATAGATGCAGATAATAAAAAAAGAAGACGTTGCATAGCGAATACCAGCAGCATTCAAAATAGAAGTAGTACTTTCTCTTTCTTCAGGATTCAACAAACAACAGTAATACACTTTTCGAAAGCAACTGACAGGAGTTGTACAAGACAGTGAGGGGATATGGCCCTTGGCAAAACTAGGTAAATCAATTAAAGGTAGGTCAAAAACATGTACTTTACTTATAGCTTTAAGTTAAGATCATATCCTGTTATCGATTTTGTACACTGCAATGAAAGTTGAAAGAAGAAAGAAAGTACAACCGTAGAGAAATTCAATTCCAATTTTCAGTGACGAACCAGAAGCTGGTGAAGCAGATAAAGATTGAGATGATTCCGAAGCTAGGGCAATGAAGAATAAAGTCCCTTCCTGTAGCTTGTCCTGTAGCTTGGCAGTGGACGAGTCAGTGGAAGAGCCGGTAGCTTCGATTAACAAATTGCTAACTTTCCTCTGAGCTCTCGAGGTAGTGAGTTCAGTCAGTAACTTGAACAACCCGTCCCTATATTCCATTATCTTATCTCATCAGGACTAGAAGAGAAAAGAGAGAGAGAGGAAATGGAAGTCCAATTATCGTAGGTGATGTTCGAAATCACTGTGTTCAGATCTTGTCTGAGTAGTTCCTCAACGTCGTCCCGTAACCACTGTGTATCCGACCCGTCAGATGGAGAGGTGGGATCTTGTCAATTGGAAGAGCTGCTTCGATATTACTTTAGGCCGCTTACCTAGCCTTGTCCAGTACGCTACTAGTCAGTCGGCTTACTCAAAGTGAGTCAACAAAACCAGTACAAGGTGCCGGATTGGTTTTTGGTGAATTATACTTCGTAATCTGATTCCCTCCGCGAATCGACGACTCGCTTACTTGAAACAGAGTTGCCGGTGCAAGAAACGGTTCTACTTACTCTACTCTAACAAGTAAGCAAGCCTTGACGGCCTTCGATATATCGGATGATATATCATCTTTCGATGAAAAGAAGGAATGATCCGGGTAAGGGACACGGGAACAGGTAATTGACTCTTAGCTATATCCAAAGAAATAAGAGATCCTAATAATAGAACCGATACGCCGCAGCCTATTCCTCCCGGGTTATAGAATACAAGGTAGATAGGCAACCTCTTATTTCTCTTTGAATCTTGCCTTCTCAAAAGAAGACGGAAGGACGAAAACGGAAACTTAACGGGAAAAGACTACCCGGGGGCGAGAGCACGTGAGAAAACGAAAGATTGATCTCCAGTAGTGGCGGCTGTAAATAAGGGCGCTTCGTTCCGTCAACCGGAGCTTATACTATACCATCCCAAAAAAGATTTAACAGAGACACCTATAAGCCAAAGCATCGATACTCGTTGAATCATCTAGTTCTTACAGATCTCATTCGAAATCTCATAATATCTTTCTTTAGCTCTCTCTTCAAGAGCTCCGCTATTCACTAAGTTAGGTAAGTAGCCTTTCGTATATGACTTCTATAGCTTTCCTAAATAGAGTACCTAATTATCCGGGTATGCGCAATCAGTACGATTTTTTCCTTCTTTTGGTAAAGAATATAGAAAAAGTGAGCGCCTTACCAAAAGAAATCGAGATCTTCAACTTAGTTATTGTTCGGGCATTAAAGCCTTTTGATGTTTTAGATCCCCTTTCATTCCACGTTAGCTATTTGATTAGTTATTCTTCTATGATCCTAGTCTTCAACGCCTTGAGAAGCCTAAACTTTCACTCAGTAGCCTGCCCTGCCTATAATAGATAAGGAATTAGCCTGATCGAAGGGTGAACTTGGATTCGTCACCGGCCATCTGTCGGGTCAGTTGCTAGCTCCGGGGGGAATCACGCCTAGCATCTGCTACTATTAAAGACGAAAAATATATAAGACGAAGTACGGAAAAGGCCAAAGGTCTTCTCTTCTATCCACAGAATAATAGGTAGCAAGAAAGATCGTATATGTAGTAGTGCTCCGATTGCGCCTTAGGACTAGGACTGATAGGTAAATGCCTCTTTCAAATAGGGTTAGACATGTTAAGTAAGGGTAACCCGGCCTTTCCGCTGTTACTCTTCTGTAACGCTTTAATGCGGAGTTAGAGTTTACATTTTCCTCGTGCGAGTCTAACTCTTACAGGTAACGGATTCCCGTTATCACTAGTCTGAGTGCCCCGAGATACAGTGCCCGTAACGTAATATGTCTAGTCTCCGTCTGCCCGAGGAGTATCTCCAGTTTTTTCTTTTAAGTCAGCGGTATCTCACACGAAATCTCCTGCAGAGTCAAGGTCAAAAGCATATATTATTATCTTTCAGGATTCACTACGGAATAGGAGTACTGCTTCACTCACAGGGACATCATCATCATCGATAAGAAGAAGCCAAGACATAACCGTCAGATTGTCACTTTCCCAGTCCTCATGGGATGGATCATCCGCGGGCGGCTCCTTCTTCGGTAATACACCTTCACTTCCTTCTGCTCCCTATGAACATCCTTGCCGACTAAGACCAGGCTAAATACTTTCTTCCATCCAACTTCACAGTAGTTTTCATCAAACTGGGGTGTCTGACTGCTTCCCATAGGTGTGGTGATCGGCTTCTGGGTTGGTCCGGTTACGTTACTTGAGGTCTCCTCTGCTATAGGTAGGGATTGGAACAGCTTAATAAATTTCTCTATAAAAGAAGAAGGTAATGCTTAAACTTATATACATATACCAAAGACCACAACTGTACATAACTTAAAATCTTCATCCAGGCATAATAAAAACAACCCTAAAAAGCCTTCTTAGTCGCCGGAAAAAGAAAGATGCTGAAAATATTCTTAATCAGTTCAAGTGTTTGGTTGCAACAAGCAACTCCCTGAGCTAGCGCGAAAGCCTAAAGCGTTAGACGCGCAGGAGTTTTCTTTAAGGGAGTGCTTTCGAGAACAAGAACACATGCACCGGGAATTCATCTGCAGAGCAGCTCCATTGCCTATCCTCTTTGTCCCAAATTCCTCTCCTTGCCCCCATCTATGGAAAATCCACTCAGAGAATCAATAGTTTCTAATAGTAAAATAGCTCTTCCGGTAGCCGGACTGTCATTCCAACTTTTTTCTGACCTTCCGGTTCTGAATCCGTAGGACACTTCTCTGTTCTCATGTATACCTACACGAGATCTCGAACTTGAAACGAAACATCACTCTCCTCTTTCTTTTACCTTTCCTTTCTCTCTATCCTGGTGCCAAACTCACACTTTCTGGAGCTATATAGCATACATTGAGCCAGCAGGGAGAGCCTTCTGGAATAGCAAAAGCCTTTGCCTCTATAACTCCCTCAATTCAAAGAAAAGAGAGACATTGATTTCGCCCTTCCTTGTTGAAGGGTTGGGTTTGGGTGAGCCTTTAGTTGTTATAAAGAAGGACGAATCCGCCTTTTCAATTCAATCTCCCACTTTATTTCGGATAGTCAAATAGTTAGACTCTTTGTTAGCTCTTCGTGCCTCCTTGACTTCGGATTCAAACTGAACTAAGACTGAGACTGGCCAACGTTAGTATAGCCGGAAGGAGCTCTTTTTGTATTGAAAGTGTTTTCACAATCCATCGCGTCGGTAATAAGACAACGAGTAAACGAACGATTCAAGCTCCTTACAGAAGGCAGTTCAGCTTGATAACTCGACAAGCTGTATTGTATTGACAGAACAAAACCACTCTTTCAAAGGTGGGATTGATCCCAACCTATTCTTCTTAGCCTAACAGTCTATTCGTGGAAGTAAATTATCCAAAAAGTCTCCTTACTAGACCTAAGATCCTGTCATCGCTTTCAGATACAAGTAAGTTGGACTAGCTATTAGACCAACTATCTCACGCTCTCTCTCTCTCAAACCCAGCCAAAGGAGCACATCTAGTTGAAAGACTCTCATTCTTATTTAGAATGGGAAGATCTTTCTGTTCGTAAAAGCTTAAGCTTAAGAGCTTTATCCATAAGTAAGTAATGAGAGGAGACTTTCTTTTAGAAACTCCTCATGCCTTCTCTGGAGACAGAGATCTTACTGCTACCTCCGAGTCTGACAATCTAGTCTTCTAGGCTTTTAGCTTTTAGAATCCTCTTTCTCTCTGATTCTTCGTGCGTTCTTTATCCTATTCCGATTTGATTTAGCTTTCTTTTAGTTGCCGCCCTTGTCAAACTCAAACTCCTTTCTGAGTTCTCGACCCCTATCTAAAATGGGTTTTCCCTGCTTTCAGTACCCTACCGAGGACTGATCTTCTGGAGTGTCTGGCGAAGCGCCTTCCTTTTCACAATGGGGAAGAAGTTCTCAGTTTGTGCTTTTCAATCCGATTACATAAAGCAGTCCTTAGAAACTGATTTGACATCCATAGTGGGCGCCTTCGTAGCAATAGTAGGATTCGTCCTAGTAAGTACTAGCCTCTTTTCCAGTAAGTTGTGTTACATCCCCTTCAATTCCTGCTATTCGCGGAAGAGTTGATATTTACACTCTGGAAAGGGGAGGACTAGTTGATAGGGTAAGATTTTATAGGTTCCATCCAGACGAGCTAAGCTAATAGGGTACATAGGTGGAAAGAGTTTCCCGAGTCAATAATAGTTTGTCGAATTCCCTTACAGCCCAGTCTTTACTGTCGAGTTTGACCTTTTCGCCCTTAAGCTAAGCCAGAGATTCCCCTTGGGGAGGGCTAACTATATATCTTTATATGGCCAATATTCAAATTCTTCCTTCTTTCGGGCTGAGTCTGTTTGATGAGCCTGCGTAGTATTAGACGTTTTAATTCATCTTTCCTCGCTCTAATCTATATAAAAGCCTAAATCCCAATTCTCATATCTTCCCCCCCTCTCTGATGAGTTCTGCAGTTCAGTCTCTCCGATGGGCAGGTGCAGCTAGGGATGGCCAGTTTCTCGGATCAACAACTGGCTCCTCTCCCTAACGTTGGTCGAGTGGCTTTCGCTCCTCTCCCTAACGTTGGTCGAGTGGCTTTCGCTCCTCTCCCTAACGTTGGTCGAGTCACTTCGTACCTCAATAGGTGCTTCTAGGCCTCTCCTTACAGTCTTTTGAGCTACTTATCTACTTAGCAACTGGGCTGCAGAACTCCTAGCTTCAGACAGCTGATATGCGACTACTCCTCTAGTAGCTCACACATACAGAGAGAGAAATCTCGCAGATCCGCTGTTATGTATTACTCCTCCTGCTTCATCGTCTTATGCTGGAGTAGATACAACTTCTGCCGTGGAACTGGTTTCCGTTGTTCACCCGGTTTTTGATGCCACAACTAATGCCGCTTGTCAATTCTTGGTGTAATACTCACTCGTAAATGATTCCCTTTCTTTTAGTTTTTAGATGAAGATCTCATTGTGATGTCTCGTTCCCTCTTTTCTTTCATTTCACTCTATTGTATGAATTCAACCAATATTACTCAAAAAGTAGTGGCAGGAATCGATTTCATCGTAGGGGGCGTAGTCATTGTTCTTAGTTCTCTGTAAGTTGATTGCTGCCCGGAATTCGTGATCCTGGCTCAGACGAGAGAAAGCTAAGGATATACTTAAAAAATGCAAGTGCAAGTCGAACGAGATACCTCTTGCAGTATTAATCACTCGTTCATCTGCCGAACCATCCCTGCCTTGGTCTTCGCTCGCTTGGCTCGGCTCGGTATCCTCCCGGAAGAATACACACTCTCCTTTGTTCGAGCTTTGCTGGTCTATTTCTAATTAAGACTACTTTGGTACATAAAGAGGTATTATACATAAGTGAATGCACCTTATACTTCTTCTTCCAATCCCTCTCTTATCGAATGAATGAGCAGGTAAGTACATTCATCTTCCCCCTTGACTAAGCATGATTCCCCGGTCGATTGAGTCGAAACTTCCCCTTTGTACCGATTTCCCCATGTACCTAGGTAGCGAGTGATTAAGAAAGCCCGATGAGCTAAGAAGTAAAGAACGTTGTTTATTATTCAATTCTGGTCTGATGAAAGCAGTTAGTTCCGTAGTATGAGAATTCTGATCAATCCCCGGCAGTTGACTTTTCTTTCCTTTGGTTGGAATACCCCGATCTACTTGTACGTTCAGCTGTGAACTTAGCTACTTTACTCCCCTTGGGATTCTAGCAGAGCCCTGACCTACTCCTGCCCTTTATCCCACTCGGAAATAGACTTTCGAATGATTGACTTCCCTTTTGAAAAACAGGTTGATACCCCTTCTATACTTTCTACTTTCTCTTCTATCTTTTATAATATAAAGCATCGACCCCGCCCCCTTTACAAGGCCAAACTGGATCTAATTAACAGGTGCAAGGCTTCCAGACCTCTAATCGGGTACACGTATAATCTGAACCCTTTTTCTTGGCTTGGCTCTGTAATCTTCTTCCGTCTACTCTTCTCTCAAAGGAATTCCTTCTTTCCCAGAACTACTCTGGCTTATACTTCTCTCGTGGCCTATCTGCCCTCTATTGCATTCCTGCATTTCGCATCTTCTAGTCAGTGGCATAGGGACCTCTGCCTTTCTTCTCCTATTCGAAGACCCTTGGCTGAAAGATAAATCGAGGATCAAGAAAGATATAAAGAACAGGTCTCAACTCCACTACAAGAAGATTGGTTGCTCTCTACTTCCTCATTCTCATCCTCGGATTCTTCCTATACCATTACTTTCGGTATTGAGGTTTAACTAAGTTTTTAGTTTTTCCCCTCTATCTAGTTAAAGTGAATCGAACTTCAAGGAAGATTGATCACAGCTGAGTCTGAGCACTTCTTAAGATATCCAGTCTAAAATTCCAAGGTGTGGACCAGGAAATGCTCCCTGAATCATGAAGTTTGAGAGTTTGGGACCAATGCAGTGAATGGTGGTGGGTCTGGGGACAGCTTTCTGGTACGGCTATTGGCCTTAACGCTAAGTCACAGTCTTATCCCTTGATTCATTCCTTCCTTCAGGCCAGGTATGAAGTGACTGGTTCGATAGGACCAGGATAATTGTTTTACCTCCCGACTTTGAGTACTTTCCCCCTTGACCCTTAATAATGGAGGACTAATTGACTTTGACACAAAAGCTAAACTAAACAAGGGAAAGAAGTCATTCTATTAGAGCAACTGTAATTGGATTGGTTGGATCGACATCATCGAAAGCAACCCCAACTATATGGTTGACAATTCTCAAGAGAACAGGATGTGCTCAGCTGTCGAAGGTCCAAAAGCGTCAGATTAACAGACTGGGAGGACGGCGACTGGAGAATAGGACTTTCTTTTCTCTCTGGATCAGTTCCAGGCCAGGCAGTTAAGTTAGAAAAGTAAAGCCAGCCATTAGCACTTCCCGCCTACTTGTAAGCTAAGCTAATCCATTTCCAGTCTTTCTGCCCTCGAACCAGTGCTAAGATAATCCCATCAAGAAGTGGAACAACTCAACTCAAACCTCAAGGAAGGCAGGAGGTTGCGGAGTAATGGAAGACAGAAGGATTTTAACTTGATTAGATGGGATTGCTTCCTTTAGCACTCCAACAGACTCAGGGATGAAAAAAAAAGGTCATCGCCTGCCTCTATGTGCTTGAGTCCTTATTTCGAAATTTCGTAGTATAGAAAGAGATTCGTCTTGCTTATTGGCTTGATCATTGAATTGAGTGCGTGGTAAATGCTTTTGACTCAACCTCCCGCTGCGATAGCACGTAGCCGATAATGAAGACAGATATATAGAGATATATAGTTGATATAGTGAAGGATCTTTCTAAGTAGCCAGTCTTTACTGAACTCGGCCCAAGCAATGCCCAAGGACTCCCATCCCATGTCTTTGAAGGTTTGACAAACCGGCGATTTCCGTGAGCAAGAACAAGTCTCTCGTTTTGTTTGGGGGGAGCAGAGCAGTCAAAGAATGAACCAAATGAAAAATATAATCCAAACTCTCTTGGATTGCTTTTTTCGGAAGAAGGACGAAGAAAGGAGATCTCCTTTTTGCAACGAGGAGGTGGCTAACCTATCGAAGGACACTATGATGAAACGAATAGCTGACGTGGTGAGAAGCGCAAGAGATAAAGATAAAGAAGATAAAGGGTCGGAGGAAGGATAAGGTAAGTGGGTGGGTGGGATCACGATCGACTAAAAGGAAAGTCGCTTGATATTGGTTCGAATCCAATTCGTGAGAGAGAGAACTGATGAAGATAAGTAAGTAAGCGAGTTCCTCATCTATAGAGGTAGGGGCTTCGGGACTGCTTCAATCGTCACTCGAAAAGCCCTCCGCGGGACCGAAGGGAGTTCGC
>Ga0058702_10000898_pt1 | contig 11635 bp, 9 predicted proteins | sample AgamicOrSfe_FD_83781 | JGI IMG/M metagenome (GOLD analysis project Ga0058702, IMG submission 83781) | Agave microbial communities from Guanajuato, Mexico - Or.Sf.e | ecosystem: Host-associated > Plants > Phyllosphere > Phylloplane/Leaf | place: Guanajuato, Mexico | collected 2012-05-30
GATCGTGAACCCCAAGAAGCCGCGCTTCGTAAAGATTCGTGTATTCATTCCAGGCATCTGGCAGAATGGCAATATCACGACGGTGTATGAGATTTACAGAAAACTCAGTCTCCATCAAGCCTTGCTCTGCGATCTTGTCAAAGAGATAATATGCTTCTTTCGGCTTGATCCAAGGATTACCGCAGACCTCGAAGATGAACTCAGTCATTTTTCTGTTGTCGAAACGTACACAGAAGGATTCAGCGTTGACGGCTAAGGTCTTCCAGTGCTGGCGCTGTTCATCTTCTACTGTTATTGCAGCGGGATCGAGAGTCTGGTGTGTACTGACTGAGGAAGAGTTTTCGAAGGCTTTCGGTGACGACTGGGTGTCCTCTTCGTCTGGCTGTGCTATTGCCAGAATGCTGTCGGGGGAATCTGGTCCAGCGATGTCTCGAGCTCTTGATGACCCCGGAGATGTGGTGCCGGAATGCTCCGCAGTTTGGCCTTCCAATGGTCCTGAAACTGGCGGAAGAGTTGCCACGATATCTTGCTCGACGTCGATTGACGTCGTGGATGCACACAGACCAAGATCTAACCACTCCGATACTGCGTCCGAAGCACTGTAGCTAGTGCTAACCGTCATTGCCTCTTCCTGTCTATCGGCACTCTGACTATCTGAGGTATCATCACAATCAAGGACTGGACGGACATCACCAGGGAGACAAAACCATGCATTAACACCAATATCATAATCTTCGACCTTGCCTTGCGAAGTGTCCTTCGCCTTCCAGCGTCTAATGAGATCCCTTGCCGCCCACGCCGTAGTCTGGCTGCGATGCAGCGTCCCGACGACTATATGAGCATCGACATTCGATATTGGGTCAATATCATGGTACTCGCCGATAGTAATGCCGATGAAGCCTCTGCTGAGCTCGACCGTGAATATCATCGTCCTCCAATCCCAGATGAACCACATCATGCGTACATTAATTGTGCCAAGGGAAGGTGTCATTTGTGGCAAGTCCCGTGCTGGAAGCTCGCGCACGATTGGCTCTATATCCTCAAGTCCTTCACTGGCAGCCAGCGCATCCCGAAAGCTGGTAAAATCGGTACTGCGGGCCTTATTGCTCGTTCCGAGGAGCCGCAGATAGTATAACTCAGTATACTGCTTCCAGACTCTCTCAGCCACGCTGATATTTTGCCGATCAAGGAGGGTCACAAGAAATTCCTTCTCAAGTCGTGCCTGAGTCTTTCAAGATCGGATCGTACGCAGAAGGACTCGGCACTTTCGGCGATTTGGCGCAGATGTGGTTGCGTGTCAGGGATGGGCTCCATTTGGCCGAGTGAAGTGATGATGTGGCAGAAAATTGACGTCCGGCAGAGGCGCCGAAGCTGAGTTGAAGCTGATGATGTACAGCTGCGAGTACCTTGCACGATCGGCACAGAAATTAGTAGTGAAAGTCAGCCTCGATTACGTGGTGCCGTCGCTCATGATCTACCGTAAGATGCTGTGAGAGGTGCCGAGTACGGGTCCGACTTGGAAGCTGAAACAGTGGCGTTATCTGACGGCTGGTAGAGCAGCCAGGATGCTTGCAAAATCTTACAGAAGTCTCACCCGGCGGCTGATGAAGCAGCCTTCGACCTCGAGCGTCTTGGCTGTGAGACGTAAGACGCGAGACGGCGGCTGGGAAAGCGGTTGGGAATCGCCGATGATCCTTGTTTTGTGAGAGTTGGCATGTCACAAGAAGGGATTGATCAACAAGTGGCAATCATGACTGCTCCAACTCCGTGGCGTGGCGTGTGATTCTGTGAATCATATTTTGTCACCCGCTGTGCACGCGATCATCGTGGCTCCGCGCTAAGCATAGCGCTCCGGTCATTGTGTTGCCGCGTGAGATGGTACCTTGGTCTACAGACACGGAGCCACATCTCAGCATGTCAGTGCTGACGCGGGCAGATGACTACTATCCTAAACACCTGAGAAGCCTTCTTCTCGCATCTCCCAGAAGTTCTAGGACAAAGGCACACAGTTCTCATCATGAACCATTCGAATCAGCAGATTGAATTGCTTTCAATGCGTGTGTGACCCGTATCGAGGTCAGATCCGAGCGTTATGAGCTAACATCCCCTAGGTGGTGGCGGCGTTCGCGGAGCTACCGCAGCCGCACTACTACAGACTTTGATTGAGGACGTCAACCTCAAGCTAGGACTATCTTCAGGCACGCAAGATAACACAACCGTATTGCGCGTTGTTGAAGCTGCCAATCTCTGCCAGTAAGAGCGGTTTAATCCTGGTCTTTCTCCCAACTTACCAACCCTTTAGGCTTGCTGAACTATACGGACATCGAGCAGATGATCATGCTTGATCGAACAATTAAGGAAAGAGACCACGCTTGATTCAAGCTCGAAAGTGCCGTATAAAATTAGACACCGATTCGGATTCGGTGAAGCGCCATATCGGGCTGGCACACAATGCGAGGATGACACGGTGTTGAACGAAATCTCAAGGCTTTCAAAAGTGATCTCATTATAATGTACATGTTATGCAATCCATTTTCGTCGCTAAGCACACCAATGCTGTTTCTTATGTACATTGTAAACCATGCCTAACCCTGAAGCACCCAAGTGAATGCTGCAATCTCGCAAGCCTGTCTAGTCTATTCCAAAGATGCCGAGCTCGGAACCCAATGCACCCTATGCCAAAGCAGAAAGAAGTTGACGCCCATGATGTATCGCAAATGCCAAACCTGCCAAACCCCGCCATAATGCATGATACGTTGCCCAAGGCCTGAGCCATTCCAGCTCCTTAATTCCGTGCGCGTGCTCACGATAGCACAGAAGCACAGTCATGCTCAGAAACACAGTCATGCTCCGAAGCACAGATAGCCGAGGAGTCTCTTTATCATCGAAGGAGATCGTTAAACAGGCTTCGCTCGCTTCTGCAGTTTCCTGCGCATGCGTTTCGGTTTCGCAGGCGCGGATGTGCACAAACGGAGTGGTTGGGAAGGTGATTTGTTATTGACAGGGACAGGTTGAACTGCTGCTGGAAGCGTAGTGTCCGGGCTTATAGGTTGGCTGATCGCAGGAGAGTGTTTACTGTGCGCTATTGACCACCCATGTGAGACTGTAGATGGTGGACTTGTTGGTGCATCGTTCGTGGGATTGGCGGAACGGGTGGGATATGTTGTAACTTGAGATTTAACTGGCTCGATTATGGGCGGGCTGATGGGTAGAAAGTTCTTCGAGGCTCCGGTGCTGATATGAGGTGCGGTAGATTCTGGCATGCATACGTCCTGAGTACTAGACATCTGCACCTGCGGATCTTGGAGGACTATCCGGTATCAGTGCCTCCTCTGAGCTCCTCTGTACTGGAGACGTACCCTCTGCGGATTGAACAGGCCGCACATCTACTTTCAGCCGGGCATGATGAGCCATCTCCAAAACCTGGATATCGCCCTTGGAGCTGTCTCCCTGTTTCCAGCGTCTAATTAGGTCATCGCGGGTCTCTACGCCTGGTCTACTCCGCTCATGCGTTCCGACAAGCACGACGAGATCCCGCTGGCGAGCCGGAGCGATCCTGATCAATGACTTATTGACTCCCATCACGTAACCACTGCACTCCACGCAGAGTGCCATAGAGGCATCATCCCATACCACTTTCATGAGGGAAATGGTGGTCGTGCCCAGCGAGGGTGTCAACAGTGGTCGATCCAAGTTTGTTGACGTGGTTTGCTCTTGCTGCGTCGGATAGTCTGTAGACAAGCTCGCAACATACGCACTGTAGTCGCTGCTAGCAGCCGGTCCGCTATTGACCGCAACGAGACGCTGAAGATACAGATCACTCAACGTATTCCAGATCTGCTCGCGTCCAGATTTCGTTTGCCGGTCGACGAGGATTGTACAAGGGTCACTTTCGAAAGCAAGCTCTTCGATGACGCGTGTAGACTCACGTCCTCTGATTATGAAGACGTCGGTAGCAAGCTGTCTCACCTCTGCTAGGTTAAGGTGCAAGCAGAAAGAGTCGACATTAGTAGCAACCGCAGTCAGGCGCGCAAGCTTGTCCTCTGCAGATTCCATGGCTGTTATCGGAGGGCTTTGGCAATCAGCTCAGTTCCAAGGTCTAGCGGTGCGAAAAGGTGTGACCTGAACTGAGTGAACGTGAAACCTGGGAACGCTGCATACGCGCGTCACGTGCCGAAGACCCATGAAACGACCCTGGACTCTACGCGCCGGGCCAAAGCTACATGCTACTATGAGAGGGTCGCGCTGATGTGGCCTCTATGGGGGGCACTGGCGGGCCGGTTCTGTGACACGATGTTCAAGTCAGCTGCCTCACTTTTGTAAGATGCCGTACAACAGCATCTGCCATAACTGATGTTGTGTGACACTGCTTGAGATCTCTCGGCGCTAAAAAGCTGCCGGCTGCTGCTGCTGATGTAGAATATAAAGCGCCCTCATCCCAAGCCTTTCACAATTAGCAAAAGGAAATTGTATAGTCTGCAAAATGAGCGACCCAAACAAGCTATCCTTTCGATTTGTAAGTAATCGATGTCGAGGCTCATCTTCAAAGTTTATTAGTTGACACTATCAGGTGGTGGCGGCATTCGAGGCATCTCTCCTGCTGTGATACTGGATATTCTAATGAAAGATGTCAATCTCAAGCTGAAATTACCGGCTGGTACTTTGGGTGTCGCGGACATTTTCCACCTGGCTGGAGGAACAAGTACCGGCGGGTAAGAGGCAATTAGTCTTGACTTCTTCAGTTACTTACCAATTTTCGCAGACTGTTGGTAATGATGGTAAGCGGCTTCCGTATGCCCCCCGAAGAAGCAGTAAAAGAGTATAAGAAGCTATCCTCGAAACTTTTCAGCGACGACAACAAGCTGAACATACTCCTACACCCGAACGGGTGGTACTCGCCGGAACCAATCGTGGAAGAAGTGAAGAGCTTGCTCTCATCTCAGCGTCTACCATTAGACATGTTGATGGAAGACCTCGAAACCTTTGTCGGTCCTTGGAATTCGAAAAGCAATAACATTGGAGGGCGTGGCCATGCTACAGGGAAGCAGTAAGTTTTCTTGAGTTTTATACTAAAATCATGTCTAATATCGTGATTAGCTTTGTGACTACTTCTCTTGCAGCAGATATCAATAAGCCTATCCATTTACGTAGCTACCAAGACGTTGCAACGATCATCCAATCTCAGGTCTTTGACGCCGCTCGGGCGACGTCTGCTGCGTTGCCAGTCTTTGAGAGTGCGAAAATCATGTTGGGAGATACGGAGGTGGAGGCGATTGACGCTGGTCTGGCACTGAATAATCCGGCGTTGCGAGTGTTGAGAGAGGCCGGTGATATCTGGGGTCATGAACGCCCGATCGATCTGCTTTTGAGTCTTGGGACTGGGACAAAGCCAGCGAACTCAGTCGAGAAAGCAAGAGATCAACTCAAGAATCGGTACAAGCAAATCCTGAAAAGAGCACCAAAGGCAGCTGTCAATGCTGCAACAGGTGTCGATCAAGTACATGACGCGTTGACCACGATATTCAGAGGCACCAACAAGTATGGCATGATTGACATAGATGGCGCCGGAGAATATGGCATGAGTGACTACGAAGCGATGGACACGATCGGCAGCTTGACAACAATAGAGATGGAGTCTGAAGAGGGGAGAACGCTTTTGAGTCCGTTTACCCGAAAATGCTGCTCTTCTTGGTCCAGATGTGAGTACAGATCTATTGAAAGTAAGAACAGACTAACACGTCCGAAGCAAATCCCCATCATCCAGCAGCACAGGCATGGCTACGAGATCCAAGGAATGCCCCAACACCTGAAGATCTGAAAACAACACTATGGTCACCTGGTAACTATGATGTTTCGACGTTTACTGGAGTTCCAATGGCTATGCCAATCCCCCAAAGATCTACAAATACCAGTGGTCAGAATTCTCGAGCGTCCGCAGCATCTGGAAGTCTGGCCTCTGCAACGCATATACCGATCAACAAGAGATTCTGTGGCTATGGAGATCAGGTTACCACTCTGACTGAATTCTTCAAGAATCCTGACTTACCCAGCGCTTTTGTCATCTACGGACTACCTGGTGTTGGCAAGACAGAATTGGCACGGAAGTTTCTTTTGTCTACCACGTTAGTGCCTTGATGCTCATCTTTACATCTTCACATCTAACTTATGACAGAGTCCAATACACACACACTTTCTTCATCGACTTGGGGCACCCCGATAGAGAAGCCCGGTCCCTGCGGCATATCATGGTTCGTCAACTCAAGCTAGCTTTGCCGAATATGTCTGGTCCCGAGTTACGACAGGATTTCTTCAATGCGGTTGAAAGCAAAATTGAGAATGAGGCCAGCTGGATCATCGTCTTGGAAAACGTACAGACAGCCACCGACCCCTTCCAGCAATATGAGAGTATGCTGTATATGAAACATCTCTTGATCACGACACGGAACTGGGAACTGCTTAGCCACTTCGACCCGGACTACGGAACAATCTTACTCACTAAACTATTGCAAGATGATGCTGTCGAACTCCTGTCAAAATCAATGCGAAACAATTCCGCAACATCTGGAGATGTCCAATCCTCCAACCCGAGTCCGGCCGATAAAGCACGAATGACTGAAATTGTAGAGGAGCTTTTCTGTCACCCGCTCACGATCGATTTGGCAGGTCATTTGATCAAGAAACAAAAGGCTACTCTGGACAATTTCATAGAGAAACTTTCCGAAAGCCGAGGCAATTGGTTTTCCAGGACGGATTTCATGGGTGCATCCAACTACCGTCAAAGTCCATATGAGTTATTCGGTTCGATTCTTCGAAAGGCAATGAAGGGTCCGGAGGACGTAGACGAGGATGATGACACTCAACGGGCTCGAAAGATGATGCAAAGATTCATGGAACTCTTGGCCGTGCTGAATTGTGAGGCTGTCCATCATCAGCTGATCTATCGGGCAATGTCAGACACGGACTTCCGAGATGCGCCTATCTGGTCAGAAACAGACAGGGCTCTTGGCATTCGGCAAAATTACAAGCTGGAGTTCGTACCGCTTCTGCCTCTATTCGACCAACATGACGGCAAGTGGAACTCGAACGTTACGATGGATTGTGTTGCTATACTACGCAATATAGGCCTTTTACTACCACCAGACAATGAAAGAACCTATCCTGCTTGGTCTATGTCACCTTTGATCCGTCTTTGGGTCTTGGATAATATGGGTGAGCGCCAATACAACCGCACCATAGATCTTGCAGCATGGCTTGTGGCTTCAACAATATCCTTGGATGCTCAGACGGGAGAGGCTTTTATCTGGCGTGCGCTTATGCGAGACCATGTGCTACAGCTCGTATGGCGGACCCGAAAGCGAGAGCCGTCTTCACAACTAGGAGCTGATATCCTATGGCGTTTCGAAAGAGTGTGTAGTGATTGTGGTGACCTCACAACTGCACCACAGCTTGTTGAAGCTGCAACCTCTGGGGAGTCACAGGACGATTCCGGAGACGACATTGAAAGGATTATCACAGCTCGATTTCGGATCTGCATGAACCTTAGAAAGTCGGGCGATTGTTATCGAGCCGGAAGAAAGACTGAAGCACTACTTCAGGACCTTCAAACAAGAGGCGGAGCTCTCGATAACAACACGTTTGGCAAGATGGACTTTCGAATTCGTCGGGAACTGGCTAATATCCTTCTTCAGCTGGGCAAAACATCCGAGGCCGAATCGATCATTGAGACAATGCCAGAATCCATAGGCTTGATCGATGAAGATGAAGTCGAGATGTATTTGCTCATGCTACACGAGTTACAGGCTGAAGCAGCCGAGGACTGTAGCGCAATGCAGGCAGTGTCAGAAGAGATGCAGACTATTTTAGGGGAGCGCCATCCTTACTCGATCCGCACTAAGAGTAAGACCGCGCCTCTCCACCCAACTGGGTCAAGTCTGGCTGTGGAACTATGTAGAAGTGCCTACAATCTTTCCCTTGAAGTCTTCGGCGAGAAGTACGCGGGCACTATACATGCCAGCGTAGCGTTTGCAAGGTGTCTAATCAATCGTGGCACACTAGCTGATCTCGAGGACGCCGAAACTCTCCTAGATAAAGATCTAGAGGCCGATATCATCGCAAGATTCGGCGCAAAGCGACCTGAGACTCTGGAATTACGTTATCAATCTCTTGTTCTTGCATATCAGCGGACAGACACTAGGCCTGATGAGAGACAGGCAGCTTTTGAGGAGCTACAGACTATTGTACTCATAGTCCGCAAAACCCAGGGTACAAAACACCCGACTACGATCCGGATGACAGCGACAATGATTCGGTTCATTGCTCTCAAGGATCCTGATGAGGCTCGTAGGCAATTAGCGACGTTACAGGAGCAAGCTATTGCATGCTTACGACCCGGTCATCTAGTGCTGACTAATCTGGCAAGGTTGCAAGCAAGCTATGCTGTAACTACACCAGCAAGGCGTCAAGGTCTCCTAATTCGCCGTGGAGCAGCGACGCCATCTCAAACGACAAGCGGTCGGGCATCTGGCATGACAACTTCGGGAGACCAGTCCATTGCCACTGCACAGCGTGGTTCTACAAATCAGAGCTCAAGCGCAGCGTCCACAAGCCGTCGTCCCAATGCTATAACAAAACTCGTCGCGAGATTCAGGCAAGAACGACCAACACCTGCCGGTACAAGCCGCCAGTCTGAACCCGAACTACCGAGACAGGAGCCACGAATCACCCGTACAGAGAGACTGACGGCTGCTTCGTCAAGTCAACGAGCTGTTCCGGAGCCAATAAGACGAAACTCTTTAAGCTCTGAATCGGGAAGCTCTCCTATAACCTCTCCAACCCATCGAGCAGCTCCTGAGGCACAAAGACAGGCTTCCAGGGCCTTCGAATCGGCAAGGTCTCAGACAACCTCATCAAGCCGTGAAACTGCTCCACCGGCAGCAAGACGTGAGCGTATGGTTCCCGAATCTGGAAGATTCTTCGTAGCCGCATCATCCCGTGAAGCTGCACCGAGACGGGAGTCCAGGGCCTCCGAGTCTGGAAGATCTCCAGTCAGAATGCGCACAACACTTCGGACCGCTCCTGAGCCATCGAGACGAGACACAGGAGGTGACGAGACCGAAAGATCCGCAGCTCCATCGTCAAACCGTCGGCGTGATCCCGGTCCATTGGGACGGGATTCAAGGGCGTCAGAGCCTGAAAGGTCTGCTGGGGCATCTTCAAGCCGCCGAACTCATCCAGGTCCATCAAGGCGGCATGCAACAGCACCTGAGCCTAAGGCCGCAGCTACATCGTCAAGCCGCCGGCCTGACTCATCAAGACGGGAATCTGAACGCTCAACTTCGTCGCGCCATTCCAGGCCCGAGGCTGGATCCGACCCGTCAACATCAAGTCGACGTCGTTGAGGGGGCTGGCATTGCAGACTCTGTGTAAGAGCACGATTATGACCTTTTATGAAGAACATGTATGATCTTTGAGTTCTGGGAGTATTGTATTCCGTTTGTAGCATTCCTCAGGCTTTTTATCCATTACTGAATCATTCGCGCACTGTCCCATTGCTCCACGCCATGACCGTCTCACGGAAAGTGATAAATATATATATATATATAGCATCCAGAGTGTTTTATGCTGGTGAAGTTGCCTGACATCGGCAAAGTTTGGTAGCTATCGAGCAGTTGTTAGATGCTGCGCCGGTACCAGCACCAGCACACGCGCCGGCCTCCTCCAGTCGGCATCCTGTTGCCGAGGCTTCACACAGTCGCAGCGCAAGACTCTTGAAGGGTCTTACCGATTCATCAAGCCGCAAAGCCGAGCCTGGGCACTTTTCGGTGCCATATCAGCGAGAACGACCGGTTGCTTTCTCGTCTGGCCGTCAGCGAGATGCTGAGTATGAGGTACCAGTGCCGTCGTCGCCGGTTATCGACGCACCACTGAGCAAGACAGGCGGGTGCCATCGTCGCGTGCTCGTCATTCCGGCTTGGGCACAAGACGTAGAAGTTCAATCCCCTAAGTATATTGAAAAGATGAGGCAAGTTGCAGAGCAAATGCAGAAGGAGCTCATGGCCACGCATCCATACACGATACGGGCGTGGAGCAAGGCTGCATTGCTATGCATGGTGTCCTAACCCCAACAAGCCGTCAGTCAGTCCGAAGCTGCGTTCACGATCGTAGGCCGAACGTATGGAATCTCTTATGCTGGCACCATTCATGCCGCGCTGGCTCATGTCATATGTCTCTTGTACCGCCACGGACCAGGTGACATCGAGAATGCAAACGAGATCCTGAATATCAACATCCGGAGTATGAAAGCGATCCGGAGACTTGGGGAGAAAGGAACTGATGGTCAAGAGATCATTCTACAACGTGCTATCATCGTGAAGCAACACCCGGGATATAGTGCTAAAGAAATTATCTCTTACGCTGGCAAAATCCGCGAGGTCGTCGAGACTTTCCGCGCGACGCACACTCCGCATCACGCCACTACCATTCGAGCGACCGCAGAGTACTCCATGTACTTTGCCAGATACAACAACCAAGAAGCTCGGCGGCAGATGGAAACTCTGGAGCGTGAGGCCAGCGTGTATCTACGCGAGGGTCATCCACTTTTGGCATATATCGCACGTTTGAGGAGTGGTTGGGATGACCTGGTCTTCCCAGACTTCGGCACTCTGACGATTTCGACTGGGACGTGAGTGCGGGCAAGTCGAGGTTGTCAAGGCTTCTCTTCTGGTGTGGAGCTCTGGACTCATGAAGTTTATTCTTGGCTCATGGCAAGTGGGACGTGACTGCGAGCGAGTCGGTCTTGACGAGCCTTCTCTTTTGTTGGATCTCTGGGCTCACGAACTTTCGTCTTGGTTCATGGTTTTGCGGTCGATTTGGTGATTTGTCTTCATTAACGTTCTTCAGGATGTCTCTGGACTACATGTTGATTGGCTGACGTTGACGATACTTGAAAGCTGCGAGTACCGAGGGCTATGGGAATAGTGTTGATTTGCTGTGGAAATCTATCTGCTATCATAATTGTCATCGTCTTTCATCACTGCTTAATATCCAGTTACTTCACCCGATCTTGATCCATTGGCCTCATCATGCTGCAATACCATCAATCCATATCCCTTCTCCACTGCACTCACGCAGATCTTCCTTCTTTCACGAGTGCTCGCTCAGGCTCGCCACATCATGCCCAGCGAGGATGCCGCGGAAGACGTGCTTTGAGTCCTGGATCATGACCAAAACCTGCCGCTGAATCTCCATCTGTCCCTGCGTCACCGCCTCGATAGAGTGCAAGTAGTTCGTCTCAACAACAGCATGCAGCTCGTGGAGAAGACGAGTGATGAGCTCCTTGAACTCTTCGATGAGAGCCTTGAGCAAACTTTGCACTTTGTCCACACTAGCTTGGAACATGCTGGCGCAATGCAGTCATTAGTCATAGACATCACTTTGGGGGGCGTGGAGGAAATGGACTCACATCTCTTTCTCTTTCTCGACATGCCCTAGCATGTGTTGTTTCATGCGCTTAAAGCATCCCATGCCATGTTCGGCAACGATCATGATGTAGACAGGGTTCATTGCTGCAGCGATCACAGGAGTGAACTCGCGATTGACCGCACGCTGCCTGATAGTTAGCTGTGCCGTTGCAGTA
>Ga0058702_10000902_pt1 | contig 11583 bp, 12 predicted proteins | sample AgamicOrSfe_FD_83781 | JGI IMG/M metagenome (GOLD analysis project Ga0058702, IMG submission 83781) | Agave microbial communities from Guanajuato, Mexico - Or.Sf.e | ecosystem: Host-associated > Plants > Phyllosphere > Phylloplane/Leaf | place: Guanajuato, Mexico | collected 2012-05-30
CGTAGCAGCCACAATGCGAGCCAGCTTGCCAGTGTTGCCGCAGGTGAGCTTCACACCGATAATCGAAGGATGCTGAGCCAGCTCGATGATCTGATCTGACGTCAAGTCGATACCACTTTGGACTGCTGGGAAGTTGTAGATCAGGATGGGGATTGGTGATGCCTCGGCAACCTTCCGGTAGTGGTCAAGAAGAAGTTTCGACGACAGGAGCGAGGCAAAGTAACTCGGTGGCAGCACAAGAGCTGCGTCGCCGCCAGCAGAAGCCGCATCTTTGCAGAGCTTGATCGTCTCTCTTGTTGATTGCGCCCCGCAACCCACAATGAGTCTGACAATGTGGCCGTGGCCAGATTCGTCGAGTGCTTGCCTAGTCGTTCGAGTGATGAGAATTCGCTCCTCGTGGCTGAGATGTGCGGCTTCTCCATTGCTACCGTGTGTCACTGCGCAACGTTAGCATATGTATGGCTCTTTGCAGCTCAGCGTCCCGACCTATGCCCTTTATGCCACTGCTGGCCAACCTCAGAGCATGCTTGCGTGTTGTTTCCATGTCCACTTCCTCGTCGTCTTTGAAGAAAGCCACAGTGGGAACATAGATGCCTGCTTCCAGTTTTGCTTCGACTCGAGACGCTGGTCTGGATGCAGTAGCATCGAAATCCTGTGTCGATGTTGGTGCCATTCTGGGTGCTATGCTGATAGTAATAGTTCGTGGTAACAACAGGTGAGGGAGACGCTTGATTTATAGGCCGAGCTCATATTGCCGCTCTGAATTGCTTGGACCTGTGACCCCCACTTACGGCCTGCAAAGACCCGGACAAGCTCAGTTCGAGTCAATCGCTCGGCTGGCGGGTAGTTAAGGATATGCTGATGCACAATTGCTCACATATGTTTCGGTCATGCACACAGGCTTTGAGGAAACATGAGGTGGGTGATCATTGCGGTCCGTCGTATCGTGTTTTTTATACTTCAGGTAATTATCGACCCATCCAGCCTCCATCCACCGTCAAGATTTCTCCCGACACATACAGGCTTGCTCGACTCGCAAGATATACTATGGAACCAGCAAAGTCGTCGGGCAGGCCCCATCGTCCAGCAGGAATACGTTCTAAAATACTCGCTGCACGCTTTTCGTCCTTGATCAGAGCATCGTTCATATCGGTGTGGATATATCCCGGAGCAATCTGTCACGCTGATTAGTATGATGCCGTATCATGCCTTGTTCTGCCAGTACACCTACAGCGTTGACATTGATGCCGTGTGCAGCCCACGAATTTGACAGCGCTTTCGTCAATTGTGCAACTCCGCCTTTAGCTGCAGCATAGGCAGGTACGTTGAGGCCTCCTTGAAAAGAGACTAGAGATGCAATCTCGCAATCATCAGCACGGTCTTTGTCAAGAGTCTTCGGTCAAGCACTCACATTGACGATAGATCCACGGTGAGGCCCTTCTCGTGTCATCATATGTGCTCCTACATCACGGCACAGTGTGAAGACGGTGTTGAGGTTGACTTGGAGTACCTGTATCCAAGATGTCAGTCGTCGTATGCCTACGCGAGGTTCGGAACGTACCTCGTTCCAATCACCATCTGGAAACTCATGTGGAGGGTGGCGTCTTTGTATGCCACCGCAGTTCACCAATATGCTCAAGTCGTGGCCCTCTGACACGATCCGCTTGATCAACCCGCCGACTTGGCCTTGATCGGAAAGATCTGCCTCGTATATGGTCGCCTTCCTCCCAAGCTTCTCGATCTGCTCTTTGGTAGCAACATTCTCCGAGTTTCTCTGTATCAACACGATGTCGGCCCCAGCCTCTGCTAGTGCAATCGCAAGCGACTGGCCAATTCCTCTCGTCCCACCAGTGATGACGGCAGTCCGGTCCTGCAGCGAAAAGAGGCTCAATACACCAGACATGACTGTTATGAGAGCGGTTCAGAGGTGATCTGATGATGTCTTCGTAAACCGGTCTTCCCGCACAATCTGGGACTGGACTTTCGAGAATGCCTGGGTAAGTATCTGCTGATAGATGCGTGGGGGTCAAATCGAACCCCGCACCACCTGCTGCGGCCAGATGGGGGTCAGCTTGTAAGGATGAATGATCGACACTGGACCCCATGGGGTTTCGTAGAGCGCCATCAAGACCATTATTCCCGAAGTGAGCACAGCATAAGTACATGGACTCACGCATACCTACTTCCTTGCCTTCTTTTCATCACACGACGATACACAATCATGTCTGCCGACGAGAACAAGATTGCCATTCAGCACGTCGAAAACTTTGACAAACTGCAAGATGGTCAACATAATTCTGACGATCTTCCCGAGTCTCTTCGCGAGTTCAGTCAGCAAGAGTTGACCAAGATCGGAAAATGGACGACGTTGAAACTGGATTGTATCGTCATGCCTGCCCTAACAATTCTCTACATCTTGCAAGTTTGCTAAACCACGAGTGCCTTTCAAGTAACGCTAACTCCTAATCAAAGGAACTATCTGGACCGTCAGAACATTGCTGCGAGTAAGCTGGCGAACATAATGGAAGATCTGAACATGTCCGTTCAGCAATATAACACATGCGTGAGCATTCTGTTTGTGGGCTATAGTACGTATATTCTCAATCCTCGCATTTGATCAGACTAACAAAAGCTTCTAGTATTGATGCAAGTCCCCTCAAATCTGGTGCTCAGCAAGATTCGATGGCCAGCTGTGTGGATATGTAGCGCAGTCGCTGGTTGGGGTGCAGTCTCTGCTGCAACAGCGGCGGTATCATCCTACGGCGGACTTATTGCTTGCCGCTTTGCGCTCGGCGTGGTCGAAGCAGTGTTCTTTCCAGGAGCCTTCTTCTATCTGTCTATGTTCTATAATAGGAAACAGAGTAAGTTTGGTCAAGATCGTGGTGCTCCTAGACATCGCTGAGCATTACAGTTGCCCTTCGTACTGCTATTCTCTACTCAGGCTCACAGCTCGGCAATGCTTTTGGCACGCTGTTAGCAATCGGCATACTGAAACTGGACGGTCATCATGGTCTTCAGGGCTGGAGGTGGCTTTTTTTGATCGAGGGCGTGCTCACGATAGGCTTTGCACTCATGTAAGTAACCGAGGTGCCTGGGAGAAAATACTACAGTCTAACACTCGCACAGTTTCGTGTTATACCTTCCGAACTCCAACAAGAAGATCTGGACGTTCTCGCAACAGCAGCTGGACTGGCTCAAGTGGAACTATGAAAGAGATTTGAAACAGCAGGATGCTTCTGATGAGGTCACAGCGCTACAAGGATTCTTGCTTGCAGTCAGAGACCCAAAGACTTGGCTTATGTGCAGTACTCTGTATGCCACTTATACTGCGGCCGCGGTGAACAACTTTTTCCCGACTGTGGTCGGAGGTCTAGGATTTGGCAGGAATCTGACTTATGTGTTGACCGCGCCACCATTCCTTCTCTGTGTGGTCGCTATGCTTTGCAATGGCTTCCACAGCGATAAGGTTGGTTCACTCTCCTTGCTATTTGACTATGACTAACCACGAATTCAGATGGGAGAGCGCTACTTACATATCGCCTTACCGCTGATCATTACAGTCCTCGCGAACATCATCGCCGTCAGCACACTCAACATCGGTGCTCGCTATTTTGCCATGTGCATAATGCCACTGAGCTTCTATAGCTCTGCAATCTGCCAGCTCTCCTGGATCTCAGGCTCCCTTTCACAACCAGCAGTCAAGCGTGCTGCGTCGATTGCCATCATCAACGCCATCTGCAACACTCCGAATATCTGGACGAGTTACTTGTACTACGACTCTCCTCGATATGTGGCTGCTTTTTCGGTGAATTTGGGTGCTGCTGTGGTGGCGTTTGCGAGCGCTACTGCTACTTACTTTTATTTGAGGAGGCAGAATCAGATGATGGATCAGGGCAAGGCTTTAGGTAGATCGGGGCCTACGCCGGTACAACAGGCAAATGGGTTCAGGTATATGTTGTAGTATGTTGAAATTCTATCGCCAACAGAGCCCGTCTCTGTGACTTCTGGTACCGTCTATAAAAAGGACTGTGCGTTTTCGTGGCATCAGCTCCGCCTGTGTGTCGTTTGAGAGCGTGGTGTGAATCATAGAAATCGACACATGGGTGGATCGCAGCTCACGGCTCCATGTGAGGACCTTGAAGCCGCAGTTGAACCTTAAGTTTGTCGACGTTCCTCCCCTCTTGCGACTGCATCCATGAATCGCAGATCCGTATCAACAGCTTATCAAAGACTAGAAAATGGCGCCAATCCATTCAAATACCGCAAGTGGGTTTGGAATAATCCACCATCCGCCCTTCCTCTGCTTCATATGAGTCTGAATCACATCCAGATCAGCCAGAGTTTCCGCTCGCGATTCGTGCCTTATCTTCTTGCGCTCAGCAAAATCGCTGCCAGGCAGGAACACCTCTGCAGCAAGTGCCTTCAGACGTGACTGCAGCACCTTCTCAAACTGCTTGGGAGGAAACTGGGCAGATCCAATCTGGACACCCTGATCAAGTGCTTCAACCATCTCTACCCTGAGCTGCTCAAAGTCGTCAATAGCTCTGCGACGTATCTCTGGATCTTCGAGGTCAGGATACTTTTCCAGGGCCTCTGCTCTTTCCTCTTCGATTGAGAATTCCAAGGCCTTGGCGAGAGTGTCTTGACAGCGTTTGAAGTCTGCCTTCCACTCGTCGAGTGCGTTCTTCGAAGCGACAGGATTGTCAATCAGATGGATTACAACATACTGTAATGCCAAGTTGCAATATCGTGTCTTCTCTTCGTGCGTGGTGCCTGCTACAAACTCTCTCGGTTGATCAGCTGTCTCTTGCTCAGTCTTTGGAACCAGAATCCTCTTATTCTCGATCTCGTACTGCCCCAAGACATTTTCTCTCATCGCTGCCAACGCAAGGTTGGGAAACTGTTTCAACACGGCAGTTCTCTCTGCCTCGTACAAATGTTCGGGTTTTGGCGTGTTGTTCTTCAACCATTGTTTACACTCTCTGTACTGTTGGGACAGCTTTTCCGACGGTTCGCTCTCCAGCAAGCGGGCAGCCATAGCCTCTGATTTTAGACGGACGAATTGCTCGAGTTGGACTGCTGGAAGCCGGACTTTTTGGAGGGTTATGTCCGGCCTCAGGCCCAACTTGGCACATCGGTCGATATATTCCTCGCTTTTCCGTTTCCTAGCTGTCTGATCGCTCAGCTCGGGATATTTGGACAGTAGAGTCGCTCGTCTCTCATCGGATATGCGGCGTATATTTATTGCAGACGTCCGGCAAACGGAAAGCGATGGCTTGATCAAGCCAATGCATTTGTATCTGGCGAGCAACATGGAGGATACAAGTTTTGTCGACTGATTCAGTAAGCAATACTCTCAAACGAGTCGCAGAAGAAATATTATCTGCGACCAAGAGTCGCTGGGGTCGCGTTTTGTTTATGCAGCTCGGCTGGTATCATTGCGGCACAGCAGATCTGCAGTCAACCCACCTTGGCTGGAGTGTGTGTAACCATCCTCGACAACCAGAACTATGACGTGCGACAATAATGACCTCCCGAAGACTAAGCCTCAGCATATCAGGGGTTGAGTAATGGTACCAGAATCACGCAAAACAATGCAGAAACCTTTCTGCAGATGAAGCATCATCCAGTGAAATCAGTGGTAGACCTGTTCATTCAAAAGTCTTTACATTTGTACAGCACATATATGCCCCATATGGTTGGTAAGAGAAACGCTGAAATTCCAACCTCTCAATGGAATGAGTACTCTTTCAATCCCATGCATCGAAATGCACAGAACTTTCTGCGGTACAGCTATGTCTTAGTGAGGGCCATGGAGACCGTCCGATCTCAATGGATGTGACCTGAGTACACGAACCTCTTTGCGTTTTTGTAGCAGTCTAGTACCGCAATACATGATGGGAGATGGGAGAGACACCGAAGCTTCAGTATCTCGGTGGTCAGACGTCAGTCGAACCATGTATCAAAAAGCACGAATTTTCTACAGAGGAGGCATGTTCCAGTGAGAGCCCTAAAATATTCTACTCTCAATGGAACGGACCATAGACATCCAGAAATCTTTGCATTCCTATGGAGGTTCAGCATTGCAACGCGTGATGGGAGATTGATGCTGATTTCAGCAATTCGGAAACCTAGAAGAGCCAAGGAAGAATAATAGATTGCAGTTGACTATTTTACATCATTTGAAGCTCATCCAGGGGAGGTCCACTTTCCATCGTAGATTCTTATTGCCTGCGACCATGGCGTCCTGGCCTTTGCCGTGTTCCCTGAGTAAGGAATCGCCATCGAAGCCCGCCTGGCAAGATAAACTCCATCATCTTGGAGAAGACAGATGTTGAGATGCCGAGGACCTGTCTGAGTGTAAAGATTACAATGATGATATTCGGAAAGAAATGACCAATTACCATATCTGATTGCGTGTTTCACAATGGCCGAGACCCAATTGAAGACGAGCCCACTCTGTTTTCCAGAGTCCAGCTGTCCGCCATCATCAATGTTTTGGAAGCATTCCGTCACATGAGCTGCGAGAAGAATAGTTGATGCCGGGAGCCAGGCAGTTCCATCCGTCAATGTGAGAGATGTGAGAAGGATCGAGAGAGCGGTTTTTCTCTGATGCAAGTTCACCCAAGGTGATCAGCAACTTGTGCATGGCATCCGTGTCAAACAGAGATCCGGCATGGAGTTGAACACGAAAGTCTATGTAGGTGAACAGTTTGCTGTAGTTGACGGCGCAAAAGTTCAAGGCTGTGTCACGCAAGGATGGATCCGCTGTCTGGACAGCATTTGAGCCGCAGAGATTCGCAATGTTATTGATGAGGGAGCCGAAACCTGTGTTGAAACCGCTGGTGATGCTCAGATCTGCAGTGTGGCGGAAGCTGGACACAGCAGCACTGCGTAGGGATGGACAGTCGTACTTGTCGGCTAGCATGAAGACATCGATGTGGAACTTCAACGTGTCGCTTCCGAAGGCCTTTGCCTGCGAGTAAGGCAGATTGTACATGTGACGGAGCATGGCGTCAATAATTTCGGGGTCGTCGTCTTCGCCAAGTGAGAAGACCGGACTTTTGGCTACCTGTATTTGATCAGTAAAAGGATACGGAGAAGTTCAATGTTGCATACAGGCCACTGAGATTGGAAAATGCGTTCGAAGAATGGCGAAGCCATGCGCAGTATGGCGCGGTGAGCATGGACTCTTTTGCCATTGTACTCAAGCACAATATCAGAATCCTCAGGGTTGTTGAACACTGTGCTTTGAGGTATCAGTCTTCCTGTTCGAGATCAAAGGATCAACAGGGTTACCTTTCTTGAGTGAAGCCAACGCTGTTGTCTTGCTTCGGAGGGGTTGTTTGAGGAGTATGGGAAGGCGAACCCGACTGCGATGGGTAAGAGATGCCGCCCCACATGGTTGTTGCGAGCTCGAAAGATATGTGCAGGAAGACTAAGATTAGAAGGGCGGCAGCTCCTGATGCTTAAATATTGTGTTGGCGAGAGACGCGGAAGTCTTTGGAAGATTGCGGACCGCTTGACCTGCAAACAGAAGAAGAATTAGAAGCTCATTGCTCTCACTATCAAAGCCAGACAACAGATCGGTGAGACATTGGTGACTGTGTCTGTTGTCGATGAGGAAACTGCGTCTGGCAACAAGAGGCAATCATCTCCAGGGTCTCTGATGTATCCTTCTTGCTTGCTTGTTTCCTTTTTTCAGGGCAAGTCAGGTTTGTGTCTCAGGTATATGGTTCAAAAACTGTCGTAGACTTCGGAGTTGAGCATTCGCTGACATCAAATTGTAGAGAGGGCGCATTGATTGTTCGCATGAGCCTCAAAGCCGTGGAATCTCTACATCCGCCTTCCAGTCTGTACCGACTCGTATTGTATAGTGTCGTCTTTGACAAAGCTCTGTGAGGTCAAGCGCTGGCCGGTGTTTGCTTTATCAACGAGCATATGCTTCTTGGAGGTCACCTTGATGGCGAAGTCCTATCTTTGTGAATCCGGACCTTCTACTGATATGAGCCTGTACGACTTGCAGCATTGGTCTCACGATGGCTTTGAGCTCCAGATCTCTCATAGATTGATGCCGTTTGCAATACGCGCTCCTGAACGAGACACACACGATGTGATGTTGCCTCTCTGACCTTAAGGGAGCTAACTCCGACGTTTGGATGTGGAGATCATGATCGTCAAGCCTGACCGGCGTTCTCAACAATTGATCGTTGCAAAACTCTCTTCGGCAGCCCAAGTGTTTCAGGAGAGTAACCTTCCCCAAGCGGTGGCTTCCACATAAAAGAAGTTTATTGTGCCGGGATAAGCGGTTTTGGATAGGAAGGACTGCCCCTTGTTGACTGCCGAGGATCTTGGCAATTTGCATTCGGCTCTATACACAAAAATCTGACTCGATCCTTGACTGACTGATTGCCATATTGAGTATAGAAGTATCGCTCAAATTTGAGCTAACTTCCGGATAAGCAGTATGAGACATATTGCAGGGTCAAGGCTAAGACTGAATCGATTGGTGTCCTCGCGGCATCCTCGAGCTGCGCGAGGCTCATGCGAATTGGACCCTGTAACGGTTCTCCTCCATCGAGTGGTGAAGTTAGAATAAGGCTGAGGAATCGAGTCAGTCGTGGCTGAACTCAACTGGAAACATGCTTTACGACACGCAGCACGTTGCAAACACAGTGTTGAGAGACCACAAAGCTGATTGGAATGAGGAGTCAAAGAAGCAGGAGATGCGTCCGAAGAAGTCCGGGAGATTTGTTGTCATGAAAGTAAGCAGAGGTGATTGATTGCATAACGAAAAGTGAGAGACAATCCCCAATCTGCATGTCGCTCTATGCAAGAATGGTAAGTAGACAAGATGAAACACATGATCGACATCAACTCTCGGGCTCTAACCACACAATTGAACGGCGCAATCCCATAAATACGAAGGTTAGTTGGTGACTCCTGAAGAAGGCAGTGCCAAACGAATGGTCGAGCTTGAAATGACTTTTGGCCGGTCTCTGGAGCAGTTTGTTCAACGGACGAATAGATCGACAGAGACGGCGGTGAAAGCGCGGCATTATCGTTGCACCAATTCTCCGTACCAACTACGTGCACGGAGAAGGGAGAAGACACTAGGCAGTCTAAGACTGGATGACAGCTCGTATCTAGAGGTCTCGAAGCACACTGTTGCACGTTGACTTGATCAACAAGTCAGTCCCTTAATGGAAAGAACGAGACGCCCAACAAGGAGTATTGAAAACGTGCAAAAGTTGGGATGCATGTCTCCACATGCAAGACCCTGAGATAAGATGCATTGACGAAAACGAAGGTGGTCCAAGCTCGGATCTCGATGTCAGTTGTGCTTGTGGTCCACAAGATGGATCGAAAGGCGAGTCTTGATTTGTCTTTTGAGAAATCTGTTGTCTTTTGTGGACCACTCTGAAAAGACTGAATCAGGCATCGAAGGTCGAGGCATAGATGGTGAGGCTGAAAAGAAAAGTAGTCAAGGTCTTGGCAGTAGCTGCTTCTGCGTATTGTCTAATGGGGAGAATACGAGGAGTTATTGATGGGACGTCGCCTGAGGCGCAGGATGGCGAGTGGGAGCAGACGAGAGAGACGGAAGAATTGTCGAAAGACGGTCGAATGGTGGTAAATTTAGCTAGCTAAGAGGGTCTTTCCGGCTCGCGTGGTGGATAGCGGCTGCCTGTTAAGCATGGGCATTTCAGAGTTTGTTTGGCACTTCTTTGTTTAGAGAAGGCCGACGAGCTCTCCTCCTTCACTTTTGCTTGTCAGGTTGCTTCTATCAATTGCGAAATCATTGCCAATAGAAGGATCCAAGCAGCTGCAGCAGCCCCAAGCAGTGTTTTTGGTCTCTCGTGTCGGATTGGTTGCTATTGGACGGCGAGGCTTTCTCGACGATCACTAAATTAGCGCGCTTGTTACCGACCCTTGAGGCTTCTGCTGTCGAAGCCCTCGAAGCCCTTGTCTCCTTCCACAACCTGCCACATCAGCGACCTGTCCACAATCTCAAGGGGCCAACACCGTCGAGCCAGGCTTCACTCTTTGATGCGAATCTAGCATCGACCTCCGTCTCGGGCTTCCCGGAGCCGTCACCAAGGCCCTCAGCACCTGTTGGAGCACTTCGCGTCTCCACACATCCCTGGACACTGTACAGACAGCCTGCACCTCCACACCGTTCATGCGCGTCGACCATCTACACCTGACCCAACAACCGCCCACCATGGCCGAAGAGGACTCATACGCAGCTCTTGCTGCCATCATCTCCAACCTTGGCAAACAATATACCCCTGCCCACGATGACTTCAACAGCCGCGTCGCTGCCAACAGCGTCGAATCGAACCGCACGCCCTTGCCTGGCGCTGACTCCGATGCCAAACAACAACTCGAGCGCGAGGTCGCTGCTCTGGCCAGCCGCGTACAATACCTTGAGAACAGGGTCGCTTCTTCGGCCTCGACCGTCTACCCCATCACTCCTAACGAGCCTCTGCAATCTGCTTTCTCGACAGATAGCTCTCCCACAGCTGCCCGTGTTCTGTCCTCACGGCCTCGCTCTGCATCTTTGGTGAACAGTCTGCTGGCCAAGTCGGAGAGTCCCAAGGGCACTGCCGTACCGCGTCAGCTGACCGAAGAAGAGCTTGGAGTCCTTCGTGACCACGTCGATCGCCAAAGCGAAGAGATTAAGGCCCAGAGAGAATACATCGACAGCATCAATGAGACGCTGCAACAACAGCGTCAGGCCACCGAGCAGGCTCTCGGCGGTATCGAGAGCTCCATGGACGATGTCGAGACACTCAAGCGTGAGCTGTCTAAGAATCAACAAATCAACGCAACCTACCAAAAAGTCCTCCGCGAGATTGGCAGTATCGTCACTGCCGTCGCTAATGGTGATCTGAGCAAAAAGGTGCTCATCAGCGCCAAAGAGCGTGATCCCGAAATCGCTACCTTCAAACGCACAATCAACAAGATGGTCGATCAACTACAAGATTTCGCCAGTCAAGTCACACACCTCGCTCGTGAGGTCGGTACCGAGGGAAGACTCGGAGGACAAGCTGTCTTGCCTGGTGTCAGTGGCATCTGGGCTGAACTTACTCAAAACGGTATGCAGGATTGCTTCTACCGTCTGATTATCCAACGACTGACCATCTGCAGTAAACATAATGGCCGACAATTTGACCAACCAAGTACGAGAAATCGCCGTCGTTACCACCGCAGTCGCTCAGGGCGATCTCAGTCGCAAGATTCAACGACCCGCTCGTGGTGAAATACTACAACTCCAACAGACTATCAACGGTATGGTCGATCAGTTGCGCACCTTTGCAACAGAAGTCACCCGCGTGTCTCGCGATGTCGGTACCGAGGGTGTACTCGGAGGTCAAGCCCAGATTGAGGGTGTCCAGGGCATGTGGAATGACCTGACTGTCAATGTCAACGCCATGGCCAACAATCTCACCACCCAAGTACGAGACATTGCCGAGGTCACCACAGCCGTCGCACGGGGTGATCTTACGCAAAAAGTCAAGGCTGAGTGCAAGGGCGAAATTCTGGAGCTCAAGTCAACCATCAACTCCATGGTCGACCAAC
>Ga0058702_10000903_pt1 | contig 11580 bp, 7 predicted proteins | sample AgamicOrSfe_FD_83781 | JGI IMG/M metagenome (GOLD analysis project Ga0058702, IMG submission 83781) | Agave microbial communities from Guanajuato, Mexico - Or.Sf.e | ecosystem: Host-associated > Plants > Phyllosphere > Phylloplane/Leaf | place: Guanajuato, Mexico | collected 2012-05-30
CTCTTCCCTTCCCCTCACCAGGCCCCCCTCCCTCAAGCACGTCCTCACCCTCTCCGCAATCAACGCAGGCAACATCGTCCCGGCGCTTCCAATCGCCTTGACCTTATCCATCGTGCTAAACTTACTGTCATCCGGGACCAACCATACTGTATTCTGCGCTTTTGACTCGTCGGCGCATGCTTTGCGGATCGAGACCACTTCGGCAGAGGAGAAGCCTTTGCCTAGGACGATTGCGCGGGGGATTGGTTGGGGCGTGGATGAGCTGGAGGAGGTGGCTTTCAGGGTCGAGAGGTGGGATTCGGGGCCGTTTGGGAGAGGCGAGCCGCGGAGGATGAGGGGGAGTTCGGAGGTTGCTGTTTCGAAGGAGTGGATGCAGTGGATTACTGTGGGTGGGGCGGAGGCGAGGTGTTAGTGAGTGTGTTCTCGCAGCAGTGGTAGCGGGGGAAGAGGAAGCAGAGCAGGGTTCAAGGCGAAGATGAGCGAGAGGGAGAGGGAGAGTATGACACCTTTATATTCGTCGCTGTTGAGGGCGTTGGAGAAGGACTCTGCCATTGTTGCGGATTTGCCGCATAATACCAGCGGGATAGGATCCGACATGGTGAGCGTGCGGGTTTGGGAGTGGGTATAACGTAGGACTTGGCGGGAAAGGGTGGAGTTTAGTGTTGGTGGTATTCGGCGCGCAAAGAGCATACGGTGTCTGTGTCTGGGCAGCAAACACTAAGGTACCTTGCTGGATTTATGGATGATGTCTTGGCACTGCTTCGGTCTCCTATCCGTTGCTTCATGCTTACAAAACACGTGTGGAGCAGAGAGGCGGAGGTCAGAGCAACATGAAACAGTTTACGACTTGGAACGTGATATTACGGTAAATAGGGAAGCGCCTATCAGCAGAGCAGGAGAGTGGTTTCCCTGTTCCTCCATATCCCGCCAAGCTAGTACAGTAGTAGTGGACGCACATACCGGGTTATCTTTGTCTGAGATGCCAATACAGGTTAGACTTCTTAAACTCGACCCATTACTCACCGTGAGCTCTAACAACACGGTTGCAAGGGTCACAAGTGCCTGTCGGGACAAAGACCACGATGTCCTGGCTTCTCCGCTGCTTGCCCTCCTGCTCCGATGCCGTCCCCAAGCGACGGCAGGTCGCAGAGACAATGCACTCAGCTAGTATAACTTGCATCCGTGATTGGCGGAGCGTGTACTGTTCCAAATTCCTCATCGTAGCGCAGACTCGAGGGAAGATCTGATGCCGGCTTCACTCCTCTTCAAATAAGCTCGCATTCTCCTCGGTTCACCGCGCTCCTCACCCCACTCCACCGGACAAGCCATATCTCTCCTCTTCGCATCTGTATAGTTCTTTCCCCAGCGACACCCCCTCGATCTGACCTTCGACTTCGTTGTGTGCTTCCATATCTCTGCGACGCATTCATATCTGCATCGTCATCATCGTCCCTCGACGCAGATGCAAACCCACAGCTCACCTCCACAGGACCAAATGCATCGCCTTCAGCTTCCCTTCTCATTTCCTCCTCCTCCTCTCTGTCGACGACGACTCGTCCATCATGAAGATCATCCTCGGCGTCATATGCTCCTCGTCCAGACTTTCTGCTGCTTTGACTCCGTGGAAGGCCAAGACATCGCACCCATACCGCTTTATCGAGATCCGGACCTTCCACCATTCCAACACCTCCTGCGCCGGCTCGATCGTCCAGTCTACGGAGCTTGGGAGGAAAGCTCGAGAGAAAGGAGGCATTGTAGTGGTTCGCGAGCAAGGTGAGATGTTGCTGCACGTAGGCGAGCTCAGTCGGGGATAGGAGGTCTGCTGTGAATGTCGAGGAAGGATTTGTGGTTGATGATAGGATATGTTGTGGGTGTGCATCGATCTGTAGAGGACGAGACTGTTATAGGCGTCCGCACTTCAAAGGTAAAGCATCAGATTGCATACCTTTGCTATTCTCGATCGCAGAAACGACCTGACCAGGAACTTGCATCTTTCGAGCTCGGTCTGTATGATAACTAAGGCAAAGGATGTGCCGGCATCCATGCGGGATGTTCTGTCTTCTATCGTTTCAATCTGCGCTGTGCCACACGCGTATGGCGTACCGTCAGCTGTCATGCTTATGAAGCTCGAGTGTCGTTCTTCCAACTAACGCCCCTGAATAGCATACCTGATCACGAATCCTCCGCATCACTCGATCCATCAAAGCACTTGGGTATGGTAGTAATTCCGGCGTCACACGTTCGGAAACCCAAGCACGCGTCAATAATTGTAGATCGACTTGGGCTTGATTTGTCACGGCCTCCGCATCCACCGTACCAAGTGCGGCATGATGGTCCTTACTGACTGAGGCTAAGATGTCTGCGATCGAGGTGTCCATCTGGACGTGGAAGCTAGCACCAGATGGGAGGCAGTATCAATGGTAGAGAGGACGAGATGATTGACTGGACGAGAAGCGGACGCGACTTCGACTGATCATCTTCCCCGCCTTTCTTCCAAACCACATGTCACTACCCACCAGACGTTTCAGATTAGTTTTCGCATTGAGTCACTACCTCGACCCAGCACAGGCAGTGGCTTCAATCGTTTCGGCCGAAGAATATGCAATCCAGGAGTCAGAATGGACAGTAACGGAGCAACAGAGGTCAAGAACCTGGAACCAGAAGATGTGCGAGCCGATCTTTTCACCAGCTCCACGAAGCGCAGAGTCTCAAGATTAAATACACTACAAGATGAAGTAGCAAAGCAGGGTTCGTGGTTCAGTGATGTTACCTATCATAGTAAGACGACTGACAAATGACTAAATAGAACTCGCTCAAGAGTCAAAAGTCCTCCTATTACGATTCCTCATTGCCACATACCCTCTGTACATTGACCGAGCATCCAGAAATGCGGCGCAAGCATGTCTACGCACAATACTCGCAGACCGGGAAGCCAAGGCTTACTGGAACGCAATCACACGATTTATACAAGATGAAACAAACAAAGTTGTTCTGGCCCCAGGATCTTTGTTCGTGCTAGTCGAATGGTGTTCTGTACTACTACAAGTCCTCGCAGGAATCCCGGACTTATGGCAGGACTGGGGCATGAAGGTGGTCAAGGCACAGGCTCAGCTGTTGGAACGATGTTGCGGTGCCGGGCTCAAAGAAGGCAGAATACATTCGGCACTGGTAACGACGAGGAGGGCTATCCGGAACATTGCCAAGAGTGAACTCAAGGACACAGCCATCATCGAGATCATAACAGCGCTCACGGCCAAGGCCGCAGCACCAACAGCTGGTAACGTGCCACTGCTCGGTGTCATAGCAGGCGTATGCGATCGTCTTGCAGCTATGCGGTCGACACTATGTGAGCAAGCTTCAAACTACTACACATTCTATAATCGGGAGATCATTGGCTCGCGTAGTATCGTCGCACCACATATCGCCGACGGACTTCATGACTTCTTCATCTCATCTGTGGCTTCAGCGGAGTCTGTCACCTCCGAAATCATTCCAGCTTTCGAAAAGGCTCTCTTACGAGCGCCAGAAGTCGTGCTCAATGGTGTTCTCGCGCCATTTGTGAAGTCTCTGCCGCACACCTTCGACTTATCCATCATCTTACGAGATCGTCTGCTCAAGGCCCTACTATCAAACATAAAATCGACAAATTCCGCAGTGCGCGAGGGAGCTTTGAATGCTTTTCGTGCAATCGCCCTGCGATGCGCTGAACAGCAAGTGGTTACAGGCGTCGCAGAAGAACTCTTGAAGACCTTGAAAGACACAAAGGCCGCCGATCAAAGGACATCCTATGCAGAGCTCCTTGCAGCTTTGCCACCTTCTGATGCAATGGTGCAGAAGGTACTTCCCGGCGTGATAGTCATTGCTGGGAAAGAACCCAACGAGGTTGCACTGGGTGCCCAGCTGTATGTTATTGGCGCTCATCTGAATTTTGCATTTAGTCACGATCAGGTGGTCGATGCGAACGTGACAAAAGCGTTTGTCGCAGGACTGGCAGACAAGAAATCAACCGTTCGCCGCAAGTGGGCGGCTCAGTGTGGACTGATAGCGTGGAACATGGCTGACGAGGCTATTTCTGAAACATCCTCGTTGTCTTTCTTCGAGAACATTCTGGAAAAATTGAACGCCAGTTGCGATGAGGTACTGAGTAATCCAGTTGCTGCTGCCCAAAGCGGCTCTGTAGCGTCCGCTTACGTGTTATATGCAATTGGGTCAACCAGGTTCAAGAACGTGAAGAGTGAAAAGATAAATGCTATAATAAAGAAGGCAAATCTGAGTAACCATGTTCTGGGTAGTGATGCGAAGCCGTCATTTCTGGTCAATCATCGCGTGTATACCAAGCTTACCGACGAAGAAGACATAGTCTGGCTGATCCGTGCCTTGGGTGTGGCTGTTGTTGAGCTCTCGAATGAGAAGACTTCAGCCACTTTCGGCGTTTCATGGGCTCAAGCGATTATTTACTTGATCACTTCTTCTTCGGTGCCCCCATCAGCACGACAGGCTGCAAGCAACATGCTACAATCTGCGTGGAAGAGTGACCCTAATTCTGTTGGGACGTACATAGTGGATGGTCTGTGGTCGTGGCTGAAAAGTCTGGACTTGGAAGAAAAGGATACACCTGCGACAACAGGCAGGGCTGACGTCAGTCGTCTGCATCTGGTGTTGAACACCTTATGCGCAACAGCACCAGCCACTGCGCGGAAGGATCATGGCGGTACAAGTGGTCGTGACTCTAGCAAGGACAAAACTGAAATGCGACAATTACTGACGAGCTTGGTCGTGCTCTGTAGACAGCCTTTGATGGCAAGAGTGCGCTGGCTCGATTTGTGCCTGCAGAGCGGCTTGGATCCTCGAACTATCGTTCTGGATAATCCGCAAACCTTCATCGATGAAGTCGTTAAACGTACATCTGTAAGTTTTGATAATCAATTCTAGGTTCCAGCCATACTAACGTAGCACAGGAGAAAGGGAATACACACACTGACAAGGTTCATAAGGCGGCTTGCAATGCAGCAGCAGAACTCGCTTTTGTAGCTCCAGAACAAATCATGCCAACTCTTGTAAACCTGTTCTCCGCAGACCTCGATACCACCAAGCTAGAAAACGTAGGCCCGACGGAGGCCGCGATTTATCGAACACCAGAAGGAACCACATTCGTTGATGTCCTCTCCCAGAAATCACACGCCCCCGTGATGTCAAAGAACACAAAGGACTACGACATGTGCAAATGGGAGCAAGAGCTGCGCGCACAATTAGCGGACAAACAAGGCAAGAATCAAAAGAAGCTGACGCCGGATGAGCAAGCGAAGGTCAAAGCTCAGCTTGCAAAAGAGTCCGCCATACGCCGAGACGTGACCGAGGTGGTAGGACAATTGCAACGTGGTCTTGGCATGATTACCAGTCTGTCCAAAGGACCTCCTACTGATGCTGCAGCCTGGCTAGGTGGCGCGGTACATCATGTGTTCAATGCTATTCAAAATGGTGCTGGTCTACTTGTAGGATTCGAAGCTGCGCAGACCTACCTGGACTGCGCTGGCCAGGTCTCTACACGACTTGGTAGCTTACGGCAATTTATTGGTGTTGCGACTTTGCGCGCGCAGGGCTCTTCGCAATTGCCACCCGAGTTCGAAGCGGAGCCCCTGGGAGATCTTTTCACCCGTGTCCTATACCGACTACGCTTCACAAGTGAACAGCGACCTTTTGACATCGTCTCATTAGTCTACATATTGCCAATGCTTGCCACTGTTCTCCGTCGTGGGGGCCTCGAGCGTCCGGCAGGCGAAGAAGCGGACGAACAGATTACGCTTGCAATTGAGACTTTGTCTTATCACACCGACCTCTTTTCTAGCCATGAGCTACCACGACAAGAGGTGCTAAGTTTGCTCATCTCTTCGATGCAAAAATTCAATCAACACTATCGGCCATTACGGGATTGTCTTATGGGCATGTGCCAAGCTGTTGCGCCTGACGCGACAAAGGACGAGGTAGCCGTCTTCCTACGAGGATCAATTGTGGCTGAGGCTTCAGTGAGACTGTGTGCCCTTCAAGCAATTGACAATGACCTCGATCTCGAAGACGGCACCTTCTGTGTCGAGATCTGGCTTGCTTCCCACGAAGATGACGAAGAGAACGCCGAGACAGCAAGAACGATCTGGGCGGAGAACTCGCTGAAGACACAGAAAGAGTCTGCCTTTGAGATCATCCCCTATCTTGACTCTCGGGATGCGGCGCTACGTCGAGCTGCTTCCAGATCCCTGGCTGAGTGTGTTCGAGAACATTCCGCAGTCTTTTCTTCTGTTGTACAGCAGCTACGAACTATGTATGCTGAAAAGGCGAAACCGATAACACCCGAACGTGATCAATATGGTATGCCGAGAAAGCTCGACCTTACAGATCCTTGGGACGCTCGACATGGTGTTGCGCTCGCAATCCAACAGTTGGCAGCCGTATTTGATGAGGCTGAAATTGTCGATTTCATCCGATTCCTCGTGGAGAGCGGTCCAGTCGCCGACAAAGACTATCGCGTTCGGGACCAGATGGTGCAGGCTGCAACAGACCTGATCAATAAACGTGGTGAATTCAAGGTCGAAGAGCTAATGACCATCTTTGAGACTACGTTGGAGTCACCCAATAGTGGCTCTAAGGACTCTGATCTCATCAACGAAGCTGTCATCATCATGTACGGAGCTTTGGCGAGACATCTGAAAGCTGGCGATCCACGAATCTCTAAAGTCGTTGATCGGCTGCTTGTCACGCTAAGCACACCCTCCGAGACAGTGCAGTATGCAATCGCAGGGTGCTTGCCGCCGCTAGTACAGACTTCGGTCGAGCAAACGCCAGACTACATAACGCATGTTATGGCTGATCTCTTCGAGTCCAAGAAGTATGCAACAAGGCGAGGTGCAGCTTATGGGCTAGCTGGAATAGTCCGTGGCAAGGGTATCTCCGCTTTCCGGGACTTCCGCATCATGTCTTCACTGAAAGCTGCATGCGAGGAGAAGAAAGACACAAACAAGAGACAAGGCGCCTTCCTGGCATACGAGCTTTTATCTCTTGTCCTCGGCCCTGTCTTCGAGCCGTATGTGTTACAGATTGTTCCACAGCTCATCTCGGGTTTCGGAGATGCTAACGCCGATGTACGTGAAGCGTGCTTGGATGCAGCCAAGACCTGCTTCTCGTCTTTGAGCTCCTTCGGAGTTCAGCAAGTATTGCCAATCTTGCTGGAAGGATTGGAGGAAACGCAGTGGCGTAGTAAGAAGGGCGCCTGCGACTCGTTGGGAGCCATGGCTTACCTCGATCCTCAGCAACTTGCTGTCTTCCTGCCAGAAATCATTCCTCACCTCACTGAGGTTCTCAACGACAGTCACAAGGAAGTACGCTCGTCCGCCAATCGCAGTCTGCAGCGCTTTGGTGAGGTGATTGAGAATCCTGAAATCAAGAGTGTGGTCGATATCTTACTTAAGGCGTTGAGTGACTCGACCAAGTATACTGAAGAGGCTTTGGACTCGTTGCTCAAATTGTCATTTGTCCATTACCTTGACGCACCTTCTCTCGCTCTAGTGGTTCGTATCCTCGAACGTGGTCTTGGAGATAGGTCGTCCACAAAGCGGAAGTCCTCGCAGATCATTGGTAGCTTGGCGCATCTGACAGAAAAGAAAGACCTTAGCGTCCATCTTCCTATCCTTGTCTCAGGACTTCGAGTTGCTACTGTCGACCCTGTGCCTACGACAAGAGCGACGTCCTCCAAAGCTCTTGGTTCCCTGGTTGAGAAGCTTGGCGAGGATGCCCTTCCAGATCTCATTCCCAGTCTCATGACGACGCTGAAAACCGATACGGGTGCTGGTGACAGACTGGGTAGCGCTCAAGCCCTCAGTGAAGTGCTTGCTGGACTCGGTACTGGTCGCCTTGAGGAGACTCTTCCAAGCATTCTACAGAATGTGTCCAGCACGAAGCCAGCAGTACGCGAAGGCTTCATGTCTCTATTTATCTATCTCCCTGCTTGCTTCGGAAACAGCTTCTCGCCGTATCTCAGCAGGATCATTCCTCCGATCTTGGCTGGTCTTGCAGATGATGTCGAGTCTATCCGTGAGACATCTCTCCGAGCTGGTAGACTGCTGGTTAAGAATTTCGCGACTCGCGCCATTGATCTCTTGCTGCCAGAACTGCAACGTGGTATGGCTGACGACAGCCATCGTATCAGACAGAGTTCGCTTGAGCTTGTTGGGGATCTGCTTTTCAACTTGACAGGTATCACTGCCAAGGATGATGCCGAAGATGAAGAAGTCGACGATCGTGCGACGTCGGCAGGGCAAAATCTACTTGAAGTCCTCGGTGAGGACAAACGCAACAACATCCTGTCCGCGCTGTACATCAGTAGATGCGACACATCTGGCCTTGTACGCACTGCAGCTATCGAGATCTGGAAAGCTCTTGTCGCCACACCCAGGACACTGCGGGAGATCACACCCACGCTTACGCAGCACATCATCCGTCGCTTGGCAAGCTCAAATATGGAGCAAAAGGTTATCGCAAGTAACGCACTTGGTGAGCTTATTCGCAAAGCTGGTGAAGGTGTACTTGCGACTCTCTTGCCGACTCTGGAGGATGGTCTCCAGTCTGGCGTCGATGCAGATGCCAAGCAAGGTATCTGCATTGCCCTTCGTGAGCTCATCACCTCTGCTTCACCCGACACTCTCGAGACTTTTGAGCCGAAGTTGATCTCGGTTGTCCGCACCGCTCTCGTTGACTCCAATGTCGACGTTCGCGAGGCCGCTGCTGAAGCATTCGATGCTCTACAACAACTCTTTGGCAAGAAAGCTGTCGATCAGATCCTGCCAGAACTTCTTGGGTTACTTCGTAACGAAGACGATGCTCAAAATGCGCTCTCCGCCCTCCTCACGCTGCTTACAGACGCCACTCGCTCAAACATCATCCTGCCAACTCTTCTACCAACTCTTCTTGCATCACCTATAACTGTGTTCAACGCCCGTGCCATCGCATCATTGGCCTCTGTAGCCGGTAGTGCGATGACACGACGCCTTTCAAAGATCCTGGAGTCTTTGCTCGACAACATCATTACTTGCAAGGAAGACGAGCGCAAGGAAGCGCTTGATAGCGCATTCGACTCCGTTCTATTGTCGGTAGATGAATATGACGGCCTCAATACCTCGATCAGTATCATGCTGGGTTTCGCAAAGCACGACGACCACCGGAAAAGGAAGATAGCCGACCTCCACTTCGCAAGCTTCTTCGCCCGCGCAGATATGGATTATTCGCGATACTATGCTGATCTCATCCGTGTCTTACTCATCTCATTTGATGACAGGGATGCTGATGTAGTGCAAGCGGCATGGACTGCATTGAGCACACTAACGAGCAAGCTTCGCAAAGAGGACATGGAGTCACTTGTGGCTTCCACACGGCAAGTGCTCGGGCACGTTGGAGTAGCTGGACATGATCTACCTGGTTTCTGCTTACCAAAGGGTATCAACGCTATCCTGCCAATCTTCTTGCAGGGTCTTACCAATGGCACCCCCGAGCAGAGGACGCAAGCTGCATTGGCCATATCAGACATCATCGACAAGACCAGTGCTGACGCACTGAAGCCTTTTGTCACACAGATCACCGGTCCACTGATCCGTGTCGTGTCGGAGCGATCGGTCGAGGTCAAGGCTGCGATTCTGCTAACCTTGAACAACTTACTAGAGAAGATCCCTACATTCCTGAAACCATTCTTGCCACAATTACAGCGGACATTCACAAAAGCATTAGCAGACACGTCAAGCGAGGTCCTCCGCACACGCGCCGCACGCGCTTTGGGAACGCTCATCACCATGACACCTCGTATTGATCCTCTAATTGCAGAACTTGTCACAGGATCCAAGACTGCAGATGCAGGTGTCAAGACGGCGATGCAAAAAGCACTATACGAAGTCGTAAGCAAGGTAGGGCACAACATGAACGAGACTTCACGCGCCTCTATTCTGAGCCTAATCGACGGTGATACTGGTGATGGTGATGCAGTCAGCGCGATCACAAACGCACGACTTCTCGGCGCATTAGTGAAGAATCTGTCCACAGACGTGGTAGCAGGCTTGATCAAGAGTCGTGTGCTTACGGCGCATTTCTCGCGACCTTCAGTACTGGCACTCAACTCTATCCTCCTGGAGTCACCAAGCACGCTTATGGAGTCTTTCGATGCTGAAACAGTCAGCACAATCACCCGTGGTAGTGGCAATCCGGAGGATCTCATTGCCGAGAATTGTGTCCTTGCTGCAGGCAAGTACCTACTCACTCCATCCAGCAACAAGAACTTTGAGAATGTGAAGAGTATATTCGAGGCCTTGGTACCGATACTACAACCAGGAACGCCGACAGATCGACGACGGCTTACGCTTGTCGTCCTCCGCACATTGAGTCGCCAGAACGAAGAACTCATCCGGCCGCATCTTGCAACTCTTGCAGCACCAGTCTTCGCAAACGTCAGAGACATGGTACTGCCGATAAAGTTGGCCGCGGAGGCTGCTTTCTTGTCCATTTTCTGTGTTGTCGAGGAGGAGAGTGTCGTGTTTGACAAGTATCTGGCTGGAGCTGGTGCTACATTGCCGGCTGCTACGAAGAAGAGCATGCAGGAGTACTTCAAGCGTGTGGCTCTCCGGCTCGGTGTCCAGGCGAGGGAGAGAAAGGAAGCGGAAGGAGGGCAAGGAGGATTGGGACTAAGTAATGACGAGAAAGAGGATGAGCGAGAAGTATGGAGTGTGGGCAAGGTCGATTTGGGGGACGTCTCATTTGAGTGAGCTGTAAGTCGCTTCATGTATATAAAGCAGTCAATGTACTCGATATACATACTGTACCTTGTACTCGATATACATACTGTATCTCACCTCAATCACGCCACGATGTGCACCATCGCTCGGCGGTCGTGGTCGTGCTGATTTCGACGCGCCGGCCGGCCATAAACTCCGGCCAGCCAAAAGTGGTAGGGTGTGTGTAATCCTTGATCTCGAAGACCGACCTGCGACACGCTTGCAAAATAGCTATTCATTCCTATTTGACTGCTCGATCGCTCTCCGTTCGTCAGATTATCAGTACGCGTGAACTGCGCCTGCAATAATACTCACAAGCCCCGTAGCTTCCCTGTCAATGGCTACTCCGACAACCATCTATCCACCCGCGCAGAACTATCCAAATACAGGAACACCGCAGCAAGGACAACCATTCCTACCGCCTCAGCAACAGTCAACGCCATATCAGAAGCAATTTGCGCAGCAATATCCAAATTACCAGACAGGGCAAACCACACAGGCGCATCAGCAGCCACAACAGCAACATCAGCAGCAATATCTTTACCAGCAGCAGCAGTATCAGCAACAATCACATCCACAGCATCAGAATCAGCATCAACAACAGTCATACCAGAATCAGCAAAGCTATAATCCATACACGTCGGGCCAGCAGCAACAGTCACAGCAGACACCGCAAACGCCCGCGGCAGGGACACAACAGCAACAATATCAGAACCACGGCCAACACAACACACCCACCTATCAGTCACAATCCGCTCTGCCGCAGCCAGTCCCACAA
>Ga0058702_10000904_pt1 | contig 11573 bp, 17 predicted proteins | sample AgamicOrSfe_FD_83781 | JGI IMG/M metagenome (GOLD analysis project Ga0058702, IMG submission 83781) | Agave microbial communities from Guanajuato, Mexico - Or.Sf.e | ecosystem: Host-associated > Plants > Phyllosphere > Phylloplane/Leaf | place: Guanajuato, Mexico | collected 2012-05-30
CCTCTCTTACCACTAGACTTTTTACTGCAAAGATTTAAGATTATGTGATCTCACTCGTTGTGGTAAATCTACCTTACCTTACCGTCTTGACTGAATAGCGGAGAAGCAACCGTGCATCATAAACAACGAACAACCTTATCCCATCTTCAACCCGTCCGAACTTCTTCGTTCAACCCAGCACGTAGGGCGACCTTGTCTCACTGAATCTCTCGAGTACTCGGCCAGTGCCGGTACCATCTCTAAGCACGCGCGCATCGTGATCTCCTCGAACAACCTCGTCACGCGCATATCTTCACTACTTCACCATCGAATCCAGGATCGCGCACGATCACACACTCATTCTCGACGCAATCTCCGCGAAGCGATGTAAGAGCGCGTAATGCACATCCGTACACCCAAATCACTTCATTACCCGATCACTGTCACCGAACTCCTCAAGAAGCCAAAAGATGAGGTCGAGAAGTTCCAGCCATTATTCTCCTATGTCTACAAGTCCACCGTGACGGAAGGCAATGAGTATGGAGAAGAGTTCACTGTAGAAAAGACGTTTCCTGCACGCTTTGAGAGCGAAGTAAATGGTGTCCTGGTGGCATGGAAAATCGCGAAGGGTACTGTCATTCAGTCCGCTGGGTGAGTCATAGGAAGGGAGAGGATGCGGTATGGAAGCAAGCTGATGCCGGGGCTAGTGTGGACCTTGCTGAAATAGAGGAGCCATGTCGACACGAGATTCAGTTCGGTGGGATGTGCGCGAATTGCGGGAAGGACATGACAACGTAAGCCCGGTGGTCGCTTGTCCTCAGTCCAGATACTGACACTCTTATAGTGCCGACTTCGCGACCTCACGACCAGATACAGCACGAGCGAGCATCAACATGGCACATGGGAACACAGCGCTACGTATCAGTCAGGACGAGGCGGCAAGAGTGGAACAAGAAGCGAAGCGGAGACTGCTCAAGTCAAGAAAGCTGTCACTAGTCGTCGATCTTGATCAAACAATTATACATGCTACTGTCGACCCCACTGTCGCGGAATGGCAGGACGACGTCACGAATCCGAACTACGAAGCCGTTAAAGACGTGCGAAAGTTCCAGCTTGTGGACGATCAGCCATCGAGAGGCTGCTGGTACTACATCAAGCTTCGGCCGGGTCTGCAGAAGTTCCTCGAAAACATCTCCAGGATTTACGAACTCCATATCTACACAATGGGCACAAGAGCTTACGCAGTGAACATAGCAGCAATTGTGGACCCAGATCGTAAGATATTTGGTGACCGCATACTAAGTCGTGATGAGAGTGGAAGTATGACAGCCAAGAACCTGCAGCGACTCTTCCCGGTGGATACAAAGATGGTCGTGATTATCGATGACCGTGGCGATGTGTGGAATTGGAGCGATAATCTCATCAAAGTCAAGCCATACGACTTCTTCGTTGGTATTGGAGACATCAACTCCAGCTTCTTACCAAAAAGAGACGAACTCCCCTCAGACGAAAAGCCTGCAGAGTCAATAGCGCTGAAAGAAGCCGTGACTAGCAAGAGCACACCAGACGATCCTTCGCTAGCGTTAGAGAATGCTACTGCAGACAGTGTGTTGTCGAAACAACTCAAGACGATGAGTGGTTCTGACGACCCGGATTCGATCAAACACAAGACAGAAGAGCAAGGTGAGGTGATTGCTGCACAGTTGGAGGATCGACCGCTTCTACGGAAGCAGAAGCAGCTCGATGACGCCGATCAAGAAGCAGCAGCAGAAGAGGCGGCGACCGTGACGGAGCACATTGGTGATACACTAGAAACGCAAACAATGCCTGCCAAACCTCGACACAATTTGCTACAAAACGACGATACCGAGCTTGAACATCTTGAGCGGGCACTTCGCAGTGTACATTCTAACTTTTATGACCAATATGAGAAGTCGACTGCTGGAACGAGAGGTGGCCGGATTGCTGAGCTCAAAGGACAGCGATCCCCGAAGAAGCGGCCATCAGAAGATCTCGAGACTGTGCCAGACGTCAAAGAGATCATGCCCGATATGAAAGAGCAGGTATTCAAAGATGTTGTGATGGTATTCTCCGGCGTCGTGCCATTAGGCACATACGCAAAGAAGTAAGCTCAAGTGCGCGCATCATCTGCCGAAGGTCATGTCTGACATCTATAGCTCCGATCTTGGTCGCTGGGCGCAAAGTTTTGGCGCCATCATCAACATGGATGTTCACAAGAATACTACACACGTCATCGCAAGCAAAGCCCGGCGGACAGCGAAAGTGCAAGTTGCAGCACGGAACCCTGCTATCAAGATTGTAACCACTAACTGGCTCTTTGATTGTGTGTCTCAATGGAAAAGATTGCCGGAAGAGCCGTATCTGATCCCGGTGGAGTCAAAGCACAAAGAAGTAACTCGAGGAGTATCGCCCGTGTTTCAGGAACTGCCAAATGGAGACTTGTCCTCGTCTGAGGAGGAAGCAGGAGGTTTGACTGATGGGGAGAAGGCGCCCTCACTCAAGCTGAATATTGGCGACTTGCCTGATGTGGATGAAGAGCAGGAGGAACAAGCAGGTAGTGTATCACCGGCTGATCAGGTGACTGACGATCAATGGGCAGCGATGGCGGCCGAGATTGAGGAGGGTCTCAGTGATACTGAAGATGGGGACACTGATGCTGACGATGATGAGTCTGATGGTAGCACTTCGAGTGTGCAGAGTAACAAGAAACGGAAACGTGGTACCGGTGCGGTTGAGACGGCCCCGGCTGCTAGCAGCGATGGTGAAGGAGGGCAACCTAGCATCAACGGAACAGACTCGGGGTCGAGATTGCAACAAAGAAAGAGAAGGGCGATGGAACGGACATCAAGCTTGACGAAGGTCGCACAGGTTGCCCAGAGCGGTGTGCCAATGACGCCGAAGACCACCACGAATGAGACGAATGACACACAATCGAAGGCACGCTCGCCACTGCCCTCGACGTCAGCATCGGAGGCTAGTTCAGAGACTGGTGAAAATGCAGCTATGCAGGCAGAGCTGGAGGCACTATTGAACGCTGCGGACACGGATGATGATTGAGATAGCATTGGTATGAACACGCCAAGGTGTCTTTTGATATGATAGCATAGCGCGGGCGCATCTGACGTGGCCTGGCATCGGCATCGGTCGTCGCTACCACTACTGAACGACTTCGCATACCACTTCAGTTGCACTTCCGCGTATTGTACCTCATTAAGTGATCGGCCTTGGCTCCGACGAGGTGTTGTCTCACGTGTGCGCAACCCACCTTGTTTCACCACAGATGACAACCTGCCGTGCGCATTGCGCATTACTGCATACTGTTGTTCGCAACCACCTTCCGTTTATACTCTAGTAGCCGGGAGATCTAACATCACTCCTGTCTGCTGCACCCATCATTTGACTGTCTTGCCACTTTTAACGGGTCACCGAGTGCACACAGATCTACTCGAGCGGGCACCGAGGTGACTCCTCGACTGTCATCTCATCTCACCTCTCACAGCCTCGTTCAGCAACAATAACCTAGTCCCCAGACGACGTGTGCTGTCCTCTGCCACCCTAGGCACAAATCATGACCTCTGCGACGAAAATGACCACTCCGCCCAGGATGCAGTTCAACGATCTTCCCGCAGACCTCAAGCGCATGGTCTTCTCAAAGGTGGGGCTATCGACTTTCGGTATAAGTAACTCATGCTGACGTCCCGCTTGCGTAGCTCGCTCGCTCATCCGATCTCGTTTCGCTCTGCCTCACGTGCAAGGAGTATCATGAGCTTGTCGTACCGGATCTCTATAAGACACTCGTCCTCGATGTGGGGAGCAAGACTGATAAGCGCATTGCTTCATTGCTGAACCCTGGCAATATTGGTCTGCGATACGTACGGAATGTCGAGTTATACAAAGCTGTAAGTCAGCCACTATGAAGAGTTCTCCCTGCAGCTTTCCAGATTGTGGTTCGAGGATGTAAGGGATGGAGCGAGAGGGGCAATCTCATAAGATGCCAGACTGGCTTTGGTATGGTATCATGCTCACACCTTATTCATACTAGGATGTCGAACACGACTGCAACATGACCCTCCAAGCCGAATTCGCCATCCGTATGCTCCTCGAATTCCTCCCCGCAGACACATTAGAAAAGTTCTCCTGGCACCCCTGGCGGTCCTTTTCAGCCGAGAATCTCAAACTTCTCTATAAGAAGCAGAAGCGCATGAAGTGGCTAGAAGCTATCGCATTGGACAAACCCATCAACAAGGACTTTGTCCGCTCACTAAAGCTCGATGCTGTCGTTAGCCACGCGACCAGGCTAGGGTTGTATCCTGACTCTAGAGACACTCTCCAGCTTGCGAATGAGCTGCTGAAACGATTGAAAAAGGTGGAGAAGTTGACACTTCATGCGAACTTTGCCGAGGCTGAAGAAGTGGTTGGCATGAGCGAGCTACAAGATACACCGGTTGAGCCAGGATTGATCACGAGGACGGTGTTTGCTCACATGTTGCCGTTCGAGTCTTGTACGCCGATAGTCCTGCAGGAGCTTTGCTTGCAAAACGTACCTGTTCGGTACGCAAAGAATACCTACTGCCGCATCATCGACTTTTCGCAGCTCAAGACACTGAGAGTCTTTGGTTGCTTGGGCGCCGACAGTTTGTTCGCGGAGATGTGCCAATCTAGATCTCTACCACTTTCTTTGGAGTCTCTGGAGTTCAAGCACGATTCGGACGAGGAGGGAGAAGTCGTTACATCACTCAACGCACTACTCACACTTATGAGTGGGCTGAAAAGACTGTATATTGACATTGGTAATGCTCGAGGTGGCCCGGACGCTGCATCTATCTGTCGGCACGCTAGCACATTGCAGGAGCTCGTTTGCCACAGCTACGAAGGAGACCCAGCAGACTCGGATGACGACGAGCATTCACTAGAGACGGACGGTTTTGTCAAGGTCTGCGAGACGTGCACCAACCTTGAACAAATGTCCGTCACATTCCCACCGACACCCATCTTCCGCATGACAGAGGACTATGCACGGTGGACGAAAGCAGTTGCTAAGATGCCGAAGCTCGTGACGCTGAATATCACATCCTGGCCGACAAACACCCAGAGCAGTTCTCGTCTACCACGGAAAGCATATGAGTGTCTGCTTCAGGGCACTGCCAACGACATATTCGAGGCATCGATCGAGGCGACAAAGGAGCGGAAACGGAAAGCAGCTGAAGAAGCAAGAATAGCAAGAAAAGTAGCGATCGCCTTCGTGGAAGCTCAAGCGTCTGACGACACGCCAACCAATGACGATGACGACTCCAACACATCAGCGTCTACCACCAACCACGAACACAGCACTTTCCTGCCGACCACAAACTTCACGCCCCTCTCCATCATCGCATTTGGTAGCTCCGACAAGCTCTTCGAGCGCCTCGACCCCAAGACCGGCATAGTTTACATGCGCGGGTCACTCCAATCACCTATCCAACCTACCGGCCATACCAGCAGCGCCGCCGTTCCCGTCAGCTGGACAGCGCGCAAGTACGAGGAATCACGTAGCGACATCCTAGATTTTGCGCTCCTCCGGGCTGTGCGACCGCCTTGTCGCGATGGTCCTGGAGAAGATGGCCTTGGGAGGCTTCATGGTGGAAGTCCATTGAGAGGACTGGGAGCTGTGGGTGGAGATGATGGTTGGTGATGCCTACACTCTTGAGCATGGAAAGAGAAGGGTGTGCTGATCTCTTGTTGCCTAGATGCCGGGGAGGATGAAAATAGTGAGGGACATGATGAAAATGGAGATGGAGCTGGAGCGGGGCCATTCGATATGAGGCAGGAAACGGAAGAGTTGTTGCTTAGATTGGCGATCGCTACGGATCAGCTGAGGCGGTTGTTGTTGCTCCGGGACCAAGCGTAGATATTGTGACGAAGAAGAAAAGAAAGGCAGCAGCTGACGGGCGCGACATCAATGAATTTATGAATCTCATCATTAACTACGTTCTCCTCATCCGCCGTGCTCTTTGCACCCGCTATGCTTTCCTCATCCCAACAATCCCATCTGAACGCCGACACACCTCACGACTCTGCCGCTTTGACAGCAAACCCATCACCTTATCCCGCTGCGATGGCATTGGTCTAGCGTCGGGATGACCTACCATGAGGGGAATTTCCGTGCAGGCGGATGGTGAATTGGGACCGTGAAGGTGCTATGTTGGGATTGAGATGAGCCAGGCGCCGGGATGAGGACGATGATGCAGGATATGAAAAATAGTCGCGAAGTGTGGTGTAGTTGTACATGTAGATGCCAAGACGCTAGTCATCTGATGTGGAGACAAGCTTAATTGCCACTCCGAGCAACGTGGGGCATCGTCTGATCATCGACTTGCACTTCCTCCACCTCAGCGTAAACCTGGAAGCTGGTCTTCCAGATCTCCATCATATCTGCAATGTTTACCTCTAGAACTGTTGTCAGGATGCCCTCCCATGCATCCTCGCATCGATCCATTGTCTGTAATGACGATGAGAGCCGGACTATCGTGTCTGGAAGAACATCGCCTATCAACACACCTATTGCTGCCCCGCTACTCCCGAACGAAGTCATTGATTTGGTAGTTACTATATCAGCCTTGTTATTCCACACCACCAGCTGACAGATTCCTTCTCAACAGATCCTTGACGCTCTTTTCACCTGCACAACCCACCCCTGGGCGACCCGGCACGCTCCCTGTACAGCATGGCACTCCATCGACGCAGCTCCCAGCACCTCGCAGAAGAATCACACCCCGAATATGCTCACCCAACTCTTCCCGCTCCGTCTTGTCAACCGCTCTTTCCACACTCGCCTCACGCCTATCCTGTTCTACCACATGACCTGCCGCGCGCCAAAGCATCGCCATCGCATGCTCATTCATTTCAGCAATAAACCGCATCTGACCCCGCTGATCAAAGTGCTCCGCTTCGATATCGACCCCGCGGACCTCGGCGGCCGTATGCGCAGGGTTACGCAGCAGCTCGGCGTATCCTCCTATGCGAAACTGATGCACTACTTTGAAGTGCTGCGGATTGTTCTGGTACCCCTGTTGAAGAAGTTCACGGCGCTGCAGACATTGCATGTCACCACATTCTATGATGGTATACCGGAGAAGAGACTGCCCAAGCTAGAGGTACTGCCGCATTGTTTCGACGCGCTCGTTGATAGTATCCGACGCGCGCAGTTGGAAGATCTGGAGGAAGTGACGCTGGGTATGCCGTATGAAGGGGGATGGACGAACTTCTTTGAGGATCTGGAGGACTCGAGATATAAAACCGGGTTGAAGAAGTGTGGGAAGAATATTAGGACTGCGAGTGTCAAGTTGTTCGACCATCAGGGGAACTTTACGACGATGCCTTTCTTTTGAGTATGCTCCGGGATTTGGGATGATTGGTGTCATGGTTTGGATATTACAGTCGAACTGACCGAAAGGGCGTTGGCTTGGCCTTCGTGCGGATGCTCTTTTCTGGCATGGAGGTTCTTCTCATGTACGATCTTCTGGATGCAGGAATTACCTTTACATGTTGCGACCACAGTACGTGCGACGTACTCGGACAACCCGTCATAATGATACAGCCGTCAATCGAAACCTCGGAGAATGACAAGGGTGTCTTCATTCCTGGGTCGAGCCGTCTGTGGCCGATACAGTACACCCTGGTGGTGACATTGTGGGACACTGCTCATCATCAGCAAGTTCGACTTCCTCGAGAGCTGCACAAGTGCTTGGAAGTAGCGACAAGGACCTGAGATTCAGCACAACCGCGTAAGTTGGTAAAGCGGACAGTCTCATCGACATGTATCATATCATATAGTGATTGAAACAATTGCATATACCTACAAGATACCGGCGTTGTGCATAAAGCTCGTGCACGTGACACATCTACGTGATCGGCAAAAAGTCGAAATGTTAGACGCAAGCAAGACAGCCAATGATAGTATAGACCGAAAGCACCTCTTGAACACTTGATCTATCGCTTTTCGTACCTACCTGGACGTTTAACCGAAGCGTAGCTATCAAGCAGCAATCCCATTCTATAGGAGGTTCTTCCACGTTCACGGCAAGCCTCGCGCCTGGCCACATCCACAACTTCTCAGGCGGCTGCATATTGAATTGCACACGCATACCTCAGAGTAGCAGGATAGACATTATAACCAAACATGGCGACGACAAATATTGCGGCGAAGAAGATGGCGGGTGTTGTAGTTGGAGCCGGCAGGATGATGAAGACAGTCAAAGTCCGCATGGCGAAAGAAGAGTGGAACAGACATTTACGAAAGGTAGGCTTTTCTAAGACAGAGGACGATGAGGCAGACAAGAGCATGAGGCAGTAGACAACAGACTGCCATACTCTTAGGCTCGGGCCAGCTTCTATCTCATAATGCGAACTATACTAACGCGACCTTTACCCAGAACTACACAGTCCACTACAACCTCCTCGTCAACGACCCAGCCTCTTCCGTCCGAGAAGGCGACATCATCACCATGACCCCCGAGCGCCACTCCAAACACGTCCTCCACACCGTCTCCGCCATCCTCGCACCTTTCGGCATACCTCTCTCCGAGCGTCCACCACTTCTAACAGCCCAAGAGCGCGAATCCATATACCTACAATCACGACTACGGAAGCTCGAGCGACGGAAAGCACGGGAAGCAGAAGGGCGGGAGACGGTCGAGGCGGAGGCGGAACCGGTGACGGCGGGCAAGGATTCGCAGGATAAGGGAAGAGGGGTGAAGGCCGGGGCTGTGAGGAAGCAGACGGAGGATGGAAGGACGGTGTTGCCGGGAGGGATGCATGCGTTTGGAAAGATTAATGTGGAGGCACAGAAAGGGAAGAGGAGGGTGGAGGCGCTGGATCGGAAGACGGCTGGGAATGAAGAGAGGAGTAGGCAGATTGGGAAGGAGGATGGGTCGGCGAGGGCGAAGCAGGCGTTGAAGAGGACGTAATTTTAGTGGTTTTGTGTATGTTGGCAGTAAAGAGATGTTTCGCGAGACAGTAAAGATGCGTCTAGCTTGAGCTCTTCCCTCCACTAGTCATCCTCTGCGCGACCAGACTGAAGACTGCCACGGATGACATGAAGAATACTAGATTGTAGAACTTGCGAGATGGACATCGTCTCAGCATGAGTCGAGTTCCAATGATTAGACGTCCAGACACATACAGCATTACGTGAATATGCAGACTCCTCGGCGTCAGTGCGTGCTTCGACAAAGAGCCTGCGCAGATTTGGGAGGTTGCTGGGCTAGACATTGGTGTGAGTATAGAATCATACTCTTCGTCGAGTGTACAATCCTGACCATTGCTACTCTTTCCGTGTCGTTAGATAGTCATTGCCATTATTCTTAGGAGATGTAATGAGCTACGAAAGAGTACCGAGATTGTGTCATACAACACCGAAGACACATGTGGAGAGCGTTAGCCTCCCTCGTCCTTCACAACACCACATCTACATCATTGGCCTGCACAACCCTAAGATCTCACACGCGCATAGTATCCCGTCTCTTGGAACCGCGCCTACCCATTCCGTGCCTACACAAGTCAACATCGCTGAGAGACAAAAGTTTGGACTACATGAGAGGCACGTAAGCCTCTCGCGCCAAGGATAGTGATGCAGCAAATGGCAGTAAACAGACTGAGGACGGCCCTTCAAACCGCACCTCGCAAGGGTGAAACATTCGAGCTACGAGCCGGCCTCGTCTCACAATATGCCTACGAACGTAAAGAAGCCATCCAGAAGACCATCCAGTCCATGACACTAGGCAAGGATGTGTCGGCCCTGTTCCCAGACGTGCTCAAGAACATTGCCACGTCAGATCTCGACCAGAAGAAGCTTGTATATCTGTACCTAATGAACTATGCGAAATCGCACCCGGATCTTTGCATTCTCGCTGTCAACACGTTTGTGCAGGATTCGGAAGACGCAAACCCCTTGATTCGCGCGCTGGCGATTAGGACAATGGGCTGTATTCGAGTTGAAAAGATGATTGACTACATGGAGGAGCCTCTACGGAAGACACTGAAGGATGAAAGTCCCTATGTGCGCAAGACAGCTGCCATCTGTGTTGCCAAGCTCTTCGACCTGAACCCAACAATGTGCATTGACAATGGATTTCTGGAGACGCTGCAGGAGTTGTTAGGAGACTCCAACTCAATGGTAGTCGCGAATGCAGTGACGGCGCTAGTTGAAATTCAAGAAACCTCGCCGGAAACAAAGGCATTGCAGATCACACCTGCAACATTGAAGAAGATGTTGATGGCACTAAGTGAATGTACAGAGTGGGGGCGTGTTACGATCTTGACAACACTGGCGGATTACAAGGCACATGATCTTAAGGAGAGTGAGCACATTTGCGAACGAGTCGTGCCTCAATTTCAGCATGTCAACCCGAGTGTCGTGTTGGCTGCGGTCAAGGTTGTCTTTCTACATATGCAATACATCGGTGCAGAGCTGAGGTCAACGTATCAGAAAAAGATGGCGCCACCTTTGGGTTTGTGGGCTGCATGTTATGTTAAAGATGACAAGCTGACAAGTATTAGTTACTCTCGTCTCATCTCAGCCAGAAGTCCAGTATGTCGCCCTTCGAAATATTGACCTCTTACTGCAACGGCAACCCGATATTCTGAGTCGAGAAATGCGCGTGTTCTTCTGCAAATACAACGATCCACCATACCTAAAACTACAAAAGATTGAGATCATGGTACGGATAGCAAACGACAAGAACATGGAACAATTGCTAGCCGAGCTGAAAGAATATGCTATGGAGGTTGACATGGACTTTGTCAAGCGGGCTGTAAGAGCAATTGGACAAGTCGCAATCAAGATTGATAGCTCTGCAGAGAAGTGCGTCAATGTCTTGCTGGATCTTATCGCAACAAAGGTGCACTACGTTATACAAGAGGCTATCGTTGTTATGAAGGATATTTTCCGAAAATATCCTGGTTACGAAGGCATTATCCCGACATTGTGTCAATGTATCGACGAACTGGACGAGCCCAACGCAAGGAGCGCTTTGATCTGGATTGTGGGTGAGTACGCCGAAAAGATCAGCAACGCCGGCGACATTCTCTCAGGCTTCGTCGAAGCCTTCAACGAAGAAGCCTCCCAAGTAAGTCAACCCGTCCCACCGCCTTCCCACCCAAACTAACATTACCACTCCAGACACAACTCCAAATCCTCACCGCAGTCGTCAAACTCTTCCTCAAATCCCCCTCCCAATCCCAAGGCCTCATCCAAAAAGTCCTCCAAGCATCCACCACCCTCAGCGACAACCCCGACATCCGCGACCGCGCCTACGTCTACTGGCGCCTTCTCTCCTCGGATCCTCAAGTGACACGCTCCATTGTCCTCGCCGATCGACCACCCATAACCTCCACAATCTCTTCCCTCCCAGCCCCACTCCTCTCGGAACTCCTGCAGGAACTCAGCACGCTCGCATCTGTATACCACAAGCCCGCTGCGGCGTTCCTAGGCCATGGGCGGTTCGCATCAGATGCAGTACAAGCTGCCGCGATCGAAGAGGCACGGCAGGATGCGAGGGAGAACCCGCTCGTGGCTAGTGCGGTGGCAGCGGCCG
>Ga0058702_10000905_pt1 | contig 11560 bp, 9 predicted proteins | sample AgamicOrSfe_FD_83781 | JGI IMG/M metagenome (GOLD analysis project Ga0058702, IMG submission 83781) | Agave microbial communities from Guanajuato, Mexico - Or.Sf.e | ecosystem: Host-associated > Plants > Phyllosphere > Phylloplane/Leaf | place: Guanajuato, Mexico | collected 2012-05-30
CTCGACACAAGACCGGGAGCGGATGGGAAGGATGCGCGGGCGTCTGATTCGCCGTCGGATGCGCCGTCGTGGGCATGGTGACGAGGTTACACAAGACGCGTGACGGGCTTGCCGCTCCTTGCTTTTGTTTACGTTTCCTTGTTTCGTCTTTTCGATCCATGCGCCAAGCGAGGCTGCAGATGGCCGCAGCTGATGTCCCAAGGGGAATACATTCTCATTGGCAGGTCTCGCAGCGGCTGTCATATTGTCGAAAGAAGTCGTTTCCAATTGGCTGTTTGGTCGTTTGCAATGACTGTTGCTGGTGACGCATACTCGGTGTCTTGGATTGGACTTTTGTCTGACTGATTGACTGATTGTCGCATACCTTGCTTGTTTGCTTCGCCTCCCCTTCCTCTTCCTCTTCCTCTTCTTCTTCTTCTCTCCTCTTCTCTTTCTCTTACACTTATCTTGCCTCATACTACTACAACACATACATACACTGACTGCAAGAATGCCTGCCATCACTTCACCTCGATCACCCTCACCTGACACCTACCACACTGGACTCGATGTCCTGAAGCTCCCCTCTCCTACCTTCCAAGCACCGTCATTGGTCAGAACTTCGCCGCTGTTATCTGTAACTTCCGTGACCAATGCAAGTCCCTCATTCACCATCGCCGAACTCTGGAGTCTCTACGATTTCGAAGTCCACGCTAGACAATGCGCTATCTGCAGCCCACGCTACCTCTCATCTATCACCACCATCACAACTCCGCAATCACAAACACGCTACACTGGCCACGACCTTGCCCAACTCGTCATCACTCTCATCTACGCCCATGCAGCTGCGCACACCTCCATGTCCCGCAACAACGTCGCCCGCATTCAGCTACCGTCAGGGTACACACTCACCACCGCTCTGATCCGCAAAGTCGAGGCAGATGTGCGCAGACGCAGACAAGAAGACCAGACCTCAAAGCACAAGAATGTTCGATCGGGACCTATATCTTTCACCCTTAATACCACGGATGGCAACAACCCGCAGACCTTCTACGTCTCCAACCCTGCACCTCCAGCTCCTGAAGTCCCAACACAGTCTCATGCTCGACAGCCACAACGACCACATACACGCAGCAAGCCAGCTGCTGAGATCGAGACACCAGTGCATACTTTGCGGCAGTCTGTGAGTCATCGACGGATCGTCTCGGCACCTGCTTCAATGGCAATGGCATCGCTTGGTCTTGGCACATCTGCTCAAGAAGAGAAGGATGGGGGAGATGATGATGATACACTAGCTACAACAGTGCCTGGTGTCAAGGTGTTGCACAAGGCAGGGTCCGAGAAGTCTGAAAAGTCCATGACAAAAACAAGTGTACGCTCAGCCTCGACGGGAGGTGGACACGGCGCTCGTGGCTCACGAACCGCGTGGGAAGGTGCGGTCGAGAGGCGGCGTAGCAAGTCGCCCACGACATCGGCAGTTGCGAAGAAGTCGGCTGGGGTCAGGTGGCCGTGGTTGTTGACGTGACGAGCTTGCATGGTGTATGGTCAATGGGCTTATGGTTATGGTTATGGCTAGATGAGTTCAATTGCTATTTGTACATTGTAACGGTACTTTCAATAGCATTAGCAAGTTATTCTCCCTGCTTTCGTCCTTGCCACTTGTGTCTGTGGGCTTTCCCTCATGCAATACATCACGCCATTTGATTCGTCGCGCTGATGACCTTACGCAGATGAGTTGACGAAGAACGCAAATGGTGCCGTGCGAGGAGACGAATATGACGATTCTGTCTCCCAGAGCGAAAAGCCTACGATGGCCCCTCTCAATTCTCGCAGCAAAAAGTGATCACACCACGCAAGTAGGTCAATATTGGATGGAAAAATGTCCTTCACGAGACATTCAGGAGAGATTTGGTACATGTGACTGCTATGTAGAGTATCGAACAAAAGAAGACTCCCTGGATGTCAAACATTGCTTGCTCAATGGCCAAAAGAAGTGACCTAGGTCTCGAGTCGACGTGCATCCATCAGCCACAAGTCGTGCCAGTGTAGTCGGTCACACAGCGTCCGTAAGCGAGTTCAACTGTGATTGATTGGTGTTTTTCCTTTTTCTTCTTCTTCTTCTTCTTCCTCATTGCCTTCCTGGCAGAATGTCGCGGCTGCCGCTCCACGCACGAACTGTGCTTTTCTTGTCGTGGATTGTCACGCAGAGGCTCACCAGAGTCACAGGGACTTGCGAGCCGCAACAGCTCGCGGTTGTCGTCGTCCAGTTGCATAGGCACAGGTGAAGAGCATGCAGGATGAGTTCAGTCATGAATCGATTGGCCATGCTTTGTATTGATGAGGTATGGGAAATGTGTTGTGGCGTGACGTTTCAACCTTATCAGGCTGTGGAATGTGTCGTCCTAGCTGCTTCGGAGTTCGCATGTTGAGGAGCTGTGATGAGGGGTTGAGAAGTAGAGGTATTACTTCTAGAAGCGCTCGGTGGATGTAGGAGATGCTCAAGGAGGAGAGTGTCCAGGGACTGATCTTCATATATACAGTTTTGCGTGGGGTTTGGCAGGGCACCAGAAATAGCGAGACGCGGAGGACCTTTTACGAATCCAGTCAGCATCGTCGACGGTCGTCTCATTCGAGTTAGGCATAATCGGCGAGAATGAACGTCTTTTGCGTACGATTTCCACGGTGAATACGCAGACATAGCACATATCTTGACTTCCAGGCGGCATACATGAGTCCAAAACATTTTCCATTTACTGGAATATCTTTCCTACTGCACAGATCCTACATGCGGATTATTCAGCGCATATGACCAAAATTCATCGAGAATGGGCACTTTGGGTGGTGGTTCCTGTGAACTTGAAACTGAACCGTGGTGAACTACCTTTTGGTGACTTCAGCTCAAAGCCTGATTCACATCTCTGTGAACAGAAGCAATCTGCAATGACTATCCGTCGAGCGCGCTCGAATCCAGATGCACAATACAGAAAGGATGGACAGAGTCGGTACGGCACTCTCCTCGAGCAATTCTACACGTTCGGTATCTGACGGTAGTTTATGAGAACTTGGGGTGATCGAAAATCCGCCTTACTGCAGTAATATCTGTTATTGTACTTTATTGTGTGTGACAGCGAGAATGCCGTAAAGACTTGATTCAGGCTAGTACTTATAGTAAACCCTCTCGTCTCTACTCAGCGAGTGGCAAGTCCATATCCACCACGAACGGCGCGTTGACAGGTTCTGTATCCTTATCCATGATGGCAGCATTCACAAAGAGAGTGCTCTTGCCAAAGTCCAACTCATGCTGCGAACCAGCACTACCATCAACGTAGACTGCCCTGTCTTCTGCTGCCTTTTTGCGATCTATCTGGATATCATTTGGTGTAAAGGGAAAGCCGCTGTCGCTACTGCTGTGCGGAACACCAAATGGCACAAAGTCCTTCTTCCACTTTCCCATCGTTGCTCCATGGCCTTCATGTATATGCCCAAAGCAATGCATACGAGGCTTTGCTCTCGTCACTGCTCGAAGAAGGTGATGGCACCCCACATCTCCACTCGCGCAGTTGTCTTTGACATGATATGGCGGACCATGTGTCATCATGATGTCGACATTCGGCCAGTTTGGGACCATGTTCTCTGCGATGTTGCTTGTGTTTTTCAGTGCCATTTCGCTAGCGGGGTTGAACCTGTCCTGGTAGTGATGGTAAGGAAAAGCCCAGCCGCAATATTCAGGCTGGTATGGGCTCGCGTAGACTGTGAAGTGTGCGCCACTTTTCAGGGTGAAGCTGTGCATTCCTTCGTCCAGAAAGTGTACTCCAGCATCTTTGGCTTCTTTCCCAGTCCACAGCTCTCGTGCCTCCTCATATATTTCCATCGGACGGGAGCCTTTGGGCTTCCAGCCGTAGGTCGGTCCTTTGCTGTTTGCCCACCACTCTGGATCGACCGAGAGATCGTGGTTTCCAGCTATGACGAGTCGAAGCTCTGCTGGTATCTCCTTCAGCATGTCGAGAGTCGTGCGGTATTCCTCGATCTTGCCAGTGTTCGTCAGGTCACCACAGTGAAGTACGACATCGCAAGCAGGAAGAGGGTGTCGAAAACCACGTGTGGGCTTGACATGGATGTTGGTCAATAGATCCGTCGAGTGAGTGTCGGAGATCACCAGGAACCGTGTCTTGCATGCTGGCACTGTAGTCTTAGTCATGCTGAGTGAGGTGTGCATAGCAGGGAGTCCTACTGTTGCGAGACAAAGGTTAGGTCCGGGGAGAGTGCCGTACGGGAGCCTGCTTACTTATGTCCTGATACAAAGCAGAAGATGTTTAGCAGAAGCAGAAGAGACGATTTGAGCAGAAGATTTCAAGCAGAAGATTTCAAGCACACACAATATAGCAGTGCGAAAAGAGATATGAAAACAAGAAGACACGGGGGATCATCGAAGTCAAAATATGAGTCAAAGATGTTCGCCGCTAGGAGAGCAAATGATTTAGGTGCATCCCGCGGAACAGTATTTGAGTTTCCACGAACAGGTGGCGTTATTCGCGTATGTGGTTACAATATCACAGATTGTCCAAATTAGGCGGCTACCTCAGTCCAGCTACACGACCACGCACAAGGTATTTGTCACGACTTCAACTTGCTCGTCAGCTGAGGCTCACGGCTGCGATCTCGTGATCGTGATCAGTCCGTAGTGTCTGCCTGCCTTGACCCGGCGATCGTGAAAAAACCTGATCGAGGACTCCGCGAAGAACCTCTTTGACCAACCTCATAATGGACTTCCTATCCTCAATCCCCACCGAGGCCTGGATAGTCTGGGGCATCGTCCTCATCCCAGGCTGGCTTGTCTACACTCGCATCTACACCCAAGTCCTCTACTGGTGGGGCATCTACCTTGCCCACGCCGCCCCCAAAAAGGACAAACCCATTCGTCCGCCGACCCTCCCCTATACCATCCCCCTCCTCGGCTCGACCCTCTCCTTCGCCACCTCGACCACGGGCAAATTCTGGCGCAGCCTGCAATCAACCTGTCAAAGCAAAGGCCTAGATGCCATGTGTATCGTCCTTAACGCCACGCCAACGCACCTGATTTTCTCTCCGGCCGCTGTCAGCAGCATCTTCAAGGCCCGCACGTTGTCTCGTTTCAGACTGGATCAGCAACTCGGCCGCAACGTCCTCGGCATGACTGCTGCTGAGGCTGCGAAGACATTTCCAGATGATCTTGATGCCAAGGAGCAGCTAACAACTGAACGCATTCACTCTGCCGCGCTGCTAAGCACATCGGCCGTGAACGCGCTAACGAGCAGGTTCATGCAGGAATTCACGGCACAGCTAGCTCGTGACAAGCCGGACGAGGAAGTCGAGCTCTACTCCTGGCTCCGGAATCATATGCTCCGCGCCTCGACAATCTCCCTCTGCGGCTCCACAATCCTCGATCACGTACCGAACCTTCCCACAGACTTCTGGAGATGGGACGATGGCTTGATTGGCATGTTATTCGGGACTCCGCGGCTTTTTGCAAAGGAAGCGTATGACGCGCGTGATCGCCTGCTTGATGGATTGACCGGCTGGCTGGAGGCTGGATATGCTGCTACTGCGCAGGCTGAGAGCACTGATGTAGACTGGGAGCCTCACTTCGGCGCTCGCGTGATGCATAAACGCCATGAGTATTACGCGCAGCAAAGATTGACGTTGCGCACACAAGCAGGCGCGGACCTCATCTTCCTCGGCGGGATCCTCTCAAACGCCATCCCAGCCACAGGCTGGCTTTTAATGCACCTCCTCGATCCCGGCACCGACGACGATATCCTCAGAGACGTACTGGCCGAGCTCCGTACAGCGGAGCGCGCCGATGGCACAATCGACATCGCCACATTAACATCCCTCCCCCTGCTCAACTCCACATTCCACGAAGTCCTCCGCCTCTACGTCGATCTGCTCGTGACGCGCCAAGTCGACGCCCCCACCACTCTCGAAGCCTACAGCGTCGGCGCCGGAGAGATGGTCATGGCGCCTACGTGGATGGTGCATCGGAATCCTGCGTTCTTCGCCAATCCGGACACGTTCCAGCCGCGGCGGTTCCTTGTCACGGATCCCGAGGCCGGGAAAGTGAAGTGTGATGTGAGTGGGTTAGGGGGAAAGTACTTCCCCTTTGGAGGCGGACACTATATGTGTCCGGGGAGGACGTTTGCGAAACAGGAGGTATTGGGGGCTGTGGCGGTAGTTTTGCTTGGGAACGATGTAGAGGTGAAGGGCTTCAAGGATGGGAAGGGCTTTCCGAGGTTGAAGAACGGGTTGGCGGGCAATGTGGTTGTGGGGCTGGAGGGGGATATGAAGGTGAAGATGAAGAGAAGGAGGGGGTAGAAAGGGAAGGGGATGTGATGGCGGAGCGGTTGGTGAGGTGAGCTTTGTGGAGAGGATTACGATGCTCGCGACTCTGCTATGCACGATTCGTTACGAAGAGAATGGCAGGGACCACATCTCGAGCTTACTCGCCGCATGACGACGACGGCTACAACTATACCTACAGTATTCACGAAGAGAACCAGAAGTCTACTATATCGCAATACAGCAACGACTGAGCGCTCGGGAAAAGACGAGTGGTGAGTGACAGCACCTGAATACGATTGCAGTCGTATCTCCTAGAGCGCCATGGAGAGTGTCGTCTTTCTAGAAGACCGGAGAATTCACATATACAGGATACGCGTGTATCGAGGAGGAAGATTTAGGTAACTGAAAGATATGTATACATTGACTAGACTCAGTACGACTACATACCGCCCAAGAGATGACAACGCCAGCATTGGTCTCTGACACTACACGATTCGTGCATCAGACTTTACTGAAAGTCTTTCCCTTGCACTGTCCTCGGCGCACAGCTCACTCACACACCTGAACCCTTCGAGCCCGTCTTGAATTGTTTTCCAGACGAAACGTAAGAGAAGGACCACTTTCGAGCACGGGAGATCTGCGCGTGAGGGTTCTGCTCGCCTCCCAGAGGACGCACAGACTCTACGATCGACTCTGCATACTGCAAGCGTGATGAACCCACCGTGAGCTTGTTCGTGAGCTTGGAGAATGCTCGACGCATAGGAGACTCGGTCATTTCCGCTAAGCTGCCACGTTTCGGCGAGGCTGGAAGATCAAGACGGCGGGCCGGAAGCTCTGCTGCGGAGGAGGAACTTGTTGAAGAGCCTTGAGCTACAGTAGCGTCCTGGAACAGATGAGCGCAACTCTGGATCTTGCGGTCAGAACCTGTCTGCACAAAATCTTTTTGATGGTGTAGACTGTACATGATCTGTACGTTCTTGCCGTAGCCGGGTACTTCGTCGTCCATGTGTTCGAAGAATTTGCTGCCTTGAACAGACCAGACTTGCTTGGGGACCTCAGCGTTTTGCGACATCGGGTGTCGATGTAGCGTAGCAGATTGCATAGGATATTATTTGAAGATAGAGTCAAATATGAAGTCAAATCTGTTCAGGTGATGGCGACAACACTGTCCTGCCATCGCCTGCCTGATATAAGCCTGGCATTGTTCATGTTTGTCGTTGATGTTGGTTTGGACAAAGTAAATTTGAGACTCTGAGACAAAGGGGTGACCTCCATGGCTTTGAGCAATGTACCAAAAATCATCATCAGACAGAGAGACATCACATTGTTAACATCTCCAGTGTTCTCTCTTTGTCTCGATCATTCGTCATCGACTTCCTCGCCATAGTTGTCCTCTTCTTTGTCCTCGTCCACCTTGGCATTATGCTGCACATCCTTTGTGCTCTCCATAGCTTTGTCTTCGTCCATCTTCTGCGTCAGGAAGGTGTTGACATCTTGCTGCATCTGTACAGCTGATTGGCGCAGTTTGGCTAAGAATTCTGTTGTCTCCTCCGTTGACTGATTTTCTGATACTGCAGGCACTTCGTAACTGAAGGTGTGCTGTCCGGATGGGCTCTTGTACTCTGCCGAGAGTTTGCCGCTGGCATTCAAGTCCGAAGTCGTCATACTGAAGTGCTCCAAGTGTTCTGGTTGTGGTTGTAGTGGATGTAGAGGTACCTGATCTCAGCAGATGAAGATGGAGATGAAGATGTATTAGTAATCAGAAGCATCATACTCACATCGCCTACCCCGCCGTCGTCATCGTGAAACACCATCACCTTGCCAGCGTGTTTACGGTTCTCTTTATATCATGTGAAGCTACAGTCTTTGATGGCGCTAGCCACGATCAACGAGAAACACACATCCTGGCCGACCCCGTAATTGACCGCGGCCACACAATCGTTCAACATGAGCTACCTGCAACCGAGCGCCGCTGGCCGGCCGCACGCATCGCGTCAACAGCAAAGTAATACTAGACCACGCGGACCCGAAAGAGATCATTCAGGTTCCAGCGCTTCTTCCTCATCCAGCCAGGTCACAATGCTTCCTGTTGTGCCACGACCCTCTCCTCTACCATATCCTATGCCTCCGCCAGCCTCTACCACGAATAACAACCTAGCAGTACCCTCGAGACCATATCCTCCACGAAAGTCATCTGCGCAGAATCTACCCCTCCAGCATCAAGCGTCCTCTTCATCCATAAATCCTGCCAGTGACTATCGAACACATCGGAAGCGAAGTTCACAAGGCTTTTTTGAGCCATCCTTACGCAGCACGACATCACTCGCGAACATGGGTGGCTCTGTTCTGAAGACACCCTCCGCGCTTGCGGCCCAAGCTGCAATGGGTGGCGGCACTACACAGCATATCCGAAGACGCTCTCAGACAATACCTGATCCTGTCCCATCCTCTTCATCTGTGACGAGGAAAACTAGCAATACCGCAGCATCAGCCTCGGCACAGCGTCCGCAGGCGGCGCCTGCAGGTCAGCAACCATCACGATCCGGTCAACCTCCGAAACAAACTGGTCCGGCCAGGCCAGGGACAAGCTCAGCGGCATCGGCATCAGCATTTGCGCGTAGTCCACCGCAGATATACCAAGAAGCACCTCCAAAATCACCACCTCGCGATGAGGCCAAGCCTGCGAAAGAGAAATCGCGAATCAATCTGTTTTCGAAACCAAAGACATTGAATTTGTCTAAAGAAAAGGAAGCAGAACGAAGACCATCTACACTTTCGCCCAGCAAGGTCTACGGACCAAATGTGTTTGCACGGTCTATGAACCAGTCGACCACTAGCTTAGCAGACTCATCGTATTCTGGGACGACATCCTCCATGTATTCTTCGCTGAATGCTTCTACGTCAACTTTAGTACCAGATCGGAGTGCAGGTGAGGAAAAGGAAAAGCACAAACATAACTTTCTGTCGCGACAGAAACATAAACTTGGCACAGATCACTTCAATCTACCCTTGTCTTCAGCCTCCAGTAACTCCCGACCAACTGATCCAAATGCTCCACAATCACTTTACTCATTTGCCCCTTCATCACCTGCGCCTGGCAGTACATTCAGTAAGTCAATAAGTGGTCTCGATCTAAGACATGGTGGACGTGCTCTTCGTGAGAAGAAGCGTGAAGAGAAGGCTGCCCAAGCTGGCATGGGCGGTGCTGTTGGTGTCGAGCATGCTGGCACGGATTGGCCAGGGGCGTCTAGCTATGGCGGGACAAGCTACCTAGGACCACCGTCAGCCAATGGCATGTCCACACCTTTTTCAGGAGACTTTGGTCCTGCGTCACAACCGGCGACTGTTTTCTCCCTGGCCAACGTCACTGCAGAGGATGCTTGGCCTTTGCTGCAAGCCAGGATTTTAGGTATATTCTCCGGCGAGGATGTCCGAACACCAATAGAGGATCTAAACAAATTGGTCGTGTTGCACTTACAGCGCTGCATTGTCCGGAAAGCACCGAGCGTGATCATAGAAGATGTACGAGAGCTTCTTCAGACGGGCTTTGTGTCACTTGATCAGACTTTGCGACGCATACCAGACGAACGATTAGTACCCTATCTGGTGGATATGTGGTCATCTGTGTTTGGCACAGTTTTACCTTTTATGCAAGCAGTTCTTCTACCTCTAGACCTTGAATTTAAAGGTCGTGGATCCATCATGAAGCCTCGTGAAGCCGCAGAATTCTGGGGAGTCCTGCCAATCTTCGCATCAAAACCGCCTCCATCCGGTCCGCCGTCCACGAACATCAGTCAAACCCGCACAATGACTGGACCTAGCTCACTCGCCGCTGCAAAGATCCCCGTCTCCCAGCTATCCCTCGGCGAAGCTCTCGACGTCCGCACTCTCGTCCTCCTTTCTTTCCGAGACAGCGTCATCCTCCCACGTTATGATATTCTCTTGACCATATTCTCTCGCCTGCCCTTCGAAAGTTTCACCACCGAAATCACCTCTCCCCGCCTCGCAGCCCAGCGTTCCAACACAACCGCCCCAGCCGACCTCACCGGGGCTTCCTACAACTCTCAAAGCTCCACTCTCCTCAGCTCCACAACTGCAACCAGTAGCAGCCTTGGCGCCCGCAGTCGCGCCACATCCAACACTTCCGCTGGCAGCTTCCACTCACTCTCCTCACAACGGCCTCATCCACAACAATTGCAACAGCAGAACGCTACTGTCCCCCCAACTTCTACCACCACAACCATCGACCCTGCCAAAATCACCCAAATCGCCGCGCGCATGCTTCAATGCATCAGCGTCCTCGCAGGCCTCCAAGCACCCGGCGCAATGCTCGTCCCCATCGCCTCCGGCGTCGGTAAAACAGGCTTCAAAAGCCGTGAACAGCGCATCTCGGAAGAGATCGAGATGGAGGACGGGTCGCATGCCTTCAACGCTGCTGGGGCTGGAGACCCTGGGAGAAGCACCCGTGACGACAGCGAAAGGCGACGAAGGGCGGAAAGTAGCGATCCGGAGATTGTGGCGCGCAAGCGAGTTGAGGCGCTAGCAAGGGAACTCAAGCTGAATTGGCTCGGCAGAGGGAGGACGGGGAGGCAGCGGAAGGGGTTTGTGGGGAGCAAAGCTAGGACGCCACTGGCGGTGGGAATGGGAGTGGGTGTTGCTGCTTGAGGGAGGTGTGTCTGCTTGGTGTAGTGGGAGCGGGCAACGGGCGTTTCTGCTCTGGCAGGAGGAAATCATGGTGTCGACTTGAACAGGCGTTTGTGATACCCCGAAATCTGCCTTTGTGGCGCAAGGACATCTGTGGTGGCATGTATGCAGTATCCTTCGTCACGTCGTCGTGTCTAGACAGTGACGTTGTGCGGAGTAGCATGCATATCAATCATCAAAATGCGCGAAGATTTATACTAGCTCAGAAATTCCCCTTTTGAACTGGAAATGCAGAGATCGAGTCATATATGCTTCTTGCGTAGGGTATCCACAATCTACACGATAGAGGAAGCAAGCTGTGGTCACGCTCACGTTACCCAAATTCGCCCACATCTATACAGTAGCCTGCACAGCTATATGCCTTTTGCTTCAACATGTTCCACACCCCTCATCAGATCTTACACGCTCGCCTCCATACTCTCAAAACTCCGTCCGCCCTATTTACGCTTTCCCCCCTTCCGCTGCTGCTGCACTTTCACCACCTTGACCGGCTTCGCCACCACCACCGGCGTCGCCTCTTCCATCCCTTCCTCACCCTCACTACTATCATCATCAATCA
>Ga0058702_10000906_pt1 | contig 11556 bp, 8 predicted proteins | sample AgamicOrSfe_FD_83781 | JGI IMG/M metagenome (GOLD analysis project Ga0058702, IMG submission 83781) | Agave microbial communities from Guanajuato, Mexico - Or.Sf.e | ecosystem: Host-associated > Plants > Phyllosphere > Phylloplane/Leaf | place: Guanajuato, Mexico | collected 2012-05-30
CGGAACAGCAAAGGCACACAAGAAGTTCCTCTGCTCCATGTACGTTCTGTCCAAGGAGGAGGGCGGTCGTCATACTGGTTTCGGCGACAACTACCGGCCACAGATTTTCATGCGCACAGCCGACGAGGCTTGCCACCTGTACTGGCCAGAGGGCACTGAGGATGGCAAGATTGCCCAGCCTGGTGACAACGTCGAGATGATGTGCGAGATCCACCACTCCCTTGCACTTGAGCCTGGGCAACGCTTTAACGTTCGTGAGGGTGGCAGGACTGTCGCCACTGGTCTGGTTACTCGTATTGTTGAGTAAACGATGTTGCGTCAGACATATTACGACCTTTCTTCATCTGTTATACACGTTTGTAGCCAAAAAGTCATTGGGATGGAGTGATTGGCCGGCTGGGATTTGCTTCTCTCGATCAGAGAAAATGCATAGGGATGTCCTTCCTATGGTTAATGTATTTATCACGTCCTGTAACATCATGATCTAACACTCCTCTACTCATATCCCGACTTCTGTATCAGCTCATGTATGACTATGATTGATCAAGAATTGTGAAACGGAACTCGCGATGACGTACCCCAATCGAGACATCGGGCCTCTTGACCCCGCTTGCACTGGCGTTGACTGCATTTCATGCATGTACCAAGCAAAGAGGGGTAATGTGAATCATGAGAGTAGGTAGAGGTGTATAAAGCGTGTGGTCGAGCCCCGCTCCGCAAGTCTTGTTTATCTTGTTCAGTAGTACGCTTCTTGATCAAAGGCACCTCATAGTACATAAATACGGTTACCACTGTCAACAGTCTAAGTTAGGGCACTCCTGTCACAACACCTCCGCAAGGTCAGCATGCTGTGCCAACTCGATTTGCGCAGGCTTTTCTTGAGTCTGCTGGCAGTATCTGCCCCAACAAGTGCGGTCAACCTCTTCGTATCGTCCTACGACGGAAATATCACCACTCTATCATTAGCACCACATCTATCCTCCACACCATGGCCGTCGCAAAAGCCCTTCGGCTGGCCATCAAACCACCCTCCTCCAGCTCCTAACACACAGTGGACGTGGTCTCTGGATGTTATCGGCAGCTTCAACACTAGCACACAATCACCGTCATGGCTGCTACTCAACAAGCAGAGCAACATACTTTATCTCATCGACGAAGCCACTACCTCTGGCAATGGTACTATTGTGACCTACTCCACCTCCACTGGTATCCCCTCCCAGCTCGAACGAACAGAAGCTCTGGCAGGTGGCGTCCACGCCGTCTTTTTCAACTCGGGTGCCGCTCTGGCAGTTCCTCATTACACCGGATCCGCCCTAGAAGTCTACGCCATATCGCCCACTTCCCCGGGCGAGCTCGAGCTCCTGCAGACTTTCATCTTCAACATGCCAGGTCCGGGGCCAGTGCCCAACCGACAAGACTCGCCTCATCCTCACGAAACACTTCTGGATCCTACAGGTCGCTTCATTCTCGTGAACGACCTCGGCGCAGACCTCGTGCGCATCTTCGCCATCGATTTCACCACGAATCTGCTCACCGAAATGACGCCACTGCACGCAGCTCCTGGTTCCGGGCCACGTCACGCCGCATTCACAATCGACCCACTCAGCGGCAAAGATGGCCAAGACCCAGCATACATCTTCTATCTTGCTGCTGAGATCTCTGTAACTGTCACTGCCTACCGCGTCAGCTTTCCAGCAGCAGGTGGCATGAATTTCACTGAGCTGCCTGGCGCGGTGTACCCAAGCCTAGGACCAGGACATCCTGTTCCTGCAACCACCACGGGCGAGAGCACAGGCGTGACTGCAGAGATTGCACTGTCTCCCGATGGCCGCTTTGTCATCGCGTCCAACAGGCGGGACCTCAGCTTTAACACCACGACTCGCCCGTCCTCAGACATTCCGTCCGATAGTATCGGCACGTGGGCATTGACTGCAGGCCACAGCGATGTTGATGTTGGTGATTTGAGCTTTTTGGGCTTGTTTCCGGCAGGAGGAAGCTATCCAAGGCAATTCGCAATCAATAAGGCGGGGAACCTTGTCGCAGTAGGATTGCAAGAGAGTGGAAGAGTGGTTGTGCTGGAGAGGGATGTTGATACAGGAGGGTTTGTGGGACAGGTTGCGCTGGCGGAAGGGTTGGGTGAGGTTACGTGTGTGCTGTGGGATGAGTGAGTAAAAGCTACGAGATGGATGTGTGACATATTTAGTTTTTATAGTACGGAAAGATCTAGCTGTACCCTGAGGACGTCGATTTTCGCACATAGTCTTGAAGTACATTTTACCACTTGTTTGATCGACTTATTACAGTTGATTGACGAGTCGGAGACATTCGGCGTTCATCCGGCTGAAGTCAGAAACTCCCCATCTTGGACAATGAGACGACATGTCTGCAACATTTGCAAGATCCTCATAATTCGGTCAGCAAAAGCCTTGAATCCTCCATCTTCAGTCCCGCAGCGAAAGAGACAGCCTTGCCGACGCCTCGCGGTCCTCTTCTTTGAGTTCTCTGTTGTATTTCAGTTTCAGAGAAGCATTGATAGTCTCGTGGGAGATTTAAGCATTTTTCACCCTCGCGACACAAGCTGGTAGGACAGCACAAGTTTGACACGGAGTGGCTTTCCCCTGGGGTAGAGAGAGCCATTTACGGGACCGCCACCAGAACTGACACCAACTTCGACAACGATGTCAGACCCCAATGCAGCCGCTCTGCTCACTGATCCCAGCATGATGCAACAAAGAGCAGGATACAATGCAATATCACTCGTCTGCCTAATGGCAGCTTGCACACTAGTCAGTACGTCCTTACTAATCCTATTAATTGTGCAACACACTGCTGATAATGAATCTAGCTATCCGCTTACGGCAATTTATCAAAGCCCGGCTGGTCAACCCCAGTCGTGTGTTTGCCACAGCTGCTTCCCTCACTGTGATCGTCTTCCTAGTCATCCTTAGCATGCTCTCCAGTGGTGTAGGCTTCGACGATTACCGCGTTTGTGCCAGCTTGATCGATATCTGCTTGGCATTCTATGGCTTTGTGAAAGTCACATTGTACTTTTTCATGGCTGAACGCGTGCATACTGTCCGCTCTGTGGTACTCACGCGTAGACAGGACAAGCTCTGACTTGCCACAATCGTAATCATAAGTGGCGGACTGGCAGGTATGATCGTTCAAGCTATAGGAACCCGAACCACCAGTTATCGCCCAGCGGCTTCTGCAAGATCGGGGTCCCGACGACAACCACTGCGGGGATGATTGTATTCGATCTGGTGGTGAACTTCTGGCTCATCGGATTGTTCATCTACTTCCTGCGACCCACACTGAAGCTCCGTGGACAAACTAGCATGGACGCTGGCGATCTGCGCATGCTCACTATAGGGAGATTGTTCAATATTAGTCTCAGGCTGGCTTCGGATGAAGCAATCTTCATGTGGACTCGTTCATGCAGACGCCCGAAGGTGAGTCCCACGAATTTTATCACAAATGCTGAGTCACGCGAAGCGTCCGACAATGGTGGCACCAAGCTTTCCACAGCCAGTATAACGCATGAAGTTGAGAGCAGCAACATACTATCCACGGCACCACCTCTACCATTACGTCTTCCCCGCCAAAAACGGCCGGAGGGCAGATCTCGACTCGGATATGAGTTGTTGCTATGGGCCGTGCTTGATATCAAATGATGGCTGCCGTGATGTCCTCCCAGCTGAATCGATCGGTCAAGCGCAACTTCATCAGCACAATCATACTATTTGCGCCAATCATCATCAACGTGAGCCTGTGTTGGGCCGAGAGGTTATGAGTCGGCATAGCTCTGTGCGTCGATATGCTCGCTTGATGTCTTTTAGGAGTGTGGCTGTGCAGCCTGTGCTGTATTGGTTGACGTCGACGGCAGCGGAGACGGACTGAGTGATGGGAAGTGAGAAGGTGGATGGAAGAGCTGAAAGTTGTTCATAGTCTGTAACGAGAATCATGACTTCCATACACGTTCCTGTGTCCAGCTATGATAAAAGACGACCTGAGCTGCGCGAGCTGATTCGCACTTGTCGCCTCAAGTGATGAAACCGTCACGTGACTTTCGCTCATTCAAGACCAGGTTCGTCACAAAACAGAAAACGCCTTCGATGATGCCAAAACGCAATACATTTGTCACTTCGTCCACCGCATGCTTTCCCAAGAAGTAGCCGCGGCTTGCGAGAGTTGAAGTCGACCAAGCAGCATTTAACCCATGTTTGCGTCCATTTCCAGTCGTCTCGTTCGATCACGTCAAGAACAATTACCACTTCAGCATTCGACCACTATGCAAACTCTATCAATCCATCAAGCACATGACGCGCGTCAGCGAAGAGTGTACCATGAAGCTGAAAGCTGTGGAGGAATACCAAGGAAAACAAGTGTCTCTCAACCAATGTTTGCTGCCTCATCATGTTTGTGCAAACATTCCTTCACGCTGTCCGTCTGAAACGTCTTGCTTTCACAATCACAACCCATCCTTTCTGCACAATGTCAAACTATGTGATCTTTCACAGCAAGCATGTGTATCCCATTCACGTGAACCATAAAGTCTCGTCCTTAAAAGACATCTTCCTCCCTGTGTTCTTGCTCAGGTTCATTATCTGCACATCGTTCTCCCCTGTTCCATCATCATGCTGCGTCTTCCGAAGGCGCTGCCTGCCGCCTTACAGCTCCCCAAGCTTGGGTCCGCGGTCTACGACCTCGACGCCCTCAAATCCAAGCCATTTTCCATAATCTACATTGCAGGAGCTATTTCCACTGGATGCACTGCAGCTGAGCTAAGGAAATATCTGCAAGCCTTCGACAGAGCAGAGGTGGAAGACAAGCTGTCATCAACCCGCCGAATCGTCAATCATTCAGTGACCTTCTATGCCGCATGGGGCAACCACTTCGACATCTTTGAGCTTCTTCTCGAATATGGCGCAAATCCAAACATGAAGGGCTATGCCAAGATGACGTTGCTGGAGATCACGATCATCTGGAGCTACTGGACCAAGAAGAACGTGGACAAGCTGGTGGCACTTCTGCTTTCTCATGGTGCTTCATCGAGCTGTATCCCGAAGGAGCTCTGGGTCGACTACATCAAACACCCAACAACACTGGCAGGCAGCATCACCAAATGGCAGCCATCTGAGGAGGTCACTGACTGGTCGTCCATCTACTCTCCCTCCATCAATGCAACACCCTCTTCCGGAGAGGAAGACAAGTCGGTTATGTATGTGAAGAACGATGTTACCGCTATGCTCAAAGGCTTTCGTCTGGAAGATCCCCATGATCCAGCTCACCAATGGACAAACGCACTCCATCGTCTAGCACTTGAGAAGACATTGAATTTGACGATCCGATACCTCCTCAATCGTGCTGACCAGCTCAAACTTCCTACCACACGTCTGAGGAAATTGGCAGCATTGTACGGTTGTCCCCGCTTGTTGCGCATGCCGTATCATCTCATCGGACAGGACCACGCACTTGAAATCGTCATGAACAAGATCCTGGCATCTAGAGCGCTCAGCAGAAGGACACCCTTGGTTCTAGCATTTGCTGGCATGTCAGGACACGGAAAGACAGAACTCGCCACACAGCTTGGCTATCTGCTTGGCACATCTCTTCTGAACGTCGATGTCTCGAAGGTCTATTCCATCCAGGACCTCTTTGGCCACGGACGTGGGTATCAGGGTGGGCTGGACGGCAACCAGCTGAACAACTTCCTCGCCAGTCATGACAAGCAGAGATGTGTTATCTTCCTTGATGAGTTCGACAAAACCCAGCAGCAAGTCAGAGAGTCATTGCTCACAGTCCTAGAGCGTGGTACGTTCAGCAATCGAGTTCGATGGCTACTGTATTAATTTGTGTGCTGCAGGTTCTACGACGGACCGCCGCACAGACACGGCCATTGACATTTCGAAGTCGGTCTGGATCCTGGCATCGAACAAGGGCGACGGTCTCGTATCGAGCTACTACGAAAATCACATGAGGGGCAAATCTGATGCCATACGCCGCAACACGTCGATCGAGCCCCTTCAGCAGAGCCTCACGACGTTGTTCAGAGAACAGTACACGGTGAGTTTCACCTCATCATATTCATTCATCACGCATGGACTGATCAACATAGGCTGCTGTTGCAGGTCGTGTTAGTGCCTTTGTGCCATTCTTTCCCTTCACGCGCGACGAGGCCGCAGTAGTGTCACACGCTTTCCTGCAGACCCTCAACAACAGGTTACGCATGCCAATCGACCTGGACGTTGACGATCCTATCACTCTTGGTCACATCCTGCTCACTCTGGCCGACGATGGGAAGCTATGCAGCTATCTTGCCGATTCCAACTACATGCCGATGCGTGAATTGGGTGCGAAAGTGTTGCAAAACTCAGTCGATCGCTTGGCGGAGAAGCTGTTCCAGCACTACGTGCAGACCGAAGACGAGATCACCGAAGACACTAACAAAGGCCCTCTCCTGGCTTACACAATGCAACTGCACCCTGTCGAAGATTCGCATGAGGTTGCAGTCTTCCAGACTGTGGTCGAGGATGTGGATGAGGCGGACACTCTTGGACGACACTTTGCAGGCCTGTCCTTTGAACATGCTGGCGGAGACAAGTTGTCTGGATCTGCGATCGGTCAGAAGGAAGGACTGTCTGACGTTGATGAGTCGGATTGATCACTGCATGACAGTTTGGTGACTTCGAGCGCGGAAGATGGGTATGGGAGAAGGCATAGTGATTGCAGTGTACATTGCCTCCGAGCAAGAGAGGCGCAGAGACATGATCACAGTGACACTCGAGATGACGGAACGACCCGACAGCTGTTACATGCGGCATGAGCTGCTGTCCGGCTGTAGATTTACCTGTACAGCTCTACGATGATAGTTGCAAATTTCAATACAATTAGAGTGCCTGTCTGCTCCAATGCCGGTGATATGACTACCTGTGAAAGTGACCTTCAGTATTGCAATGACGCTATTGCTGCTGCTGTGCTTACTATGTTGTAGAGGCCAATTGTGGAGACATTCCCCACATCCGAGCTTGAAGTCCGATGCCCTCAACCAACCCTCGCTTCCTTCAGCTCAGCCCTTGCGTGTCAGCGTCGTCGTCGTCCTTGCTTACATAGTCAATCATAGCACGTCTCTACGGCTGTGGGCTCCTCCGACAACACTCCTCTCTCTTTGACATTGCACTTTCCGCTTTCTCCAAGCAACAATCTCATCATAGTCTGCTTTCGGACTTCGATTCCTCACTGTCTATTGAGGTTTCGAGCTATTGCCTGATTCACTCCAACCCCTCACATCTTCCTTCAATATGAGTATCACAAAAGACAAGCCGCTCGAGATTCTCATCCTCGGCGGTGGCGTGGCTGGTTCGTCGGACTTTCCCATCTCTGCTCTCCCTCATCACTACCAATTCATACTGACACGCCCCAGGCCTCACGGCCGCCATGGCCCTCGCCAAGTTCGCCCCAGCATCCTCACCGCCCATTATCACCGTCTACGAGATCCGGCCCGAGCCCGGTGTGATCGGTGGCGCTGTGAACCTGACTCCCAACGCTCTCCGTCTTCTCGACCGTCTCGGGGTCCTGCCTATCATGCGGGAGAAAGACTACGGACTCGAGATTGACTGTATTGAGGTCTTTAACGTTTACGGCAAGACTCAGATGGGGGAGTCGAGTTTCGCAGGCCCTGATGGCAAAGGTCTGGGTAACCCACCTTACAAAGTACGTGTTGCTCACCTTCCCTTTCACTCCTAAGTCTCGACCTGACAAGCTAAACGCCATCCACCAGGCCCTCCGCGTAACACGCGCGGACGTCATGAAAGCCCTCGTCGAAGCCGTCTCCCGCTGCCCCAACGTGACCTTCAAATGTGGCCATCGCACCACCTCCATTGACGAGTCTTCGACCGGAGTGACGTTGACCTTCAACTCGGGCGAGACTGTCCATGGCGACCTCCTCCTCGGCTGCGACGGCATCCACTCCGCCACACGCACCCTGCACGTCGAGCCCTCCCGCCTGGAACACTACAGTGGCATCGCCAATGCCTTTGGCTTCGCGCCTCTTTCCGCCCCCTCGCTTGCCTCGGTGAAAGCGTCGGGCCTGCACTTCCGCAGCACAGCCATCAACTTTGCCCGCCGCGGCATGCTGCTAACCTCGTACTACGAATCCTCCAAATCCTCCGTCTACGTCGGCGGGCTTCTCCAAATCCCCGAAGTCTCTGACCGCAACGGCTGGAAAGTGCGCGGGGCGGACCAAGCAGCCACGAAAGCAGATATGAAAGACCGCTTCGCCACGGCGGATGTTGTGCACAATGATATTGAACCCTTAATCGATGCCGCGGCGGACTGGTTTATGTGGCCCGTGTACACGCTGAGCGCGGGCGGGAAGTGGGCTACGAAGCGCACGATGTTGCTCGGTGATGCCGCGCATGCGATGCCTCCGCAGGGCGAAGCCACGGGTATCGTTCTGGAAGACACCGTGCTATTCGCGCGCTGTTTGTTCGAATACCCTAACCCTGCGTCTAGTGGTGACAAGGACAAGAACACTGAAACTATGCTTGCATCGGCATTCGCGCGGTATGAAGCTCTCCGGCGGCCGAGGATTGAGGCTGCGTTTAAGGAGAGCGCGGCGGTGGTCAAGACTGTGCAGGATGCGGGCGCGGTTGGGCACAGGATCAAGTGTGTAGTTGTGCCGTGGTTTCTGTGGTTTACGAGGGCGAAGAGGGAGAAGCATTTTATTGAGGATGTGACGACGTGTAGTCTTGAGCCGGAAGTGCCGAAGGCTGGGGTGGAAAAGGTGGCAGTCCCGGTAGCGGCCGTGGGTGTGATTGTTGCCGTGGCTGCGTGGAGCTGGGGCTACATCTGACGATGTGGGAGGACAGTGCAGGCGGGAGGCGATAAGATGTGATGGAGTGGTGAGGGAGCTGTGTGGATGGAGATAGGTGCCTCTGAAAAATGGAATGGAATGGAATGGCGAGATTGGATCTTACTCAAATGCCGGCCATGCACCACACTGACATGACTCAATTATCCCACGATACAGTAACGACATCTCTCACGAGCACCACTCTTTCGCTGCCTCCCGTCCGCACGCACGCGGATTCACGCGCGAGTATACACCCGGCCCTCTTCGATCGGTAGTGCTTCCCGTCCCTATGGTAGGTGCGTTTGTCGCTCTGGTGTGGACTTGGGGCTCCTGATGGCAGACGAGCTCAAAGGGGAACGTTGAGGCCAATTTGATGATGTGTTCGTCGCTGCTGCTGCGTGGTTGATGGGCTACGTCTGATGTTGTCGAGGTGTTCACGAGGATGGCCTGTGGCCTGGGCCTGATGCAGTAAGGCAACGGGAAAGAGTCTGTATGGGTAAGTCTAATAGGTGGAATGTGCCTGTCAAGTGAATGTGTGAGCAAAGTTATGGCTTTGAGAGGGACCCATGAGCAACAAGTTGTCCGTGCGATGATGATGGTGAGCCATCTCCTCGCCTCATCCTCACATTCCTTGCTCGCTTCCGCCCTTGTTCCTCTCCTTCCTTCTCTTCAAATCCTTTCGTTTAGTACCACAACATCATTGTTAGTCCCACGTATTCTGCTTCTCAGCGTTCTCTGCTGCTCCTCCTACTGTATGGCCTGCACAGAGTCACTCGCCGCTATCAATCTTGTTACTTGTGAACTTCCCGTAAAATTTGCATAACACTGGCGCTACCACTGTGTCCATAACCGCCTTTCCACTGCATGCCGCGAACCTCCCTTACAGAAACTCACGTTACTCTTTCGTGGCGAACGCAGGGCAATGCTACCAGACTCGCACGACAAAGTGCATGAGTTGTATATGCCTGAGGCAGGTGTACTGCTACAATGCCTGCCCAGGTAAGTGGGATGTGAATCGTGCAATCAAGCAGCACATGAGCCAGCAAAAAAGAAGCAGGGAGATGCCGACGAGAAGCGCGAGAACAGACACAGAGTCGACTAAGGACATAAAGATTACAACAGCAGCAGCAGCAAGAATCGTCTACACTGCACAGCCACGCAGGCACAAAGCAAAGAAGAGTTGCACAGGCAGGGAGAGATGCCCAGAAGTTTGATACATTGTGAGGGCACCCCAGGTTCTCTCTGCTCTCGCTTTACATGCTCCTTCTCCCCTCTCGTTGCTTCTACATCACGATCTGACATGAACCGACAATCACAGCAGGACGCCGAATCTGGAGGGAGGCGAGCGCCGAGCTCAGAAGGCGTCTGAGACGTAAGAAACGCAGAATTCTTAGATGTCGTAAGCGCGAAGGATGCGGCATTGGAGGTCATCACTGTTGAGGAAGATTGTGGGAAGGGACCAAGCGAGCGTGGACATGCAGGGAGGGAAAAAAGGAGGAAGTGAAAGGGGTTCTTTGGAGGCAGCAAGGGAGGATCGAGATCATGCGATCGGATGAAGCCAAGCGAAGTGATTCTACCACGTGAAATAGACAGGGTGGTTTGTTAAGCTAGCAACACGACCGGGTACACGAAGCAAGTGGGAACATAACGGTGATACAGTGGTACGACGGTAACCTTCTTTAAGGAAAAGGTTATTGTTTTTCTATTTCGTTGCGCGTTGCGAGTATTCCTAATATTACAAGAGCCGATACGAGATAAAAATGGAGCCCACCGTGACCAGCGAGAACCAAGACACCTTGAGGCAGACCCGTCCCGCTTGCAGGACAAGCTCATCAGAGGCGCTTGATCTTGCCTGCCGTCACAGCTGCCACCCGATAGAAGTGAATATACATGAAACCAACATGACCAAATCAATTGCCATCACCATCAACCTCACTCATTCCACAACAATCTAGTTACGGAGCTTGTACCTGAAGCTCCTCTTGCCAGCCACAAAGTTGCCGTCAGTCGCATTGGTCGGCTGAGCACCGAAGCCAGATGAGGCAGCAGTGCCAGCAGTACCTGCAGGTGCAGTTCCAAGCGGGGCGGTACCCAGAGGCATGGTGCTCGTAGCGAAGGTCGTAGCGTTGAAGCCGGAGCTAGTAGCGTTGGTGATACCAGTGGGGCTGACGATGAATGTAGCAGTGGTGTTGAGGCCCGCGATAGTGACGGTCGCGTTCTGAGTGGCGCTGCTGCTGGTGGTAGTATTGAGAGGGGCGATGGTGGCGGTGTTGTTGAAGAGGGTAGTGTTGAAGAAGATGGGTGCAGCGCTGGAAGTTTGGTTAAGGACAGGGCCGACGGTGATGATGGGCAGGGAGCTTGAGGTGGTGTTCATCGGGGTACCGAGGATGATGCTGGTGCTGGTTGCGTTCATGCTAGTCTGGATAGGCTGAGAAGAGGTGGTGGTGTTGGCGAAGACGGGGGCCGCAGTGGCGGTGTTGTTAGTGCTCGCAGTGGCTGTAGCGCTGGAGCTGAAGTTGCTCGTGAAGGTCGTCTGCGGGACCAGCTGAGCACCGAAGAGGCAAGAACAGACCGAGGTGACCTGGTTGTCCCAGATGCCTGTGCAAACACCGCCGAAGCCCTGAGGAGGGAAGTACTGAGTCTGAACGCCAGCGCAGACGGAGGTGGCAGTCTTGGTGTGCTTGGCGAAGGCGCTGAGACAC
>Ga0058702_10000907_pt1 | contig 11551 bp, 5 predicted proteins | sample AgamicOrSfe_FD_83781 | JGI IMG/M metagenome (GOLD analysis project Ga0058702, IMG submission 83781) | Agave microbial communities from Guanajuato, Mexico - Or.Sf.e | ecosystem: Host-associated > Plants > Phyllosphere > Phylloplane/Leaf | place: Guanajuato, Mexico | collected 2012-05-30
GGTCTACGTGGATGTATGTTAGCATGATCCTCGTGATTTTTGAGCCGAGAGGCTTTGACTTACTCTGCGAATTCAGGTATGAGACTCCGCAGCACGCGAGTGATGATACTGCAGCACCGGGAGTCTCGCATGCGTAAAGCATGATTGCAGAACACTACCAAACTTTCCAGTACTGCCTCATCGTTGATGACTAGACTACGAAGAGCAGCACTGTCACCTCCAGCTGCCACGTCTACATCCTGGCCGTTTGTACCATTGCTGCCGTTACCATTCTCATGCTTGACGGGAGCGGCAGATTCTGATCGCTTTACCACCATGTTCGAGACGAGTGTCACGCAAGAATGCGTCAAGTGTCGTAGTATGCTTTCAGCCTTCATTTCTTGGTCCAGCGCATCGTCGTTAGCACTAGTCTCGGTTCTTGTCGTGGTGGCCTCCCATTCATTGGTAAGCTTGACAATCAATTCCCTCATCAGTGCGATCAGCAAGGGCGGGAGGAAGTTGTGTCTGTATTGTGCTGGGCAGCCTTCTATCAGGGCTGTCGACAATTTCAGCAATGACATGAGCTGATTAGGCGAAAGAAACCGTGCATTGTTGAATAGAGCACCAGCAAGTGTATGTGCCAGATCTTGGTGGCAATAGAAGACATCACCGAGCATGCTCATACAGTGCAGTATCCAGTATCCTACCTCTCTCACACCGCGAATAGCGCTCCGCACTGCAGAAGCAAGACCTTCCAAGCTGGCTTTCGAATTGCGTACCTTGGTGTAGAAGTCATCTTTGCTCTCATTCGAGATGCCAGACTGCCAGACACGATCCACAAGGATACGTCCAATGATAGTGCGCATTTCTGGTGGGTACTTTGACCAAGTGTCCGGGTTTGCGAAAGCGTGCGAACAACTGAGGGCACCAAGGATTTTCGGGAGAATGATTGGAATGACATCCTTCCATAGTGCTTGTGCTGCTCGGTGTGCTGAAGAACCTGGCCGTAGACGTTCAGTGGATACAGACAGTAGTGATCGTGTCCCTTGCAACGGCAGCAACTGTATATTGTCACTTATGACATTTCTGATTTCAATCTCTCGAGGTTTGAGCGGCACCAAAGACCAATCGCGTCTGCTCGCAGCAGCGTTGTGATCAAGGAAAACTCGAGGGAAAAGGTCCAGGTGGAGTTGTTTGCAGAAACTCTCGAATGACTGCAGGGACTCGTGTATCTTTGGATCCTGCCAAGCTTGCACGACGGGCTGCAGCATCTCATCAAGTTTCGGAAGACGATTTTGGCTAGAGAGCCGACTCGTTCGTTGCACGATCACGAAGAGAAACGCTTGGTAATCTAATCGTACTCTCTCTTCCAGGGATGGTTCCGTAGCCTTCTTGATCACTCCAGCATGCAAGCCATTGTACCCGAGAAACAAGTCGTCGCAGAAGTGAGGTGCCAGCTTCTGTAGCTCTCGCGGATAGCTTGCCTGCAGGTCCTTGACTGCTTCATCATATGTTGGATGTCGATGAGACACGGTCGGCTGAGGCATAGTGAAAACAGCCGTAGTCAGAGTGAGGCACAAATCGGTGGCACCAGAGAATCCTAGGATAGCGATCTCGACAATAAGCTGGAACATACGCTTGCGGATAATAGGATCAGGGAAATCCTTCTCCAGAAGTGCTTTGCTCCACTGCATGACAGCAGCCTCAAACGCAGACGATTCCTCGGCATGATGCTTTCCCCTGTTCTTCTGACTGATCATCCATTTCTGGTAGCTTTTGAGTGCTGTCATGACTACAGTGGACTGAGCGTCAAGTCGTAGAATTGGGGCAGAATTGACAGTGAAGGTCTCAGGCCGAAACTCAGGCTGTCCGGCATAGAGATTTTGCATAGCCTCATCAGCCTGACTGAGTATGTGACGCATTGCTTCGAAGGGGGCCTTTCGGACGATCTTGTCGATGACAGTCATGCAGAAACGCCGGTAATTGCCTAGAAATGCGTGCCGCTCCGGAACAGTGTCAAAGTCCTCGTTCAGGAAAGCCATGGTTTCATCTTGGGACTCTGTTGGAAGATTCTCATATCTTAATAACCTGCGACTACAGATCTCCAATAGTGGACCAATAACTTCTGTGACCCCGGCAGAGTTCACAACCTCTGCAACAGAGAGCAGCCTTGTCCAGACAAATGCGATTGGAATGGAGACAGCCAAGCTAGGATCTTGCATGACTGTCACCAGCAAACTTGCGATGCCAGTGGTATCACAATTCTCAGCAATCAATCGTGGTCGTGTTTCCCAGAAAGTCACCAAGGCACAAAACATCTCAGTGAACTTTTTCAACATTGTGTATTTGTCCGAATCGATATCATCGCTTTCGCAGCAAGCCGAATCATAGAATTGTCTCAGCACGGCCAGGCCGTCCGTACTGAGTACTGGACAAGCCAGTATCAGGATGCCTTCTTCGGGCCAAGGCGCTCGGTGATACAAGGCATGAAGTACTTCGATGGCGCCCATCTGGATGGCAGAGTCTTGTGTCGTGAGGCAACGGCTGATCAATGATAAGCATTCAGAGTCGTGGACAGCTTTCAGAATAATCCAAGGCACGATGGCTTGCACCACTGCTAATATCTTACTGATGCACATTCGGGTCTGCGCTTGTTGTTGTTGTTCGAGATCTTGGCACAGGCACCGTTCGAGCATCTCCAGCAGCCTGTGAAACCACCCTTCCGATCCATGGCGTAGGGATGTCGAACTCTCGCGCTCAGGGAACACACGAGACAAGACGTTCTCCGCAGTATAGATCTCTACACATGCCTTTCCTAGTTCATTACTCCTGAGACTGGCTGCTCCTGTGTTGTCAACATTGAAGACCTCGTCTGCCAAGGTTTCTAGGACATATAGAACCAGCTCGTGATGGACATATGACCCTTGCCATATCTTGCACAGTGACTCGTCCATGTCCATCCAGTCGAGACCCCAATTGCGTTCCGCAAGGTCGACCCACAGCCTGGCCACCTTGCCACGAAGGAAGGGTGGATCATTCTCGCTGATATTTTGTGCCAGTTGTATCACCCACCCTCTTATTGTGTCACACTCCTCGCCTGTAAAGTCGTCAAGCTTGTAACGTATCGCGTGCTCGAGCAGGGATAGACCGTAATGCCGCGCTATAGGTGTTTGAGATGTGTCTTGTGCAAGATTGAAGCCATGCGATGGTGCCGCAGAGTTGGACTTGACTTGCTCGAGAAAGGTTGTGGCATTGTGGCGTTGTTCGTTCGAAGACTGAGGTTCGTAGATGGCTTGGAGGGCGGCGAGTATTTGAGGTAGGTCTAGGTCTCCCGAAGAGGCTCCATGCGAATCGCCATTGCTACCGTTCATTGCTTCTAGCAATAGGGAAAGTCAGTTGAAAGATCCTGCAACGTCACAATGGAAGCTGGCAGAGTGTTTGAGATTGAATTTGATGCACTGTTCCTCACTCTCCAAGAGCACAAGATCTAGAGGCTAGATTGGACTTTTGAAAGTTGTTTACTGACCTCGAGCTCGAGCTGTATTGATCACACACAATGAGGACTGAGCGATTACACAGTCGCACGAACAGCATCATGAGCCTGCAGCAATCACGGCGGTAGATCTACAGTGCACAGGAGCGATGATGATGGATGTGAGACTGCGAATGGAATGAGCCCGTGTACTTCGTACGCATCCGGTGTTTATTGTCGACCATGTGACGTGACGACCGCCGAGGAAGATCATCTCTACCGATCTACAGGGCACCCTTCAGCCCTATTAAAGTATGAGATGCATATTATAACCAGCCTCATCACATTACGAAATGTCAGCGCTTGTTTCAGATATCTCTGAACCTCGAGCTTTTGATATTGATAATTCGAAATGATGCTATTCACATCATGCTGCATTTATCCATACACTGGTCCGTCGGCTTGTCCCGTGAAGTGCGACCTGCACGTCTCGGAGCTGCTTTGATACTGATCGAATGCTGACCAGCCGGATACCACCACCTCAATCTCTGCGTGGTTGTTCCCTGGCACTCATCCACGTCAAGAGCCCATCTTCCGTCATCGGTTTGTACGTCGAACTGCCCTCGCGTAAAATGGTATGTTGGTAGAAAGATTTCTGTATACGACTCTTCTGTCGCGGATCTCTGTGTCGAAACAGTCATCTTGAACTCGACATTTTTCAGGTCAAAGCCAAAAGAGAGAACGTCACCATGAGTATAAACCGGTGTTGGTCGTATATGCGCTTCGGCAGCCCGGAAGTGCCCTGCCTCGCTTCCGTTCGTGCTGATCAATAACCCGACCTTGGACTTTGTATCAAGAGAAGCACTACTCGACGACTCGCTCTCGCTCGCTACGCCTGAAAGTGATGCTGTGGAGGTATTCCTCGAAGTTGCACTCAGTGGTAGGACGTGGTCATCCAAAGAGTAGATTGAAAGGTCTTCTCCATTCCATTGATCTCCGTACTCATGGGTGTTTGTTGCCGTATAGTTCCAAAATGTGAAGTTACTCTTGCTTCCCTCTAGTGCAAAGTGATTCGCATCCATTGCCAATGCTTGACTGGTGAAGTCACCTGTTTTGTATGCTGCACCGTTTTGCATGTCATAGGGAATCCCAATCTCGGTGAATACGCAGGGGTGCGAGCCCATGTAATCGAGACCTTCCTTCTTGATTGCCACAAGCTGATCTCTGAAGCAATTTCTTATTGCTGATGCGCCAATTTTGACAGCAAATGCTGGTGTTAGATATCTACGTCGGAGAATGCCAAAAACGTCAACATTCCAAACACGGTTCCTGTATGAATCAGCATTTTGACAAGATATCAGCAAGTGAGATCATACCATTTCTTGTTCATCAAGGTAACACCATCATACCAGTGTGGTGCATAAACCATATTCGGGTCATCATCTGATGTGCCCTTCAGCGAGGGTGGGAGCTCAAGAACTGGTGGTTGACAGAACATGATCGTGTCTGGAAACACGTCCCTGATTGCATCTCTGTAGCTTCTGAAATAGCTCATGAAGTAGTTGTTTGTGAAGTATTCATAATTGATCGTCGCTCCAGTCGATGGCTCTTTGGCAAAATACTGGCTCTTCAAGAGCTTATCATGCTGAGGATCCCAGACTCCATGTTGCGCCCATATGCATTCACCTAGCTTCCAATCAGAGCCACGCTCCCAGCCGTATTTAGAGTCATCGTGATCCGCCGACAGCCAAGCGGTTGTTCCTTTTGGATCGACAAGCTGTTTACCACTCTTATATGGACCCATCCCTCCAAACCCCCAGACCTCAACCTCACAGGCACGACCTGATCCAGTCAAGATGGCTTGCCAAGCAGTCGGTGAAGTTCCTAACTTTAGTGGTTGATCTGCCGGGATCACTGATAAATCTGCGAGACCAACCATGCCCCTGTTTGGCTCGTTCATGCTTTCCCAACCAATCACAACTTCCTTGTCTAGGTCACCAGCCTCGTGCATTCGACGAGCAAGGTGCGCACAAGCATTGATGAAGTGACTCTGGAGGTAATCTTGTATGTTCACGCCATCGATGATTGCAAGCGGCGTGAATTGCTTCCCTGCCCAGAACATTGTAAAAATCACCTGACAAGCCAGCCGCGCATAACTTGTTGCCCACACCATCTTCGGAAATTTAGCTGGATCAGGCCATGTGTTCTGTACGAGTGCAGCCTCGGTGGCAGCAAACTTGGTCGGATCCAACCCACAAGCATATATCGTCCACATCGGCGCTCCAGAACCTCCTGTGTAGCGTGACCACACGTCTTGGTGTGGATCCATGAGTACATAGAAGCCATACCGCTTGGCTAGTCTGAGCACTGAGATGGTGTGCTGTATGAAGTCCTCGTCGTACTTCTCAGGCCCTGCATGTTCAATCGCTTCCCAGGTAAATATATATCGAATCGTATTGTAGCCCCATTGGCGTAAGCGTCCAAAGTGCACTGGCGCTTGGTCAAGCGTAAATGGTCTCCCTACGAAAGAGACATTATCCCCATCAAAGAAGTGCTCTTTCTCGTGTGATGGTATGTCCGGGTGACTGGGATTCTTGGCATCGCCAGCAACATTGATGCCATGTAGGGTGACCTCTCTGTTCTTAATGTCTCGAAAGGCTGTGCCGTCGATGTGGAGCTCTAACACCATCCTGGAATCTGAGTGATACCTCCCTCACCGTCGTCAATGGCAGGCCCCCGGGTGGAGCCGCAGTCACAACAACAAGCCTGGACTCACAGCACACAGAACACTGGGGAGTCCCGATGCACAGGAAGATGTATTCGAAGACGCAGTACAAGATCAAAAAGTCAGGCAAGATGAAATGTTCCGAAGGGCGAGTTGTTATGCGCTGGCTACGAAGTGGCAAGTACGGGGTTGCCTACGAATGTTTACGACAAGAGGCAAAATTCGGCACGTGACGGTCGTCATCTATAATTCCATTCCAAATATGTAGAGATCTTGCATACGAGCTTATGATCGTCAATTGAGATATCAAACATTCCTTTTGTCTTTTGCATTTCCTTGCGTGGTGAATTTTCTGTGCTTTCTCGGTGTGAGACTCGAGGCGCTGGTGCAGAAGAAGCGATTTCAAAGACGCCATCTCGCGAGGTCATGTCAAATGTGAAACAAGCTCTAAAGGCAGCGAAAGCTGCACTCGATGCTCAAGACTTTGCAGAAGCCGCTGCTCAAGCGAAGATAGTCTTGGAGTCGGATGGCAAGAATTACTTTGGGTACAGCAGCCAAGCACGAATCAGAGAACTTCCACCATGACTAATAAAGGCGAAGGAATGTGTTTTTGGGCCGAGCTCTCGAGAAACAAGGGCAGCTGCATCCTGCGGTAGACGCGTACAAGGCAGCTACGAAGCTCAAACCAGAGGAGGACTTGGCTTGGAAAGGTCTTATAAAAGCATGTGAAGCACTCGGAGCACAGGGTGTGGAAGGACATACTGCGGCCTCATCAGGGCTTGCTCAAGTTTATGCTGAGAAGTGGGTTGCCCGGAAATATTGGATGTACGAGACTGACTTCGAACCAGAGACGACAAGCACGAGTGCCAAACTGTGGTTGATCATGCTGTGGAGCATGCCAAACACAATGGCACTCAACGCGACTATAAGAACGCCCTGAGAGAGCTTTACTTACCCACAAGCGCGATATACGACTTCCTCGAAGGACGCGCTCCGCATCCAGGCTTCACATATACGAGATTAGCTGAGATCACCGAGACCGAAGAGACAGAGCGCATCAATCGGGAGATCGGAGAGCGAAGAACACGTCTTGGAGCAAAGATTGGCCAAGTTTCTGCAGAAGTGACAAGAGAGGTATTCGCTCAGAGTGATCTGGAAAGCATCTACACTGAGATCATCAACTGGACACGGGACGATGATGTGCGACGCACCTATGAGGAGAAGCTCTTAACACGGGCATATGATCATTTGCTTTCACTTCCACAAAGTGAGAAGAGCGCCAAGAGGGAACGAGTTATGCAATTAGCACAAGGTATGGTCATCATCAGACATCCATTCGTTCTCGCCTGGCAATTGGAGTTGGAGTGGCAAGATGTGGAGAACATCACAGATATCGACAGAAATACTTTACTCGACTTCATCCGGCTCTTTTCAGATTCTGGTGTAGCCAAGGTACTGCGAGGATACTTTGGGCAAGACATCAAGGCGCCCCCACCTAATGGCCACACCGCAAATGACGATAGTCCCGAGTCTGTGGAGAAGACCAAAGAAGTGGAGCCGGAGAAGCCAAGACAGCTGAGTGAAGAAGAACGTCTGATATTGCTAGTGGAAGGACTGGAAGACAGCAAAGGTTCAGCTTTTGCACACAGGATTGTTAGCGATCACTACTTATCCATTGACGAGTACGAAAGCTGTGTGGACGTGTGTCGTTCAGGAATGACGCTCTACAATATCGAGGCACAAAAGTCAGGGTTGCCACTACAGCACTCGAAAGACGCCATGAACAGCAATCTAGCGATGTCACTGGTGTACTATCAATCGCCAAAGAACCATCCAGAAGCACGTGAGCTATTCAACGACATCCTGACGCGCAGGGCAGAATCTACCGCTGCCTTACTTGGTGTTGGTCTGATCTACGAGGAGCAAGCGGAGTATGGAAAAGCCGTAGATTTTCTCGAGCGTGCTTCGGAACGTGATCCCCAAAATGCACGAATTGGTACGGAGGCTGCGTGGTGTAAAGTGCTCACCGGTGACATTGCAGGAGGTCTTACAACTTTGAATGGTTATCTCGACGGACTACCCGCCGATCGTCATGCTTCATCAGAGTTGAAAGCTCAAACATTATACCGTGTTGGACAATGTGGCTGGAATCTAAAAACAGACAAAGCTTCACGAAAAAGCCGAGATGGGCCATACGCGCGCTTTATTGACGCCCTTCGCACGAATCCAAATTATGCACCACCATACACCAGTCTGGGAATCTACTATGCGGATTATACCAAAGACCGCAAACGCGCTCGACAGTGTTTTCAAAAGGCGTTCGAGCTTTCTGCGTCAGAAATCGATGCAGCGAAGCGTCTTGCACAAGACTTTGCAAACAACGGCGAATGGGAATTGGTCGAGTTAGTCACAAAAAGAGCCATAGATTCTGGAGCGTGTAAGCCAGCACCAGGCTCAAAACGAAAGGGTGTTAGCTGGCCATTCTCAGCACTAGGTGTCGTGCAGATGAACAAGCAGGAATATCCTAAGGCTGTGATCTCTTTTCAAGCAGCTCTGCGTATCGCACCATTGGACTATAACGCTTGGGTCGGACTTGGAGAAAGCTATCATAGCTCGGGTCGCTATATTGCTGCTCAGAGAGCTCTAGAGCATGCTCAGACACTCGAAGCAGGACGCAATTCAGATAATGCGTGGTTCGCGCAGTACATGCTGGCGAACGTCTTTAGGGAGTTGTCCGATTATGATCAGGCTATGACTCGCTACCAGCAGGTTCTAGATGGTCGACCAAATGAGTTCGGTGTGGCTATTGCATACTTGCAGACTCTGATTGAGCGGGCTCAGCATAGTATAGAGAGTGGCTTCTTTGGTCGTGCAGCACATTGTGCCGAGCAAGCTCTCGTACTGGCCTCGAAGATGGACAATGCTCAGCAGACTGCGTTTAACTTCTGGCGCGCGGTTGGCGATGCTTGTTCTGTGTTTATATTGCTACCAGGAAATCTCGCTCCATTTCCGTTGAAGGCCGTCCAAGAGGTAATCTCATCGCATCGAGACATGGCAGAAGAGTCACCACTGAACGATGAAATATCGGCTGAAGCTGTGATCGAGGCTCTTGACTCGAGTGATACACCACCTCCGCAACCAGAATTACCCTTGACGGCGGCTATCATCGCCTACAAAGCCGCTTTGCATATCTCTACATCGAACGAGCATGCACAAGCTGTCGCATGGTACAATCTAGGATGGATTGAATGGCATGCCCATCTCCAGCACTACGGGCAATCTTCAACGAAGAAACACTCAAAACACATCAAATCCGCCATCAAATCTTTCAAGCGTGCCATTGAGCTCGAAGCTGGCAACGCAGAATTCTGGAATGCACTTGGAGTCGTCACCACTACAATGAATCCTCGCATAGCACAGCACTCGTTCGTGCGCAGTCTCCATCTCAATGAGCGAAGTGCACGGACATGGGCGAATCTTGGAACGCTATATCTGACGCAAAGTGATGTTGAGTTAGCCCACAATGCATTCTCCCGTGCACAGTCGACAGATCCAGAACTGCCCCAGGCATGGGTTGGTGAAGGGCTAATTGCATTGTTAGTCGGAGATGTCACAGAAGCTCTGTCGCATTTCACGCATGCAATGGAGATTGCGAATGCGTCTGCCGTGGCGGTCAAGCAAAACTATGTGGTGGCGTCGTTTGACAATACTATCGGCGCGAATGCCAGCAAACTTACAGATCTAGTGCAGCCCATATTTGCACTACAACAACTAACATCTCAACTGCACGGCAACATGGCGCTCCTGCACTTGCTTGGACTTCTGCAAGAACGAATCGGAGACTACGCCAGTGCGGTCACAAGTCTGGAAGCAGTCTGTGCAGATGCCGAAGCACGATATGAGCAATCCGAGGACGCGAAGTCGCTGGGACAATTTGCAAATGCGAAAGCAGACCTATCTCGATGCCAGCTTGCCGTGGCAGACGTAGAGGGTGCGATTGAGAATGCCCAGACAGTGCTCGATCTCACTGCAGAAGTTGATCCTAAAGCAATGCGGTCTGACGAAGTGAGGAAGACTAGACTGTCTGCTCATCTTTCCGCAGGTCTATCGTACTATCAGCAGAGCAACATCGATGACGCTCTCGACATGTTCCGTGCAGCTCTCGAGGAGAGTCACAACCAGCCAGAGGCCGTGTGCCTGCTCTCTCAGATCCTCTGGGCGAAGGGTGGCGAACAAGAGCGGAAAGTCGCAAAGGAGCAGCTTTTTGACTGCATCGAAGCTCATCCTCAGCACGTCGAGGCTACAACGTTACTCGGTGCCATGTCTGTGATTGACGACGATCCTGATACCAGAGAGGCTGTATTGGCTGATATGCATAACATGCGCACGGACTATAAGATAAGCGCTGCACAGAGGGCCAAGGTTGAGGATTTGCTGAGCAGCATTTCAAGCCTCACCGGAGGTCTCGCAGACGCACGAATGGATGCTGCAGTGGCCATCATGCTTGGTCCTTCAGCTGGGTCGAGCTGGTCACGTATGGGAACTCTGACCTCGGAAGCATATCCAGCAGAGATGGCACTGAAGACGGCAGACAACACAGTCCCGCCAAATGGCGCCATGACATCCGAAGACCTGTCTTCCGCGTTCGCTATGACAGAGAATGCAGGAGACGCACAGCGGGCCATTGCTCTGTGTCCGTGGCAGAGTGCTGGCTGGCAGAGTCTGCAGTCCTGTGTAGCCTAATAGATAGCAACTTGATCACATGATATCAAGTCAAAGCTTTGCTTGTTGACCAGCACTGCAAACTCAAACTCCATGCTCACCATCAACCACACTCTTCAGCCTCTCCTTCCTCCCCTCTCTCCACGCCTTATCCATCTCCTCGATCTTCCCACCCAAGCAAGCCACACCCCGTGCTTCCAACATCACCATCCCTCTTGCTACCATCACATTCCTCAACACCATCTTCGCCCCAATCGCCGTCTCCCCACCTATCCCCTCCACACTCTGCATCTCAAACGCGTACACCCTCGTCCCAGCCGCATCCTGCACCAGCAACTTCCACGGTCCTCCGCCTACACTTCCAGCCGCCACCTCGGCATCCGTGCCCGCCCCTAACCCCGTCGCTTCCGTCTCCCCAGGCACAGTACGTATAATTTCGTGTCCCTTCCTCGTCTCGCCTCGCTCTGCCGCCTCCAGCGCTTCGATCTGGCTCCAGCGGCTACGGCCTACGTCTTCGATGTCTAGGATCTGTACGACTATAGGACCTGCGAGTTGACGGGTTTGCGTGTTCGGATCGGCGATGTCGCGAGGAAAGGTGGTGGTGGAGGTGCGTTGGAGAGTTTGGGTTATGTTGGAGGCGAGGAGGCGGAAGA
>Ga0058702_10000908_pt1 | contig 11546 bp, 9 predicted proteins | sample AgamicOrSfe_FD_83781 | JGI IMG/M metagenome (GOLD analysis project Ga0058702, IMG submission 83781) | Agave microbial communities from Guanajuato, Mexico - Or.Sf.e | ecosystem: Host-associated > Plants > Phyllosphere > Phylloplane/Leaf | place: Guanajuato, Mexico | collected 2012-05-30
CTCGATGGATCAGCCGTTTTCGATTGGTGGCATAGCGCAAGGCGAAGTACTTGGAGATCTCAACGATGATGGAAGATTCTCCACGCTGCCATGGCCAGCTTATGGAGGCGATGCTTTCATGGGTCAGGAAGGCCAGTTTGGGAGCATTGAAGACTGGGCTAATGTACAGAATGATTTTCAAATTCCTTGACTTTCACCATGTCAGTGCCTACGAGTCTTTCGAGACTACAAGACACTACATGAACACCATCTTGTTTGTCAAGGTCCCGATTCCGTCAATGAATACCTCGACCTTATCGCCATCTTTCAGCCAGACCTTTGGCTTCATACCCATTCCCACGCCCGATGGCGTTCCCGTGAAGATGAGACTTCCGGCCTCGAGCGTCGTACCTTGAGACAGAAAGGAAACGAGATACGCAACATCGAAGAGCAAATCATCAGTATTTCCGTCCTGTCGCAACTCTCCATTCACCCTAGTCTGAAGGACAAGCTTGCCAGGATCTGTGATGGTCTGTCAATCCAATTAGTCAGGGATATCAGGACGCTGACCAGACGCTCCAGTGTACTCACACGCGGCGAGACCACGACCGGTCCAATGGGTGCATATTTATCGAAACCTTTGGAGAAATTCCACTGAGGCGCACCGCCAGCATACTTTGGATCGCTCTGCCAATGTCTGCAGGAGACGTCGTTGCCAACAGTGTAACCCGCTATGCACTTTACCGCTTCCTCTTTTGAGACGTTCGAAACAGTCTTGCCAATGACAACGACCTATGATGATGGTCAGCTTTGAGCTCAGCTTGGAAACAGGCAACTATATACGACTCACCAATTCACCTTCGTAATCACACGACGCCTGTGCAATTTTTGGAATCGGTATATCCTCTCCCCAATCCGCCACAGAAGCGCTTGGCTTGATGAACAGCGAGGGGTAAGGCGGCGGGGCTCTTCCAGCCTCCTGAACTAGACAGGAATCAGTGTCAGCGCCGCAACCATGTCCACCTTTCCAGTAGCGTTCGTACTGTGTTTGATGTAATTGAGCCCAATACACCTAATAATCGGCACATCCTCCTTACTCAACGGAGCCAATAATCTCGCCACTTTGACCGCAGAACCATTGATTTCGTATTCATGTGACGAGAGCAGCGAGTCCACCAGCGTATGGCCTTGTGGTAGTTGAAGCACGCGGGCTTCAAGTGTGCCTTCAATAGCAGCTTTTCCAACGTCGTCACAATCCGCTGGAAGTACGGCGTCTCCGTATCGGACGTTGCCTTCTGTGTCCTCGAAGCGGATGAGACGCTGCCACTGTGCTGACATTGCTTGGTGTGTCGTGAGAAGAAGTTTCCGGAGGTTTCCGGGTGTGTTCCTTCTTTTCTGCTTTGAGTGGATGGTGAGTTCCTTCTGGTGCTCGTTGTAGCTATTGTTCGATGCACTGTATAGATTGGGTCATGGACCTCTATCTGGGTTGATCATATGACGCCGTTCCCGGTCGAAAGTGAGGGCGAGGACCGAAGTCGTTGGTCTCCCGGAGGTGGAGTATAGTGTGGAGGAACGGCCCGACCTCGCGTTTAAGTTACCGGAGCGTGCCGGCTTAGAAAAGTGATTGTGGTTCACTGCTTATTTATGCCAATGGCTAATCATATCAAGCCGAACTCCCGCATGGTATTGCACACTCAAAGAATGCGATCACGATCAGACAACACTACCTAGGTGGTCGGGTAACATCGCAATGATCACATAGGGCAGCACCACTCTTCACAGCTGTATAGTGTAGACATTTATTTGCAACACACGCTACATCCCACTTCCAGCCCGAGAGGCCTCCCACTGCTTAATCAGCGCCTTGCCATAGTCTCCTCCATTCGGCGTCCTCACAATCGTGTGAATGTGAAACTTCTCCGGCTTCTCATTGGTCAAGAAAACGCCGCTGTGGTGGTCGAACTCAACCATGATGACGGGACTGTGTATCTTGTAGTAGAAAGCATCAGTGTCTGAAGTACCACCGATCCAAGCGAAGTATGTATCCTGCCAATGCAGTCTGATCTCTGCCATTTTCGCATCCAGAGCCGCTTCCGGGTACATATCCAGGGACAGTCGCAGCAGCGCCTGGACCTCTTTCTGCTGCGCAGTGTGCAGCTTGGAGACAGGAATACCTTCATAAGATATGATTCTGTTATCTTGAGTCACGCCGCCCAAGTGACGCTGATCGGCTCGATGGAAGCGCCCTTCTGGCATGGCGGGATCGTGTAATTCATGATAGATGATAGCTTCCTGCTGCATCTCTGGCCCCAAAGAACGTATCAACGCCAGCCCCTGCTCCTCTTGAGCATGAAACAAAAACACGTCAGTTTCGGGACCTTCGTCGATGAAATTGGGCTCCGCACCCATGAACACAGGCGAGAAGACTATTTGCGTTCCAACGACGCAGACATTCAGGACAAGGTGGTGCCCGTATAGCTGCCAGCCCCACGGTCCCGTGCGCGAGGGCGTGCCGAAGAGGACGAAATTGAAGGATTCTTCATTCATAACCTTTTCTCCGTGGACGAGGCGGCCAAGGAAGGCGTTTGTCTTCATGCAACCCACGGCTTTGAGGTAGCCGCTTGGGCTGAGACTGGCGCGGAGGAGGGCGTGGATGGAGGTGACGAGAGGTCGGGAGGATTCCTCTAGGCGGACGCCGGACTTGAAAATGTATAGTTCGGGGTTGTTCCAGGAGCGCCACTGTGGTGAGTCCAGGGGGTGGGATAGTGCTGTTCTTTCTGCATCTGTGGCAGTGGCAAGGAGGGCCTGAGCGGCTGAAAGCATGCTAGCTGTTGGTGCGCCGTGATCTTGTCCATCGGCGGCGATTGGGAAGAGCTTTGGGATGACATTGCCATCGGTGGTGATGCCTTTGTATGGCTGCTTCAGGGTTTCGTTCCATTCTGCGACCCAATTGCTGATGAAGGGTTCGACGGAACATCGATGTGCTGCCCATTCGTGGGCATTACAATTTGGCAATTCCTTGAGCTTTTTGTTGCCTAATTGTGGCAGATATTTGCGATAAGGACTCGTCCCGGTGGGCGACGGCGTGCTTGTTTCGTGAGGCATGGTTGTCCGAATGTTTCAGTATGTATCTGTTGTGTAGGTTGAGCTTACGGTGTCTTTGCACGTCTGATATCACGGTCACTCTTATGCCTTCGTGTAGAAAACTGAACCGTATGGTTGCCCCGAGTACATGACGTGGACCGGCCACGAACGAGTACCTCATGCTCGCAGCATGTCCGTTTACGCCACGAAACTCCACAGAGCGTCACCGGCCGGACTGGATCAGCCGGCCCCGGCCCTCACGACATCCACGTCTCGAAATCATGATGATTGGTTCTGCAATGCGTAAAAACAGTACCTAAGTATTTAGGTTAGAATCGCCTTGGTCTAGGAAACAGAGACTTTCAGGAGACTATTCCCAAAGATGTCGTCGTCCACTGTTCACGCCTCAAAATGCGATTGGGACAAAGATGAGTTCATGAGCGAGTGGGACAAGACATATGTGTCGACAAACCTCAAGCCGGGGGCGAAGAAATATGACGACGAGTTTTTCACGAATCTACACCACACTCTTTCCGCCATCCCCGACCTGTCTCGCATTGCCCATTGTATCATCGTGAGTCTACTCTCCTGCCTCTCTTTCTCAAGTCCAGTTGACTGCCCCAACCACGCTAACCCTATTCAAGGTCGCCATCAGCATAGCCGTAGGCCGAGCAGACGTCGTCGGCCGCATCTTCGACAGTCTGACAACCACCTCGACGCCAGAAGACTCCACTCGGATCTTTGCCCAGCTGCGTGAAACCCTGCTGATCATCTACCCCTTCCTTGGCATTCCCACTGTTGTGCCAGCGTCCTACGGAATCATCGGCGTGCTCGAGAGAAAGGGGAGCCAATATGGGGACGCTCCTCGACTCAGGAAGGAGTACATGGACGCCGAGGACGTTCAAAATGGAAAGGAGCTGCGCGCGAAGGTGTACCGCGGGGTTGGCAACGGCAAGATTTTCGGACTCATGGAAAAGCACTTTACAGATCTATGTGAGAGCATACTTATGACGATTCAATCTTGCCCTTCCATGCTGACACCAGAGCAGATGCATGTTCCACCAATTTCAGCTGGGGGTATCTCGTCAGCGCTGCAAACAGGGCAGTGTTCAGAGAGCAGGAGTCTCACATTGTTGTTGCAAGTGCTATTGCAGCACTAGGCGCGACTCGGCAGACGAGAAGTCATATAAAGGCCACTATCGGCTTGGGTAATAGCGTGGAGAGTGTCAAGGCCGTGATTGATGTCGTTATCGAGATTGCTGCGTGGGCCGATCGTGCCATTACGCGGCCTGATGTCGATGGGCTGGCAGCGGAGATTCGGGAATCTCTGCAGGCTTCTCTCAAGAAATAGAGCACAGATTTGAAGTGTTCGATAGAAGGTGGACTGTCTCCAATCAAGGATGGTTTCTGCTGGACTCCGCCCAATATCACAGATATAACACAAAGCACAGATTGATGCTTAGAGCAGTAAGCACTTCACAGGTTCAGAAACTATCCTTGCCATGACCTGTACAATGCTGTATTACTGTCCTCTCTGTATACCCAGTCTAACGATCCAAATCTATGTACAATATCCAAAAGCCATTCAATCCAAAAAGGGAGGACCAGCCGCCATATTCACAAAAAGCCCAGCCCCTGCCCATGTACAATCCGACTCATAACCAATCAGATACTCATGCAACGACATCAACCACCCTCCCAGCCCTCGGCGTCGGCGACGCAAACGTGCTGGACCCATCATCATTGAGTCTCGGCCTCGGGAAGAACGTCATCGCCGAGTGCTGCCCACTCCTTTCACCATCACCACCGTCATCCTCCGCTCCATCTGTTTCTGTCTCTCCAGCCTGTCTGTCATCGTCGTCTTCATCAAAGCAGTCCTTCAACGCCTCCTCATCCACGACGCCCTCTACCACACCCCTTGCGAGTCCCTCCTCCTCCACAACACCAGGAAAGAAACTATGGTCGCTCACGCTGCGGAGGAAGAGACCGAGGCCGCCGGGCTGGTTGACGCCTGTAGTGCGCATGGGCGTGATACTCGGCGCTTGCTTTTTCGGCGGTGCTACTGGAGTATTGGAGGTGGCGGGGCGAGTGCTAGTCGAGGATGTGGAGGTAGTGATGCTCGAGAGGTCGCGGAGCATGGAGGGGTCGGTACGTGGTTTGGTCTGACTTGGGTTTGGACTGGGCTGCTTGGTGCTGTGTAGGTAATCTGTGGCTTGTTGCTGCGCCGTACCGGATCCAGCTGTTTCTCCCACCTCTTCACCATTCCCTTGATGCCTAGCTTCATCCGTATCGAGTATCGCCTGCAGTTTAGAGACAGTAGAACTGACTTTCCGACTTGCTCCTTGCGGTGCTGGTGCGCTGACGCTGCGATCGTTCTTGTTGGTTCGCTGGAACCCGCTGGACTTGTTTGTCGCATCAGTGTCAGGCTTCGACTTGCCACCACGCCATTTCTGCAACCAGCTGCCGACTCTAAGACCACCGAAAGACTCCTTTGCTGCCTCGCTGCTTTCAGCCTGCGATGTAGCAACCGTAGTGCCGATTGTCGGCGTAGCTGTGCTCTTTGTTGGTGTAGCTGTGGCATGAGTGATAGTGACAGCAGGCAATGTGTCCAGATGAGTGACAACAGAGGCTGCAGCTTTGGATGATGGTAGTGACTGGAGTCTTCGCGTGGCAGGTCTGCTAGTGCTGTTGGTTGAGGAAGCAGTATCTGGACGAAGCAACGCGAGAGATGCAGTGCTTCGAAGTGGCCTAGATCGTGGGATTTGCAGAGGTTTGGGGCTTGTGGGGTCAGCCTTCTGTGCTGGTAGTTCAGGCGTGACTACTATTTCTTCGACCACGGGGCTTGCTTTCCCGTCACTATCCAGCTTTTTTGGCGTCGCAATCGGCGAACTCGTGAAGTAATCCGGCGCCTGCACCTCATACGGCAATGAAGCGCTGTAATCCCCGGTGTCTTCATGAAATACAGTTCGGTTGTCATCGTCGTCCTTTTCGGCAGCCGGAGTCCAGATACCACTACTCCCAGGCGTGGTAGGACGCGAACACTCCACATCACTATCAACCTGTTCAAAGACCGTCGATTGCACAGAATGCGGCGAGCTCGAAACGGCAGAAAAGCTTGAGATTGTCCGGAATGGCCGGGGTGTCGCACTACTGCTTCGACTTTGTGACCGGTGTGGTGCAAGGGCAAGTTGGATGGCGGATGCTTGTTCTAGCATGGGGTCGTTGAAGGTCTCGCGAGATGGGACACGAGTAGATCGAGCCTGGTTGAGGTTGAGCTTGAGGGGCTTCTTGGCCTTGACGGCTTGTGTCTTTGCTCGGTGCAAGGTCTGTGGTCGTGAAGACTCGGCGTGGTAATGATGGTGTACGTGGACTTCTTGTGATTTCTTACTCATGTCTAGAGTCACTTCTTGAGTAGTTGAAGACTGGTTCTGTATGAAATCGAGATTCTTCTGTGTGAGCAGCTGCGAGCGGAGATCGTCGACTTGATCTTTTAGAAGTAAGAGCACATCTTCTTGCCGTGCCATGGCGAGCTGCATGTTGTTTTCTTCGACTGACATGCTGCTACTGCTAGTACTGCTGGTGGCAGAGACTGTTCTTGTCGAGTCCTTGACATGAGACATTTCTGATGTTGTGGTGATTGGCATCGTCGAGTCTCTTGCCTTGATGTCCTTCCCCAACTTCGCGATATGATTCTTCAATTCTTCCACCTCTTGCTTGGTCTCGAGCCAGTCTTTGACAACGACGCGTTCCTGGTCCAGTGCCCTGTTGAGTGCATCCTGTAGTTGAGCTTGCTTCAACTCCAGCTGTTCAATATGAGCCTCGAGGTGTGTTGGTCTCGTTGTCGAGTCATCATCTGCCTGGTCAAGCGTGCTTTGGCTGTCGGATCGTCTCCTCCTCAGTTTGTCATTCTCTTGTGCAAGGGCAACATTCTTCTTCTCCAGCTCAACATTCAGATCTTCCAGCCGTGAGATCTCTGTTTGCAATCTCACTCTTTCCACCTCTGTATCAGCAGCGTACGCCTCATGTCTTTCAAACAGCGCCTGCAGTGAAAACGCCAGCGATGCTTCTGGACCCATTGAGCATCTCTTCCGTTTACTCGGTGTGAACTCCATGCTGTCGAGGAATGTCGAGTCTTGACTGGTGCGAGGAATGCAAGATGAACACTGGCAGGTTGTGCGTCCCTCATGCTGGGCGATAGTGGGCGAAGCTCTACCCGCCGAACAAATGTTGGTTGCGGTAATGGTTACGCACCTTAAGACATGGCGGTTGACGACTGCCGCTGATACTGTGGGGCTCGTGTGTTCAGCGGCAACCATGGGGATTGGATGAAATTGAATCGACTTCGATTCCTCGCATACTTGAAACTGTATGATCTCATACGAGTGCGTACCTGGATCTACTCTCAGGAACACTACTGGCTCTCGTGGTCAGACTACGATCAAATGTAACAGTAACAGTACCTGGAGAGAACTGCTGTCGCTGCCGAAAGACCCTGACGTTCGTGTGGAGTCAAAGGCCCGTCGTAGATCACGGGCAGGATTCCGGTTGATCAGCACTTCTATTTCAGCCGCATCTTCTTGCTCTTCTCATCTCGGTCCAGATACTCCATACATTCGGACATGAGATTGAGCACTTCAACGCCTAGATTCACCAGACCATGTCAAAGTACGGTAAAGTATGGTGCATCTATCACGGGCTTGAAGCAAGGGACTACAAGCCAGCACTCACAATCACCAGGTCTCGTGTTCCTCAAATATGCAGTCCTGTTGCACTAAATAGACGGGCTAGTGAAGAAATCTGCAATTAGAAGACGTGTGACTTTATATTTGGCCTGATACTTCTGTACTTGAGCTCGATCGTAGTCGTTCACGGTAGAGCCTCACTGCAAGTTGACAAACAGTCCCCCATCAACCAACAATTGCGCCCCAGTCTACAACACAAGTTAGCGCTTCGAACAACTCCAAGCCCTCACTCATCGCGATACTCACCACGTAGCCACTCAACTCCTCACTCGCCAGAAACACTGCCGGCCCAACCATATCAGTCGTGACTCCCGTCCTCCCCAACGGCGTCCTACTCTCCATATACTTCCTCTTCTCATCATCTTCCAAATCCTTATCATTCAACCGCGTCTTAATCGTGCCGGGAAGTAGTGCGTTGCACCTGATGTTATACTTTCCGAGTGCGACGGCGCAGCTTTGCATCAGCGAGAGGATTCCGGCTTTCGTGGGCGTGTAGTGTGTTTGTAGACCGCCGCCGACGAGTGCTGCTGGGGTCTTAGCCGATGATAGAAGTGAAGAGGGGTTTACTGGTAATAAGCCTTACCTGAAATCGAACTGATGCCGATGATGGACCCGCCTTGAGGACGTTGCTGCTCCATTTGACGTGCAGCACACTGTGTAGTGTAGAATGACCCAGCGAGATTGATGTGTAGTGTATTGTCAAATATGTCTTTTGACATACTGGGAGCAGATCAGCATCTCTCCTAATCCTCACACCGCACCCTCCTCTATGCTAGCCTGAAGGTGCGAGCCAGAGCCGAACTCAAGATAACTCACGTCAAGAAATCCGCAAACTCGCAGATCCCCGCATTGCTCACAAACACATCCAGCCTCCCCCACTTCTTTACCGTCCTCTTCACCATGCTCTCAGCATCAGCTTGGTTGCTCACATCTCCAGGTACACTGAGCAGTACGTCTTCGCCTTCACCCTCGATGCCGATAAGTGCCCGAGCTTCCTCGACCATGCTTGCGAACTGCTCGTGCCCGGCTGTGTTGTCGAGATGATTGACGGCTACACGGGCGCCATGGAAGACATAGCCGAGAGCGATGGCACGACCGATGCCTGTGGTGCCGCCGGTGATGAGGGCGGTTTTGGAGGGGAGGAGCCGAAGAGAGGAGGACATCTTAGGATGTGAGTGTGTGACTTGGGAGTGGGTCAGGGAAAGGTGGTGGGTGGGCTCAGAGATTGATCTTCTGTATGTTGCACGCTTTCAGCACTTTCACAGGATTTGCAGCTCCACGACTGTTTTTGTTACAGACTTAAGGTGAGATCACGACTCTTGATACCACAGCCGATCAGTTGTATTGGTAAGAGGAGCACAATTGAAAGATTCAGTCTTTCATATGAGGTGTAGTCGGGTGAGCTTGGCCCGAGGGCTGGCGGACGAGAGTGCCAAGGCGTTACACATGCAGTGGAAAGTATTGACCTTCATGAGACAGGAGAGATGTCGACTAAGACTTACTTCGCTTGGCTGTCTCGCTGATGATATATATCTTTCCCCCGCTCTCCGTCAAGAGTAACAGTAAGGTAGTAAAGTTATGCTCGGTCCATCATGATCCCGAATCGTCAATTCCAATGTCATCACTTCTCACCCTGCCACAGTCTTGCTGCTGCTAACACCAACAGCGACAGAATATCCACTACGATAGGGTATTTGCACTTACACTAGCAAGATCACGACTTCGTGACTGCAATAATACTTGCACAACATAGCCCTTGCCAAGCGAGATGTCTTTATCGCGTCCTCCTAATCTCCGCGGACCGGTCTGAACACTTGCCACTGAGTCCTTATCTACGACCTCACCGTCGTGAACTGCCGCAAACAGCAGCAGACATGCTTATCTCTCGTACAATGGTAATATTCAATCACCTTTGCCGCATCTGCTTATCTTCTTACTTTTCACTATTCAGTACTTTTTGAGTTATGCTTGAGCCTCCTCCAGACTTCGTTCGTTTCATGAGCATATAGCAAAGATGATTGACAACAAAGATCCATTGCGCTCACTACACACGCTCGAGCAGCCACTGACACTGCCGTGCGGGCTCGTCCTGCCCAACAGACTAGGTCAGTCAGCACCACAACGAGGTACCAACTCATGGCTGACTTTCTACAGTGAAATGTCCCATGCAAGAGACCCTGGCCCAAGCTCCCTTCTTCGACCCTCCCGTCTCCACCTTCTCAAACCTCTATCGCAAATGGGGCGAATCATCCTACGGCCTCTTGATCACAGGCCAAGTGCAAGTCGACATCCGTTTTCTCTCAGTACCCGGCGACGTCGTCACCCACGCCAGCAGTCTGGAGGGCACCCACTTTGAAGCTTGGAAGGAGTGGGCTCGCGTCAGCAAGGCTTCTGGCACGCCTTGTATCGTGCAGTTGGCGCACCCGGGACGTATGAGTGCGGGTGGAGCGGGTATCAGGCCGAAGGAGATGAGGACGTTGTGTCCGAGTGAGGTTCCAGTGGTATTGGGGGATTCGTGGGCGGATAAGATGGTGAGTGATCTTCCGTCCGCCTTGTGTGCTCTTTCAAATCATCATCAAAATAGGTCCTAGACAAGGTCTTTGGTATGCCAAAAGCAATGACTCTTGACGACATCGAGGAGATTGTCGAACTCTTCAAGCATGCGGCGCGTGTGGTCCGCAAAGCAGGATTCGATGGCCTGCAACTGCATGGAGCACACGGATTCCTCCTTTCTCAATTTCTTTCACCTCATACGAACCGACGCACAGATGACTACGGCGGTAGTCCAGAAAACCGTATGCGTCTGCTCCGGCGGCTCGTCACCGAAATTCGCGCTGAGCACCCAGTACCCTTCTGCTTATCGGTCAAACTCAACAGTGCAGACTATATGGACCAGGGACAAGGTCTACAAGCTGAAGAAGGTCTTGGTCAGGTCAAGTGGCTAATCGAGTGCGGAATGGTGGACTTTGTGGAGATCAGTGGTGGAAACGCAGAACAGAAGTCCAGTGGGCTTCACAACAGCTTCACAAAGAAGACGCTCGACAAAGCGCCAGAGCGGAAGGAGTCGACTCGGCTGCGCGAATCATTCTTCACAGACTTTGCAGAAAAGGCCATGCAGTTGGAGAACAAGCATTATGTGCCGATCCAGCTCAGCGGTGGTTTCAGAAGTAGGAATGGCATGGCAGACGCCATTGATAACGGCGCCTGTCACCTGATCGGCCTCGGACGAGCCAGTGTGCTCCAGCCAGAACTGCCAAAGGAGATCATTCTGAACAGCAATATCCCAGATGATGAAGCCTTCGCAGTCAGCCATCAACTCAAAGGCTTGTGGCTGTCCAAGTGGTTCCCAATCAAGGCGGTCGGCTCTGGATTCGGTATCCAGTACTTTTACTACAACATGCGAAGACTTGGGAAGGGTCTGGGCAGTGACCTACACATCAGCATTCCGAATGTTCTGTTCGCGAATGTTGTGGAGACATTGCAGTCAGGACTGTCGACAACGTTTTGGCGGGTGTTTCAGAGCTTCAAACCGTATGGGGTGAAGAAAATGGACTGAGCAGTGGTGGCAAGGTATGAGTATAGCAGGTATGGATACCAGGTATAGATCGGCGTGTCTAATAATGTGCGGCGCGGACGATTCAGGGGTTAGCATTGACTGGTAGGGGAGCAGTCAGGCTAGGTCCAAGCTGTGCTGGGACGACGTGCTCTGGCGGTGGCGAAATGACGGGTGAGGGTAGATAC
>Ga0058702_10000909_pt1 | contig 11538 bp, 13 predicted proteins | sample AgamicOrSfe_FD_83781 | JGI IMG/M metagenome (GOLD analysis project Ga0058702, IMG submission 83781) | Agave microbial communities from Guanajuato, Mexico - Or.Sf.e | ecosystem: Host-associated > Plants > Phyllosphere > Phylloplane/Leaf | place: Guanajuato, Mexico | collected 2012-05-30
ATTCAAGAGCAGTTCCGCCTGTTTCAGCTCTCCCCTTGATATGCATCCACATGCAGCGTTGAACGCCATCTCGAAGTGCTCCATGTCTTCCCTGTCTCGTTTCGTCTTGCGTGCAAGATGTGCCTGACCTGCCCAACCCAGCTGTGCATCATTGGCACCACAATTTATGCGTAGGTCGCTGATTTCATCACCAGCTTTTTGACGTGTCAGACTGTCGTAAAGGTCTCCGGCCAGCGCGAAGTTCTCTGCACGATACGCGACCTGCGCCGAGACATGCGTCAGACTTCTTCTTGTGTTGTCTGATGTTGCAGTTTGCTCTGCTTCCTTCAATCGATGATTCTTGTACAAGGTATATGCCCACTCCAGTCGCGCTGTGTTCTTCAGGGTCTCGCCAGCTTCCTCGAATGCCTCCAGGGCCTCGTCGAAGCGGTCGAGCTTAAGAAGTGCTACCACCTTGGCATGCTGAGCTTCAATGTTGGAACTATCTGTTTTCAGAGTCTGCTGGGCTGCTTCCAGTATCTGTTCGTGGTCCTCGAGCGAGCTCTGCTTGAGAAGATTGCTTAAAGTGGTCATGCTCGGTGTGTCGAGTACCTGAAGGGCGCACACCGGCAGAGACAACTATTGATGTTTCTGTCCCCGCAAATGTTTCAGTCACGTCACATGTTGTAGACCTGGGATCGACCCCTCTAGCTTGCCCTCCAGCTTGCCGCACTGTTAGATCAGGGCGCGTGCCGTAATGCAGATTTCTGCTCAGACTTCTGCTCTAGATATCTATGTACGTGAAACAAGAGAGCCCATCCATAGTGTTGTGCTGACAGCGCCTCTCGTATCCTTGCCGCTTCAACACCTCGATTGTGCTATGTATGACCCTACACATCCGGGTCCGGGCTGGAGATGTACCTTGACATTGGCTCGACAATCTCTTCCGGATCGTGTCTGTCGCCTCCCATCAGGACTGTAGCACGGGCAGGCAATCAACAGGGCGTTGCATCTGACTTACTCTCTCAATGCTCGGTACGTGGCAGTGATATGCTGGCTATACTCATGCAGACTCTGCTGCGCACCTCCAAACACGGCTCGTTTGCAATTTAGCACGCTGGCAGCTCTGGCGACCTCACCTTGGGCGTGCTGAAGTTCGCCGGTGCGTTTGCCCCTGGCAAATGCGGAAGGTGGTAGTGTCAGTTGGGAGCGTGGAGAGTAGGACTGCAGCGCTTCGAGTAAGGGTTCGACAACGAACAAACATACTGACATCCTGCCGTACTACCGATTGTCCTCCCGTCGTCTCACGATTAAGTCTGTTACGGCAATTATCGCGCTTCGAAAGTGCTTGCCTAAGGTGCTCGGCGGCAAGTTGAATCGCGGCTTGAAGGCGAGTACAACGACGCTGTTTCTGCTCAAGATCTCTCATGACTGCGTTCACGGACATCTTGGAGGAGATGATAGGACAGGTATCAATGGGAGGATATAATTTGTCCTTGCATCAGAGAGGAGGTCGAGAGCAACACTTATTTAGCGTGATGCCTTTCTGTTGAACCATCGCAGCCCGAATCAATGCCATGGCAGCTAGTAGATTGAGGTGGACTGCTACTGTTTCAGCGCCCAATGTTGCGACTTCCGCACCCATAGTTTCCATAACATTCCACGTCTTGGCTCATACTTTACTTCCCATCTCAGCCTCCATCTTTCATGCAAGAGACAGCCGCCACGAGGTGAGACTATCTGAACATGTCGCTTCAGTGATTCGCGACACAGTCCTACAATCGGCTGCGAGTGGTCTTCTCTCCAATCCCATACTCGATGGCCGCACTAGCTCCCTTGTGGAGTGATTGCTCGACCCGGGCGTCACGACCTGGGGCAAAGCAGCCCTTTCGAGGCTGCGGATGGCGTCTTTTGCTTTCGATCTTCTTCGATCTTCGTGCCGTAAAGTCGTGATCATCATGTCGAGCAGGTTGTGCTCACGTAGTGGTGAATAGAGTATCCTCCTCCCTTAAGTATTCTCCGACGTCTGCTTGCCTATACGTCGTGATTCCGGTAGGATCGAGACGACGTGCCTCTGCAGTAGACTTTGCGGATACTCCGAAGCCCTGCACATGATTAGTATCACCTTGAAGACAACATGAGGAAGTCTATACCAGTGGCGTATCATCCATACTAAACACGACTACACCCTGATGTTGAGGACAGTCTTCACTCCACCGCCCGACATGCGCCTTGACAACATTGCCTCCGTAGAGAAAAGGCATCTCTCCATTCGGCTTGACCCAGACCTTGTATCTTGCATGCGGCGCAATGACATCGAGAGCAGTGATGTGGATTCTGAACTTGCCCGTCTTCGTGAACTTGCCGATGCATGTTCCTAGAGAGAGCAAGTTGGGTCTGGCGACAGAGGTGGCGAGATTTGCAATCGACTCGCGGACGTAGTATACGCGAGAGTTCTGGATGCGAAAGACATGGCGGTCAGTTTCGTTCTCGGTACCCGCGATGAGTAGGTTGAGTGAGCGTCCAGTGTAGTCTGCGAGTTTGCGGAACAGCGCTTGGGTCTCGTCTTCTGTAAGTGCACGCATCTTGCCTTGTGTCCTTGTAGTGGGGTGCAACAATGAGGTGTAGTTGGCGGCCGGGGGGGACTTTTTTTGACATGCGGCCCGGAGCGCTCCCCGGTCTCCACAATTATTTATTCTCTCCCTCTTCGCAGCATGTTTGTTTCAGGTGCATCATCAAATCGTAGGGCAATCGCAGCAATGGCGCCATCATCGCACATGCCTTCGAGAAAACGACGGCGTCTCTCTCCACCCGATGCGTCTGACAACGAAGAAGGCGCTCAGGCCTTTGGCGAGGAAGCACTCAGCAAAGCAACCTCAGGATGGGACCTGGAGCAAGACTACGAACGCCGAGCGCGAAAAGGCAAGGCCAAAGATAGCACTCGGTTACCTATCAAGACTGCGGACGGCAGAGTAGAGCATGTCAAGGCGCCGGTGTTAGAAGAGCAGGAGCCGATCTCAGACATCTCTGAAGTCGAGGAAGAGGAGGAGCATGAAGCCACACCCGAACCGGAGCTGCCGCTTGCTCAGCAGATTCTCAAGACGAAGGAAGAGCTTGCGAGGATAGCAGGTCTTATCAATGAGGAGCCAGAGGAGAACATCGGTCTGCTTCGAACACTGGCGAACATCACGGCCTCCAGGACACCCACGATCACAATGCTAGGTCTGGCCACTCAGCTTGCGGTGTATAAGGATATCATACCAGGCTATAGGATACGACCACTGTCAGAAGAAGACTTACGAACGAAAATCTCGAAGGACGTGCGGAAGCTGCGAAACTTCGAACAGGCTATCGTCACGGGCTACCAACACTACATCAAGGAACTTACCAGGATATCCGCACTATCGAAGCAGACCGGTACAGCCTCGGCAGCGGCACTCTCGAAAGTTGCCATCTCATGTGCCTGTAACCTTCTCAACGCAGTGCCACACTTCAACTTCCGAGGCGACCTCTTGAAGATCATTGTTGGTAAGCTCACTGGACGAACTTTGGATCAAGAAGCCTCGATGTGTTGCGATGCCCTCGAGACGCTCTTCCAGGAAGACGAAGATGGTAACGCCACGCTAGAGGCTGTCACGACCGTGGCGACAATGACCAAGAAGCGCAATTGCATCGTTCACGAGCGCGTCATCGGCCTTTTCTTACGTCTGCGACTGCTCGGCGAGTTTAATCGAAAGGCTTCTAGTACCCGAGTAGATCGTGAAGAAGACGAGGAGCTTCCACACGCTAAGCTTTCCAAGAAGCAGCGCGAGTTCAGAACCAAGAAAGCCCGAAAAGTTGCGAAAGAGCGCAAGGTCATTGAGAAAGAAATGAAAGAGGCAGACGCAGTAGTCAGCCATGAAGAGCGTGATCGAATGCAGGCCGAGACACTGAAGCTTGTCTTCGGCGTGTACATTCGCATACTCAAGGCAAGGACACCAAGTTTGATGGGTCCTGTGCTCGAAGGCCTCGCAAAGTACGCGCATCTAATCAATCAGGACTTCTTCGGTGATCTGCTGGAGTCATTGAAAGAGCTCATAATCGAGGCCGATGTCAATGCTCAACCAGAGACAGAAGCAGACGAGGACGGTGCTACGGAAACCCCTGCCGATGAAGATGAGGACGAATTTACGGCACGAAACATCACCCGCGAATCACTACTTTGCATCGTCACCGCATTTGCTCTTCTGCATGGCCAAGGCGGTGAAGCAGTTTCCCTCAACCTCGATCTCAGCTTCTTCGTCTCGCATCTCTACCATACTCTCCTCCCCGCATCTCTCTATTCCGACCTCGAACAGCTGCTCTCGCCACCCGGAACAGCCATACCTGCAACCTCAGCACCCGCACGCGGCAAAGTCGATGCCCAAACAGCCATCGTCCTTCTACTTCGCTCTCTCCAAGCCGTCCTCCTCCCTTCGAACCCTCGCAGCGTCCCACCCGTTCGCGCTGCAGCATTTACGAAACAAATCCTCACATCCTCCCTACACGTTCCCGAGAAGTCCTGTCTGGCAATGCTTGGACTGTCGCAGTCCATGCTGAAGTCTCACAAGCGCAAAATTGCGACACTGTGGCATTCAGAGGAGAGAAAGGGCGATGGCGTCTATGATCCGCTGAGTCGAGATGTGGAGGGAAGTAATCCTTTCACGACTTCGATATGGGAGGGCGAGCTGTTGAGGCATCATTTTGCACCTGCAGTGCGAGATAGTGTAAAAACAATTGCAACGACGACGAAGGAATTGGCTGCTACATAGATGTCATAGAGAAACACTTGTGATCAGCAGATGTGTCGGCCCTAGCGCACATATTATCTAATATTCGCCAGATTGTAGTCCCTAAGCTGTCCAACCCAGACCTCTCTTCGCCACCGTCCCAGCCAGAGTAGTGTTACAAGGAAAGTCCAGCTCGGCCGCGCTCGCCACATTCTCGCATACATACGACGCCGTGCCATTCGGGGGTGCAAGGTGTGTGCCCACGGCGGTGATGTTTTGGCATTGCTGGGAGCACTCGATCTCGACTACGAGGGTGCCTTCATTCCCGGAGGAGGTGCCGGTGACATCGATGTCTGTGTAGCAAGTTAGGACGAGCAAGAGGGAGACGAAGAGAAATGCTTACAGTGGACGTCGGAGATGCTCAGCTTCGAAGGGTATTCGGCGCAGATGTTGGCGGGGGTCGAGTAGCATTGGTTGATATAGATGGGGTAGTCGACGTTTGTGTTTCTGATGAGCTGAATTAGTCCTGCACCTCATCTCTCACATCCACACAACCACGAACGTACCTGAAGTCTGAGAACGTGATATTACGGACTATTCACTGTCAGTGAGCTCTCAGGATCTCAGCATAAGTTCGAGGCATACCATAGCCACCTCCACCACCAGCCGTCGAGTTGGGCGACGGGTTTCCGCCAAAGACCTTGATGCGAGCTCCATTTTGCGCGTTTGCCATGCTGATGTTGTGCACGTACACGTTTGCGACGATGTCTGTCTCTCCAGCATATTGGCCCAGCGAACCCACGGAGATGCCATGGGAGCCGTTACACTGCATATTGGTGACGACCATGTTGGTGGAATTGGGCTTGAAGGAGACGCAGTCGTCGTCTGAGAGGTTCAATGTTAGTGCTGGAGACTGGGAAGGAGATAGTCAGGCTAAAGGTGCCAGGAACAGCGCGCACCATTATTTACGATCGAGTTGGTGATCGTGACTGAGTCCGAGCGGTAAATATCCCAGCCATCTGAGTTGACTGTGGGGCTGGAGGAGTACGAGTGTGCGTTGATATAGATGTTGTCGTAGGTCACGTTCTTCGACTGGTAGACGAAGTTATTCTTTCGCCAAAGTCAGTCTCAGAGTCAAGATGATACATGGGAAATGGTAAGAGCATACCCAGAAAGGCGAGTTGATGATGCTGATATCCTGAACCACTACATTCGTTGCATTGCCAACTGTCAAAGGAATTGGGCGTTCAAAGGTAGTAGAAGAGCCACCAGCTGTGCCAGCGTTCTTGTTCGCTGCCTCGTAGTCCCACCAGACCTTGACAGCGTTGTTAGCAGGTGCCGGCAATTCATAGAAAGGCACGAACCTGTCCATTACCGTCGATCGTTCCTCCTCCGTACAAGTTGATGTTATTTCCACTGAGGAACCAGAAGGTCGATGCGTTCTGGTAGGTGAGGAAGTATGATTGTGGAGACCACTTGGCGATATCCGGCGTGTATTGTACTATATCTGGTCAGACAACAATCTTAGCACATCCGGTCGTAGCAAGACTCACACGTTCCCTTCAGATCAATTTCGACATCGTCCAACCCTGTAGTCAACAGGAGAGTGTCGACCGAGTAGTAATCATGCAGCTTGATCTTGCCAAAAGTGCTGCACTTCTGGAACGCAGCGAGGATGTTGGGTCCGTCGTCTCTACCGCCGCCGAGGCCGGCGACTGTGCATACCTTCCGCTCGGGAGCTTTGGCAGCAGTGGCGAAGGTCAGGATACAGGAAAGAGTCAGGGCAGAGATGGTGGAGAAATGCATGATGATGGTGAATGTCACGGTATCTTCTTCTTGAGATATGCAAGAACGAGATGGTGCTCGAGTGCTTGGGCAACATCGACATTTTATGTTGCTTTAGGTATCTGCGTCGTTACATCATGCTGTGTAGTACGTGCAGTACCATACCCCGCTCAAGCTGAGAGGGGAAGCGGCTGTATATGGCCCGAATTTGAAGGCTCAACTTCCCAATATTGCCACGCGATGCGGCATTCAGACGCAACGATGGCCCGTACTGTAGCGTCTTTCTTCCGTGCCTCGGATCGCAAAAAGTCGTCTGAAACTACGAGTCTGTGCCTGCGTCGTTGTGTTGTTGTATTTGACAGGAGGGTGCCGTCTGGTAAATATGGAGGCAAAGAGGGGTTTTTCCATCACAAGGTGCCCGAAAAGGGTTGCAGCTCAACTTCACTTCACTGCGTCCCATTCTGATTCGTATCTACGGCACTCTCTCCCCAGCACAACAACTATTTCCTCACATAATTCTCTTGCCATAATCACGAGAGCTATGTGACGACCTATTGTGTTTTACCATATGCTCCTGCGCGATACAATATACTTGTTTTATCAATGTGTCGGCTTCCATCTGTGCCTCCCCGGTTTATTCCATTATCTCAAGTCAAACCTGGAATGAGAGCTTTGCGTGAAGCCACCGAATGGCTCACGCTAACGAGTCACGTTCATTTCAACGTGTCACAATAGCTTTGCAATATGTCTGTATCTTTTCATGGCTTCACCTTGCAAAGGACGGAGAGCGAAGACAGCCGGAATGATGGTGATACATGTATGATCGACATATTTGACATTGCTGACGACTACGATGCCGGCGACGACGTGGTCCCACGCGCCGGTATTGCGTTTGGAGACCTTAAGGCCTTAAGAGCACTAGGGGTATGCGTGACTGGTATAACAACAAGACGTGGGACAAGCCGATCAACGGCTTCACTCTGGAGCCGAGTCGCGACAGGAACATGAACGCTACGCCCATTTTCGACGACGACAGCTGGCCAAGACGTATAGGTCAATTTCACTTGCCCCTTCATTGCTACCGTCATCAGAATACAAGTGCAGCATGTGAGAGAGAGAGAGCTTGTCTGGCAATTTATCGTGAAAAAAGGAAGCTATGGCACGATATGGTCATAGTCTGAATCAAGATCACTGCCTTGCATGGCAGCTTCCCCATGCATGCGTGCGCACACTGCGCGACACAACAGGCAAGCACGACTTGTTGTGTGAGCTTGAACATCAAAGGAGGGAACTTCATGAGACTTGTCTCTCGAATGTTTCTTACCCCGACAACAGAAGCATGAGTCAACGCTGCGGAGATAGATTATGATCGTGATCCAGATTCAGATGATGGATATATTGTTCCGTGGCTTCATGTTCTCGATCTGTCTGCACACCACTTCTACCCTTCAGACCGGCCCACTTTCGCTCGTCTATAAGAAGGGACGCAGTCCCATCGCGACTTCCCCTTCTCTTTCCTCATAACACCCATCACTCTCAAATCCGTATACAAAACAATCAATTACAAACTTCTTTCCAACACGCCTTCCATCACAATGCTTTCATACATTCAACTCATTCTCCTTCTCTCATCCTCTCTCTCCTCTCCCATCACCACTTCGACATATTCTACTCTTCTCAACACGTTAACTTTGGTTCTCATCGTCGCGCTTCCCTTCCTGATCAGCTACTTCTCAACACCGATCAGGATCGACACAGCACTCTTCGATACCACTGCCATTGACGACCAAATCAATAGCCTCCTTTTCGACTCTGACAACTCTGAGACCATCATCGACGACGCCGTCCTTACTGCTACCAACGATGATGGGTACTCTGCCGACGAGTCTGACCTGGACGAGATCTTCTCTGACTCCGACGATCTCGACTTCGACCTTGAGTCTATCATTGACGACTTGAGTGAGACCACAGAGGGTATGCTACTTCATCGTATCGTTGCTTCATCACATCATCGCTGCATCACATCAACCCTCATTCCATTAATGCTAACTGTTCTTCTTCTATAGTCGCTTCGGACAATTCACCAGACGACATTGCCTTCGACGGTGACGACTCCTGCATCGACCTGGAACTCCTACGCCGTTTCACAGACAACACAGAAGCGGATGAAGCCTGGGAGGCCATGAAGGCTGCGGCTGGCTGTGGGGATGGTGCGTGTCGTCGTCTCTTATCTTCAACACAAATACTAACACCCTGCACAGTGTCAGCGGAGGAGGAGGTTGCCGCGGAGGATAGCGAGGAAACCATTGTCGACAAGGAAGTGCTATGGACACCTGGCAGCAAGGGCCACAACCCCAAGAAGGCCAAGGTGGAGCTGGCACCCTTTGCCGACGAGCGGTACTTTTCCGACTCTGATAGCGACAGTGAATGGAGTGACGATGACGAGGGGAGTATGATTGATCCGTTTGAAATTGCTGACAACTACGATGCCGGCGACGACGAGGTCTCAGGCGGCATCACCCTTGGCAACACCAGGGACTTCTGTGACTGGTTCGAGGACGAGACGCTCGACGAACCCATCCCTTTCACTCTGGAGCCAACTTGCGACAAGAACCTGGATGGCAGCCCTGTCATCCAAGAAGAAGGCGACGAGAACGAGGCTGTTGAGCTTGAGGATGTCTGGGGCTACGACGGCGCCGAGGACGACAAGAAGAATGTGCTGGAGGGCTGGGAAGCCCGGCCGGAACCTCTTTTCTACATGAAGGAGTTGTGGCCGGCGCGTGCAAGAGAGCTCTACGCCGCTTGGTGGGAGACTTGAGCGCAGCCTGGCATCGGCCGTCGACATTGACGACCGCAGATATCCTTGGACATCTTCTTGCAATCTCGGACCTTCTGGAAACCATCTATCAGGATTTATCGAAGCTAAGTCTTTCCCATCTCTCACATCTTCATCATGGATGATATCAGCTAACTTCAATCTGCAGCAATACGAGCGACCTCTGGGACTGGCAGATGGTGGCGGGGAGGAATGGTGGTGATGATGGTGGTGAGACGGGTCAGGATGAGATCGGAGCAGAGAGCAGAGATCATTTGGATGATGATGAACATTCAGACAATACATCAGGGGAGATCGGAGCAGAGAGCAGAGATCAATTTGGGAGTAGCCAACTTTCAGACACTTGGTAGACATTCGTTTAGACTTTTTCTTTTGGAGTTGATGAAAAATGGGATTTTGCTTTCTTTCAGCCACTCGCCTCTTGAACGTGAATAGAAGTGAATGAAACGTGGAATGTGCTGAAGACTTGAAGACTTGGTATCAAGGAGGTGACGAAGGTGCTGTTGTGATGATTGAAGCTGAATTGCGCATGGTGGAGTCTGAGGCGTCTAACGTGTTGAATCTTCCAGGGTATTCAGTAGTCCAGAGAGCTGAAGCGACTCAAAGGGCAAAAGCACAAGCTCTGTGGCTGGCCACCGACACCGACACCGCCGCCCGCTCCAGTCTTGAAGAGTCTCGCACACAGCGAGCCTCGTCACTCTCTTTGGCCGCCTAGCCTGCACCACATCCTCAAGGCCCGAGCTCAATCTGCTCATGATGATCTTGTAACATCGGAGGTTTGTGAGTGCTGCACACATCGAAAGGAGGGCGGAAGGGAGGAGGTACCGCACCCTGGAGGGCAAGCACAAACACAGGTTCCAGGAGTACGTTGTTCATACGCAGCCGAGATCCATGGAATTACCACAAGGGGGAAAACATCGCTTTGCAGACAAGCACATCACCACCAGAACACGAGGGTGGATAGACATCACTCGCAGTACAGGAAAGGGCCGAGAGGTACTTTCAAACGATAGCATTATCAACATCTGCTATGTACGTCCAACACGCATGCACGCTCGCCGCCTCCCAGCACACTGCCGCGAAGACGTCGATCGTGCACACTTGACGACTCATCCTGAAGTTATATACAGTAAAAGTGTCCATCATTTCCTTCTTTCCTGATAAGTTCATCCCGAAGATACTATTCATTTTCCCATGCACTGATTTATTTCGCCGCCCTAGTAGTCAAGAAGTAGAAGGAAGAAGTTGTGGGTTTGGTGGGTGTCATGTTTGATATGACGGAGGGTGTGGTGTTTCGCAGTGGGTGGGAGTGAGTCCACAGCTGGGAGAGAAACACCAGGGTTTGGTACAGGAGGTCGAGGAAGTTGAAGTTGTCGAGATCAAGCGACAACACCTTACATGCAGGCGGCACCTATTCAACATGTCAGTTCTGTTTACACCGATTCAACTCAAGCTACACATACCATCGATTCCGATGACCTTTCCGTTGATCCATTCACCGTCCTGAGACGCGAGGAAGCAAACAATACGGGCAACGTCGATGGGGAGACCGACACGGCCGAGAGGAGACCAGGTAGCGGCGTACTCGTCGACCTGGTCGTCGGAGAGGTTGGCACCGTTGGGAATGTACTCGCGGCAGACGGCGTGGTACATGTCGGTGCGGATACCACCTGGGGCAATGACGTTGACGGTGATCTTCTTGTCACCGAAGTCTGGGAAGCAGCTGTGTTAGTGAATGGATGTGAGTAGTGGTGGGGAGCAATCTTACCAATGGCCATGCAGCGGGCGAAGGTCTCGATGGCACCCTTGGAGCCAGAGTAGACGGCGTGCTTGGGGACACCCTTGGCCTGACCAGTGATGGAACCCATGAGGATCATACGGCCACCAACCTCGAGGTGCTTGTAAGCCTCACGGGCAACGAAGAACTGTCCACGGGTGTTGATGTTGAAGACACGGTCGAACTCCTCGGGTGTAACATCCTTGACGTGACCGAAGGTGACGACACCGGAGTTAGAGACGGCAACGTCAATCTTGCCGAAGTGCTTCTTGGCCTGCTCGAAGAGCTGAACGGTCTCCTCGACGTTGGCAACGTTGGCCTTGATGGCAATGGCGTCGGAACCGAGCTGCTTGATCTCCTTGACGACCTGCTCAGCAGCGTCGGAGGAGTTGGCGTAGTTGACGACGACCTTG